>Ga0209083_1000231_pt1 | contig 88359 bp, 77 predicted proteins | sample AM7aDNAmetaG_FD_184132 | JGI IMG/M metagenome (GOLD analysis project Ga0209083, IMG submission 184132) | Freshwater microbial communities from Finland to study Microbial Dark Matter (Phase II) - AM7a DNA metaG (SPAdes) (version 3) | ecosystem: Environmental > Aquatic > Freshwater > Lake ...
GCAGCTCTCACATGAGGGTTTTGAGCATCGCCCGAAAAAGCAGTCAAAAACCTGAAAACCAGTCAATTGTTGTTTGTTCATCCCTGCAGCGCAGCCTTGACCGAGACAGCATAGAGTTCAAGGGCTCTCGGGATTCCGTCAGGGTTCTTCCCGCCGGCAGTAGCAAACTCCGGCTTGCCTCCACCACCACCTTGCACGCTCTGCGCTGCCTCACGAATCAGTTTTCCGGCATCAAGACCAATATCCCGGACAGCCTTGTCGGAAGCAAAGCTGACCAGCGAAACTTTACCATCCTCCACACTGCAGAGCAGCGCTGCGGAACAGGGCAGCAGTTCTCGCAGGGCAAGAGCTGCCTGGCGAAGTGTATCAGCATCCACCCCTTGGACAACTTTTGTCATGATCCGGCAACCGGCGATATCAGGAGATGCGTGAAGTTCTGCTGCAAGTGTGCTGAGAAGGGAAGCAAGCTTTCCGTCCTGAAGCTGTTTTTCAAGCTCTTTTTTTGACTCAATCAATTCTGAAACCCTCTCTGAGAGCGACTCATCCCCTTTTGCTTTCAGCAGATGACGAACCTGCTGGAGTTCCCGGTACTCATTCCACAAAAGCTTTTCAGCAGCTTTTCCCGTCAACGCTTCAATACGACGGACTCCCGATGCTACAGAGGATTCACTGATTATTTTAAAGATCCCGATCCGACCGATATTATCAACATGGGTACCGCCGCAAAGCTCAACAGAGATACCGGGGACTTCAACAACTCTTACGTTATCGGCATACTTATCACCAAAAAATGCAAGCGCACCCTTCGCAATCGCTTCATCATAGGGAACGTCGGAATGCTTGATCACCTGTTCAGACTTTCTGATCTGTTCGTTCACCTCGGCTTCAACCTCCTCCAGTTCAGCATCAGTCAGCCTGGAAAAGTGACTGAAATCGAAACGGAGACGTTCGGCATTGACAAACGATCCTTTCTGCTGGACATGCTGTCCCAATATCCTGCGAAGTGCACCATGGAGCAGATGCGTTGCTGTATGATTTCTTTCGGTATCCAATCGAACATGCCTGTCCACGGAGGCCTCAGCTGATAAATGTTTACTATCAATAGAGAGATCGTCAGGAGTGATGGCTGTATCAAGAATTTTGTCGAAAACAGAGCTAATGACATGGACAATGGCATCCCCGTCCTTGATGGTGTCGGTCACCTGCAGGCGATAGCTGCCAGTCTCTATCCAGCCTCTGTCACCAACCTGACCACCGCTTTCAGGATAGAATGGCGTTTGATCAAGCACAACGAGAAGTTTGCCCTTGACATGCTTGACTCCGATAATCATGGCCTGCATCCCCAGCTGATCGTAACCACCAAAAATGGAACGATGCACGTCACTGAACCAGAGCCACTCGGCTCCATCATCCTCTACATGCTGTTTTTCCTTGCGATCAGTTCTTGCTCTGATTTTCTGCTCTTGCATGGCGTGCTCAAAACCTTCACCATCCACCTCAAAACCAACATCAGCTGCCATAAGACGAGTCAGATCGAAAGGAAAGCCGTAGGTATCATAAAGCTTGAAGGCGTCTTTGCCATTAATGGTCTTACCGTTGGCAGAACGGACTTGTTCGATGACATCATTGAATATTTCAATTCCCCGGTCAAGGGTAACGATAAAGCTCTCTTCTTCAGCCCTGATGATTTTTCTTACCGTATCCTGCTGCTTCTTTAACTCAGGAAAAACATCGCCCATAGAGTCGGCAAGCGTACTGACTAGCTGATGAAGAATCGGTTCGTTATACCCAAGATTTTTTGAATATCTCAGAGCACGGCGAAGAATGCGGCGAAGCACATAACCACGTCCCTCGTTGGAAGGCATTGCGCCGTCTGAGAGCGCAAAAGTCAGGGTACGCGCATGGTCGGCAATAACCCTCATGGCAATGTCGAGAGGATTATCCATTGAAGCGCCATACCGGACACCGGTAATTTCAGTTATACGGTCGAACAGCGGCTTGAAAACGTCCGTATCGTAGTTTGAACCTTTCCCCTGGAGAACCGCGGCCACCCTCTCAAACCCCATGCCGGTATCCACATGTTTTTTTGGAAGCGGCTCAAGGCGTCCGTCACTTTGGCGGTTATACTGAATGAAAACAAGATTCCACAGTTCAATGACACGGTAATCGCCGACATTGACGAGACTCCTGCCTGAACCATCCTCGGTAAGATCGATATGAATTTCAGAACATGGGCCGCAAGGTCCTGTTTCGCCCATCTCCCAGAAATTGTCTTTTTCCCCGAAACGGATGATATGCTCCGGGTTAATATCTGTATGCTTCTGCCATATCTGAAAGCTCTCATCATCATCATGAAAGACTGTCGCGTAAAGCCGTTCTTTCGGCAACGTCCATACTTCTGTCAGGAGTTCCCACGCCCAGGTTATGGCTTCAACTTTGTAATAATCACCAAAAGACCAGTTGCCCAGCATTTCAAAAAAGGTATGGTGGTAGGTGTCCCTGCCGACATCCTCGAGATCGTTATGCTTGCCCGATGCCCTGATGCATTTCTGGGTATCTGCTGCCCGCACATAAGGCCTTGTCCCTTTATCTAAAAACACATCCTTAAACTGGTTCATCCCAGCATTTGTAAAGAGCAGGGTTGGATCATCTGCCGGAATAACCGGTGCTGAACGAACTATATTATGACCTTTATTAGCAAAATAATCCAAAAAAGATTGTCTGATTTCCCGGGATTTCATAGAGATTATAATCTTGTTTCAATGCATTCAATCAAGCGCTTACCTGTAGGGCAGGGGCCTCTTACGGCTGCAAAGTTACTCTTTTTTAAGGCTTGTTGCCAACTTAATTTTATCACCTTTGAGTCAAGAGTGACACTATGCTTTAAGGCTTGGCTGAAGTGGCTGAGGAAGTATATTCTTTTTAAAAAAGAATTATATTAAAACGTCGTTATTAGGGCGGTGCGGCATGTCTATTTTTCCATTAAAAACAGGGAGACTGTTATGAGTTGGGGAGTGGAAAATCAGAAACGGAGAGAAGGGGTTATGGAGTTGATGGAGATATCATCCAGAATAATGAAAAAAAATCCCAACCATGTCAATGAAGTGCATAAAAGCGCCACTGGTTGCTGGATGGAGCAGATGTACGGCATGCAACGCTGTGATTTTTGTGATTTATCCCTTGACTGCCCAATCAGGGAAGAACAGGAATGGCAGGAGTATCTGACAAAAAACAACATCGTTATTGAAAAAAATTCTTAGTTAAAACAGTCAAAAACTTGTTTAAACGCTAAGCATCCTTTATATTTCTTTTATTGCAGAGGACTGTGCGGTTTAGCTATTGCCCTCTTCTTTACCCACCAATAATACATTTCACCAGATAACAGGCCAATGACTTCCGTGCCATGATGTTCATTGTCACGGGGATTTTATTGCTGTTTACTAACTTTGAAAAGTAATTAACAGGGACAATGACTGATACTAAAAAGACAACCAGACAGGTCAATGTAACATCGAAAACCAGCGTGTCCGTGCTTTTTGCGGGAGATTCAGGTGACGGGATGCAGCTGACCGGGACACAATTCGCCAATACCGTTGCAGTTCGCGGATCCGAACTGAATACATTCCCTAATTTTCCTTCAGAAATAAGGGCCCCTGCCGGAACCATTGCAGGTGTATCAGGATTTCAGCTTCAGTTCAGCAGCAAGCCTGTCTATACCCCGGGAGCACGATTTGATGTCATGGTAGCCATGAACTCTGCAGCGCTTAAAGCAAATCTGAAAGACCTGCACCGTGGAGGTATCATTATCGCGGGTACCGAGGGGTTCGATGAGAAGAATTTAAAGCTTGCAGGCTATCCTGAAGGTGCGAACCCTCTTGAAGACGGCACACTGGATAACTATATCGTCTTTCCTGTCCCTGTTTTGCAGTTTACGCGTGAAGCACTCAAAGAGAGCGGACTAAGCAGTAAAGATGTCGACCGCTGTAAAAACATGTTTGTTTTAGGGCTGCTCTACTGGCTTTACACCCTTCCGCTTGAAGGAACAATTGAAACGCTGCAAACCAAGTTCCAGAAAAATATCCAGTTAGCCGAAGCAAACATCAAAGCCATGAAGGCCGGCTATTTCTTTGGCGATGAAACTGAACTTTTTGCAAATCTTGGACGCTTCGATATTGCCCCGCAAAAACAACACGGCACCTATCGCCGCGTTACCGGTAATGAAGCATGCGCTATCGCACTGACTGCCGCATCCAAAAAAGCCGGTCTTAACCTCTTTCTTGGTTCATACCCAATAACCCCGGCAACTGAGATCCTGCAGACACTGGCGAAAAAGAAAAAATATGGAGTCAAGACCTTTCAGGCTGAAGACGAAATCGCTGGTATCGTCAGCAGTATAGGCGCTGCATACGGAGGTGCACTTGCGGCTACAAACACTTCCGGCCCTGGACTTGCCCTTAAAACGGAAGCACTCGGTCTCGCTGTCATTCTTGAAGTACCTCTGGTTATTATCAATGTTCAGCGGGGTGGACCGTCAACAGGACTTCCAACCAAACCGGAACAGTCTGATCTCTTAATGGCCATGTATGGAAGACATGGGGAAGCACCTATGCCCGTTATCGCCGCACGCTCTCCTGTCGACTGCTTCTACACCACTTACGAAGCCGCAAGAATTGCCGTAGAACACATGACTCCGGTAATCTGTCTATCTGACGGCTACCTCGCGCTGAGTTCAGAGCCATGGGAGGTTGAAAGTCCGGATAATCTTGCGGACATCACACCCCGGTTTCAACCGGCAAGAAAACCTGAAGATGCTCCATATCTTCCTTACAAGCGTGACGATCGTCTGGTGCGCTCTTGGGCTATACCCGGAACAAAAGGCCTCGAACACCGCATTGGCGGACTTGAAAAGCAGAATGAAACCGGGAATGTCTCACATGACCCTGAAAATCATGAATTGATGACAAAGCTTCGTGCTGAAAAAATCGCACGGATTGCTGACACTATTCCACTTCAGTCTATTGATAACGGACCACAAAAAGGAGATCTCCTTGTCCTCGGATGGGGTTCATCATACGGTGCAATTAAAACCGCTGTCGAGCAGGCCCTTGAAGAGGGTTACAGTGTTGCTCATGCGCATCTCCGCTATATCCATCCGTTCCCGAAAAACCTTGGAACGATACTCGGCAACTATAAGAAGGTGTTGATCCCTGAGATGAACAGCGGACAGCTTATCCACCTTATCCGTGATGCCTTCCTGATCGCCCCTGTCGGGTACAGCAAGGTGCAGGGTGTGCCGTTCAATGAAATGGAAATTCTGGCTAAAATCACTGACCTTATCAAGGAGATTTAATAATGACTGATAACGATACAACCATCATAGCTTCACCAGTGCTCACTGCCAAGGATTTTGCTTCTGACCAGGAGGCGAAATGGTGTCCTGGCTGTGGCGATCACGCAATACTGCAACAGCTTAAAAATGTTATGCCGGAACTAGGCGTTACTCCGGAAAACGTCGTATTTGTTTCAGGGATAGGCTGCTCTTCCCGCCTACCTTACTATATGGCAACGTATGGTGTTCACGGCATTCATGGCCGGGCACTGCCAATGGCAACAGGACTGAAAGTATCACGGCCTGAACTGAGTGTCTGGGTCGCTACCGGTGATGGCGATGCGTTATCGATTGGCGGCAATCATTTCATTCATACGTTGAGAAGAAATCCGGACTTGAACGTTATTCTCTTCAATAATGAAATTTACGGGCTCACTAAAGGCCAGTATTCACCAACGTCAAAAATCGGATTAAGAACCATTACCTCACCATCCGGTGTCATCGATCAGCCATTCAATACGGCTGCTTTGACGATTGGCTCGGGAGGTTCTTTCTTTGCAAGGGCTTTTGACCGCGATGGAAAATACCTCCGCTCAATACTGAAACGTGCTGCACTGCATAAGGGAACCTCTCTGGTAGAAATTTACCAGAACTGTCCCATATTCAACAACTCAGCTTTTGAAGCATTTGCCACCCCCGACACTAAAGCTGACAATACCATCTATCTTGAACAGGGCAAGCCTCTTGTCTTCGGAAAAGAGAAAAACAAAGGTATCCGCCTTGACGGATTCACACCGGTAGTTGTAGATCTTGATAAAGAAGGTCTCTCAACTTCTGATCTATGGATTCATAATGAGGCTGATATCAACAAGGCATCCATTCTTGCCCGCTTTGCTGATGTTCATGATAAATCGGAAGAGGTTGTCCCAAGACCTTTCGGGATATTCTATGCTGAGGAACGGGTAACCTACGAAGATGCTCTGACCGCACAAATCCGTGACGCCCAGAAAAACGGAGTTGCATCCCTTGAAGACCTGCTCAAGGGTGAAAGCTCATACGTCATCAAATAAAGCAGCAATAAATTTCACCACAAAAAAAGCCTGCATCCAAGCAGGCTTTTTTTGTGTTCTATACATCTTCTTTCCAGACACCCATGGAAGAAAACTTTTCAATCCGGTCATGAACGAGATCTGCCGGATCCCTCGGCAACAGTGCTTTAAGCTCCTCGATCAATATCTCCTTCAATGTCGCAGCCATTTTGTCAGGGTCAGTATGAGCTCCTCCGAGCGGTTCAGGAATAATTCTGTCGATAATACCCTGAGCCAGAAGATCATCTGCAGTGAGCTGCAACGCCTCTGCCGCCTGTTCTTTATAGTTCCAGCTTCTCCAGAGAATGGAAGAGCAGCTTTCAGGAGAAATCACTGAATACCAGCTGTTTTCAGCCATGATAATCCTGTCGCCGACCCCGAGACCAATCGCACCGCCACTGGCTCCTTCACCGATAATGACACAGATGACCGGAACAGTCAACTTCGCCATTTCAAATAAATTCCTGGCAATCGCCTCGGCCTGTCCACGCTCTTCAGCTTCTATACCGGGAAATGCTCCCGGAGTATCAATAAGGGTAATGACCGGTTTACGGAATTTTTCAGCAAGTTTCATTAAACGAAGCGCCTTGCGATATCCCTCAGGCTGTGCCATACCAAAATTCCTGTACAGATTGGATTTGGTATCACGACCTTTCTGATGACCAATAATCATGACTGGTTGTGAAAAACCGGATGCACTCTCTTCAAAGCGGGCAAACCCGCCAACGATCGCTTTATCATCACTGAAATGCCGGTCACCAGCCAGTTCAACAAACTCTTTGGTCATCATGTAAATGTAATCGAGCGTAAACGGTCTTTCCGGATGGCGGGCAAGCTGCACCTTCTGCCACCTGGTAAGATTTTTATAGATCGAACGGCGGAGCGCATCGACCTTCAGCTCAAGAGTCTCTATGTCATGACTGAGCGCTTCACTCTCAGAAGGCGCCTGTTCCCTTGTAGTGCTCCGGAGCAGCAATCGCATTTCATTGAGCTTGGCTTCAAGCTCAAAAAGAGGCTTCTCAAAATCAAGGACAACTTTCGTAGCCATAATGCGGGAGTATAAATGATAAAAAAAGTCCATCAAGCAGAGGCTAATGATGGACTTTAAAAGTAATAAAAACAATCAAACCACAGGAATCAACCGCCGACCTCTTCCTTCAACGCCTTTCCAGGCTTGAATTTAACAACTTTTTTCGCGGAAATAGTAATAGCTGCACCAGTCTGAGGGTTCCGCCCTTGTCTTTCTGCCCTATCGCCAGTGGTAAAGGTCCCGAAACCGACAAGAGTTACATCATCTCCAGCCTTCAATGATGCTGACACGACATTGATAAAGGCATTTACAGCACGCTCGGCATCAACTTTGGTCAGTTTGGCCTGCTCGGCAATTTTCTCTACTAATTCAGCTTTTGACATATGACATGTTTATTATTGTTGAAGTAAAAGCAACTTTTTTTGACCTTTATTAATTGAATGAATTTAAACAGTACTTTACAAACATGCAATGGCTTTTTAGCATTATCCAGCTTTGCTCGATCTGGTGGTTTGTAATCGCCCGGCACTGTGTTATATTTAAGTTCATTTTGATATAAAGAAACAAACCGCACAAGACAAATATTTTTCTGTTTATGATTTCAATCAGTAATGTTTCGAAAGGTTCAATTATCCGCTTTAAAGGCGAACCACACAGTATAGAGAGCCTTATTCACCGCACTCCTGGCAATCTGAGAGCGTTTTACCAGGCAAACATGAGAAACCTGAAATCCGGCAGAAATGTCGAATATCGCTTCAGTGCCACCGAATCAGTTGATGTCATCGTCACAGAGAGAAAACAGTATCAGTATCTTTACCGGGACGGAACTGACTTCGTGATGATGGACAACGATACTTTTGACCAGATCAATGTTCCTGAAGTTGCGATCGGCTCTTCATCCCGATTTGTCAAAGATGGTATTATAGTAACTATTGTATTCTCTGACGATGCCTCTATCCTTGGAGTTGAACTTCCAACATTTGTTGAAGTTGAGGTCACTGAAACCAGTCCGGCATTAAAGGATGACAGGGCAACAAGTGGAACAAAACCGGCCGTAGTCGAAACTGGTGCTGAAGTTAACGTGCCCATGTTCATTCAGACTGGAAGCGTTATTCGTGTCGACACCCGTACCGGTGAGTATATTGAAAGAGTTAAAAAGTAATTATCTTCTTAGTCGATAGATCAGGATGCGTGTTTTAAACTTAAGTAATATCATCATGAACTTTAATGAAATTAAACAGCTTATCGACATTGTCGATAGCTCAGACTTTCAGGAAACAATCATCGAGGAGGAGGGAGGCTTTAAAATTACTCTAAGGCGTGCTTCCGCAGCAACTGTGATTACCCAGCTAAGTGCTCAGCCAACGGCATCGCCTGCGGTAAACACCGCTTCTCAGGCCTTAAACAGCCCTCCGGCAGCTAAAAAAGATGAATCAATAGCTGGTTTGATTGAATCCCGCTCTCCAATTGTCGGGACATTTTACCAGTCTTCATCTCCTGATGCACCACCCTTTGTTGCTGTCAATGACACCATAAAGAAAGGTGATGTCCTCTGTATTATTGAAGCCATGAAACTCATGAACGAAATTGAAGCAGAAGTTTCCGGTACAATCGTTGAAATTCTTGTTGAAAATGGACAGGCGGTAGAGTATGATCAACCGCTGTTCCGGATTAAACCATAATCATTCATCACCAATACATTGTTTAAGAAAATACTTGTTGCAAATCGCGGCGAAATTGCCTTGCGTATTATGCAGACCTGCCGCGAAATGGGAATCAGTACTGTTGCAGTCTATTCTACAGTTGATGCAGAGTCAATGCATGTCAAATACGCCGATGAAGCTGTCTGTATAGGACCCGCTTTATCAAGAGAGAGTTACCTGAACATACCTCGCATAATCGCTGCTGCAGAGGTAACAAATGCAGATGCGATTCATCCGGGCTATGGTTTTCTTGCTGAGAATGCAGATTTTGCCGAAGTGTGCGACTCTGTAAATATCAAGTTTATCGGACCCACAGCCACAATGATCAACCAGATGGGCGATAAGAATACGGCAAAATCAACGATGATTGCAGCCGGAGTTCCTGTCGTTCCCGGCAGCCCCGGACTGGTAACCGATCTCAAGCAGGCAATTGAAACAGCTAATAAAACCGGCTATCCTGTTATTATCAAACCTACCGCAGGAGGCGGGGGAAAAGGGATGCGGGTTGTTACGGAGGAAAGCCAGCTTGAGAAAGCGCTGAACACTGCGCGCAGTGAGGCTGAACAATCATTCGGCAACAGTGGCGTCTATATCGAAAAGTATCTTGAGAATCCTCGCCACGTTGAGATCCAGATTTTATCGGACCAGCACGGCAACACTATCCATCTTGGAGAACGTGATTGTACCGTCCAGAGACGGCATCAGAAGCTGATTGAAGAAACTCCTTCTCCTGTTGTTGATGATGCTCTCAGAAAAAAAATGGGTGATGCAGCTGTAGCCGCTGCCAGAGCAATCAACTATGAAGGGGCGGGAACCATTGAATTTCTGCTCGACAGGCACAAGGATTTTTACTTCATGGAAATGAATACCCGTATTCAGGTAGAACATCCGGTTACTGAAGAGCGCTATGATGTGGATCTCGTCAAGGAACAGATTCTCGTCGCAGCCGGTGAATCAATTGAAGGAAAAACCTTTGTTCCCAAAGGCCACTCAATTGAATGCCGGATCAATGCTGAAGATCCAGAACAATCATTCCGTCCTTCTCCAGGACAGCTTCAGGTTTTCCATACACCTGGCGGCCACGGTGTCAGGGTTGATTCGCATGCTTACGCAAGCTATGTTGTCCCTTCGAACTATGACTCCATGATTGCAAAACTTATCGTTACAGCTCATACAAGAGAGGAAGCTATCGCAAGGATGTCAAGGGCACTCGATGAATTTATCGTGGTTGGAGTAAAAACCACAATTCCTTTCCACAAACAGGTGATGCATTCTTCTGTTTTTCAGAGCGGTGAATTTGATACGAGTTTTCTCGAATCCTTCAGGTTTGAAAAGAAGTAGACAAAAAAAAAGGGAGATTAAAATCTCCCTTTTTTTTTGTCTCATCTGAACCTCTTATAAAGACTATCGCTCGTTAGCAAAGCCCTCTCTTGTCGGAGCATCTTCTATCTTGGTCTCACTGTCAACTGAAGAGTCATGACCTTCACCAGTCAGTTTGATTGTCTTGTATCTCTTGAGCCCCGTTCCCGCAGGAATCAGTTTTCCAACAATCACATTTTCTTTCAAACCGGCAAGAAAGTCAACCTTTCCTGCAACAGCGGCATCAGTCAGCACCTTGGTCGTTTCCTGGAAGGATGCTGCGGATATAACACTCTCAGTCTGAAGAGCTGCACTGGTAATACCAAGGAGCACTGGATGAGAGGTTGCCTGCAGAGCTGGTTCGAAAGCAATCATATTTTTGGTGTTCTTGCGAAGCTCACGATTCAGCTTTGTAATATCGCGCAATTTGTGAAGTTGACTGTCCTGAATTCTTGCAGGAGCATCTCCCTTCTCAGTAATCCGCACCTTCTCGGCAATACCATTGTTAGCCTCGACAAAAGCACTCCGATCAATAAGATCACCTGGCAGAAGGTTGGTGTCGCCTGACTCTTCAATACGCACTTTCTGAAGCATCTGGCGCACAATAACCTCAAGATGCTTGTCATTGATCTCTACACCTGCATTGATCTGGTAAACTTTCTGGATTTCATTCACGAGATACTGCTGCACAGCATTGGGACCCTGAATACGCAGGATATCCTGCGGAGAAACGGCACCATCGGTCAATGGATCTCCTGCCTTGACTTCATCGCCCTCATTGGCAAGCACATGCTTACCAACCTGGACATAATAAACCTTTTCTTCTCCGAAGTCATTTTTCACCTTGATCTCTTTGCTGCTTCTGCGCTGTGAACCAAAGCTCACATAACCGTCAATTTCAGTAACAATAGCAGGATCTGATGGAATACGGGCTTCAAAGAGTTCAGTAACCTTTGGAAGACCGGCGGTAATATCGCCGCCGACACGGTCAAGATTTCTCGGCACCTTGGCTATGATATCACCAGGAGTCACCTTCTGACCATCTTCGACATAGAGATTGGTCTTGATCGGCACTGGATAGGTCTTTTTAACTTCTCCGTTTGCATCCATAATGATCAGTCTCGGCTCTCTTGTTTCGGTAGCTCTAAGCTTGGAACGCCAGTTGATAATGGTATGCTGGGAGAATCCGGTCTGAGGATCAACCTCTTCCTTGTATGTAACGCCTTTTTCGATATCAGCAAACTTGATGAAACCTGCCAGCTCCGCAATAATCTGTGTACTGTTCGGCTCACTGCTGAACATCATCTGATCTTTTTTGATCAAATCGCCATGTTTGCAGTTGAGGTGTGCACCATGCGGAACAATATACCGCTTCAGGATCTTGCCGGAATCGGGATCAGCAATATTTATTTTGCCATTTTTCTGAATGACAATAACACGGAATTCTTCGACCCCATCCTCATTTATAGCAGTATGGTCAACCGTTTTGATATCCTCGAACTGGATCTGACCATCATAGAATGCCTTGGTCTCTGTTTCGGTAATACCACCCTGAGCGGTACCACCCTGGTGGAACGTACGAAGCGTAAGCTGCGTTCCAGGCTCACCGATCGACTGCGCAGCGATAACGCCTACAGCTTCCCCGATTTCCACGAGTTCATGTACCGAAAGATTTGTTCCATAACACTTTGAACAGATACCGATTTTCGATTCGCAAGTCAATACCGAGCGGATCTCCGCCTCTTCAACACCGGCAGTCTCCTGAATGAGCTCAGCAAGCTCTTCTGTAATGATTTCATTGGAACCTACAATCACCTTGTTATTCAGGGTATCGTAAATATCACGGGCAGCAACACGGCCCTTGATTTTCTCACGGAATTTGATCTGACCGCTTGTCTCTTCCTCAATATTGCGATGAACATAGAGACCTCGGGTTGTTCCGCAGTCATCAATGGTCACAATGACATCCTGGGCAACATCGTGGAGACGTCTGGTCAAATAACCGGCATCAGCTGTTTTCAGTGATGTATCAGAAAGACCCTTACGTGCGCCGTGTGTCGAAATAAAATACTCAAGGACGGTAAGCCCCTCTTTAAGATTCGAGATAATCGGGTTTTCAATAATTTCACCCGGCTGTCCCGACATGGACTTTTGAGGACGGGCAATAAGACCTCGCATACCTGTAAGCTGACGAACCTGCTCTCTGGAACCACGGGCTCCGGAGTCAAGCATCATATAGAGTGGATTGAAGCCGTCACGGTCTTTCTTCAATTTCTGATATGACTCTTCAGCAACGATATTCGATGTTTTCTGCCAGACATCAACAATCTGATTATAACGTTCATTATCAGTCAGCGTCCCGCGATTGTACTCTTTAACAACTTTGGTACTCTCACGCTGCGCATTTTTGATATGCTTGACCTTGGTTTCAGGGACAATCGCATCAGAAAGGCCTACAGAAAGTCCGCCTTTCATTGCATAATGGAATCCGACCTCCTTGATATTATCAAGGAATTTTGCTGTTTCAACATTTCCAACATCACTGCTCAGGCGCCCGATAAGCTCCTTTGCAACTTTCTTGTCAATAACACGATTGATAAACCCTATCTCCTCAGGTACATGCTGGTTGAAAATCACCCTGCCGACAGTAGTAAGCACTATGGCATTCTTTTCAAGCTGCGATTTAAGCCAGATAGACTTTTCGGAATTTGGCTCAACAATGGTATCAAGTACACGCAGTGGATCAAATTTTTGATCGACCTGATTGGAATACTGTACAAATATCTGAGCATGAAGACCAACTCGCTGTTCATTGAAAGCGATGAGAACATCTTCAGGACTGTAAAATATCTGACCTTCACCTACATCGCCAACGCGTGACTTGGTAAGGAAATACATACCGAGTACCATGTCCTGTGACGGAACAGTGACTGGCTTGCCGGACTGAGGCAGAATAAGATTGTGTGAGGAGAGCATAAGTAGTGATGCTTCAAGCTGCGCTTCCTGTGACAGAGGAATATGAACAGCCATCTGGTCACCATCAAAGTCAGCGTTGAACGCAGTACAGACCAGTGGATGAATCTGAATAGCCTTGCCCTCTATAAGCACCGGCTGAAAAGCCTGAATACCAAGACGGTGAAGAGTAGGTGCCCTGTTGAGCATAACCGGTCTTCCATCAATAACTTTTTCAAGTACGTCCCAGACAATCGGATCTTTTTTATCAATAAGTTTCTTTGCTGATTTCACCGATTTGGCGATACCACGATCTACAAGACGTCGGATCACAAAAGGTTGGAAGAGCTCAATAGCCATGCTTTTCGGAAGACCGCACTCATGCAGTTTCAATTCCGGTCCGACAACGATAACCGAACGTCCTGAATAATCAACCCTCTTACCCAACAGGTTCTGGCGAAAACGACCTTGCTTACCCTTCAGTGAATCTGAGAGTGATTTCAACGGCCTGTTTGATTCGCCGGTTTTCACGGCATTGGCCTTACGCGAATTATCGAACAAAGCGTCAACGGCTTCCTGGAGCATTCTCTTTTCATTTCGAAGAATAACCTCAGGGGCACGGATATCAATGAGTTTTTTCAGCCGGTTGTTACGGATGATAACTCTGCGATAAAGATCATTAAGATCGGATGTGGCAAACCTTCCGCCTTCTAGCGGCACAAGTGGACGAAGCTCCGGAGGAATGACCGGCACGACTTCCATCACCATGTACTCAGGCTTATTGCCTTCATAGACATAAGGCTCGGGAAGCTCATCCTCAGGGAACAGGCCTAGAGGCTTTTTGCGTGTTTTTTTGTGTGGCTCATAACTTTTTCTGAAAGCCTCGACAACCTTGAGTCTTTTGAGTGCATCAGCTCTTTTCTGTTCGGAATTGCTCTCTTTGAGCACTTTGCGCAAATGTATCGCTGATGAATCGAGATCGATGTTCTTAAGAAGCATATGAATAGCTTCTCCACCCATTTTTGCAACAAACTTGTCAGGATCTGAGTCTTCCAGATCCTGATTATCCTCATACTCGGTGATGATCTGGAAATACTGCTCTTCAGTCAGACGGTCAAGCTTCTTGATGCCCTGCTTCTCTCCGGGTTCGCCGGGATTGATGACAACATAGACTTCATAATAGATGATCCTTTCAAGCTCTTTGGTAGAAAGGTCAAGCAATGCACCGATCTTGCTGGGAACCGAGCGGAAAAACCAGGTATGCACGACAGGAACGGCCAGTGATATATGCCCCATTCGCTCACGCCTTACACTTTTGGTCGTAACCTCAACACCGCATCGATCGCAGATAATCCCTTTGTAGCGTACGCGCTTATATTTGCCGCAGTAACACTCCCAGTCCTTGGTAGGACCAAATATCTTTTCGCACATCAAGCCGTCACGCTCAGGCTTGAAGGTACGGTAATTTATAGTTTCAGGCTTCAGTACCTCTCCCCTTGAATGAGCAAGAATGCTTTCAGGTGATGCTATACTGAACTTTATCCTTGAAAAATCGCCTTTCAAAGGCGAAGCTCCCTGTGAAAAAATCATAGTCAATTCCTCTTGTTAAACGACTCTGTTTAATGTCCGTTAATGATGTAACCGCGAATTAACACATTACTAAGGAACCCTGTCGTCAATACGAATCTCAAGACCAAGTCCCTGCAACTCCCTGATAAGGACATTGAAGGATTCGGGTATACCAGGCTCCGGCAGGTTCTGACCTTTAACGATTGCTTCATAGGTTTTGTTCCGACCTATAACATCATCGGATTTAACCGTAAGCATTTCCCGCAGGATGTTAGCTGCGCCATAAGCTTCAAGAGCCCAGACTTCCATTTCACCAAATCTCTGACCGCCAAACTGTGCTTTACCGCCAAGAGGCTGCTGCGTGATAAGGGAGTATGGACCTGTAGAACGGGCATGTATCTTGTCATCGACGAGATGGCCCAGTTTGAGCATGTAGATATAACCAATGGTAACTTCATCATCAAAACGCTCACCGGTACGTCCGTCAAAGAGACTGACCTTGCCGTGTGTCGGCAGACCGGCCCGTTCAAGCTCTTTTTGGACTTCCTGGTAGGTAGCGCCATTAAAAATAGGAGTTTTAAACTTTACTCCGAGTTTTTTAGCCGCCCAGCCGAGTGATGTCTCATAAAGCTGACCGATATTCATACGGCTTGGCACACCAAGCGGATTAAGAACAATATCGACCGAAGTGCCATCTGCCATAAACGGCATATCCTCAACCGGAAGAATCTTGCCTACGACACCCTTGTTTCCATGCCGGCCGGCCATCTTGTCACCAACCTGAATTTTCCTTTTCTGAGCAATATAGACTTTGGCAAGTTCCTCTATACCAGGAGGAAGTTCATCGCCAACATTGATCTTGTACTTTTCGTTTTCCCTCTCATCTGAAAGGTCTTTAAGCTTGAATCGGAACTCCTTGACAAGGCGGATGACATTATCATTCACCTTTGAAGAGTCAGTCAGACCTTTAGAAAAATCAATGGACTCGAGGAACGGCATTGCACTGAATTTGGCTTGAACTGTTGCGTCATACAACGTACCTTCTGCTACAAGTTGTTTGCCTTTATCACTATACACGCCAGTTGAGGTTTTGCCATCAAGCAGCTGTTTCAGCCATTCGGCAAAACGCTTTCTGACATCAAACTCCTTATAGTCATACTTCTTGTCAACAACCTCAAGCTTCTCCTTGGAATCCATGCCGACCTTTTTCTTGCGACTGAATAGTTTTGTCTTGATGACTATACCTTTCATTCCGGCAGGAACATGCATTGAAGCGTCTTTGACATCGCTTGATTTATCGCCGAAAATCGCTCTCAGCAGCTTTTCTTCAGGTGTAGGATCGCTCTCACCTTTCGGTGTTATTTTACCAACAAGGATATCCCGTTCCTTGACCTCTGCACCGTTACGAACGATACCGTTTTCATCAAGGTTTCTGAGCGCTTCATCGCTGACATTATAAATGTCACGGGTAAACTGCTCTTCCCCGCGTTTTGTATCTCGAACATTTGCCTCAAACTCATGAATATGAATCGAGGTGAAGACATCGTCATAAACAAGCCTTTCGCTGAGAATGATAGCATCTTCGAAGTTATAGCCGCGCCATGGCATGAAGGCTACAAGGACATTTTTTCCAAGCGCCAGCTCTCCGTTATCTGTTGACGAGCTGTCGGAAAGTATTAAACCTTTTTCAACTCGTTGACCGATATGCACGAGAGGTTTCTGTGAAATACAGGTATCCTGGTTGGATCGCTTGAACTTGATGAGCTTATAGGTTTTCAGACCCTCATCAGGATCGAGCATCGATAGAACGTTATTTTCAGCATCAAGATCATAACGAACCTGAATATATTCAGCAGTTACGTCTTCAATAACACCGGGGCCTTCAGCAATAATGACTGAACGGGAATCCCGGGCTACTTTAGCCTCCATACCGGTTCCAACCACTGGAGCTTCAGAGGTCAGAAGAGGCACTGCCTGTCGCTGCATGTTGGCTCCCATAAGAGCACGGTTTCCATCATCATGCTCAAGGAAAGGAATTAAAGCTGCTGCAGCACTGACAATCTGCACTGGAGAGACGTCCATAAAGTTAACGTCCTCTGCCGCGACAACCGGGTAGTCACCCTTGGTCCTCGCCTGTACAGTCTCAACTGCTATTTTATTATTCGCATCAAGGGGAACACTGACCGGTACGGTAATCTTGTTTTCTTCATCTTCAGCCGAAAGCATCAGAACCGTATCAGTAACCTGGCCTTTATCGACGACCCGGTAGGGAGTCTGGATAAAGCCTTTATCGTTTATTTCCGCATAGACGGACAACGACGAAATCAGACCAATGTTCGGTCCTTCAGGAGTTTCGATAGGGCAGAGCCTGCCATAGTGCGTATAGTGAACGTCACGAACCTCAAAACCTGCACGTTCTCTGGTAAGACCACCAGGTCCAAGGGCGGAAACCCTTCTCTTGTTGGTCATTTCAGCCAGTGGATTTGTCTGATCCATAAACTGTGAAAGCTGGCTTGTAGCAAAGAAGCTCGATACAACGCTCGATACTGTACGGGCATTGATCAGGTCAGCTGGAGCGATTTTATCCGAGTCCCTGGAGTTGAGCTTTTCACGAACATTTTTGCCCATCCTGGCCAGACCTATAACAAACTGCGCGGCAAGCTGTTCACCAACGGAGCGAACACGACGGTTGGCCAAATGATCGACATCATCCACCTCAGCCAGCCCGTTGACAAGCTTGATGAGATAATAAATGACGGAAATAATATCGTAATGTGTCAAAACAAGAATATCCTCTCCGGCAGGCTCATCGGAGAAGGACTGTATTGTCTGTAGAATTTTTTCGTATATGGTATCAGAAAGCTGTTTGAGTTCAGGCTTTCCGGAAAGATATTCTTTCAGATCATCAAACTCTTTACCAAGTTTTTTCTGAATCCTGTACCGGCCGACATCGCCGAGATCGTATTTTTTCTGGTTGAAGAAAGTTCTCTCAAGAAAACTCCTGGCAGCATCGATATCAGGTGCCTCATTAGCCCTCAGCTCTTCATAGACGATCTCAAGCGCTTCTTCCTCTGTTGCGGAATTATCATTGAGAATGGTATTGATAATGATAGATTTGTCCGGTCCCTTGTCGCTGCCGGAGTATGTCTTCATTACCTTCACACTTTTGTATCCTGCGGCGATAATCTGGTCAAAGATATCTTCAGTTATTGCTGTTCTTGCACTGACCACTTCACCCGTCTGCATATCAACAATATCTGAGGCCAGATACTGCCCGATAAGCTGATCCTTTTTGGTTGCCTTCAGCGATACCTCTTCAACGAGGTCAAACAAACCTAAAATATCCTCATCCCTGGCAAATCCTATAGCACGAAGAAGTGCACTGACCAGAAAGTTCTTTTTCTGGTCGATATAAACAAAAATCTGATTATTGATATCGGTCTGAAACTCAATCCATGAGCCTCTGGTAGGAACGATTTTAGCCGAATACATTTTCTTGCCGTTCGGATGAATGGCCTCACTGAACACAACGCCTGGAGAGCGATGAAGCTGGGCAACCACTACCCTTTCAGCACCGTTGACAATAAATGTACCACGCTCCGTCATATACGGAATCCTGCCCAGATAGACCTCCTGCTGTATGGTCTCCTTCCAGTCGGTCTCATCCGCCTCATCCTTGTAAGAAAGCTTGAGCTTGACTTTAAGGGAAACATCATAGGTCAGCCCACGCTCAATACAGTCTTCGACGGTGTATTTCGGTTTATCAAAGCTATAAGTGATATACTCAAGCAGATACAGGCCCCTCGTGTCAGTAATAGGGAACGCGCCGCGTAGAACCCGTTCCAGACCCTGATCCTTTCTCTTGGAAAGAGGTACGCTATCCTGTATAAAATTATGAAATGAATCTAGCTGGACTTTTAATAAGTCGGGAGCTTCTATAACACTCTTGATTTTCGAAAAGTCAATACACGGTGTTGTTGCATCAGCCACTTTCACATGCACCTCGCTTTTATCAATTGCATGAATTACTTACAGATTAAGTCCTCGCAAAGTTCCTCAAAAACCTTGGTGGACAACTAAAAAGTCCGACTGAACCTTAATCGTATCATCACAGGAACTTTCATCAATACGGTACTTACACAAACAGACAAAGCTCCGTCTCATATAGAGACGGAGCTTGCTATAGTAATGACTCTTTTCAAAGATCACTTCAACTCAACAGATGCGCCCGCATCTTTCAACTCTTTGGCAATTTTTTCTGCCTCATCCTTGGTAACAGCTTCTTTAACTGTTTTCGGCGCTCCATCAACAAGATCCTTGGCTTCTTTCAAACCAAGACCGGTAATAGCACGAACAGCCTTGATGACGTTAATTTTGCTTTCGCCTGCAGCTGTCAGTACGACGTCAAACTCAGTCTGCTCTTCCTGGACGGCAACTTCACCAGCAGGTGCTGCAGCAACACCGGCAACTGCTACAGGAGCAGCACTGACACCAAACTTCTCTTCAAGAGCCTTCACCAATTCAGAAGCCTCTGTAAGAGTCAACTTACCAATCTGCTCTACAAGTGTTTCGATAGACATTATTCCCCTCTCTTGTTTAATAATTTACAATTAAAATAATTTGTTGAGTGCGTAATAGATTCGTATTGTTTACTGCTTTTGTCTTGCTATCTGATCAAGAGCATAGACAAGATTTCTTGTAACTGCATTGACCACCATCGGAACAGAACTGACAACACCGTTGATCAATCCTGCTGCACGACCGACATTCTCGGTCTTGGTGAGCATTTCGGAAAGTTGCGAAAGTGAATCAGCGCCGAAAACAACACCATCAATTGATGCCATCTTAAACTTTAGCGCTTCATTGCTTTTGCTGAACTTTTTGATAACCTTGGCCGGAGCTATCGGATCATCAATTCCGAACGCCAACGCAGTGGTTCCAGTAAGACCCGGAGCCAGCTTGTCAGCAACTCCCAGTTCTTTCAGAGCTTTTTTTATGAGTGTGTTTTTTACAACACGATACTCTACTCCTACATTCCTGAACTCCCTGCGAAGTTCCGCCATTTTGGCGACACTCAACCCCTGAAATTCAGTCAGATATATACCCTGTGACTTATTGATCTGCTCAGCAACTTCCTGAACAATCTGCTCTTTTGTATCTCGCTTCATCGTATAAACCGTTTTTATTAGGCGACAAATTTTTCCATTTTAACCTTCACGCTCGGGGACATAGTGCTTGAAAGCGCGATTCCCTGCACATACTGACCCTTGGCTGCTGATGGCTTTAAACGAACAACCTCTTTTAGGAAGCTTCCAATATTGGCAACCAGCTGGTCAGGCTGAAACGAAACCTTGCCGACAGGAGCATGAATATTTCCCGCCTTATCTACCCTGAACTCAATTTTACCGGCTTTAACTTCCTTGACCGCTTTGGCCACATCCATCGTAACCGTTCCTGATTTAGGATTCGGCATTAAACCGCGCGGTCCGAGAATCTTGGCAACTTTACCGAGCTGACCCATGACATCTGGAGTTGCTATAATAACATCAACACCTGTCCATCCTTCCTGGATTTTTTCAATATACTCCTCAAAACCAACGAGATCCGCGCCGGCTTCTCTGGCCTCTTCAGCCTTGGCCTCTTTGCATACAACAAGCACAGAAACAGTTTTACCTGTACCGTGCGGGAGCATGACTGTTCCGCGGACAACCTGATCAGCATGCCGGGGATCAACTCCAAGCTTCACGGCAATATCAACTGTTGCATCAAATTTAGCCTCAGTAATCTCCTTCACCTTTTCCACTGCGTCGACGAGATCGTATTCATGAAAACGATCAACCTTCAGTGCCGCATTTCTGTATTTTTTTCCAGCCATTGTTTACTCTTGTATAAGTGGTTAATAAAGCGGCCTTAGCGGCCTCCCACATCCTTGATCAATAAAAACAGACAATCAATCCTGAATTAAAATCCCCATGCTTCTTGCAGTACCCATTATCATCTCTTCTGCACCGCTGATATCCACAGCATTAAGATCCGGCATTTTGAGTTCAGCTATTCTGCGAACCTGCTCACGACTGACAGAACCAACCTTGTTACGGTTAGGCTCACCTGAACCCTTCTTCAAACTGGCCTCCTTAAGGAGAAGAACTGCCGCTGGAGGGGTTTTGGTTATAAACGTGAACGACTTGTCAGAGAATACCGTAATGACTACCGGAATAATCATTCCTGATTCAGACTGGGTTTTTGCATTGAACTGTTTGCAAAACTCCATGATATTCACACCTTTCTGACCAAGAGCTGGACCGACAGGAGGAGCAGGGTTAGCTGCACCGGCTGGGATCTGAAGCTTGATAAAACCGATTACCTTTTTTGCCATAATCTATTTCTATTCAGAAGCTTAAAATTACTTAAGCCCTAATTATTGGGAAACTGACTTAACCTGTGAAAAATCAAGCTCTGTCGGCGTACTGCGACCAAAAAAGCTTATCATAACCTTTACCTTCATTCTTTCAGTGGAAACCTCATGAACAACACCGGTCAACGAACTGAAAGGTCCATCAATGACCTTGACAGAATCGCCAATCTTGAACGGCGACTCAACTACAGAACGATGCTCTATTGAGCTCTCCGGCTCCAGAATCTTTTCAACCTCATCAGGCCTCAACGGGGTAGGAACATCATCGACACCAAGAAAACCCATCACAGAGGGAATATCAAGGATAAGATTCCTTGTCTGTTTGTCAAGCACGGCTTCGATGAGCACATAACCAGGAAAAGCATTTTTGGTTAAACTTCTTTTTTTACCATTTTTAACCTCTACAAAACGCTCATAAGGAACATAGATCTGCAATATCTTCTCACTCAAACCACAACGCAGCACATCAGCCTCAATAGACTCTTTAACCTTGCGCTCGTGGCCAGAATAAATCCTCAGTGCATACCAGCGCGCAACCGGAACACCCTGAACCTCAATCTCTTTTTTCTTAGCGCTCATTCAAATCACCTTAACACTGTTTCTTTACAATAACTTTCCCATAACGAAATTTATGACCCAGTCGACAAGAAACGTAAACAAGGCAAGAATACCTGAAACCGTCAACACAACAATCGTCAAATCCTTGATCTCTTCCCTGCTCGGCCAGACAACCTTCCGCATCTCACCGACTACATCACGGTAATACTGATTTGCTTTGCCGATATATTTAATCATGACTATAAACCTCGAATAAATACAGTAAAAGATTTACCTTGCGTGCACGTCAGGAGGGAATCGAACCCCCAACCTGCGGTTTTGGAGACCGCTGCTCTACCAATTAAGCTACTGACGTATCAATCAATACCTCCAAAACCCGAGCTGATGATCGGACTCGAACCGATGACCTCTTCCTTACCAAGGAAGTGCTCTACCAACTGAGCTACATCAGCCTGACACGCAAAAAAACAGTGGGTAGGGGAGGATTCGAACCTCCGAAGACATAGTCGACAGATTTACAGTCTGTTGCGTTTAACCACTTCGCTACCTACCCCTGACCTCAAGAGCTGGTGATGGGACTCGAACCCGCAACCTGCTGATTACAAATCAGCTGCTCTACCAGTTGAGCTACACCAGCGGCTCAAAACTCAAAAAACAGGGCTGGTAATATAATGACAGGTTTCAAAAATACAAAGAAAAAAGGATTATTATATTAATTAATCCTTTACCGCTGCAAAATACCCGGCAAGCCTTATTACCACACTTCTCGTCACAAGTCGTTGCGAAAAAACCAGTATATTGTCTATCAAGGTAGGGAATATACGTATACGATTATGCCTCAATCCCCTTATTGCCGCTTTGACAACAACATCTGTTCCGGAAATCGGCAGCCTGAGATTGGCGGCACTATGACCGGAATGCTTAAAAAAACCGGTATTGATAAAACCGGGACAAACTGCGATAACTTTTACCCCCGTTTCCTTAAGTTCTTCATGCAGCGCTTCGCTTAACGTCATCACAAAAGACTTTGTCGCTGAATAGAGTCCAAGACCGGGAACCCCCTGAAGCCCCCCTAAAGATGCAATATTAATTATGCTTCCCTGTTTCCTAGCAACCATATCGGAGAGAAACATGCGTGTAAGCCTCGCAGTTGCCATCACATTGACCATGACTATCTCTTCGAGCTTTTTTTGTGGTATTTCAGCAAAATCACCGGCACATGATATTCCCGCACAATTAACAAGAGTAGCAACATCAACTCTCTTTAACCGGCAAAACTCATAAATTCGTCCCGGACTTTCAGTGTCGCACAGGTCTTCAACACAAACTTCAACCTTTACACCCCTCTTTTGTTGAAGCTCCTCACCGAGAGCCTGCAATATCTCACAAGAGCGGGCAACGAGTACAAGGTTGTGACCTCTTCTGGCAAATTCTCTGGCAAAAGCCTCGCCAATCCCCATGGAAGCCCCGGTTATCAATGTATAAGTCATAACAATATCAAAGGGCTGTCGAAACCGTATCGATTCTTTATGCCTGATCAATCCATTTCCCGCGCTCTTTAATAAGCCCTATGAGGCGTTCTACGGCATCCTTTTCAGAAATATTTTCTTCCACACACTCCCTGCCGACATAGAGGCTGATTCTGTTTTTTCCTGCGCCAACATAGCCGAAATCAGCATCAGCCATCTCTCCGGGGCCATTAACAATACAGCCCATGATTCCAATCTTCAAACCCTTCAGGTGACCTGTCCGCTCTTTTATTGCTGCTGTTGCCTTTTCCAGTTCAAAATAGGTTCTGCCACAGCCGGGGCAGGAAATAAATTCAGTTTTGGACATTCTGATTCTTGCTCCCTGAAGAATATTGAATGCCAGATTAACCTCATCATCAACTGAAAGTCTTGTATGAAGCGCAAGAATGTCACCTATGCCGTCACAAAAAAGTGTACCAGCCTGAACCGAACTGCTTATTATACATTCAAGCCGATCTGAAGTATCTCCCTTGAAGCGAACAACAAGGGGATAGTCGAGGGATCGGCTGTTGAATGCCTGAACAAGCCTGCGATAGGCAAAAACAGTATTCTCTGTAATGATTGAAAACAATAGTTGCTTAACACCCTGCTTCCTGAGTTTTTCGGCAAGATGGGCAAGAACCTCAGCAGGAACAGATTGCCCCGCATCTTCATGCAAAAAACAGAGTTCCAATACCCCGGGACGATCATTGCCAAGATGCTTCAAAAAATCCTTTCCAAGCTGTTCTCCCTCAACAATATCAAGCCTTACTTTTGAAACTTTATCAAGCAGCTTGACAGCAAGTGAAACGTCGCTTGTGGAGACAACAATACAGTGAGCGGCACCACCAAGTTGCAGGAGAAGATTGTCGAGCCCTTCAATATCTTCAGGACTGTTAACCCGGACAGAAACAAACTCGGAGCGTATGGCATCATGAGACTTTTCCGGTGCAAGCCTCTGCACTGCCTCTTTTAAGGCCGCATCAACTTCTGAAAGTGACGCATGCACTTCAGTTTCAACTTTTGGCAGATTGTCTCCCCCAATCTCCAGACCGGCAATTGAAATCGGGGAAGATCCCCTGCGCTGATAGCTGAACGGATTGAAGGGCAAGGAATCGGGGGGCGTAAAATTGCGACCATTTTGCTGATTGCGGCTATCAACAATATGCTTCAGAGGCAGATGCCCTTTTTCACCTTTAACAAGATGAAAGTCATTATATTTTTTTACGATAGCAAACCCCACAGGAACTTCATGAACAGGATCCTCAGTCAGGGAGACTCTTATCGTATCCCCAAGGCCATCTTCAAGAAGAGCCCCAATGCCCATTGCTGATTTAACTCGACCCTCGTCGCCATCCCCGGCTTCAGTTACTCCCAGATGAAGAGGATAGGCATGAATAAGCTCGGCATCGGCCTTCTCGACAAGAAGCCTGTAGGCCTGAATCATCACCCGGACATTAGAGGATTTCATTGAAAAAAGAATATCGTGATATCCAACACCTTCACATATCCGGGCAAACTCAAGAGCCGCTTCAACCATACCTTCAGGCGAATTGCCATATCGGCTAACCGTCCTGTCCGACAAAGATCCATGATTGGTACCTATTCTCATCGACACACCATTCTTGCGGGCTTTTTCAACAAGCGGCAGAAATTCAAGACGGACATGCTCAAGCTCCTCTTGATATTCGTCTTCGGTATATTCACTGGTTGAAAACTTCTGGCGGGCAGCATAGTTGCCCGGGTTGATGCGAATATTTTCAACAAATTCAACCGCCTTCAGCGCAGCCCGGGCAGAAAAATGAATATCGGCCACAAGCGGTGTATCAATGCCATCACGACGGAGCTGGTCGCGTATGTTCCTGAGATTTTCAGCATCCTTCTCGGTTGGAACAGTGAGGCGGATAATTTCACACCCGGCTTCATACAGCCTCCTGCACTGCTCAACGGTTCCTGCAGTATCCATGGTGTGCGTATTTGTCATGGACTCTACCCTTATCGGCTGATACCCTCCTAACAGAATGGATCCGAAAGAAACTTCACGGGTTAAACGACGACGGTACTGATACATTTGATGGTATTACTGTTGAATAAAACACTAATGTGACCGAATGATAAACAGGGTTTCTCCTGGTTTTCGATAATTATATTTCTCCCTTGCTGCTTTTTCTATACTGTCGGGCTCATGGGCATGCTGGATGCGCAGCTCGTTATCAATGATCTTCTTTTGCTCAATTTTCTGCTGCTCAAGAAGCGAGCGATGTTCGGCTTCCATACGGATTCTTTTTACGACACCATAATCGTCGAAAAATATCCAGAGTATGAACAGAGCAAACGCTACCCGGAAAAAAAACTTTTTCGGGTTTGAACGAATGTACTCCCAGATTCTATCGATAAATTTTTTCACGCATCATAACGCTTTGGGTTGCCAAGTGCCGCTGATAATACAGCCGATGCTGCGCAACGAGAGAAACCCTTTGTGAAAAGGGTTCCCTGTAGAATTTCATTATACCCGGAATGTGTTTTTTCCGGGGTATCGGGCCTGATCGCCAAGCTCCTGCTCAATACGGAGCAGTTCATTGTACTTTGCCATACGGTCCGAACGCGAAAGACTGCCGGTCTTGATTTGGCCGGCATTGGTTGCTACCGCAATCTGGGCAATGGTACTGTCCTCGGTTTCACCGCTTCGATGGCTGATGACAGAAGTGTATCCATTCGATTTTGCAAGACTGATTGCCTGAAGTGTTTCGGTCAACGTACCGATCTGGTTGACCTTGATAAGAATGGAATTGGCAACCTTTCGTTCAATACCTTCAGCCAGTCTTTTGCTGTTGGTAACAAACAGGTCATCGCCAACAAGCTGGACCCGTGAACCGATTTTGTCTGTCAATATTTTCCAGCCCTCCCAGTCATCTTCAGCCATACCGTCCTCGATGGAAATAATCGGGTAGTCACTGGCCCATTTTTCCCAGTATTCAGCCATCTGCAAAGATGAAAGCTCCTGTTTTGATGACTTCTTGAATACATACTTTTTCTTTTGACCATCATAAAATTCCGAGCTTGCCGGATCAAGAGCAATCATGACCTGTGCGTCACCGAGGCCTCCTTTATCAGTAGGTGAACCAACTTTATAACCGGCTTTGCCAACTGCCTCGATAACAAGTTCAATTGCCTCTTCGTTTGATCGCAGGTTAGGGGCAAAACCGCCTTCATCTCCCACAGATGTACTCAACCCCTTGCTTTTCAGCAAAGCCTTAAGGGCATGAAATATTTCAGCACCGGAACGCAGTGCATCAGAAAAGGAGCTGAACCCTGCAGGCATGATCATGAATTCCTGAAAATCAACGGTATTGTCGGCATGCGCGCCACCGTTAAGGACGTTCATCATCGGCACAGGTAGGGTGTTCGCCAGGGTTCCGCCGATATATCGGAAAAGAGAAAGTCCGGAGTATTCTGCACCAGCCTTTGCACAAGCCAGCGACACACCGAGAATGGCATTTGCGCCAAGCCGGGATTTGTTAGGTGTTCCGTCCAGAGCAATCAAAGCTTCGTCAATTTCCTGCTGTTCGGTCACCAGCATCCCGGTAAGCGCTTCATTTATAACAGTATTAACGTTTTCAACAGCCTTCAGAACGCCCTTGCCAAGGTAGACACTTGCATCACCGTCTCTGAGCTCAGAAGCTTCATGGATACCTGTCGAAGCACCGCTGGGCACGGCAGCACGACCAAATGAGCTTTCGGAGTATACATCAACCTCTACAGTTGGATTTCCTCTTGAATCAAGAATCTGGCGGGCAAGAATCTTATTGATAATAGGCATAACGAAATAAATTTATTGTTGTTACATGCTTTTATCGCACAACGGAACCGGCGAGCACTTGTTGCTCAACGATAACTAGAAAATATATCTTTTTTTCCCATCCATTTCATTGTTGAGTCAACAGCAAATAAGATTTTTTTTTTGTTAATTACATTTCAGTCTGAAGCAGATCAAAGGAATCAACAGTCATGTCCTTTGTTTTCGAGTGTCCTGCAAGACCATTATTTAATTCAACAAAGGAGTCCTGATATGCAAGCCGTCCTACCGGATCAATTGCGAAACATTGTCATTACTGGTCATGCCGGCAGTGGCAAAACCATGCTCACTGAATCACTTGCCTTGACAATGGGCGTTATTAACCGCCTTGGCAGTATTGACGAAGGAAACACCCTCTCTGATTACTCTGCAGATGAAATTCAAAGAAAACACAGCCTCAACACAAGCCTCATCCATGGCTTCTGGAACGATTGTAAAATAAATATAATAGATACACCTGGCCTGCTTGACTTTCACGGAGATGTTAAATCAGCCATGCGTGTTGCCGATACCGTTTTGATTACTGTAAATTCAGCATCAGGTGTCGAGGTAGGAACTGATACAATTTGGGAGTATACCAGGGAGTATTACAAGCCAACGATATTTATTTTAACCAAACTTGATGCCGACCGGACCAACTTCAATGCTACCGTTCAGGGTCTCAGAGATCATTTCGGCAATCTTGTTACTCCAATACAGTTTCCTGCCGAAGAAGGCATCGGGCACCATACCCTCATCGATGTCCTTCTTATGAAGCAGCTTACTTTCAGCCCCGACAAAACCGGAGGCATGACAATCTCCGATATACCAGACCTTCATCTGAAACAGGCTGAAGATCTTCATCAGCAGCTTGTTGAAGCGATTGCAGAAACAGATGAGGAGCTGATGAACAAGTTCTTCGAAGCAGGAACCCTTAGCGAAGATGAATTGAGGGATGGCATTAAATCCGCACTGGTCAGCAGAACTTTTTTCCCTGTTTTCTGTACCTCACCCCTTCACCTCATAGGATCAGAACGCCTGCTTAACGCAATCGTCAACCTCTGTCCATCTCCTATTGAACGCGGACCGGAACAGTCTATTTCTACGATTGATGGATCGAATAACCTTATTCAGCCAAACCCGGAAGGTCCGACTGTCGCCTTTATTTTCAAAACGATGTCTGAGCCCCGTGTCGGTGAAATTTCCTTTCTCAGGGTTTATTCAGGTCATCTGGAAACAGGACATGAACTCATTGATGTTCAGACGGGACAGCTTGAAAAACCCGGTCAGGTCTACACCATAATCGGACAGAAAAAAACTCCGGTTGACAAACTGCTTGCCGGAGATATCGGCATGGTCGTCAAGCTGAAAGATGCGCATACCAATGATACCCTTGCCGACAAAGGTACCAGCTGCAAGATAAGTCCGATTATTTTCCCCGAACCAATGCTGGCAACAGCTATTATTCCTCTTACCCAGGGTGACGAAGATAAAATCTCAGCTGGCCTTCACCATCTGCATGAAGAGGATCCAAGCTTTACCATCAATCACGATGTTGAGTTCAACCAGACCATTCTTAAAACTCTTGGTGAGACTCACCTTGATATAATTATCAGCCGCTTACAGACGAAGTTTAATGTCAAGGTTGATATTGCTCCGATTAAAATTCCTTACCGCGAAACAATTCGCGTCGCCTCATCCGCCCAGGGAAAATATAAAAAGCAATCGGGAGGACGAGGTCAGTATGGCGATGTATGGGTTAGAATTGAACCAACAGCGCGCGATACAGGCTTTGTATTTGCAAGTGAGGTTGTCGGTGGCGTTGTCCCGACCCGCTATCTCCCTGCTGTTGAAAAGGGATTGCATGACACAATAGAAAAAGGTATTCTTGCCGGATACCCTATCGTCGATCTCAAGGCTGTTGCGTATGACGGATCATTCCATCCTGTAGACAGCTCTGAATTTGCCTTTAAAATCGCAGCCAGCATGGCCTTCAAGAATGCTTATGAAAAGGCAAGAGCACTGCTGCTTGAACCGATATACTCCTTGACGGTCTACGCTCCGGAACAATATACGGGAGAAATTGTCGGTGATATTTCAAGCAGGCGGGGGAAGATTCTTGGCATGGATTCTGATGTGAGGTTGCAGATTATCCGGGCACTGATTCCGCAAGCTGCACTGACTGCATTCCATCATGCGCTTACTCGACTGACACAGAGCAGAGCACGATACTCATACAGTTTCAGCCATTACGAGGAAGCGCCTCCAGACATTGCTCAGCAGATCATCGCAGCAAAAGATTCAAAAGAAGCCTAAAATAGTTTTCAACAAAAGCCCCGAATCTTCGGGGCTTTCCTTTTTTACTCCCATCGTGCCAGGCTATACTGCTTTACAAATATCCGAAAACAGATTTGATTTTAAGCCACCACACAATCCAGATTGCTTCACGGATGTTTTTTCTGGTCATTTTTGATTTCCCCACCGATCGATCTACAAAGACAATTGGTATTTCTTTTATCGTAAACCCTTTCTTCCATACCCTGAAATTCATCTCAATCTGAAACGAATACCCCTGCGAGTTAATAGAATCTAGATCAAGCACTCGTAACACCTCAGCATTAAAGCATTTAAATCCACTTGTCGGATCATCAACAGGCATGCCGGTAATGAACTGCGTATAAATACTGGCCAGTTTTGAGAGAATTAACCTTCCTAACGGCCAGTTTACCACATTAACGGTATTGTTCATATATCGGGATCCAATAACCAGATCAGCCTCCTTAATCGCATCAAAAAAGCTGCTCACTTCTGCAGGATCATGCGAATAATCTGCATCCATCTCTATGACATATCGGTAACCCTGATCCAAGGCATAGTGAAACCCGGTAATATATGCTGTACCAAGTCCCAATTTTTTCTCCCGCTTGATAACTTGCAGCCCTCTTATCCTCTGCTGCATTGAATGAACAATATCAATAGTTCCATCTGGGGAGTTGTCGTCAATAACAAGAATATCAACGGATGACTGATAAAGTTCGGAGAGCTTGTTCAATAACCGGGCAATATTTTCAGCCTCATTGAATGTTGGTATAATAATCAACGCCAGAGACTCAGACCTTGTTTCATCACAAAGTCTTAAATCTGAATTTTTCAATGTTGTGTTATTTTGCTCCAGCATGAGAGATTACGATCTTCAAAAAAAAAGCATTGCTTCCAGGAAGCAATGCTTTAAAAAAAATATTGATAACAAGATAACAAAACCTGCCTGACCTATCGCGCTTCCCTGTGAAATCTGTGCAGAAACCTGAGATCGAAATCAAGTCTCTCAGGTGGCGTATAGCTAAAGTCAAGCACCTCGCCATCAGGAAGCACTTCGATTAATGATCCCGAAGGACATTCATCAGCAGAGAAACAAGCAGAACAGGAAATACATGCATCCTGATCAATATAACACCTGAAGCCACCTTCCTGAACATCTCCGAAGAACTTGTAACCAATAGCATTGACTTTCGGCGGACACTTGTCAAGACACATTCCACATCCGACACAGAGGTTTTCAATGATAAAATAGTGAGATTTTGCTCTTGGTGCCGCCTTTTTGGCAACAGGTTGTGGCGCAACGGCAGGTGCCGGTGCTGCAGGGGCAACTGGCTGACCTGGAGCTCCCTTTGCTGCCGGCGCTGCAGGCTTCGCACCCGGTACCGGTTTTGCGCCTGGTGCGGGCTTAGCCCCCGGGGCTGGTTTTGGAGCGGCTTTTTTTACAGGAAGAGCTGACTCCTGACGTACACCGCTTCTTCCTAGATTTGTATTCAGTGGTTCAAGCCGAGGTTTCCCCGATGATTTCGGGGCAGCCTCTTTTGGTTTTGCCTGTCCAAGCTTTGCTGCCGGAGCTACCGCTTTCGGAGCAGCAGGTGGAACCTTTGCGGCAGGTGGTGACACGATATCTGGCTGTTGTACAGGATCGGCCATAAAAACCCTCCTCTTTAATTACAGGTAAACTTTAGTGGCAAAACATCAATACCCGAAGAAGCATTGAAGCTCCTTCAGGTATGATCGTGATTTAAGCAATCAGTTTCATAAGATAATCAACAACCTGGGCCAGCATGACCTGTCCGGAGATAGCTGCATCACTGACCGTTGGCTTAAGCGGCGCATCTGTCTGATAGAAACCGTTAGCAAGAAAGAGAAATACGAGCATAAAGGTTCCGCCGAAGTAAAGGAACGTACCGGCCATCTTGGAATCTGATATGGTCAATACAGGGAACCTGAACTCAACATCCCTGTTAAGGAACTTCTTGCCAAACCAACGGATGGTTCTGGTCTGGATGTCAGCACCTTCAAGACGTGAACCGCGATCTTCAAACCATACAGCAAAGCTGATAAACCAAATCAAATGGCCGAGCATCAGAATTGTCGAAAGGTGTGAACTCGAGAAAATAGTCACGGTTTCTGTCCAGAAATAGTAGAAGATACCTGCTGAATAATGATGATGAAGACCTGCTACGGAATCCCATGCCTTTGCATCGGCTGCAGGAACTCCATACATCATGGAAGCAATCCAGGCTCCATCGATATACCAGCAGACAGCAGAAAGACCCTTGACTCCCCAAAGCATCGCAAACCATAGCTGATCCTGAATCGAGACACCGCAAGTTCCACCGTATACAGGGCCAAGACATGGGAAGGAATAGGAGTTCTTCTTGAGACCCAGATCATCCCACAATGGTGATGTATGTGCAAAGAATGCAATACGGACAAGAGCAATAAGAGAAAAGAGCGAGCCAGCTGTAATAACATGAGCCATTACCCAGTCATTGATGCTTGGATCGGTAAACATCCACTGGAAAATCGGAAGAGGTTTCAGCCAGTAGAAGGACATCATGATATTCGTGCCGAAAATATTCAGCTCGCAGATTGTATTCCACACGATAACAGCATAAACCGAAAGCATGGTGGCAAAACAAAGTGCCATTACTGTACCGAGAATCTTGACCTGAACTTCCTGATCACGACCTTTAGTAATCCAGATAGACTTGATCTGGTTGTAGATGCCGTTAAGCTGGATTTTAAGAAGATACTGACCACCATGATAGACACCGGCGAAAACATAGAGAACGCCGCAGATGATATGGTTGAAAGTAATCAGGTTAATAACAACCCTTGACATACCGAAAGAGGCGCCGTTCTTGGGAAGAATTGCATATGGAGCAAAATCAGCAAACTCTTTAGAGCCTGAAATAATTTTACCGCCTTCCTGCACGAAATTATAGCTTACCCTGTTGAATGGCTCACCATAAAGGTAAAAGACGAGGTTGTCAAGTTCTTTGTAATAAGCGGCAAATGAAGGCTGCTGAAACGCGACGAAAGCTATGACACCCAATGCGATATTAATGTAGCCGATTGCTGTCAGGTGAACAGAAAAAGCGGCTTTCATATCATCATTCAAGTGGATCGCAGCATTCGGCGGATTGTTCCACCAGTAAATACCAAGAGCAAAAAAGATGACAAAAAAGACAAAAGACATGAAGGTCTCTGAATTGATGGTCTGGAAATCGGGAATCGGTTCAAAACCGAGTATAAACCACATCAGCAAACCCCACCCAAGAAACAGCAGCGACATGTAAATAGTGTGTGGCCCAAGTGCGTCCTTGTATGTCTTTGCACTCGTTCCGCTGAAGACTACATCACCAAACTTGCCAAGGAACCTGAAATCACGGAAATTACCGGCACGTCCGGTAAATGGATTCGTAAGATTGTGGGTCCAGTGACGCCATCCGCCAAAAAGAAGAATAGAGCCGGAAAGCAGGTGAAATAATGCCCAGCCAATAAGTTTGGTGGCCGCAAATTCAAGGTCCTCTGTTTTCGTACTGTAGGTATCAATACCAAGAGAAACCATTCGAGGTTTGATAGTCAGATAGAACCAGTTGTCGTGGAAACCGGGTGCACCCCAGGGAAATACCTGAATGCCTGAGATGTAGTAGATTGCCATAAGAAAACCCAGTACTCCAAGCAGTGCGAGATGACCTCCGACGACCTGTTCGTCATCAATCTTCTCGGTATCAAAAATCTGATACCACTTGGTGGAACGTGTTTCTGTTCTCTGAAACAGAAATCTCCTCATTTTAGCGGCATCCTGCTCCTTGATAACCGATGGTGCACCAGGAGCACCATTCGCCTTCGGAGAAGGAGCATTCCCCTTGGGAGGTGGGACAGTGCCCTTTGGCTTGACTCCTGCCGGATTCACTTGTTCAGCCATTGTATTCTCTCCTTTGTTTGGACCTATTTCATGTTAAAGAAACCAAAAAGAAAACCGTTGCGTTATCACTTTTCAATTACAATCAAGCCTCAGGTTGTCAGCAATACCAGTATTCCAAAACCTTCAGCTTCTTATCTATCTCGTAACGCAATGCAAATGATTACTTTCAAAATCTATGGAAAAACACCTTAAAAGTCAGCTTTAAAAAAGGCAATTAGCCAAACAAATCACCAGATATACCAGTGAGTAAAATAAGAAAATTTATTTAATAATAAATAGTTTTTGCCGGAGCATTAATCCCCTATTGTTTTATTATACAGTATGAAAGCCCTTTCCTCAAGCATTTTTGAGCAATGAACCGGCAATGACAAACCTTTCAATCAGTAATACCTTGACCAGTATGGATATCACGTTCAGCAAGTTGTCAGGAGCTGGCAATGACTTTATTGTTATAGATAACAGAGACCTTTCTATTAATCTGTCCCCTGCACAGATCAATACGCTTTGTACCAGAAGAACAGGAATTGGAGCTGACGGACTTATTCTCATTGAACCCTCCCTGACCCATGCATTCAGCATGAAATACTTCAACGCAGATGGATTTATCGGATCAATGTGCGGAAATGGCGGGAGGTGCGCTGCATATTTTGCATACACCATAGGAATTCCCTTATCCTCAAATGGGTATGCATTTGAAGCCAACGGCAACCGCTATGATGCCTGGATTACCGGTACAGAAACCGTCAGACTAAGAATGCTGACACCCCGGGAGTTTAGAAACAACATCGAAATAGAGGGATTAGTCTGCCATTTTGTCAACACAGGCTCCCCACATGCCATTATTTATACTTCAAACCTGAAAACCGCCAGTGTTACAGGAACCGGGCGCACGATCAGGCACAGAACCGATATTTTTCCGGAAGGCACTAACGTCAATTTTATCGAGATCACCTCGCCTGATTCTCTTTCCATCCGCACATTTGAACGCGGCGTTGAAGATGAAACCCTTGCCTGTGGCACTGGAGCCGTTGCAGCTGCCTTGATGAGCTATCGACTTGATAAAATTACATGCACAACTGTACAACTCACTGTAAAAAGTGGAGATACCCTTGAGGTCCAGTTCAATGATGCAATGGATGAAGTGTTCCTTACCGGTCCTGCAAAAATAGTCTACAAGGGCAGTTTTTCCATTGAATAAAAAATCTCTCCGCATTTTAGAGGATAGTATACTTATGAAACAGAACCTCCTGCCCGAACAACTTTCTTATAACTCCGCTCAGAAGCAGCTTGAAGAAGCGGCCGCCATCATTAAGCTCGATCCAGCAGCTTATGAACTTCTCCGGCGCCCTTTAAGGGAACTGCATATTACTATTCCGGTAAAAATGGATAACGGTAGCACGAAAATCTTTGAAGGGTTCCGTGTACAGCATAATGATGCAAGGGGACCGAACAAGGGTGGAATCCGCTTTCACCCTGAAGAGACTATCGATACCGTAAGAGCTTTAGCCTCATGGATGACCTGGAAAACCGCTGTCATGGATATTCCTCTCGGAGGAGGAAAGGGTGGGGTTATCTGCAATCCGAAAACCATGTCCACCGCCGAACTCGAACGGTTGTCGAGGGCTTATATCCGCCAGCTCGGAAGCTTCATTGGCCCTGAAAAGGATATTCCGGCACCGGATGTTTACACTACGCCGCAAATCATGGGCTGGATGGCTGATGAATACTCCGTCTTGCAGGGTAAAAACGCATTCGGAGTCATCACAGGAAAACCTCTGGCACTTGGCGGCTCAGCCGGAAGAGGTGATGCCACTGCAAGAGGAGGGATCTATTGTGTACGGGAAGCCGCTGGAACGCTTGGCCTGAACCTTACCGGAGCAAGAGCTGCAATCCAGGGCTACGGCAATGTCGGTTCTTACACCCACAAGCTCGCCGTTGAACTTCTTGGCATGAAGGTGATTGCTGTTTCAGATTCCAAAGGGTGCATTTATAACCCCGATGGTTTGCTCTATGAATCGCTGATGGCGTATAAAAAAAAGACGGGTTCAGTAACAGGCTTTCCCGGATCTGCATCGATTTCTGATAAAGAACTTCTGGAACTCGATGTTACAGTTATCTTTCCTGCAGCACTGGATTCTGTTATAACAGCGGCAAATGCTCCGGATATAAGAGCGAAAATTATCGCTGAACTTGCAAACGGTCCGACCACCCCTGAAGCCGACACCATTCTTTACAATAAAGGGGTTTATATCATTCCCGACCTCCTATGCAATGCCGGAGGCGTAACAGTCTCATATTTTGAAATGGTACAGAACTCCTATGGGTACTATTGGGAAGAAGAGCAGGTGCTGCAGCGCCTCGAAAAGAAAATGAAAACCGCATTTCTGGCTGTACAGCAAACAAGTCAAACCTATAATGTGCACAATCGACTTGCCGCGTACATTGTAGCAATCAAACGAGTGGCTGAAGCTATGAAGCTGAGAGGATGGTATTAAAGCAACATCTTATGGCCTAATTCACCCGACTTTTCTGAGCCTTGGCTGCTAAGGCGGGAGAAATAAGCATAAGCAGTACCCCAAAAACCATCAATCCACCTTTGGCAATATTGTAGTCAGAAAGGATGCGTTCCAGCGAATAGCCGAAAAAGTAGCCGAGAGTGAACTCGAAGATAAGGGTAAGCACTACCCATAGTGCACCTACCTGAAGCTGCTGCTTCAGTGATCCTGGACCCAACCACCTGATGCAGAGCCAGGCAATTGTAAAAATAATGGCGGAGCCGACCACCACTCCGATCTGGTGAGAGAGCATCTCACCAATCCGGGGAACCAGAAAAAGCCGTCGCAAAGTCCCATGTACCGACTCTGCAACGGCAATTAAAAGCCAGACATAACAAGCTCTTTTCCAGTTCATCTCAAGCCACCTGCTCCTGAAGTTCACTCCGTTCGCGCCATGCAACAATGTCTTCAATTGTCAGAACCGGATAGCCATGCTTTTCAGCAAATGCAATAGTCTGCAACATATCGGCCATTGTTCCATCGGGATTGGTCAGCTCGCAAAGAACACCGGAGGGATTGAGTCCGGCAAGCCTCATAAGATCAACGGTGCCTTCGGTATGGCCTGGCCTTTCCAGCACTCCGCCTGAACGGGCACGAAGTGGAAAAATATGGCCGGGTTGACGAAGGTCAGATGGACGGGCATCCTCAGCAGAAGCAACTCTCACGGTTTGAACTCTATCAGCGGCCGACACTCCGGTTGTTACCCCTTCGGCAGCTTCTATGGAGACTGTAAATGCCGTCTGAAACCCGCTGGTATTGTTGGACACCATCATGGGAAGTTCAAGAGAACGGATTTTCTCATCGGTCATACAGAGGCAGACAATGCCGCTGCATTCGCGAATCATCTGAGCCATTTGAGGCACCGTAACAGACTGGGCTGGAAAAATAAGATCGGCTTCATTTTCACGGTCGGGAGAATCGGCAACAAGCACCCCTTTTCCTGCACGAAGCGCAATGAGGGCGCGCTCAACACGATCAAAACAATCACCAAATTTTCGAATAAGGGTCTGATTCACTGGCAACAGGGATTTAAATTTTACAATTGCAAATAGTTGAATCAGGGCGCAGGAATGCTGGAAGGCTTCCTTATCCTCTATCATCCGGACTCTGACCGTCGGCTTTGGATTTTAACCAAATCTGCTGACCTTCCGTTGAAAACGGAAGCGCTCGCGGGCTTACCGGTCAAATGCCGGAATACCGCCGGTGGGGATTTTCACCCCGCCCCGAGAACAAGCTTTAAAAAAATATTAGACTGCAGAAAAAAACAGCGCCAAAAAGATACACAAGGTTCTAGAGAGTTCAAAGCAATGCACTGTTTCTCAGTATACTTTCATGCATCGTTTATCGTCCCCCAAAAAAAATCAACCGCTCTTATACATCGAAACTTCATTTTTTTTCATCAATGACGGAGAACTTTTTGTAGCCACTCTTGCTTTATTTCTTCTTAAAGACATACTTTCCTGATCAATGAGTATATTTTTTACTGATCAGCAGTGACAATTCAGATAACCCTTAATTAAAACCGGAGAATAATTTTATGCAAAAATGGGTATGTGTTCCTTGCGGCTATGTCTATGATCCTGAAGTTGGTGATCTTGACAGCGGAATTGAACCAGGAACTCCCTTTGAGAGTCTTCCTGACGATTGGGTATGTCCTGTCTGCGGAGTTGACAAGACATTGTTTGAGCCATATAACGACTAGAAAGAGAGCATATCACCGATTGGCTTATACAGAAAAACGCCCGGGATACGGAGCGTTTTTCTGTTATATATATTTCATTGAGCGACCACAATCAGGGCTTCGGTGAACCGGAGGAATTTTCTGGCACACCACCTTCTCCTTTTCCTGCAGGAACAGTACTTTTATTTTCAGAACTTTTGCCTGCCGTACTATCTGCTGAGACAGCCTGATCAATAAGATATTCCGGAACACCAATCACAACAGAATCCACCGGAACGACATCGGGCTTAACGGTCATGACCTCCTTATAATCAGGTACGAAAACGCCCCTCTTTCGCATGATGGCATAGATGATTCTGGAACGATTGCGAACGTAGGAAGAAGATCCGACAGGAGAAAATTTAATCGGGTTCGGAAGTATTGATGCAAGTTTTGAAGCCTGTTGTGCTGTTAATCGGGCCGCACTGACCCCATAGTAATGTCGAGCTGCCTGATCAATACCAAAAATGCCGTCACCCCATTCGACAAGGTTAACATAGAGCTCAAGAATCCTGCGTTTTGAAAGCTTTTTTTCAATTCGCCACGTAAGAATAGCCTCCTTGATTTTTCGAACCGGGTTTTTTGAAGAGGAGAGATAAAGATTTTTGGCAAGCTGCTGGCTGATTGTACTCCCACCCATTTTAAATTTCTTTGCGGCAATGTCTTTTTCGATGGACCGCTCAATAGCCTGGTAATCAAATCCCTCATGCTTCCAGAACTTGTCGTCTTCAGCAATCAGAACCGCCTTGATGAGATTGGGAGAAACATTGTTCAGCGATACCCATTTCTGCTGAATTTTTTTATCGGTGAGCCCTTGCTCTTTCCATTCAGCCTCACGACTCTCCATAAAAGCTGTTTTTACCGGATTTTCGTCCACAAGCTTTCCTACATCTGGTAACACAAAGTATCGGGCGATATCGGCAAAGAACAGCAAGAGCAGAATGCTGATTATAATCCTGATAAGCTTCATCCGTCTATACGATTAAAGGCTCTCAATAAAAATAAATGTGCTGGTAAAATACCAAATATGAAAGACATGCAATGACATGAACGTCAAAATTCTTTATCGACCTTACGGCTTGATAAGCAAATTCCCTGCAAGTCAGTTCTTCTGCCGGCCTATCAGTTATGACAAGATGAAGAATATCGAGACATGAGTTGTGTACAAGACGGAAATATAGCTGGTAGAGGGATTGCTTGAAAAGCATCCAGCCTGAACAAAATGGAGTGTTGAAAAGTGCCCTCGGGCAGACTCGAACCGCCGACCTACAGTTTAGGAAACTGTTGCTCTATCCACTGAGCTACAAGGGCATGGGTTCAAATTTAGTATTTTTGAACAAACTTGCAACCACCTGTGTTATTTTCTCCCGAACATCCTGTCAAGCTGGTCGAGTGAAAGCTTGATGATAACGGGCCTGCCATGGGGGCACGAGTATGGCTCACGGGTAGCAAAAAGATTGTCAATCAGTGTCCGCATCTCTTCAAGAGAGAGCTTTTGACCTGCCATAATGGCATTGCGGCACGAATATGACTTTGCAAGATTGTCACGTTTGTCGAGCTTAAGCCGTGAGGCATTATCCTGATATTCAGCAATCATATCCTGCAGAATGGTGACTTCAGTCCCCGGCTTAACATCCTGCGGCACTCCCTCTATCATAACTGTTTGTTTGCCGAACATCCTCAAATTAAAACCAAGACGGTTAAGATCTTCACGGATCTCCTCAAAAACCTCGAACTCCCAGGGACGAAACTCCACCTTTTGAGGAAAAAGCAGCTGCTGGGAGTTAGGAACATTCTGGCTCATCACATCCACCGCACGTTCGTACAGTACCCTTTCATGGGCAACATGCTGATCAATGATCATCAATCCGGTCCTGATCTGGCAGATAAGATATTTGTTATGAAGCTGCCAGATTTTAGGCTCGGTTTCCTGGGGGTTTGGAACTGCTTCATCTTCGCTGAGACGGGAAAGCAACAGGGAAGAGAGCACATCATCGCCTTCGCGTAGCTCACGATCCGGCAAGACATATTCCGAAGCAGATTGAGGCGAAAACATATCCTCCTGTTTTAAAGCGGAAGGCCTTGAAAAGGAAGGGTCATCAAAGGCACCTGCCCTGTAATTCGCATAAAGGTCACGGGTTGACATGGAGCGGTTCGGTATATCCTGAAACGCAAGTTTTCTGAACGATATTTCCTGAGTGGGCGCAGGGGAAAATTCGTCGTTTTCACGAGCTTGAATGTCAGGAGAAAAATCCTGCAACTGGATAGAGCGCTTCAGAACAGGATAGAACATATTGCGGACACTTCGTTCATCATCAAACCGGATCTCAAGCTTTGCAGGATGCACGTTTACATCAACCCGTGAAGGATCAATTCCAATAAAAAGCAGCACAAAGGGAGTCTGTCGCTCAACAAGCAAGTCACCATAAGCCTGCTGAACCGCCTGTGATAACATTCGATTCTGGACAAGCCGGCGATTGATAAAAAAATACTGGTCCAGTTTCCGGCGTTTCTGCATAACGGGCTTTCCAAGAAATCCCCTGATAGAGAGATAATCGTTCTCTTCAGAGAGCTCAATCATGCTGGCGGAAAAATCGTCGCCGTAAAAAACATTCAGCCGCTCCAGAATGTCGGGAGTCTTCAAATGAAAAAGTTCCTCGTCATCGCTATACATCCGCCACTCAATCTCCGGATATGCCAATGCGAACGATTTTACGATTTCAAAAATATGCTGATACTCGGTAGCGTTAGACTTCAGAAACTTCCGCCTGGCAGGCACATTGTAAAACAGATTCCTGACACTGATTGTCGTCCCCGGCTCTCCCTGTACCTCTGATTCCTCGGAAAGGATTCCCCCCTCGTAACGGAGCCTCAACCCAAGCAGCTCTTTTGCCGTACGGGTTTTCAATTCAAAATGTGAGACCGATGAAATACTTGCAAGCGCTTCACCCCTGAAACCCAGGCTCTGAAGAGTATCGAGATCTTCCACCCCTGTAATTTTACTGGTAGCAAAACGCTCAACACACAAAAGTGCATCCTCCCGCAACATCCCTGCCCCATTATCCACAATCCGGATCAGTTCCTTTCCTGCATCCTTTATAGAAACAGTTATTTTATCCGCACCGGCATCAATGCAATTTTCAATAAGCTCCTTAACAACTGAGGCCGGGCGTTGAACAACCTCCCCTGCAGAAATTTTGTTTGCTACTATATCTGGTAATCTTGCAATTAATGCCATACGCTATAAAAGGGAACTATGTGCTTGTCGTAAACCGTGTGAAAAATTTTATCTGTCCCGTAAGTTATCGATAAAACAGACTCTTTTTTTGGAAAATGAGAATAAATTTTGCCTGTGATACTCTTCCGGACAATCATCCTATTTTTCCCTGATACAAAAAAAAGAGCTCCCTTAAGGGGAAACACGCTCGAAGCCGGTGAGAAAAAAAACCGCAGTACTTTAAAGCGAAGCGCCACTTAAGCACTCCCATAGTTCACGAAGGGCAGCTTCGCTGAAACGGAACTTGTTGCGTTCACGATCTCCCTGCATAAAGAGTGTTTTGGAGAGTACCGTCCCCGACGTTTTCCTGGCAATCGCCAGACAAACCATACCGACTGGCTTTTCAGGGGAGCCTCCAGATGGCCCGGCAATACCTGTTGTCGCAAAAGCAATATCGGCCCCGCTTTTTTCCAGACATCCTTTTGCCATAGCCCGGGCAACCTCTTCGCTCACCGCGCCAAAAGATTCAATGAGCTCTTTCTGCACCCCCAGAGTCTTTTGTTTTGCCTGATTGCTGTACGTCACAAAACCCTGAAGAAAATACATTGATGAACCCGCCACATCGGTCAAGCGGCTGGCTACAAGTCCCCCTGTGCATGATTCGGCAACCGCCACCGTCATACCGTTTTCTGCAAGCATCCTGCCGATCGTCTCTTCAAGAGTAATATCGCTGGTGGCAAAAATAAATGCGCCTGCCCTGTGAATAATAGCATCAACAACGCTGCTATTATCGCGATCAACATCTTCCCTGTCCCGACCAATGGTACTGATCATCAGGTTTACACCTGCAGCATGGGGCAGATAGGCAAGAGTTGTTCCCTCCGGCAGACGATCTTCAATATCAACAATCATCTCAGCCAGAGTAGACTCGCCGATCCCAATTGTTTTTACCGGCGTATGTCGAATTACTGTGGAGGAAAGTGCAGCAAAATAAGGAAGTACTGTAAGCTCCATCATCGCCTGCATTTCTGAGGGAACTCCGGGCATCAGAACAAGATAATGATTGCCCAGACGCTCTCCGCACCGGATAATCATTCCTGCAGCTGTCCCCTTCGTATTTGGAATTACGTGGGATCCTTCGATCACCATTGCCTGATCACGGAGTGAATCGGATATCTCTACTCCTCGCAGTTTCATCCTGTTGGTCAGATTCCGATAGGCATCCTCGCTCAACTCAAGCCCTCTGTGGAGAAGTTCCTGGACGGCTTTTCGCGTCCGGTCATCTCTTGTTGGACCGAGACCTCCCGTAACAAGCACTATGTCAGCCCGTTCAAGCGATTCAGTTAACACTGAAACCATCTCAGGCTCAAGATCAGAACAAGAGACAATTCTACCCACCGGTACCCCTATTCCTGCAAGAGCTCCAGCAATAAAAGCCGCATTGGTGTTTACCCGCTGACCTTTAAGAAGTTCATCCCCTATGGAAACAATTTCTGCGCGCATGTTTTGTTCTTCTAAACCAGATAGCTTGCAATGCGCAGAATATCGGCAAAAACTCCCCCTGCGGTAACCTCTCCTCCAGCGCCGGGACCTCGAACTACAAGTGGGGTAGCCTTATAGCGTTCAGTAGTAAAAACCACCATATTTTCTGATCCGCTGAGACCGGCAATAGGACTGGAAAGCGGGACCCTTTTTACCCCGATGCTTGCCTTTCCATCCCGAATCTCCCCTGCATAAGCTATGGTCATTCCATCCTTGCGAGCACGCTCAGTTTCCGTCGCATACCATTCGTCAACACTCGATAACCGGTCAAGAAACTCTGCAACTGGCATCTGTCCCCGATACTCCTCGGGTACAAGACTCTCGCAGACAACATCATCGTACTCAAGGGTATACCCAAGTTCCCGACCAAGAATCAAAAACTTGCGGGCAAAATCTGCACCTGAAAGGTCATCTCTCGGATCAGGTTCCGTATAGCCGGCCTGTTGAGCCCGGCGAACAATCTCACTGAACCTGCCGCCTTTGCGAAGTTCATTAAAAATAAAGCTCAGTGTCCCCGAAAGAACTCCATCGATGCTTATAATCTTGTCGCCGCTGTTTTTAAGATCGTGCAACGTGTTGATAATGGGCAAGCCAGCGCCCACATTTGTTTCATAAAGAAAACGGGCATTACTTTTCCGCCTTGCATCCTTTATCCTGTTGTAAAGCGGCCACTGCCCGGCCATGCCAAGTTTGTTTGCCGTCACCACAGAAATATTTCCAAGCAGAAAGTCGGGATAATTTTCTGCAACCTTCGCGCTTGCTGTGCAATCGACAAAAATGGTATTGTGCAGGTTTCTCTCCTTGATGAGCTCAAGGTAGCCTTCTATATCATGATGGTCGACTCTCGGCAAAAGTGCCGACTGCCAATTTTGAAGGACGATTCCATTATCATCCATGGCAATAGTACGAGTATTGGCCATACCGCAGACCACCACATCAAGGTCATTATCTTTCTGCAGGTTGTGGCGATGCGCACTGATCTGACCGATAAGGCTTTGCGCAATAGTCCCCGTGCCGGCAATAAAAAGATGCACCTTGCGCTGTGAAAGGAAAAACGATTCATGAATACAGTTAAGAGCCTTATCCTCGTGATGGCTGTCAATGACAATAGATATATTCATTTCATTGGCACCCTGAGCAACAGCTATAACATTGATACCGTTTTTACCGAGTGTTTCAAACAACTGGGCTGAGACTCCAGGATGTCCTGACATGTTGTTGCCGACGACAGCGATCATGGCAAGGTTCCGACGGATAACAAGTGGATCTATCTGGCGAAATTCGATTTCACTCTGAAACTCATCCTCAAGGATTTTTTTGGCTTTTACGGCCTGAGTGGGGTTGATGGCAAGAGTAATTGACTGTTCAGAAGATGCCTGTGATATAAATATGATGTTGATCCTGTGCCTGGCAAGGCAACTGAACAAACGTGAGGCAATTCCTGGAACACCAACCATTCCGCTGCCTGAAAGATTCAGAAGGACAACTTTGTTGATTGAGGAAAGACCTGTTACCGGCAAAGTCCGGCTGATTTCTGGCGGCATGGAGCGCTCAATTCTTGTTCCTTCAGCTGCAATATTAAAAGAATTTTTGATCAGCACAGGAATGCCTGCTTTCATAGCCGGCTGAACCGCAAGAGGATGCAGAACTCTGGCCCCTGCATGAGAAAGTTCCATAGCTTCCGCATAGGTGATATAGGGCAATATCCTGGCATCGCGCACCCGCTTTGGATCCGCACTGAAAAAGCCGTCAACATCAGTCCAGATAACAATTTCTGCTGCTCCAAGTGCTGCACCGAAAATTGATGCTGTATAATCAGAACCACCACGACCAAGCGTTGTGACTGTCCCATCCGGGGCAGCCGCAATGAACCCGGTTACAACCGGCACACCATCAAACGATGCAAGGCGTTTTCTGATCTTCAATTCGGAGGCATGACTGTCAACAAGAGCATCAGCATAGTTTGTATCGGTTACAATCAGTTCAGAGGCATCAAGATAAAATGATGCAATGTGCTGTTCCTCAAGATAACTGCTCAGTAACCTGGATGACAGGCGTTCACCGTAACTGAGCACACGCGCCAGACTTTTTTCAGAAAGCTCCCTGAGTAGAAAAATACCATGTACAAAATCATTAAGCTCGGCAAGTTCCGAACGTATCGAAACAATGACCTGATCGATAAGGTCGTTTGAAAAAAGTTCACCGGCTATTGAGTGATGAAGCTGATCAAGTTCATTAAGGGTCATTCGATAGCTGCTGTCACCACCGCAGGCTTTCGTAGCCGACTCAAGCAAAAGATCGGTAACCCGATGGATGGCTGAAACGACAACAACAATTTTATCATGATCTAAAGCATCGGCAATGATTGCTGCGACTTTTTTAATTCTCCCGGCTGAGCCCAGAGATGTCCCTCCAAACTTGTATACCTTCATACTTCCGCCCATACCTTTATTGACTGTAAAATGAGACGTTACTTCAATCATTACCTCGTAAAATATAAATCATTTCCTGATGAACTGCATAACGCTGAAACCAGTTAACCCCTGTAACCATAAAAAAAAGCGCCCTTCCAGGCGCTTTAAATCATCGATATTTTGAGAGTGCTTTATCAACTGCTCAATGCCTCAGCGCCGGCAACAATTTCACTAAGCTCTGTAGTGATTGCAGCCTGTCTTGCACGGTTGTAACTGATGTTAAGTGTCCGTAAAAGCTCCTTTGCATTTTCGGTGGCTGAATCCATAGCCCCCATACGGGCCGCCTGCTCTGCAGCATTCGACTCAAGCATCATTCTCCATATCTGGGTATTGAGATGCTTGGGTACAAGCACGTCAATAATAGCCGAAGGCGAAGGCTCGTAAATGTAATCACTGCCGCTCTCCTTCCCGGAAGCCTCAGGTGTTATAGGAAGAAGTACTTCAGCTTTCAGGTTCGGCGCAAGCACCGACTTGAATTCATTATAAGCAACTATGACCCTGTCAACCTCGCCTCGCAGATACATGCCGGAAGCGGTATCAGCAATCTCCTTTGCTGTGCTGAAATCAAGACCCTGAAAAACAGCAGGGTATCCCTTGACAATGTTGTACTCTCTTTTCCGGAAAAAGTCAAATCCACGGGAACCGGCACAAATCATCCTCACTCCGCCCTTACTGTGAATATCAGCAAAGTCCTCATGAATGGTTTTATACGCAAGCTTGATGATATTGGTATTAAATGCGCCGCACAGGCCCCTGTCTGAAGTGATAAGAATCACTAGAACTTTGTTGGCCTCTGTACGACCTGAAAGCAAAGGGTTAAGCGAAGTATCTACCTTTGCTGACAATGAACCCAGCATATCCTTCAGCTTCGCAGCATAAGGGCGGGCCATGACGGCACGTTCCTGAGCCCTTCGCAGCTTCGCAGCGGCCACCATTTTCATCGCTTTGGTGACCTGCTGTGTAGACTTTACCCCTTTGATTCGTACACGTATATCCTTTAATGTAGGCATGTATTACGGGACTGTTAAAAAAATTGCTTAAAAACCCTTTTTCTCTTCTTACGCCTTATTCTTTTCCTTGAAGGCAGTCACAAACTTGACAGCAATCTCCTTAAGCGAGTTTGCCGTATCTGTCTCCAGGGAACCTTTCTCTGCAATGGTTTTGAGAATATCGCCGTGCTTGACTTCAAGCATAGCAAGGAACTCCTCCTCAAACTTGCGGATAAAGCGTAAATCAACCGAATCAAGCAATCCCTGGGTACCAAGAAAAATAATGGCAACCTGTTTTTCAACAGGCATAGGGATATACTGACCCTGCTTAAGAATTTCTACCAGCCTTGCACCCCTGTCAAGCTGAGCCTTGGTGGTTTTATCAAGGTCAGAACCAAATTTGGAGAATGCTTCAAGTTCGCGGAACTGGGCAAGATCGAGACGCAGGGTACCTGCAACTTTTTTCATAGCTTTAATCTGCGCACTTCCTCCAACTCGGGATACCGATATACCAACGTTGATAGCCGGCCTTTGACCTGAGTTGAACAGGTTGGACTCAAGAAAAATCTGACCATCGGTGATTGAAATCACGTTAGTCGGAATATATGCCGAAACGTCGCCAGCCTGTGTTTCAATAACCGGCAGAGCAGTAAGACTACCGCCACCCTTCACTATTGGCTTGAGTGCATCAGGAAGATCGTTCATCTTTCTTGCAACTTCGATATCGTCTGTAATTTTCGCAGCTCTTTCAAGGAGACGTGAGTGCAGATAAAAAACGTCGCCAGGATATGCTTCACGTCCAGGCGGACGACGAAGAAGAAGGGATAGCTGACGATAGGCAACAGCCTGCTTTGAAAGATCATCATACACAACAAGAGCATGGCGACCCGTATCACGGAAAAACTCACCGAGAGTGGCACCGGCAAAAGGAGCGATAAACTGGAGTGGTGCAGGATCAGAGGCAGTCGCAGAAATAACGATGGTATACTCCATCGCGTTATATTTTTCCAGGGTATTGACAACCTGGGCCACGGTCGAACCTTTCAGTCCAATCGCGACATAGATACAATAAACCCCTTTACCCTTCTGGTTGATAATGGTATCAAGCGCGACGGCGGTCTTTCCTGTCTGACGGTCACCAATGATAAGTTCGCGCTGTCCGCGACCGATCGGAATCATGGAATCGATAGCCTTGAGGCCTGTCTGAAGCGGTTCATTAACTGACTTCCGGTAAATAACCCCAGGAGCCCTGCGTTCGAGTGGAAGTCGGAGTTCAGTTGTTATAGGGCCCTTGCCATCAAGCGGTTCACCTAGAGGATTGATAACCCTGCCAAGCATGGCTTCACCAACCGGGATGGAAGCAAGCATGCTGGTTCTTTTAACCGTATCGCCTTCTTTAACCAGATTTGATTCGCCAAACAATACAGCACCGACGTTGTCTTCCTCAAGATTCAAAGCCATTCCCATAACGTTATTGGGAAACTCAAGAAGCTCTCCAGCTGCTACTTTCGATAAACCGTATACACGGGCAATACCGTCACCAACCTGCAGCACTGTTCCAACATCATAAACGTCTGCTTCTGACTCAAAACCGGCAAGCTGCTTGCGAAGTATAGATGAAACCTCATCAGGCCTGACTGTTATAGACATATCTTATTCCGCTTGGTTATTTGTTTAAGAAAAGAGAAAGATTCTGCTTACCTTCTTTTGAAAGTATGACTCGACTATGACCATCTCAAAAGAATAAAACTGAAATTTAATGAAAAGCTTTTAGTTATTCAAATTCTCTCTCTTATTTGAGCCAATACTCTTTTTATTAGCTTTACATCCTACACCAACACCTTCAGGAATTTTGTTCGCAGAAAACAGTATGAAAACTGTCAAAGGATTCGCTTCAGCAACCGTCGGGAATGTTGCCTGCGGCTTTGATGTCTTGGGATTTGCCATAACAGAGCCTGGTGATGAAGTCATTCTGACGCTTTCCGATGAAATACAATCAGGGTCTCTAGTTTCCATTACAAGTATAGCTGGTGACGGCGGAGCGCTTCCCCTTGATCCTAAAAAAAACACATCAAGCTTTGTTGTACTGAAATTCCTTGAATATATCCGTACTCATAAACAGATCGACTTTAACGGGCATATTTCACTGGAGCTTAAAAAACATCTGCCCCTGAGCAGCGGTATGGGTAGCAGTGCCGCAAGCGCTGCTGCAGCTTTGGTTGCGGCAAACGAATTGTTTGGCCATCCCTGTTCTAAAATGGAGCTTGTGCACTTTGCCATTGAGGGTGAGAGGGTGGCCTGCGGATCAGCTCATGCCGACAACGCTGCACCGGCAATTCTTGGCAATTTCGTCCTGATTCGGAGTTATACGCCACTTGATCTCATTACAATACCATCACCTGAACATCTCTACTGTTCCCTTGTACATCCTCATACCGAACTGCGCACCTCCTTTGCCCGTTCGGTACTGCCTGCAAGCATTCCTCTCAAAACTGCTACCCAGCAATGGGGCAATGTCGGGGCTCTTATTACAGGTCTGCTCACTTCCGACTATGACCTTATCGGACGATCTCTGGTTGACGTTATCGCCGAACCAAAACGCGCTCCGCTGATTCCCGGCTTTTTTGAAGTAAAGCAGGCCGCCCTTGACAGCGGTGCACTTGGATGCAGCATTGCAGGCTCAGGCCCATCTCTTTTTGCGTTTTCTTCATCTGAAAAAACAGCTCTTGAAGTAGGCCGTGCAATGAAAGAGGCATTTCTTCACTCCAAAGCCCGCCTTGAATCCGACATGTGGGTATCTCCTATCTGTAAAGAAGGGGCAAGAATACTGTAACAACATTCAATTGAGAAGCATTACACATCATGATCTATTTCAGTACCAATAAATCATCCATACCTGTTTCTATAAAGAAAGCTACGCTTGAAGGTCTTGCTCCCGATGGAGGACTCTACATCCCTTCGGAAATTCCGCACTTCTCACCAGAGGAGATAGCTCTCCTTGAAGGCGCAACGTTCAACAACATCGCCTTTGCCATTGCAAAAAAATTTATTGGCGGCGAGATCCCTCTGGACCAGCTCAGCGATATGATCGAAAGCTGCTACCCATTTGAAACCCCGATTGTCAAGCTTGATTCACACACATTTATCGAAGAACTTTTCTGCGGACCGACACTTGCCTTCAAAGATTATGGCGCCAGGTTTCTTGCCCGACTGACCGGATATTTTGCAGATGAAGAGGATAAACTTATTACCGTACTTGTTGCAACATCAGGAGATACAGGAAGTGCCGTTGCTTACGGTTTTCAGGGTATTCCCAACACAAGGGTCGTACTGCTCTACCCTTCAGGAAAAGTAAGCCGCCTGCAGGAACAGCAACTGACTACTGCCGGAGGCAACGTTTACGCCCTTGAAGTTCAAGGCGATTTTGACGACTGCCAGCGCATGGTAAAACAGGCATTTATTGACCCGGACTTGAAAGAACGACTGACACTTACTTCTGCCAACTCGATCAATATATCGAGACTGATCCCTCAGTCATTCTATTATGCCTGGGCTGCTCTGCAGCTCAAGGAGCTTTATGGATACAATGAACCTCTCTTTTCTGTGCCCAGCGGCAATTACGGAAACCTGACGGCGGGTGTTCTTGCAAAGCGAATGGGTTTTCCGATAGGTCACTTTATTGCTGCGTCAAATGCCAACGACAGCGTAACCCGCTATCTTGACGATGGACGCTACGACCCGCGTCCGACAATCACAACCCGCTCCACAGCGATGGACGTAGGCAACCCGAGCAATTTCGCGCGACTCAACTATTTCTACGGTAACAGTCCCGCCTCAATGGGCAAAGATATCACCGGCATTGCTGTTTCAGATGAAGAAACTCTTGCTGCAATAAGATTGGTATACGATCGATTCGGCTATATCATGGATCCGCATACTGCAGTCGCTTTCCGTGCTCTCGAACGATACAGGGCATCAATCGGCACTGCAAAAAAAGCAGGCATTGTGCTGTCAACGGCACATCCCGCAAAATTTCTTGAGGTCCTTCAGCATGCTCTCGATAAAGAAATAGAGATACCCTCCCGCCTTCTGGATGTACTCGAAAAAAAGAAAAAAGCTACCACCATCAGCTCAGAGTACAGCGAGCTCGCTTCATTTCTTAACGAGCTCAAAGCGTCGCCATGAACAATCGCGGAATAAACTTCAGAACACTTTTGTTCTTTTTTGTTCTGATACCAGTAATGTTTTTCGGGTTACTCTACTCCCAGCTTCTCAACATTATTGATCCTACTGGAGACAGTTTCCATAAAGTCACCGCCTGGTGGGGCCGTTTCAGTGCAAAACTTTTCGGTATTTCAATTGAAGTGATCGGCGAGGAAAATTACTGCCCTGAGAAAAACTATCTTGTGGTCAGTAACCATGCCGGCATGGCAGATATCCCGCTTTTACTCGGAACAATGCACCTGAACTTGCGGTTTGTGGCAAAAGAAGAACTTGGTAGAATACCTCTCTTCGGCAATGTTATCAAACATGCGGGCTTTGTGATGATCAAGCGGGGGCAGAATCGGGAGGCGCTTAAAAGCCTTCTGGCTGCAAGTGAAGTTATAAAAAGCGGACGCTCAGTCCATATTTTTCCGGAAGGCACTCGTTCGGCTGATGGAAAACTGCTTCCATTCAAGCGTGGAGCTTTTCTTGTTGCCCAGAAAGGGGGAGCTCCTGTATTGCCAGTCACCATTATCGGCAGCCATCTGATCACCCCGAAAAAAAGCCTTAAAATCAACAAGGGCAAAATCAGGATAATCATCGCCCCCCCACTTAGCCTCTCCCTCTTCAACAGTGTTGAAGAGCTCCGGGATGCATCATCCATGATCATCGAAAACAATCTCAATCGTTACAGCAACAACTAAATCTGCCGGTAAAGATTCACCATCTCTATTGCGGTCATGGCGGCATCAAATCCTTTGTTCCCAGCCTTCGTTCCTGCCCGTTCAATAGCCTGCTCAAGATTTTCAGTGGTAAGCACACCAAATGAAATAGGAATCATTGTATCAAGTGCGACCTGAGCAATGCCCTTGGTTGCCTCAGCGGCAATAACATCAAAGTGAGGCGTGGATCCTCTGATAATAACTCCAAGCGTAACAAGAGCATCATAATTGCCGGTAACGGCAGCCTTTTTAGCGACTAACGGAAGTTCAAAAGCGCCGGGACAACGCAGAATGGTAATATTCTCTTCCGATCCACCATGACGGCGAATACAATCCACTGCACCCTCAACAAGCTTTTGCCCTATAAAATCGTTAAAACGCGAAACTACCAGAGCGAACCTGATATCCTTTGCGTTCAATGCTCCTTCAATCTGTTTAATCTGCATAGCGGTTGTGATTTTTTTTATTATTTCTACGAACGGCAATACCCGAGCATCCGCTCAACAAGATCTATAATAACATGACCGATGGTAATATGGCACTCCTGTACCCGGTCTGCGGAACCTGAATGAGGCACAATTATTTCAAGATCTCCAACTCCTTTCAATACTCCTCCATCTCCACCAAGCAAGGCAAGGGTTTTCATACCGTGAAGCTTCGCATAACTTAGAGCGTTGATAACACTTTTACTGTTTCCGCTGGTGGAAAGACCAAGCACAATATCTCCTTCACGGCCATAAGCTTCAACCAGCCTTGCAAATACCGCATCGTAACCAAGATCATTCGCTCCGGCCGTAAGGGCAGATGTGTCGGTTGACAGGGCAATTGCCGGAAGTGCGGGCCGCTGAACACTGCTGCGATACCTGATAGTCAGTTCTGTTGCGAGATGCTGGGCATCAGCAGCACTGCCGCCATTACCGCAAATAAGCACTTTTCCACCGGCCGCAAAAGTTTCGGCAATCAGTCGAGCCATGGCAACGACAACAGCACTGTTCTGCCGCGCCACCGTCTCCTTGAGCCTCGCACTGTATAGCATGGTATCGAGTACAACCTCTTCTAAACGAGTCCGATCAGTTAAACCGTCTGAACACCTGCACTGCCTGGTCATAAAAACAAGAGTAAAATTCGTTAATCCACAACGGCGTTAAATATAACGAAAAAATTAAACCCCTTCGAAACCTCACATTCCTCCAATGGACAAAAAAAACTCCGCCTTATGCATGACATGAGGCGGAGTTCAAGAGAGATGAAAGAAAAATACTCCTAGTGATACTGAGCACTCTCTTCTTTAACAAATTCCACAAGCAGCTTCAGGTGTTCAGGATCCATATCAGGCAGAATACCGTGTCCAAGGTTGAAAACATGCCCGGAATGTTCTGTATGATGACCAAAAGACTTGAGAATTTTGGATGCTTCAGCCTTGATTCTGGCAGGTGTACCGTAAAGAACCGTAGGATCGAGGTTGCCCTGAAGAGCAACACGGTCATTAAGCTCAGTGCGTGCTTTGCCAATATCTATTCCCCATCCGAGGCCCATGGCGTCGCAACCGGTATCAGCGATATCTGAAAGAATGGTGTTGCAATCCTTTGAGAAAACGATAACCGGGGTATCAGGATGTTTGGCCTTGATCGCCTGTACGGTATCCTTGATGTAAGGAAGAGCGTACTCGCGGTAGTCATCCTCGGAAAGTGCGCTTGCCCATGAATCAAAAATCTGGATGGCATCGGCGCCAGCTTCGATCTGTTTAAGAACATAGGCGGTTATGACGCCTGAAATCTTGCCAAGAAGCGCATGCGCCATTGCTGGCTCACGGTACATCATCTGCTTGGCATAGGCGTAATTTTTGGAACCTCCGCCTTCCACCGCATACGTAAAGAGAGTCCAGGCCGCTCCGGTAAAACCAATAAGAGGAACGCGGTTATCGAGTTCTTTTTTGGTCATACGAATGGCATCAAGCACATAGCCCAGCTTATCATCGATTTCAGGAACAATCAGTTTATCGATATCAGCCTGTGAACGGATCGGAGGAGTAAGTTTGATTCCTTTGGATTCGATAATCTCGACATTCATGCCCATGGCCTCATTAACGACAAGAATATCGGAAAAAATAATAGCGGCGTCCACTCCCATCAACTCAACGGGCTGAATGGTCACCTCTGTTGCGAGCTCCGGGGTTTTACAAAGAGTTAGAAAATCTGTTTTTTCTCTCACAGCACGGTACTCCGGTAAATAACGACCGGCCTGCCTCATTACCCAGATTGGCGTCCGGGAACATGGCTGACGCTTTAATGCCCGGAGAAAAAGATCATTTTTGAGCATGCAATGCAATAATTTGATGGGTTAACAAAACAAGATCCCCCTCAGAACATCCGGTAAACTCCCGGCTGAGAGCAAAGTAAAAGTGCAAAGTTACTTTTTTTTAGCCTTTTATGAAAACTTTCCGGCAGATCAGTAAACAATGCAAAGCTCCATCCGTCACATCGAGCCGGTTCAGCACACAATGTGCCTTTTAATACCAAGCTGCTTTGCCGTGTAACCCAGGGCTAAACCGACCATTTCTGAAATATGAAAAACGGGAATAGAGCTATCGATATGAGCCTGTTTGAGTGCCTTTGCCTGATAACCATCAAGCACTGTATGGCAAAGAGGGCAGGGGGTTACAATAAAATCGGCTTTTAAGGTGATCGCTTCTTCAAGCGCTTCAGCTGCAACATTGAGAGATTCTTCCTCAGCAACCAGAAGGGTATGAAAACCACAACAACGGTTTTTATGTTCAAAGGGAATGGTTTGCCCTCCCAGCGCCTCAATCAACTGGTCAAGCGAACTTGGAGCAAGAGGATTGTCCCTGCCCAGAACTTTTGACGGTCTGAGAATATGACACCCATAGAATGGGGCGATCCGATAATTTTTCAAAGGAACCGTTACCTTGGCCTTGATTGCGTCCAGACCGACATCATCAACCAGTACCCACAAAAGATGCCGAACCTCGGAAGTGCCACGATATTCCAGCCCTTCTTTTTTCAGAATATCATTAACCTCTTTTTTCAGTGCTGGCGTTTCATCAAGCTTTTTCTTGGCAGTGCGGATGGTCATCAAGCAGGTATTGCAGGAAACGATAAGGTCGAGGCCCATCTTTTCAGCAAGCGCAATATTGCGCGCATTAACGAGCGCAAAATGTTTCGGGCTGACGTAATCAAGGTTACTTCCCCCGCAGCAGGTGCCTTCATGGAGTTTTACAAACTCAAGGCCAAGGTCTTTCTGCCAAAAATCGATCGAACGGTCCACCTCTTTCGTCATGGACTCATTGATGCAGCTCATGTAATATGCATATCGCTTCATCCAGCAGTTCTCCCTTATTATTTTTTTTGAGATTTCAGATGATCCTGCTTAACATGTTCGGTCATTTCTCTGAACATCGCCCTGAATACCTTTATTCCTTTAGCCGATTTTACAAGCGGCGGAGGTGGCGGGGTTCTTCGTTTGACAATCATTTTCATCGCCATCGGCAAAAGATTTCTCAGCGTCCATACCACTCCGTTGGTTCGTATGGGAAGAGTGGCTTCGACCAGCTTGCCTTTCTTTTCAATATCCTCCATAAAGGCTTCAGCGTGTTTTGCACCGCTGGTATCTCTCGGCCCTCTGCTCTCCAGAGCATCTTCACGAATCGCATGAATGGCTTCCATAATCGGAATGCTTTTCACGCACGATTCCTGGCAACGATAGCAGTGTGTACAGTCCCATACTCCATGATCCTTGACCAGTTCGGCAAGTCGTATGTCATGAATGCCATCTCTGCTGTCGACATTCATCCTGTAGGATTTCAACAGAACAGCAGGAGATACATACTCTTTGTTTGCCCTTAATATGCTGCACTCCGAAACACATGAAGCGCAGAGAATACAGTCTGTCGCCTTATCATACTGCTGAAACTCCTCTTCGGAAATCAAAAACTCTTTCTTGCCCATTTCGGCAAGCGGCATGGTAGAATCAACCCAGTTGGAATAGCGCGTCATTTTGTCAACCAGAGGATCCATATCGACTATAAGATCCTTGATCATCGGCAGGCTGCGCAAAGGCTCAACCCGGATTATTCCGGGCTCGCGGCATTTATCGAGTTCATCCCATACCTGGCTTGTACAGGCAAGTTTGGATATTCCATTGACACGCATACCGCAGGAGCCGCATATGCCAGCCTGGCAGAAGGCCCTGAAGCTGAGTGTTGCATCGACATGCTCTTTGATATAATTCAACGATCTGAGCACCGTAATACCTCTTTCTGCCGAAATGGTATAATCATCAAAGTAAGGCTTGCTGTCGACCTGTGGATTAAAGCGAAAAACCCGGAAGGTTACATCTCTTTTTCCTTCCTGATGCTGATCTATTGTTTCCGTCATAAGAGAGAATGATTAATAAGTTCTTTCCTGGAGTTCATACCGTCCCATCGTTACCGGTTTTTCACCTGGAGTGGCTTTTCCGTCAACTAGGGTGGCCAGAGTATGCTTGTGCCACTTTTCGTCATCCCTGACAGGAAAATCAATACGGGTATGGGAACCCCGGCTTTCCTCCCGGGCCAAAGCACCAACGGCAACAGTTTCAGCCAGGTCAAGCATATTTTGCAGTTCAAGCACCTGCTGAAGGTTGGTGTTGAAAACATCACTGGAATCAAAAACACGGACTTTTTTGAACCGCTCTTTAAGCTCTGCAATATCTTCTATTCCTTTATGCAGCAGGGAAGACTCTCTGAAAATACCCACATTCAGTGCCAGAGTCTGACCAAGTTCCTCACGCAGGGCGCCATACCGCTCATAGTGTCCAGAAGGCTGCATTCGGGTTCTGATTTCTTCAACATTCTCCCTGATCTCCTCCTCCGAAATAGTCCCTGGCTCAAATTTCCCAGCCTCTTCAGCCGCCGTGTGCCCGGCAATACGACCAAACACAAGAATGTCGAGCAGAGAATTTCCTCCAAGGCGATTTGCTCCATGCACCGAAACACAGGCACATTCACCGGCAGCATAGACACCGTCCATTACCGTGCGTCCGAAGTTATCGGTATCGATGCCACCCATTGAGTAATGGGCTGTCGGCCTGATAGGTATCGGCTCTTCGATAGGATCAACACCCTCAAAATTCAATGTCATCTCCCGTATCTGCGGCAGCCTCGATTTGATGAGATCAGCTCCCAGATGGCGGAGATCAAGATGGATATATTTACCTGCAGGGCTGTCAAACCCACGTCCTTCAAGAATTTCCGTTTCAATTGAGCGTGAAACAAGGTCTCTTGGTCCTAACTCCATCTTTTCTTTAGCATATCTGGCCATGAAACGCTCACCATCCTTATTGATAAGGTAACCGCCTTCGCCTCTGGCCCCTTCGGTAACGAGCAGACCGCTCTTTCTGAGGCCTGTAGGATGGAACTGAACAAACTCCATGTCTTTCATTGGTATACCAGCCCTATATGCAATGGCTTGACCGTCGCCGGTATTACCCGCCGCATTGCTTGACCGGTTCCAATACATCTTGGCATAACCGCCGGTTGCAAAAATGACTGTTTTAGCAGGGAAAGCCTCAACCTTGCCGGTCTTCATATTCATGGCAATCAAACCCTTCGAACGACTTCCGTTGACAGAAAGGTTCAGTGCAAAATATTCATTAAAGAAAAGCACCCCTTTTCTCAAACACTGTTCATAAAGTGTCTGTAGAATAGTATGGCCTGTTTTATCTGCACAGTAACAACACCTCGGACGGCCGGCTCCACCAAAAGGCCGCTGTGCAATGGTGTTATCTTCCATTCGAGACCATGGCGTCCCGATATTTTCAAGTTCACGTATAATTTTAGGAGCCTCGGAGCAGAGAACATCAACTGCATCCTGATCGGCAAGATAGTCGCTTCCCTTGATGGTATCGAAAATGTGCATTTCAACGCTGTCATCCTTTGCCTTGTTGGCAAGTGCGGCATTTGCTCCGCCCTGAGCCGCCGAGGTATGCGAACGGTTCGGATAGACTTTGGACAGAACAGCGATATTCAGGGCTGGATTGGTTTTCATTGCCTCCATTGCGGCATACAGACCGGCACCCCCGCCTCCGACAATAACAATATCAAATGGTTTCATACGCTCAAGTCTCTTTATGAAGCTGTAAAGAACGCCTCACTGATTAAACAGAAGGGCTCTGCCGCGGCAGAGCCCCGCTCGTTGAAATTGTCTTTATGGTATTACTGAGGAATGCAGTACAAGAGAACCTTACTGCTGGACATTTCTATACATGATCCGGATTTGAGCTGATATGCTCTATAGCGAACCCTCACCCTTGGACTCAAACCTGTCATGGTGATGTACAGAGACCTGACTACATGGCCACATGGTCGTCATGAATCGGAAGCTCCTCGACAGCATGAAGCACATCGGTCATATTGAGAATGCCTAAAACCTTATTGTTTTCCATAACGGTAAGGCGCCTGATATTGGTCCTTTTCATGAGACGCAGAGCATACTTGATCCTGAGGCCTGGATTGACACTGATGACAGGCTTGCTCATAATCTGAAAAACAGGGGTATTCCAGGGATCACGATGGACGTCCTCGCCGGGATCAATTACTTTTTCAAGAATATCTTTTTCAGTTACAATACCATAACAATCATCCTCATTACGAGGCTCAACAACAAGACCGCTCTCGTTGGTCTTTTTCATAATCTGAAGCGCCTCTGCAACAGTACAGCTTCCTTTAATAATATGAAAATCCTTCTGCATGAGTGCAGATACCGGCAGCGTCCGTAATGTTATAAGCTGATCCATAATCGTCAGGTTGCTTAAATATTAAAAAAACACAGAAGGCCCCTATTAATGCGTTCGTTAAAAAAACACAAATAGAGCACCGATATTATCTCTGAAAACAGGATAAGGCGGGATCCGTCAGCCAGCACACGAAAAACTGGCGCAAGAAATTAATTTATAAAAAAAAACAACATAATTGCAAAAAGCGCCTGATCAAAAGAGGAATTATGCAATCCCATGAGTTTTTTTGTAGGCAGCCCAGTTCTGTTTCAACAGGAAAAAAGCATTGAAATCTTTCTGAAGCAGAAAGGGATTGTGTGTGCGCTCATTGCCTATGGATGAGACTGGAGACAGCCCGTAATCGTGTCCGGGATAGACCCTGGTGCTGTCGGCGAGCAGCATGATTTTCTGCTGCAGTGACTGGTATTCCATTAAAGCCTGTTCTTCTGTGCCAGTTCCTCCGACCTTCCCTGTAAATAGGGTATCACCGGTAAACAGGGCATCGCCGATATGAATACAGATAGAATCCTTTGTATGCCCGGGCGTATGGAGAATTCTGGCATCTTGCGCGCCAAGCGGAAACAGCGCACCATCTTCAACTCTGACTCCAGTAGACGAACAGGTCTCGCCGTAGAGAAGAGGAGCGATACCGGTACTACGCCTGATGGCGTCATTGCCATTGGTATGATCATCATGACCGTGGGTTGAAAAAATAAACCGTATGTCAAAACCGTGTTCTGCTGCAAACCTGACAATCATTGCCGGATTAAAGGAAGCATCGATCACGAGAGCCTCCAGGGAAGCCTCATCGGCGACAAGATATCCGAAATTCCTGTCGCCGCCTGTACGAAACTGTTCGACAATCATTATTACTTACTTTTTTTCAGGCATTTGCTTCATGAACAACGGAATGAATTCAGCAGTAAATTTTGTGCTGGGTTGATTCGTTGAGACGCACAAAGCAACTGTTGTTACATTTTTGGTTGCTTTGTGCTTCGCAATGAGGATTACTCCTTAACGATTGTCAGGAGTGTCCGCCAACGACAATTCGCATAATCTTGACATTTAACACAACAAAGCGAACAAGCTGCCATAGCAGGTTTTTCCGCCAGTAAAGGGTGCCTTTTGAAGGTACAGGGGGATAAGCTTCATCGTAATACGCCTTGACTTTATTGGTGCCCATAGCTTTTCAGATTTGAGGTTACGATCAAAATAAAGGTTATTCAGGAATTAACCACCAGAACGGATAGCCTTTTGCTTTATGAAAAAAGAGGTAGTGCAGGATTACTTTCAGCCAATGTCCAGCAAGACCGGCCTCTCCAACTGAGTAGTTCATATCGCGGCCCCATTCAGGATATTTTTTCCAGTCAGGAACAACAGGGTACAAGGTCATCGAAGCACCAAGGCCATCAAACGAACCAAACCCTGCCGATACAATACAGGCTGCCCCCATTTTGCTCATTGATGCTTTATGGCGATGCTCTGTTGCCCCCTGAATTTTTTCAGCGATATTGAGTGCAACAATTTTTCCCATAACACCGGAAGGCATTCCAGTCCTTGGAGGCGTTGGGAAAATCTGCCGACCGCTCGGGCTGGTCATGGGTTTTGAAATCGGGTGGGGAGGCGCGAAGGCAATACCCGGAGCGTAAATGTTTTTGAAAAGAGGGTTCTGATAAATTGATGGCCAATCTTCAGCTTCCCAATCCTCAAAGGCCTTCGGTGTATAATTTGCGTCAACCTTCATAAACTTGTTAGGCGCAAACATTTTGTCGGTGATCTCCGCTCCACTCTTATCGAATGCAGTCAAACCAACGCCTGAGAATGAGGGAATAAGCATGGCAAAATCAAACTCCTGCGTCAACTCTTCGCCAGCAAGCGTCTCGTAGTGAGCTTTGCCTGGCTCAACATTATGAACTCCAGCCCGTCGGATCCAGTTGATGCCGTACTCGGCCATAATGGATTCAGTAAAGACTTTCGTCGGGGTGGAGTAGCCGCCTCTGTTAATAAATGCACCTCCCATGCCAAAATCCCCCAACTCATACTCATTGGACAACCAGGTAATCTGCGCTTTATCGCTCAGACCTCGTTTTGAAATTTCATAGGCTACATTCAGAATATATTCAAAGGCCGCTCCCTGACAGGTTGACATAGCGTGGCCGGTTCCGATCAGGATGCGCTGCTTCTGACCAGCCTGCATCTTTTTGATATTGTCCTGGAGGTGTTCCCATGCATGGGCAGCATGACTGTAGGTGCAAACCGAAAAGCTGTTTTTATCAGGACCAAGGCCTTCGGTTGCTTCGAAATTGAGCTTTGGACCGGTTGCATTGACCAGATAATCATAGTCGACTTTTTCAGTCTGTCCATTTCGTACACCATCGGTATACTCAATCGTCACATACCCTTTTTGAATTTCCGCGTCACCTTCCGGATGGATTTCAACAGCCTTGGCTTGTTTGAGAACAATGCCCCATCGGTTATAAACTTTTTTCAGTTCAAACCGGACATCGTCAATAGTCATCTGGCCAACACCAACCCAGATATTTGATGGAATCCACTGATAGTAGCTGTTGGGAGTAACAACTACGACTTCATGATGTTTGCCAAGTTTCTTTTTAAGAAATGAGGCTGCGGTATGACCAGCAACACCGGCTCCTAAAACTACAACTTTTGCCATAGACACTCCTAGGGTTCAATGGTTCTGAATGATGCTCTAATCTTTTGCGATCGAGCACAAGAATTACTCAACTACTGACCGTTCACTGGAAAGCGTGACCGGGAACAACACCCACAGCCTTGAGAATTTTGGCAAGAGGGCAAAAACCTGTAAATGATGCCTGAAAAAGATTTGCCCCCACAAAACCGGTAAACCATAGCCAGTTCTGGTTAGAATAGATGGAGAGTAAAACGCTGGAAAGAATAAAAATTCCGGCAATTGCAAACACAAGACGATCGATATTCATAGCGATATCTCATATAAGGTTAGAGTGACATTGGCTTTATCCGGAAATTTCATGATTTTTTAGTTATAACAGGTTTGTCAGATTTTTTTTCAGCCATGTAATAGACAATAGGCACAACCACAAGTGTTAAAATGGTTGACAAAATGCCGCCCCAGATGAGCGATATGGCAAGTCCCTGAAAAATCGGATCAAAAAGCATGACAATTGAACCAATAACAACCGCGCCTGATGTCAGAATAATTGGGCGTGTACGTACCGCGGCAGATTCAATGACTGCCTGCTTAAGCTCAACTCCTTCCGCCCTGCGGATCTGGATAAAATCAATAAGCAGCACAGAATTCCTTACCATAATGCCCGCAAGAGCAATCATCCCGATCATACTCGTAGCAGTAAAGAAAGCTCCATGCAGCATGTGCCCGGGAATAATGCCTACAAGACTCAACGGAATGGCGATCATCATGATCAGCGGGGTCTTGAAGGACTGGAACCACCCGATAATCAACAGGTAAATAATGACAAGGACCACTGCAAACGCCGTTCCCAAATCGCGGAATACCTCAAAAGTAATCTGCCACTCACCATCCCACTTCATCGAAAGCCTGTCCTCCGATGTTGGAGCAGCTGTATAAAGCGGGTTAATCGAATACCCGGCAGGAAGCTTGATCTTCTGGATTTTTTTATCCATGTCGAGCATGGCATAGACTGGGCTCTCCGTCGCACCGGCAACATCTGCAGTCACATACACTACCCTGCGAAGATCTTTATGGAAAATGCTCTTGTCCTGAATTTTTTCCTCAACCTTCACAAGCTCCGACAAGGGAATCATTTCACCGGCACGCAGGCGTGTTGTCAACGTTCCCATTCCCTGTGACTGCACAAAAATACCGGTAAGGTCATGCAGCGATGTTCTGTCAGACTTTGGCAGCCTGACCTGAATTGTTACCGGATCAAGATCATTTGCCGTGTGAATCAACCCTACATCCATGCCGGCAAGCGACATGCGCAGTGTCTGGGCAATCTGTTCGGCACTGACACCCCTGAACGCCGCCCGCTCTTTGTCGACCACCAGATTGTACACCTTCTGGTCAGCTTCAACCACCCAGTCAACATCAACCACACCGGGTGTCTCTTTAAACACTTTTTTCACCTCGGCAGCAAGGGCAATCTGCTCACTCTGCGATGGCCCGTAAATTTCAGCAACAAGCGTTGACATAACAGGAGGCCCAGGCGGAATCTCGACAATCTTGGCATTCCCGCGATAACGCAGCGCAATCTGCTGGACTCCAGCCCTCACCCGTTTGGCAATGTCGTGGCTCTGAGCCTTACGGTCGCCTTTATGCACAAGATTAACCTGGATATCAGCCATATTCGCCTGCTGACGAAGATAGTAATGACGAACAAGGCCGTTGAAATTGATCGGTGCATTGGTTCCGACATAGTACTGGTAGCTGCTCACCTCCGGAATGGTTTTCAAATAGGCGGAGATCTCCTTGGCAACTCCTGCTGTCTGCTCAAGAGAGGTGCCTTCCGGCATATCCAGAATAACCTGAAACTCGTTCTTGTTGTCGAACGGCAGCATCTTCATCTGCACAGCCTTGAGCGGTACGAGAGCAATCGCCCCGGCCAGCATTAAACCCACAACACCGAAAGCAAGCCACCGTTTAGCCGGGCTTTCAATAAAAGGGGAAAGTATCGTATTGAAAAACTTGTAATACCCTGTTTTGGTAACATCATACTCTTCTTGATGGCCGCTCTCTGTTTTCAAAAGACGGAAAGAGAGCCACGGCGTAGCAATCAGGGCAACCAGAAGAGAGAATATCATGGCAAGCGAAGCACCAATCGGCATAGGGCTCATATAAGGACCCATCAGACCGGAGACAAAAACCATCGGCAGCACTGCGGCAATAACCGTAAAGGTTGCAAGAATGGTCGGATTACCCACCTCATTGATCGCTGTAATGGCGGCCTGCAGTTTTGGCTGTCGCTTCATGGCGAAGTGACGGTGGATGTTCTCGGCAATGATAATGGAATCGTCAACAACAATACCGGTAACAAAGATCAGCGCAAAGAGCGTCACCCTGTTAAGTGAATAATCCAGCAGGTAATAGATCAAGAGGGTAAGAGCAAAGGTTATGGGCACCGATGCCAAAACCACAAGTGAGCCTCTCCAGCCTAGGAAAAACCCGACAACAATCGTGACGGCTACGACAGCCATAAGCAAGTGCTCAAGAAGGGTCATGACCTTCTCAGATGCAGTTGCTCCGTAGTTCCTTGTCTCGGTCACCGTGATGTCAGAAGGAATAACTGTCTGGCGGAGCCCAACGACTCTTGCCATAATCTTGTCGGCAAGCTGTGAGGCGTCGCCCCCTTTTCGCTTGGCAACAGTCAGGGTTACCGCCGGATACTCTCCGGAGACCGAGCCTTTGGGAGCAGCTGCAGCCCATCCGAAAAAGTTGTAGTTATTGACCTCTTCAGGCCCGTCAACCACACTGGCGACATCACGGAGATAAACCGGTGAAGCACCATAGATACCGACGACAATATTGCCGACATCGCTTGCACTTTCAAGAAACTTGCCTGTACGGACAACAATCTCCTGATTCACCTGCTTGAAATCTCCGGAGGTCATCTGGCTGTTTGCCATCTGCACCTGACGGGTGATCTGCAGGGGGCTCACGTTATACTTCTGGAGTTTTTGCTTGTCAAGCACAATCTTTATCTGACGTTTCAAACCTCCCTTTATTTCAACATCACCGATATTTTTGATTTTTTTCAGTTCATCGGCAACCTCTACGGCTGTTTTCCTTATCTGGTATGGATCTTTACTCTTGCTCCAGAAGGTGAGATTTAGCACAGGAACATCATCAATCGAAACCTTTTTCATCAACGGGAACTGGACGCCTTGAGGCATCTTGTCCATGTTTTTCATGAGGGTCGACCAGAGCTTGACCATGCTTTTCTCTGCATCCTCTCCTACTTTATAGCGGACAGTCACCAGGGCAACATCAGGCATCGAGGTGGAATAGACATAATCCACTCCTGGAATTTCGGTCAATGTCTTCTCAATCGGCTTGGCAACACGAGCCTCAATCTCCGCAGGTGGCGCACCAGGGAAGGGGATAAAAAGATCAACCATGGGCACGACAATCTGAGGCTCTTCCTCCCTTGGAGTCATAAATGTCGCCATAATGCCCACAAGGAGAGCTGCCACCATCAGAAGCGGCGTAATCTTCGAATTGATAAACTGTTTTGCAAGTTTACCGGCAATACCTTCATTCATTTGCTCTGAATCTCCTCAGTCACACGCGGACTTTTTTTTCGGTTATTACGTTATTAAATCTGTTCAGTTTCCCCGGTAGTAGGCAAGCTCACTTTTTGCCACGCAGTAATCATACTTCGCCTGATTCAACCTCATTTTCGCATAGGTATGGGCCTGCTCCCTCATCAAAAGCTCAAAGGTCATTGCCATGCCGGTTTTGTACTGCGACCCGATATAATCAAGGCTGACTTTACTCTCTTCAATGGACTTCTGGGCAACAGCGATTCTGGCTTTAGCCGTTCTCATCGACCGTATTGATTTATCCACTTCCGCAATGCTGCTGCTTCGGGCATTTTCATAGTTGTACATCGCCTCGCGTTCCTGAGCTTTTGCCTCCTGAATACGACCGGCTGAAGCCTGGCCATCAAAAATATTCCACTGCACATTCATACCGACTCCCCAGCTTGAGCCTCCACTGAAAATATTGTCACTGTGCAGGTTTGTCTGAAGAAACGCGTTCACTCTCGGCAGCCTTGAAGCTCGGGCCATATCTGCCTGGTAACCGGCAATCTGCCTGCTTGTTTCGAGTGCCTTGAGGTCAGCCCGGTTTTCAGGCTCAGTTTTGTTTTCGACACCCGGCACAGCTCCATCAACGACAAGATCTCCGGTCGGAACAATCGTAACATGAGCATCAAGATGCAGCATCACTTTGAGGGCATCTGTCGCATCTTTTATCGCATCGTGCAACAAAAGTTTTTGCTCCTGAAGCTCTGAAAGCCTGACCTCTGTTGACAGCTTGTCGGATTTTGTCATGAGCCCCGCACTAAAGCCTTTAGCCGCTTCGTTGCTATGCCCCTGCATGGTTTTTATGGACTGTTCAACAGCATCAATATTTTTTCGCGCCAGGATAAGTCCGTAATAAACTTTGCTGACCTGAAACCCTATTGTCTCCTCAGTCCTGACGGCCATATGCTTTTCGGCTTTTTTTGCACTGATCGCGATGGCCCGGCCTATTGCAGCATCGGCATTGTAAACCGGCTGCATAACCTGAAAAGAGGTATTAAAATCGTTGATGACATTAGGATTCGTCATCTTTGGTGCATCAAAATCACTATTCTGCAGACTTTTTTGCTGCAGTTTGAACACAAGCGCTGCTCCAGGATCGTTGGTCACCATAAGAGTTTCCGATAAGGTGACTTTCGGTAGCGATGACTGACGGGTCTGTACTATCCTTGCCTCCGCCTGATCGATCCGGCTGTGGGAAGCCTTAATGGAAGAGTTGTTCTGACGGGCCATTGAAATGGCGTCGGAAAGGGAAAGCTTCATAGTTGTTTCACCGGCTTTAGCCTGCAGCGGCGAGGTCAGTGACCCCGCCACACAAAAACCGATCAGTGCTTTATATACCTTCATGGTGCGTTACTGTTTTGTAATGAGTTTTAAAATCTTTTCCACACTTTTCGAGTCGTCATGATTTACGCACTGCTTGAGATTGCGCTGAAGAACAAGCGAAAAGGTGTTATCAAGAGCCGCTTTTGCCGCCTGAAACTGGGTAATAATCAGGGAACACTCCTCATCCCTTTCAATCATCCTTGTCAATCCCTCAAGCTGACCGCCCACCCTTTTCAGCCTGAGAATCACATCTTTCATAGATTCACCGGTTGTAACCATAATCGCATTAAGTAAAAAACCCAGTTAAATACCGATACCCCGTATAGGTATAATAAAAACAAAAAAAAGATCAACAACAAACAGTTTTATTCTGTCCGGATCATCTACTGCCAAGCCTAGGCAGGGAATTATGACTTTAGTGTTTGGTAATGAGCTTTAAAATCTTTTCTACACTTTTCGAGTCGTCATGACTCATGCACTCCTTGAGGTTGCGCTGGAGTATCAGTGAAAATGTATTGTCAAGGGCCGCTTTTGCCGCCTGAAATTGCGTAATAATCTGAACACACTCCTCCTCTCTTTCAATCATCCGTATCAATCCCTCTACCTGGCCACCGACCCTTTTCAGCCTGAGAATAACGTCTTTCATTGAACTGCTGCTGCTAACCATCATCGTAATGATAAAAGTGAATCACCCATATTCCCTCCACAGGTGTAATACAACTAAAAAAATGACCGACAAGGAGTTTTATTTCGCCCTGATATATTACCACGCATTGAGAAAAACGGAGAGTTATTTTCCTCCGCTTGTAATCGCCATTTCTGCTGTCGAGCAGCAGATATCTGACTTTACCTGACAGAGCATGCTCTCAGTTGCCTGCTGCATGATCTGCGACATGATCGCGTCGCTCATAAACTTGAGGATCCCTTCCGGCATGAGATTCAATGGAAAAGAGAGGTCGAAATCAAGAGAAATATCAGTGTCAAAATAAACTGACGTCCGGTCATCTTTTTGATGAAGAAGACATATCTCGGAACTGGCCTTTCCTACAAAGGTATTGGGAGTATCTGATTCAAACTCAGGATATTCATGAACAGGACTCCACCTGATCCGTTTTGCTTTACTATGGAAAGTAGTACCATTTTTTATCTTGGCGGAAAACATCTGTCCATAGGTATCAAGAGGATCATCAAGAGAAAAACTCTCTTCCTGTTGACGAACGAAAAAAACCGCAGTAATAGGATGGCTGCGAGGATCGGATACCTGAAAAACCCATTGAAAAATATCCAACTCCATAAAATACTTGACATTAGTGCAATAAGGATTGCACTTGATCAGTTTTTCATGATCTGAAAAATATATGGATGACTCATGTATGCAAGAGTCAAGAATGATATGAGCATTGCTCTTTCCAACAACTTCCATGATGTACAAAAAAATTATACGCTACTGATGACTGTGCCTTTTTTAACAGTTGCAATGTATTGAGAGTTCCTGTTGGAATCCTTCAAGAAGTTAACCTTTGAACGTTCACAATTTCATCATTCCTTGCGTCTTCAAACCGGCCCCTCAGTATTCAACCCCCAATTTCACCTTTAGCCTCCTCAAGCACGTCACAAGTAATTTCTTTATATCCCATAGCCTTGGCAAACTCTTCAGCCCCGTCCTTGATCTTGCCCTGAAGAAATGAAGGTACGCTATCAAGCCAGTCCTGAGCTTCAAGGGTCCATTTAAGTGAACCAATGCGTGATTTCAACGTTTTACTGTATTCATAAAGAACATCCTGTACAAACGTATCGATAACACTATTCTCATGAAGAACATTGGATGGAAATATTTTTTCTACAAGAATTTTGTTACGGACCAGATGAATTTTTAACTGTGGGAGATAAAGAACCGCCGCCATCGCTTCAGGGCTTCCGCATGTCAAAAACATTGCGATTTTTTTTCTCTTCAGATTTATTTTCAGATTTCCATAATTCAGTGCACCCAGAAGCTGAGAGGCAACAAGGAAATAGTAGACCGGCGCACCAAGGATGACAAGATCAAACTCCCTGATGAAACTGTAATCCGCCAGTGCTTTACATTTTACCTTTTCCACATACGCACCGCTTTCCGCAAGCTGCAGACCAATGGCATCAATAAGAGCCTCTGTAGATCCGCCTGAGGTTTTACTGTCATATAAAATAACGGCTTTCATTTTATTCTCTTGAGAGGATCCCATTATATCATTATTTTAAAAAAGCTTATAAAAATATAACCTCTTAAAATCAGTCTCAATTTCACAATTTTCAATAATCCCATTTCTGAACCCTATAGACTTTATAAGGAATCGTCTGGGAAATAAAGAGAAGTTAAGAAACTGGATGAATAGTTTTTTGAAGTGTAAAAATATTTGTCACTATCTAAACGGGGCAAACTCCATGCCCGGAAACTGAAACATGCCCAGCAAGAAACGTGCTGATCTGCATAAACGCGCGCTCGTGCTGGGCTCAGAAAAAAAATTTTCAAACATAATACTCCAAGACCATACCCTATTTATGTGACTATGCACTTCCTTTTATGGCGCCTAAAAGATTATCCTGAGCATCTATACGTGTGAAGATAATAGCCTCTTGATCATATTTTTCTATTTGCTATGGAGTGTAAAATGTTTTAACTTGATTAAAAATCGGTAATAATTACCGGAATCAATTTTTACCTGAATACCTTTTCTAAAACTCTAAATACAAAAGCCATGTCAAACGGAACAAATGATGTATCTGGCGCTATCAGCAACCTTTTTGATACCGTAGGCAAACTTGCTCAGCAGCAGGTTGAATTGCTTAACAGCGGAATCAAAACAGCAACATCGCTTATCGAGCCTCTTGGAAAAACAGCTACAGAACTTGCAGGCAACCTGGTAAACGCTCTTTCTCAGGTTTTGCAGACTGTATCTTCAGCTATTGCTAAAAAGTAAAAGCTGCTTTTTATTAAAAAGCACCTTATACCATGGTATAGGGTGCTTTTTTTTTGCTCTCCACAAAGGATTTTTCAATTGAAAGAGTGGAAACTGGCCTCGTATTAAAATGACACCTGCAGAGAAGGCTGCCTGTATGACCATCCAGAAAAAAATCTCCGACCTGTTCAGCGCTCATTACAGTAACAACGCCCTTTCAATCGTAAAAATACAGGGTGATGCCTCAAGCCGTCAATATTTCAGGGTAACTGGCACAGATGGATCCACTATTGCATGTTACGACCCGGCATATGAAACAGCAACACCCGACACATACCCCTTTCTGTTATTGCACAGCCTTTTATCCCGTCATGCCATCCCTGTTCCGGCGCTTATAACCACTGATAGTGAAAACGGTCTTCTGCTTCTTGAAGACTGCGGCGATCTCCTTTTGCAGAACGTATTCGGTTCATCATTAGAGCACACTGTTCCTAACCGCTACCGGGAGATCATTGATATCCTCATACAGCTTCAGTCTCTGCATGGTCAGAACAACCGGATTCCGTTCAGCATCAGTTTTGATCATGAAAAACTCATGTTTGAATTTGATTTTTTTATCAAGCATGGTCTGCTCGACTATTTTTGTCCAGTTTTCGATCGGCAGTCAGTCGGTCAATTACGACATGAATTTGAAACCATTGCAGAGATCCTCGTCAAGCCAAAACATTTCGTTCTGAACCACCGCGATTTTCACAGCCGCAATATTCTTATTTACCATGAAAAGCCGGTGATTATCGACTTTCAGGATGCACGAATGGGCCTGCCGCAATATGATGCCGTCTCTCTCATCAGGGACTCCTATGTCAAGCTCAGCCCCTCGCTGACTGAAGAGCTGAAGAACTATCACTATAATGCTCTCCATAACCATGGGCTGACCACCATGAGTTTAGACGAATATCTTTTTTATTTTGATATTATGGCCTTTCAGCGAAATATCAAGGCCATAGGCACCTTCTGTTACCAGACCATGGTTAAAAAAAACAGTGCGTTCCAGCACTCGATTTCTCCGACACTGAGCTACCTGCCCGATTATATAAACGCAAGAAAAGAACTGAAAACAGCAGGAAAAATTCTTCAGACTCTCCTTGACGACACTGCCTCATGAAAGCATTTATACTTGCAGCTGGCTTCGGTAGCCGATTGCGTCCATTAACCGATCATATACCAAAACCACTTATCCCGATTCTTAATATTCCGAGCATTTTCTATACTTTTTTTCAATTGAAGCAAGCCGGAATTACAGAGATTATCTGCAACATCCACCATCATGCCGTTGCGATTCGTCGCTTTATAGAATCATGCGATCTCCCGGGTCTAACTATCACGTTTTCTGAGGAACCGGTAATTCTCGGCACAGGAGGGGGGCTGAAAAAATGTGAATCCCTTCTGGGATCTGACGATTTTCTTCTGGTCAACAGCGACATTATTACCGATATTGATTTCAGGGCACTTATTCGACACCATCACCAGTCTGGCCGTCCAGGGACCATTGCTTTGTTTGAAACACCGGAAGCTGAAGCCATTGGATATATCGGTGTTGAAGATAGTCTTGTCAAAGACTTCAGAAATACCCGCAATACCGGACTTGTTTCTTCGTATATCTACACCGGCATTGCCGTTCTCACCCCGAAGATTTTCGGGTTTCTGAAAGAGGAGTTTTCAGGGATTGTTGATACAGGATTTACTGGACTTATCGATAATGGCGGCCTAAGCTATTACCCGCATAAAGGGCTATGGGAGGATATCGGCTCCATGCAGAGCTACTGGCAGGCAAATCTTGATACAAACTCATTCATTACCGGCATGTCTCTTAAAATGAACCTTGCAATTGGCATGCATCCGCATTACATCTCTGGGGAAGCTCTCATCAGTAACGATGCTGAAGTGTCCTGCTCCGTAATAGGAAAAGGATGCCACATAGGAGCAGGTTGTACCATCACAAATTCAGTACTGCTGCCGGGAGTTACAGTAACCCCTGGAACAGCCATCATCAATGCCGTTGTCGATCCCTTCAGTACCACTGTAATGGAGCAAAACGCACAAAACAGGACAAACTCATGGTAGCAACAGGACTGGACATCCTGCTCAGAAATACCGACAGGTTTCGTAACAGGAACATAGGTCTCATTGTCAACCAGACATCTGTAACTCCTGAATTGAAATACTCATGGAACGTTCTGAAAGAAAAAGGGCTTCATCTCAGAAGAATTTTTTCCCCTGAACATGGCCTTTTCGCTACCGAACAGGATCAAATTTCCGTCACCTACCAGCCGGAACTGGACTGTGAAATAGTAAGTCTGTACGGCGACACTGCAGAATCTCTTCTTCCTGAAAAAGCGCTGCTCGACAACCTCGATCTTATATTGTTTGACATTCAGGATGTAGGCTCACGTTACTACACCTATGTCAATACTCTAGCACTTTTTATGGAAGCAGTTTCCGGCATGGATATAGAAATCATGGTGCTTGATCGCCCCAATCCTCTTGGAGGAACCATTATCGAAGGCCCAATGCTTGACCCTGCATTCCGTTCTTTTGTAGGTGTCTTTCCCATTCCAGTCCGCCACGGAATGACCGCCGGTGAGCTGGCTCATCTCTACCGTGACTTCAAAAAAATTGATATCAACCTGAGTGTTATTGCAATGGAAGGATGGACCCGTTCTATGCTCTTCCCTGAAACAGGCCTGCCCTGGATTCCTCCCTCCCCGAACATGCCTACATTTTCAACCGCTGAGGTTTACCCTGGAATGTGCCTGTTCGAAGGACTGAACGTTTCTGAAGGAAGAGGTACAACAACACCGTTTAAGCTCTTTGGAGCACCATTCATAAATCCCCGCGACCTTGCCGAGCGCTGCACCGGGTATGGTCTCGAGGGGGTTCTATTCCGCCCTGTATGGTTCAAACCGACATTTCATAAGTTTTGTGGACAAGTTATTGGCGGCATCTGGTTGCAGGTTACTGATCACTCATGCTTCAATTCCTTTGCGACCGGGGTTGCCATAACAGCTGCACTCAATGAATTGTACCCGCAACAGTTGAAGTTTCTCAAGGGAGTGTATGAATTCAACGATACCATTCCGGCTTTTGATCTTCTGGCCGGCAGCAGCCATATCCGCAACATGATACTCGAAGGATGCGATGCCGATAGCATTATTAATTCATGGCAAAGTGATGAAACTGGATTTGCAGAAATCAAGCGCGGTTTTCACCTTTACAATTAAATGATTCTATTCATGCTGAGCTAAACGCACATGAGAGCTCTACCCGATACCCTTTTAAATTAACCTCACCCAACAATACAGACAATGCAGACCATCGATCTTGCCATCATTATTCTGTTTCTCATTGGCAATACGCTCTTCGGTCTATGGCATGGTAAAAGCAACAAAAATTCCAGAGACTATTTTCACGGCGGCCACAATATGCCATGGATTGTTTCGATGCTCTCCATTGTCGCCTCAGAAACCTCTGTACTGACATTTGTCAGTGTTCCCGGTCTGGCCTACAGGGGCGACTGGACCTTCCTTCAGCTTGCAATGGGATACATTATCGGCAGGATACTTGTCAGTTTCGTGCTCTTGCCTATCTATTTCAAACATGGTGTCAGCTCTATTTATGAAGTCATCGGCATCAGGTTTGGACCAGACATGCAAAAAGTGGCCGCTATTGTATTTCTGGTCACCAGAACACTCGGCGACGCCATCAGGTTTCTCGCGGCCGGTGTTGTGGTTCAGGTTGTCACCGGTTGGTCACTGCCGCTCTCAATAATGATAATTGGTATAGTCACCCTTATCTACACTCTATCGGGGGGCATTAAAGCGGTTATCTGGCTGGAAAGTTTTCAGTTCGCACTTTACCTTCTGGGGGGCGTTCTCTCGATATTCTTCCTTTTTCATTCCATAGACATGAGTCTTCCTGATATACTGGTGCTGCTTGAAAAAGCTGGAAAATTGAACATTATCAATAAAGACACTCATATTTTAACCAACCCTCTTGCCTTTTTCAGCGCATTTATAGGCGGCATTCTCCTCTCCCTTTCTTCACACGGAGTTGACTATATGATGGTACAGCGTGTCCTTGGATGCAAAAATCTTGGATCGGCCAGAAAAGCCATGATTGGCAGTGGCTTTTTTGTTTTTTTCCAGTTTTCAGTTTTTCTTCTCGCTGGCTCTCTGATCTCGGTGTTCATGCATGGTGCATCAATGGAAAAAGACCGGGAATTTGCCTTTTTTATTGTTCACTACCTCCCTGCAGGATTGAAGGGATTATTAATTGCCGGAGTGCTCTCAGCCGCCATGTCCACACACAGTTCTGCTATAAATGCCCTGGCATCTTCAACGGTGAATGACATCCTTGGAGGAAAAGCTTCGCTCGGCTTTTCAAAACTGATCAGCTTCATATGGGCAATAGTGCTTATCATCATTGCCCTTATGTTTGATGCCGGCAACAAGGCGATTGTCATGGTAGGCCTTGAAATCGCTTCATTTACATATGGAGGACTCCTGGGACTCTTTCTGTTATCAAAAAGCAAACGGGCGTTTCATCCGGCAAGTCTTGGGATTGGCCTTGTTGCCAGCATGGGCATTGTCTTTGTTCTTAAATTTTTCGGACTTGCATGGACATGGTATATTACCGTCTCTGTTTTAGTCAACCTTTTGGTAAGCCTTGGTATCGATATGACATTCTTTAAAAAAAGAGTTCAGCAGCAGCATTGAACTTTTTATTCTTGAAACTCGTATCTTTACATCGAAAAAAAAATACAATCATAGAAATATAACCTGTCCATCATGAAAATTCTTGTTGTAGAAGATGACGCAGCGGTCAGAAAATTTCTGAGTACGGTACTGAAAAAAGAAAACTATACTGTTTTCGAAGCTGACAATGGTGTAACCGCCCTATTGATCCTGAAGGATCAGAAGGATATTTCTCTGATGATCACCGATCTTATCATGCCCGAAAAAGAGGGTTTTGAAACAATTATCGAGGTAAAAAAACAATATCCATCTATAAACATCATAGCTATTTCAGGTGGCGGACAAGTGGGCCCTGAAAACTTCCTTGTTCTTGCTGATGCCCTCGGAGCTCACACCACACTTAAAAAGCCATTCAGTGGTCAGGAACTGATTCGAGCTATAAAAAACCTTTAACTTCAGGATACAAAGAACCTTTCGCTGGGGGGACTATAGGAAACTTTATAGCATGCTATTCAGGAAGCCTGTCATAGTATTGTTCAAGACCCTGTTGTTCTTCATCAGCTTCATTGATGACTTCAAATGTTTTATTTTTTGCCTTTTCAACCCATAATGCCACAACAAGAAGCTCTGCAACATCTGAGCGATTGATAAACCCGCTCCACAACCTGTCACCAGTATCAACATGGAGCTTATGAAGCAAAGGTTCGCCATCCTTTAACCCCCCAGGCCTCACAATGGTATACGATCGGTTTTCCCCTGAGAATACCGCTCTCAGATGCTCTTCAGCTTCCCATTTTTTAGACAGTACACCGGCAAAGAGATTAAGCGGATGATACCATTTGGTAACAGCCATTGAGCTTACCAGGCCAAAATGTTTTACCCCGGTATTTGCGGCTTCATCGACAAGCCTGATCACGCCATCCCGATCAACATCCGCTGGAGATGATTCACCAGTCACAGAACTTGATCCAAGCGCAGAAATCACAGCATCACACCCCTTAACCGCCTCTCGGATATCGGCGGCACTTTGAATCTTGCCAGTTGCAATTTCAACGCTTTCGCCAAACATACCAACAGCCTTTTCCCTCTCTCTCGAAAACACTTTTACCGGTACCCCGTAATGCAATAGTCTTTTTACTACCCATTGCCCTGTTTTTCCCGTTGCCCCGACAACAAGTACTTTTCCCTTATATCCAGTTTTGGCATCCATGATACAATTGTTTAGAAGATTGGACACAACGTATTATTTAAGAACCTATTAATAGTTAAACCACCTGCAGCTGCAATTAAGTTTCTTTTTCGCAGCAGATATTTCATTACTTTTTCTGAATAAGCATTTTTCTCCCTCCCCCGGAGTTCATGTAAAGCTTTTTTTATGCGTCACTCATCAATCAAACTCCTTATGAAACATCAACACAATCGTATTGCAATGCTCTGTTCCTCTATGACGCTGTTGATGACCCATACTGCAGCAGCATTCGATCCTGATGCACTCACTACCCTAAAAAAAAGCGTTTCGGAATGGAATACCATGCGTCTTGAAAAACCTGGTAAATACATCGACCTGTACAAGGCTCAGCTTGAAAATGCAAACCTGACTGGCGCAAACCTCAGCAGAACGGTACTTGTCAGAGCAGAACTGAGCGGATCAACGCTCAACATTGCCGACATGAAGGCTTCAAACCTCATGATGGCGTATATACAAAGGGCAAATCTGAAAAACACCGACCTCTCCAACGCTTACCTTGTCAAAGCAAATCTCAAGAAGTCATTCATGAAAGGGGCAAATTTTAGTTGCGCTAACCTTCATGGAGCAAACATGAGATGGGCCATACTGGAAAACGCAAACTTCAGCATGGCTGACATGGCAAATACCATTCTTTTTGAGGCAAATCTTGAAAATGCAAACTTGAAAGGAACCAACCTCAAAGGCGCCTTATTCATCGAACAGGCTAATCTTTCAGGGGCTATGCTGTCTAATAATACCATCCTTCCATCAGGAGAAAAAGCTTCTTTGTCATGGTGTGCCCGGCACAATGCAAAATTTACCAATGAAGCTGAGAGAAGCATTACCTATGACACTCCTCCAGCTGTTGAGCTTGTAGAGAATGAAAATCCACCACGACCTTCGCCTGCCGGTTCTACGATGTCACCGCAGACCGAAAGAAAAAAACAAGAGTCGCTGATAGCAGGAGATGTTGAATCGTGGAACAAAATGCGCACCTTGAATCCTGAGGTAAGTGTCACTCTAAAAGAAGAAAAGCTGGAAAACTCCCATCTGAAAGGGGTCAATCTTCAGCAGGCGGTTCTTGCCGGTTCGAGCTTTGAAGGAGCTTCTCTCGATAACGCCAACATGGCAGGAGCAGATCTAAACGCAGCCAATTTCCATAAAGCTGACATGAAGTCCGCCCAGCTGCAAGGCGCAAACCTTCATGGAGCAAATCTGGATCGTGCATTTCTCAAGGGAGCAAACCTCAGCAAAGCCAATCTATCCAATGCTGTTCTTTATGGAGCCATACTCGATGGAGCCAATCTGAGCGGAGCTAATCTGGAAGGAGCATCTTTATTTGATGCTGATCTTGAAGGGGCCAATCTGCAAGGAACTAACCTTAAAGGAACAAATATTACAGATACAAATTTCAAGAATGCAACCCTGTCACCGCAAACCGTCCTTCCTTCAGGAATAAATGCAACATCCGGTTGGGCAACTCTGAAAGACGCCATATTTGTAAACAAAACGCAATAGCATGCACTCCAGACTTGAAAAAAGGGGGAATCAACCCCGGATGGCTGTCAGATCACTTCATTCAGGCCAAGAAATCTCTTGCGATACATAAGATGCTGAAGCAGATGTGCTTTCGTGATATTGGGATCACTGGTCTCAAGCCTGTGTTTTTTGCCTGTCCGGGTAACCACATCGAGCGTTCCGTCATTATTGACCTGGACAACTTTCCAAAACTTATCTACCACATAATGATATTCCTCACCATGTTCGAGAGGATATACCTGCTTTGCCCTGGGGCCAGGACAAAAAGATCTTTTGGGCTTATGGTAAACAATTTTATCACCGACCCTGAACTGTTGTATCATCTCGACCTCCTTTCCGGCTGAATAACCGAAGTTTATTTATTAATGCGACTTACTGCTATATAAAAAATAAAAGTATAAAAACCCTATTTTTTTACAGCTCTCAGGAACTTATTGACTCCACGATAGTTATCCGATAATGAGACAATCATTATCCGTCCCGTTGCCCTTTGTTTTGAGGAATGCCGGCACCTGAAGAAGAACCATGTCGCGCCTGCAGTAAGCTCGTCACAACTTTTACCGGGTTCTTTCGGATTTTTTGGAATTCCCAGCAATAAAACTCGAATAATATAAAGGTGAGGGACAGCCTTATAAAACACGCTGTATAAAAGCAGGATCTTGGAGGCAGGGAATGAATCTATGCCATTAGCTTCCGGAACGTCTTAGAATAATGGCATATTCATGAAGCTCTGACATCGGTTTACTCTTAATATACAAACACCACTCTACGTTAATATAAGCACCTGTGGCTGTTTTAAATCGGGAATGAAATGAAAAAATATCATCTCCCACCCCTTCCTGTTGCAAGGTACTATGCATAGAAGCATAATCTTCCGGATGGACCACACTGGCCAAACCAACTCCCGATAACGCATTTTTCTCATACCCTAAAAATGCTTCAATAGAGCCAGTCAAATCCACAAAACGTTCATCATGATCAACAACCGCATAAGCATCAATCTCAGGTTTATATATATCGGAACCTTTGCCTGAGCGAAGACGAACCTGCCTGAAAAGATTATCTATTTCTACGCGATACCGTGATAACGCCATGGCATTACTGAGTGGAGCCAGTGCATCGCCTTTAGAATAGCCGCTCTGCAGCCATTGAATATCAGCACCATCTTTTTGCAGGCGCTCAATCATTTTCTTCCCTGGCTGGCATTTCCCCTTAAGATAAGGGGTCATTTGGGCCGGATATTTTATCCCTGTGGCTCTGCAAAACGAGTTTACGGAACCATGTTTTTTAAGAATGTATTCCCTGAGCCGCTGGCTGAATCCCTTATTTAAAGCGGTAGGGGTAGGTGATTCGTTCATCGATACCATTGTAACCAAAGAAGCTTGATGGATATATTACATGTAAAGTTCAATATAAAGCTAATTGATTGACTTTTCTACGCAGTTTTATATATACGCTTTTGGTTGTTCTGCCACGTTGCATCCAAAAAGAAAACCAGCATAGCAACGGCAGAAGAGAATCTTTCATATCTGCACCAAAAGACCTATCTCGATCACCTGACCCGCAGGAAGATTGTAGTATGCTGTTGCACTTAGCGCATTACGAGCCATAATAGCAAAAAGTTTTTTTCGCCATACTACCATTTTAGACTTGAGCCCTGTAACAATTTTTTCCCTGCTCAGGAAAAAGCTGATCGATTCCGGTTTAAAATGAAGACCCTGAAGATTTGCCATTTCAATAACCTGGCTGATATTTGGATATTCAAGGAATCCGTATCGCGCTACAACCTTAAAAAAACCGTCACTCAATTTTGTAACCTCAACTCTCTTACTGCCAAGAACCCTCGGAACCCTTTCCAGACTGAAATGAAAAAGGGCCACTTCCGAATGCAACACTTTGTTATGTCGAAGATTATGAAGCATTGCCATAGGAATGGTGTCAGGATTTGCTGTCAGATATATGGCCTGACCACTCACTCGTTGAGGCTGCTGCAATAAAATGCTCTGCATAAACTCTTCGACTGTCAATGTTCTATCCTTCAGCTGTTTGAGCAAAAGCATACGGCCTTCATTCCAGATAAGCATAAGTGTAAACACCACAAGACCGATAAACAAAGGAAACCACGCGCCATGAAAGAGTTTTGTCATACTTGCACCGAAAAAAGAAAGGTCAATAATCGCAAAGAAACTGATCATGAGATTGAGTATCGTCCTGTTCCATTTCCAGATATCGCTTGCAACGTAATAAAATAAAATTGTGGAAATCAGCATGGTTGCTGTTACCGCAACACCATAAGCCGCAGCAAGCTGACTGGACGAACCAAAACCGGCAACCAAACTAATTGTAGCAATCATCAGCGACCAGTTTGCTGCTGGAACGTATATCTGCCCCATGTGCCTTGCCGACGTATGCGTCACCGTCAGGCGAGGGAGATAGCCGAGCTGGATCGCCTGCTGGGTCAATGAAAAAACGCCGGTGATCAGCGCCTGAGAAGCGATAATAGTTGCGGATGTCGCAAGAAGCACCATCGGAATCATGCCCCACGAAGGTACAAGACCATAAAAAGGATTATGGGACTCTTGCGGAAAATTAAGCAGTAGCGCACCTTGACCGAAATAGTTCAGAAGCAATGCTGGAAGTACCAGCAGTGCCCAGGTAATGCGGATAGGATTTTTGCCGAAATGACCCATGTCGGCGTAAAGCGCCTCAGCTCCCGTAACAGAAAGGAAAACTGCCCCCAATACCATAAAGCCCTGAATATGGTTGCTGAGTAAAAACGAAATACCGTACCATGGCAGTATCGCCTGCAGCACCTCCGGGTATCGTTGAATTTCAACTATACCCAGTATGCCGATAACTGTAAACCACAAAAATATAATCGGTCCGAAAAGGGCACCGACTTTGGCTGTGCCATGATGCTGAAACAGAAAAAGACCGGCAAGAACCAGAATAGTGACAGGTATAACAATATCCTTGAATGCCGGGGCAATAATCTGGACACCTTCCACAGCGCTGAGAACTGAAATTGCCGGAGTAATCATGCCATCACCATAAAGCAGTGCAGCTCCAAACAAGCCGATAGCTACCAGAAACCAACGCTCATAACCATTTTTTTTGCTATGCGTGATAATCAATGCCGTAAGTGCCAGAATCCCTCCTTCGCCATCGTTATCAGCTTTCATAATAAAGGTGAGATATTTCAGGCTGACAATCACAATAAGAGACCAAACCAGCAATGAAAGAACGCCAAGCACATTGGCATGTGAAACGGGAATGCCATATTCACCGTGAAAGCACTCTCGAAGAGCATAAAGAGGGCTGGTACCTATATCACCGAATACCACCCCAAGAGCGGCAAGAGAAAGCCCGGCGAACCGTTTAAGGCCGGATCCCCCTGAATGGATTGTTGAATCAGTCTCTTCAGAGTGAGTTGACATGGTCGATTAAGAAAATAAATGAAGGGAAAAAAGTGGCTAATGCTACACAACACGGAGTAAATCCGACCTTTCTCGAAAAAGAGGAGCTGGTACATCTTTGGGAAGATGAAAACACACAAAAAAAGCTATAAAGCCTTTGCATTCAAGGGAATTGCATTACTGAGCATATAAAAAGTACGGGGTAATATAGCTAATAGTTAATAAAATAAACCAAATATCCCATCATACAGAACCCGCCTCAGCATACCCGGCGACAACCCGATTATCAATACAACTCGACTAACTTGGTGTTGTAACTATGATACTATTATAATAGTCCAGGAAAAACTTGACGACAGCACGCAGAGAAAAGTCACAAAGCAAATGCGAATATTATCCACAATAATGAATAATAAACCACCCAATCGACATCAATAACCAGAAAAGAACAATAATGCATATCCAATAAATATTGGTAAGTATTATGATAATTGGCTCGTAAAACAGGTGATAAACCCTTTAAAACTAGGCTTTTCGGTATAAATTGCTTGTTTTATAATATTTTCATTATATTAATACCTATGGCAAGACTGGATAGTCGATTAGTTTTTATTCATTTTGCCAGCTCTTTTCATGTGTACTGTTTAATTAACAGCACCGTAAACCCATGAGCCTATGAGGCATGACAAACATTTTTTTTCTCTAGCATTTTTTGCAATCCTGATTGCGATTGGTTTCTCATTAGACCAGAACGGAATGCAGGTTTCAGGCATAACCGGGCATTTTAACCCATTCTATAATACCGCTGAAGCAGCCCAGTTGGCAAGCAAAGTCACACCAGGCTCGCCTTCAGATAAAAACAAAGGCACCACTCTTGTTGGAGAGGGTAAAGCCTCCTATTACTCCGATCAGTTTCACGGACGAAAAACTGCAAACGGCGAAACCTTCAATATGAATAAACTGACGGCAGCCCACCCTTCGCTACCGTTCGGCACCTGGGTAAGAGTCACAAACCTGAGTAATGGCAAAGATGTGGTTGTACGCATCAATGATAGAGGACCATTTGTCAAAGGAAGAATCATCGACCTCTCTGTTCATGCAGCTACTGAACTCGGAATCATACAGTCCGGAACCGTGAAGGTAAAACTTGAAGCTCTCGGTTCAGGTCGCTTGGCATCATCCGCAGGGTGAAGTGCATCATTTCCTGTAACCGAAACTATCTAGGGATACATCACTCTCAGGATATGGTCTGTCGTACAGAGGTTTTGCTATCTTCAAAGTTCACGATTTCATCGACAGTAGAAACATTTTAGCACCCGCAAAAAGAGTACAGGAAAAAAAGAATTTATTGAGCCGCAACTAAAGCATAAATAGAGCTACCTTCGGGATACCGCCGTAATGGCAACCGTTTGAGGACGCGCGCATACCCTTTAGCATTATGACGAAAATAAAACAATTCAGTCAAGTACTCCTCTTTCTCCTGATTTGTTCAGCGGCAATGAACATAGGCACACTCCAGGCGACAGAAACAAACAATATTATTGAAACAGCCACCCCAAGTGTTCAATGGTTGCCCGAAAACAGTAACATTAATCCTGCATCGTCTACAAGTGGACAAACGATGCTCTCTGAAGAAAGTTATCTTGTTGCCGAAGGGAAAGCCTCTTACTACTCCAGCCATTTCCATGGAAGAAAAACCGCCAGCGGCGAGTCATTTGACCATCGCCATTTCACCGCTGCCCACCGCTCACTTCCATTCGGTACCAGCGTCAGGGTTATTAACCTTGAAAACGGAAAAAATGTTGTAGTGCGCATCAATGACCGTGGCCCGCACCTGAAGGGAAGAATTATTGACGTTTCACCTGCTGCAGCTAAAGAGATTGGGCTTTTTGGCAATGGCACAGCAAACGTCCGTATTGAAGCATTCAATTAAGGACCTTCCATTAAGGATCCCCTACCCCTTTTGATAAACCATCACAAGCCCAGAATAACGATCCTTCCGGAATGTTGATGTATCAAACCCGGCATAAACACCTGCAAGAGAGAACCCCGCTGCCTGATGCAACTGAAGAAGAAGGTCTGAAGTAAACGGGTAGAGATATGATTGGTCGTTAAACACTGGTTTCCCTTCTACACTAAGTTGCACTTCAAAAATAACCCCTTCGGGCGATATCTGAGAGTAACATCGATGAAAGGCAGCTTCTCCGCCAGAAAAAGTTTTTACCGGGAACGTATAATCCTTGAGTGTCAACAGATAGTCCCAGTTCACCATCTGAACTATCCAGAAGCCCCCCGATTCAAGAGAGGCATAAACATCGGCAAGAAAAGCTTCCATCTTTTCAAATGGAAGATGGGCCAGCACATTTCCAATTGAATAAACAAGCTGAAAAGAACTCTGAAGAGAAGCAATCCCCTCAATATCCATACATCGGAATACTCCCTGCGGATAGGCTGCTGATGCCTCCTCAATCATCATACGGTCGAGATCAATCCCTGTAACCCGAAATCCGTCACGCAAAAACATTCCATAATAGTGACCAGGTCCGCATCCCGCATCAAGCACTGATCCCCGGTACCTGCCGGCGCGTTCTCTTAGAAAAGAATATACCTCCTCCCGGAAGGGAAACACCAGTTCGTAATAAGGCGCAAAATCAGAATAAAAAGACATGTTCACCTTTACCGTCTTTAGACCACTGTTTAACGATCCTTCAAATACCTGGTAAGATGATCAACAAAACTATGGGCATCAAGGATACCCACAACTCTGCTTTCAGGAATTTCCTTTCCTGTTTTATCAAAGAAAATTATTCCTGGAGGGCCGAACAGGCCAAAGCGCTTCATTAACGCACGGTCATCTTCAGTATTGGCAGTAACATCTACCTGCAGCAGCGTCACGCCATTGAGCTGTTCAATAACTTTATTGTCATTAAAGGTAAACCGATCCATCTCCTTGCATGCTACGCACCACTCTGCAAAGAAATCAAGCATAACAGGTTTGTTCGCTGATTGAAGCGCTCGGTCAAGTTCCGCTCCTGATCTGATACGGGTAAAAGTAACTTTTTTCTCATCCCCTGAACCGCTAGTCGATTGCGATACAGAATGGAATTGAGCAAGTGGTTCAAGAGCATTAGTGCCACCTGAGGCTGCGCCGACAAGCTCAAATAACCCGATAATCAACAGGACGATACCAAATGTTTTTCCAAAACGTTGCGCTATGGAAAGCTTTTCAGAAGAGGCCTTGAAAACATTGAGAAACACAGCACACAGAATTGCAAAAGCACCCCAGAAAATCATGACAACCTGAGTCGGAAGAACTGGTGAAACCATCCAGATGGCGACGGCGATCAACAAAAGTCCAAACACATATTTAACACCTATCATCCACGCTCCGGCCTTCGGCAGCAGACTGCCGGCTGACAGGCCGACAAGAAGCAGGGGAACGCTCATTCCCATCGCCATCGAAAAAAGAGCAAGTCCACCGAGAAAGACATCACGGGTCTGACTGATATAAACCAGGGTCCCTGCAAGTGGGGCTGCAACGCATGGTCCAACAATAAGCGCCGATAAAGCACCCATAATAAAGACTCCGGCAAACCGTCCACCCTTTAAATTTCGCGAGGTGTTGTTCAGTTTGTTTTGCATGGCAACCGGCATTTGCAACTGATAAACATCAAACATCGACAGGGAAAGAAACACGAGCAGCACAGCAAACAGTGCAAGTACCCAGGGCTTTTGCAGTGCACCGGCAAGCCCTTCACCAGCGAGTCCAGCTGCAACACCAAGGCTTGTATAGACTAATGCCATACCAAGACAGTACGCGATGGCCATGAACAAACTGCGGCGCTTGTTCACATCCCCCTCTCCCACAATGATAGAAGAAAGAATAGGAATCATCGGCAGAACACAAGGCGTAAACGATAACAACAACCCGAAGGCAAGAAAAGCCAGAGAGATTTTCCACAAGCTCCCGCCTGCAAGAGTGGCTTTGGCAAGAGAAAGATCATTATCAGCCGAACGCTGTTGCGGCGACGCCTGAGAAGTCTTGTTCTCAGCACCAGGAGCACCGGCTACCGCATTGTCACTAGCCGGAGAGAGCACTCCCGGCTTGTTCGGATCAACCTTGAACAAACGGGTCATAGGCGGATAACAGAGGCCATCCTCAGCACACCCCTGATACTCAACGCTTAGCGTAAATAATCCATCTGTCTTCACCAGAGGCACCTCAACCGTCAAGCTATCATGATATATCTCAACTGATTCACCACTTGTTGGATCAGTAACCTTTATGCTTTTCGGCAATAAAGGAGGCTGCAACTGAGCTTTACCGCTTTCAACGCCAACCTTCACCCTGTCGCGATATAATTTATACCCCTTGGCTATATCCCAATGTACAACTACTGATTTAGCATTGTTCAGTTCAGCCCTGACTTTGAAAGCCTGTTCAGGATCAAGAAAATCAGTCGCAAAACAGGCAGTTGCACGAAGGACAAGTGCAACTAAAAAGACAATGAATGAAGCGTAACGCGTAAAAAATTTATAATTCATAGAGCAGTGAAGGAAAAAATTTATCAAGTACTTCATCATCAACATTACCTGTTCTTGTAAAACATCTCTCCAAGCTGGTCAACAGCCAGGTACCTCATCCCTGAGTTTTCAAGAAAGGCTAATCCATCCGCCCCTTTCAGCATTGCTATTGTGGAGTAACTGCCTGCTGTAATGGCTAACGGGGCTATAACCGTTACTGATCGCCAGTAAGTGACTGGATACCCAGATCGAGGATGAATAATATGACAGTAGCGATGACCGTCCACTTCAAAAAAACGCTCATAGTCGCCGCTGGTCGCCAGCGCTCCAGTAAAAAGAGGAATAGAAGCAATCGTTCTGCTTTTATGACGAGGATCCTGAATCCCGATCAACCAGGGACTCTTGTCAGGCTTTGGACCAACAACCCGGATATCTCCGGCAAGGTTTACGTACCCATTCCTGACCCCTTTACCATGAATCAAAGCCGCAGCCCTGTCAGCAGCATACTCTTTGCCGAATCCGCCAAAATCGAGCTCCATGCCGGCAAGAGGCATCCGAACGGAATTTCCCTGACGCTCAACACTTTGCCAATTAATCAGACTGCATTGCCTTGTCAATACCCCATTATCGGGAACAACTGCACTGCCGAAATCCCAGGCATGGCGCAAAACGCCTGCAGTAATATCAAACAGTCCGGCACTACTTTCGAACAACGTATCAGCATACTGGAACAAAGAGAGCGTCTCTTCATCACACTCAACCCAGTCCAGACCAGCTGCGGCATTTATCCGCGAAACGATACTATCACTCCGGTAGCGGGAGAACTTGCGTTCAATTCTCGAAACTTCTTCAATTGCACACCCTGCAATTGACTGGGCATCCTTTTTAGTTTCAGCAACGATAACAACCTCACAGCCACTTCCCATGGCATCAAATCGAAAATGAAAGCTATGCATTCCACTCTTCATTATATGTTGTCAACCATTACTACCCAAAGCCCTGCTTCTGAAGAAATGATTGCGACTTCAGAACTCCAGTGCAATTCTGATCCCATACTCTGTACTATTGTTTTTAGGCTCTACAACCAAGTATGACCCACTGACAACCATCTCTGAAACGTCGATATTCCAGTATCGGATAAATGGCTCGAATGAAAGAATGGATGAATTATCTAACTGCTTCCTGATTTTAGCTGCAGCTCTTACGCCATAGCCCTTCTTCTGATCGTTGAAAATGTACCCGCCGGTTACCTGGGTACCGTGCCATAAGTGATCGTATTCCAGCGAACCACCGATAGACCATCCCTTTTTAAGATCAGAAGAGATATCAATACCAATGGGTGAGTAATAGTAATTTGACAGCCTGCTGTAACCCAGCTTTCCCAATGAGGAAATCATCCCCTCTGAATTATCGGTAAGCCTCCTATAGCCTAATCCTGCATAGGGCGTAAACACCGTCGAGCCTTCACGGGGAAAATTGGTACCCAGAAGTAATCTGGTTTCAAACATTGAATCAGGGACCCCTTTAATAGTGCCGGAACTATTTGATGAATAATCAACAGAACCCCAGGTTGCCTCGCTCTCAACTTTAATCATGCCGATAGGCCCCAGTGCATCCCCATGCCAGAGGTATGAAGACGAAAGTCCATACATGACCCCTTTATCCTCCATGTAGCCCGGCTCCTTATAGGTAATCTGCGATAACGAGGGCCCTATTGCAAAGGAGTTCACCTTATCAGAAGGTGCCGCATGGAGAGTAGTGCAAACACAGATCTGCAGGCTGAGGATGCACACAATGGTTTTGGAAATAGTTCTGGTCATCCAGGTCTCCCGTTTATTATTTTACATACGATAACCCATTCATTGAATGGATTCTTCGCTTTGCACAGAATGACAATCCACTGACAATATACTCAGAATGAGCATAGTCAACAGTAGAGTTCATCCTGCGCAAAGCGGTAAAGAATCAAATACGACAATACCTTAGAACTCTCGGGAGATACCGAGCTGAATGCTTCTTGCACTGAACGGTGCCAGAGCTGTATCTGCTTTACCACTCAAAGCCCACTGACTGCGCTGCTCGTAAAATTCAACTTTTGCATCAACAAGCCAATCATGATTCAATTGCTTGCTGACCTTAAGCCCCACAGTCAGCGCCCCCATAGCTGAAAGTCGCTGATCTTCTGAATAATATGTAGCTGACAGCGGTGGCGCAGTTATGACCGTTGGATCGGCCTTCTCTGCTGCGCCGGTAGCAATATAAAAATCAGCCTCGTTTTGAGTATAGAGCCTGAGTAGTGGCGTCACCGCCCATCCATTCTGAAGGGGCTGCACATATTCAGTATCAAGAGTATGCGCTCTGATACCAAAGGTGTCGGAGTAATATCGGTAAGAAAGATGAACGGTGCCATCGGTACCTTCAAAATGGTGGTTCCATCTGGCCAGCGCTGTTGTATTGTTTCGATGTCCAGGTCTGTTATCATAGTACTTATAGGGATCAGAGTAGTACCCTTCCCCTTCAGAGTACCCAAGATTGAACTGAACAATATCATTCTTGGTTAGAACTCTCGTAATACCTATCAAACCGGCATGAGTAGTCTTTTTGGCATTAAGATTCGGCATGGTGCTGGGATTGATGGTATCATCGGTCAGACTGCCTCCAAGAGTAAATGTTGTGTTTTTATCTTCCGTTGAAAGACTTCCCTGAAGAGAGTAACTACGGGAGAGATAATCGGACTCCTTGGAATAGCTGGTTCCGGCACTCACATTGCCACTTGAAAAGTATCTGGTAAGCTGGGCGTCGACGGATTGCCGTGCATCATGCATCGTTGTCAATCCGGAGGTATGGTAGGTAGGAGATGCACCGGAAACGGAGTCGGAAATATAGGTTGTACCGAACGACCAGACACCTGCAATCGGCACCAGTGCCATAACTGAATAGGCATTGACTGATATGCGGTCGTGAGCCGTTGAAGATGTCGTGGTAGATAACGTTTTCGGCGTGACTACGGTTGGAGTTGTTGCTGTAGAAGTTGCTACTGCCGTCGCCCCGGAGATGGTATCTATCCAGATCGCATGATTGTCGTTATCATTCTCGCTATGCACCTTTCCAGATGACGAAGTGGATGACGATGATGATGATGAGGATGATGAGGAATACTGACTTAGCGAACCCTGACTTTCCTGATAGTTGAGATATTTAAAACTCACAATACCTCGTTCAGGAGCAGTATCGGCACAGGCAAACTGAAGCGATGGCAATGCCATGGCAGCGGTTACAATGGCTGCACTCACAACATTTGAAGTTGTTTTAGTAATGGATGTCATAATTGGAATGGTTAACTTTAAAATTAATTGCAGCCACAACCACCACCGCCAACTCCAGCTCCGCCGGATGCGGCCTCTTTACTGCTGTAGATATGCTCGGTGTAGCCGGTATCAAGCTTATCCCCGCCGAAGGTCATCTCTGGCCTGGCCAGGGTCTCCTTTTCCCAGGGCTGAACTGCAGGGCCCATTGAACATCCCGACATGGCAAGTACAATCAAAAATATCAGCGCATGAAGCGATTTGATGAAGAGATTTTTTTTCATTTTTTTGCCTCCACTGCAGCCTTGATTTGTTTTTCAAGATTCTCACGATCAGCCTCTTTAAATCCCAAATGCTGAAAAATAACCTTTCCATCACGACCTATGAGAAAGCTGGTGGGCATACCCTTTACACCGTAAATCTTTGGAGTCACACCTTTTGAATCAAACGCTACTGTAAAATGAGCTGGGATCTGCGACAAAAACTTTCTTGCATCCTCATTTTTACCGTCAAGATTAACACCAATAATCTTTAGGCCCTGAGAGCGGTATTTTTCCTGCATTGCATTCATCCAGGAAAAAGACTGCCTGCAAGGTCCGCACCACGATGCCCAGAAATCAACATAGACGACTGAACCTGCTGTACTTGAAAGTTTTACTGGACCCTGCTCTCCCTGTAGTTCAAAATCAGGGGCCTTGCTGCCAGGGTCTAAAGCGTACATGTTTCCTGTGAAGCTGATACAAAAAAACATTGAAAGCAGGAATACCTTCAATTTTTTTCTTTTTAACTCTTCCATAGCTGTAATGTTTGATTTATGAAAAAAGAAATTCGGAATAAGAAATACAGTAAACACCCCAGGCGGTAAGCCTGCCGTGAAGGCAAATGATAGAGTTCAACGAAATACTATGGCAGATCAACGCGTAACCGTAGTTAAAAATCCAGGAGTGAAATGAAACAAGCTTCGACAGGCAACATTGGATGCCTCAAGAATGCGTCAATACACTGCGTAGCTGATCATTACAGAAATAAGGTACCGAACATGAACTTAAACCATCATTAAGAGACTCTTAAAAAAGGCTTAAAATCGGCTGATAATTAATAATTTTGCGGGAAGTGAGTTGTTATATCAGTAGTGTCCGGTTAAAATAAAGCCAGTTGAAGTACCGGCTCCCTCGCCTTTTTGAGAGATTGTTCTTTGAGAGATAAAATATCGATCAATAAGCGCTGCTCCATGACGACTGCAGCGATCATTCT
>Ga0209083_1000232_pt1 | contig 88294 bp, 130 predicted proteins | sample AM7aDNAmetaG_FD_184132 | JGI IMG/M metagenome (GOLD analysis project Ga0209083, IMG submission 184132) | Freshwater microbial communities from Finland to study Microbial Dark Matter (Phase II) - AM7a DNA metaG (SPAdes) (version 3) | ecosystem: Environmental > Aquatic > Freshwater > Lake ...
AAGCCTTATGGCATGAAGGGCATGTATATGTTGAGCCTTCTAATCTATGCTGAACTAATGTTAATTCAATACTATCATAAGGACAATTAGCCATTTATTTATTCCCCCATAATACTATTATACTATCCTTTTAAATACCCCATATTACACCATATACACGTGGTTGTTCAGTATCTACTGCATTAACAAATGATATCTTAGCATCAAGATGTATAGGATGATCTTCCCCAAAATCTGTATTTGCTGGGATATATTCGCCACGGTCTTCAGCATTTGTACCATTGATATTTGCATCTTGATTATAATGCACATAACAATCTTTAGTAACATGAAATCTATAACTTCTAATGCTGCTTAATTTTCTCCATCTGCGAGATGTAGATGCATCTGCAGTACCATCCCACCAATGAAGGTATCCTTGCGCGCCATCACAATATGTAGTAACTTCAGGAAGTGCTTCTGCTTGCCAGCCATCAGCATAGAAATCTGCCCCATTAGAAGTAGCAGATAATACAAACGCAAAATATAAACTAACATTATTCAATATATGATTATTAGTACCAATTAGAGTTGCAGTAGATCCTGAAGAATTGCCTGTAATGGTTTCATTCTGGGGGAAACTAGATTCACATGAGAATAATGTATTATTACCGTTTCTAACAGCAATCCAACCAGTGCCAACAGTGCTTACTACTGCAGTAGCCCCGGAAGTACCACCAGTTAATGTTTCATCTTCGGTAAAAGTACCATTCGCTCCTGTGATTGTAAATATTTTAACAGATCTATTTACCCCAGATAGCAATGTATATCTTGCCATAGTACCACTCAAAGCAGCATCAGCTCCTACTGCAACTCTAATAGTACCAGTAACTCCTGTTAAATTAATATCAGGGCAGAGTAGTTCAATTCTAGCAGAAGGGGCCGGATTTCCAGCACTAGCTCCCCATACAGATAATGCTAATGGTATATCTTTAGGATATGTACTTAAGTTATAATATGCACCTTCTCCTTTTAAATGTGACCCCGTTACTGCTATTTTAAGAGAATTTGATCCATATTTTTTATATGTACTACTCACAGTTAATGAGGTACTTTTTAATGCTGTATATCCTGTAGTAGCACTTTCTATTGATGGATTAGCAATCATATTTACAGTAGCTATACTACTTTTATCTACCAATATAATATTTTCTGCTGTTCCTGCGGTAGTTAATGTTTTATCTACAGGGTATGCTTTAGTAAAAAGCATCATAGATTCTCGAGTACTTGGATTAAGCTCCCATGATTTATATGTAGATGGATCATAATCTGATCTAAATGCCATCGAATTACCTCCAGGAAATTATTATTTTATTGTAAATGGCTTTGAAATAAATTCTTTTGTAATTTCCCTTATAGGATTCACTCTAATTACTTCTGTTATTTGTAATGTATATATATCTGATGCTATTCCTAAGGGAATTATTACTGTGCTCGAAACTACTTTATTCTCTGCTACTGGCAAATTAGATCTTGAATAATCTAATTGATACATAACTTTATCATTAAGTTGTCTATACATTATTGCTGAATGATTGCAGCATTTAGTATATTCAAATGTATATACAATTGCATCTCCTGGATGATACTCTGCTTGAGTGGTCTGAAAATCTTCTATATTAATAGTTTTATATGGATAAGATAACCAAAATATTATTATTGATAATACACCCATTGCTACAATAATAATTAACCAAATTAAATAATTTATTAATTTCTTTTTCATTTTGTTATCACCAATGTTATTAATGCTCCTATTACTGCTAATAATATTACACCAACCATTCCATAAACTATATTCCTAACAGGATCAAATTCTGCTCTAGTTACATAATGAGAATCTAATTTGATATTAATATCTTCTACATCAACTTTAATGTATTCAATATCATTTTTAATTAATGTAGTAGCTTTAATAGCTTCTAAAAGTGCATCAGTCTCAACTTTTGCGGGGCCAAGTATTGCATCAGCGGTCAATTTAGCTGCCTCCTGCGCACTATTAAATATAATATTAGCTATTTTATTATCTAGACCTTCAGCAAGTGCTTTAATTTTGAAGTCTATATTATTAAATTCTTTTTTTAATTCTTCATCCATTAATCATTTATCCATTTATTATTTATCCATTTATTAATAATTAATCAGTAGGGGTCCATTCCATACATAATGAAATATAGCCCCTGGCATCTACATTATGATTAGAAACAACTATTTTAGCATATACATGCTGGCCTTCAAGAAGATTAACTACTCCTGCTGTTGAGCTAAGAGTTCCGTCAATAGCTGTATCTAATACTGTTGCTGAACCTAAAGTTGCTTCACCTACTTGTATCCCACTTGCTGTATTATCAGTTAATAGAGCAGTATCACTAGCCCCAATTACTGCTTTATATACCTGAACATAAGTAGTGCCACTAGAAGCCATATCTACATATGGTGTACCATTTACATAAATGCGAACTACTTTACAATCACAAGGAGCAACAAAGAATGATTTATATTCAGTTTGAGCTTTAATAGCTGTAGCATTTGCTAAGTTAGGATCTGTACTATTAGTACGTGCTTGTGCAACAGAAAATCCTGTTCCAGCAATATTTCTTACTTTTCTTCCTTGTGTACATTGTTCTATAAATCTTGCTTGAGGATCATTTACTACTGCATGTGCCATATATCAATACCTCACAATTTTACTGCTATTAATTATTTATTACCCATTAGGAGAATCAGTAGCTACCCACTCCATCATTAAAGTAACATACCCAGCTGCATCACAATCATGAGCAGATACTGTTACTGTGGCGAATATATGCTGGCCTTCAAGAAGATTTAATGCACCTGAAGTAGTGCTTAAAGTTCCATCAATTGCTGTATCAAGAACAGTAAGAGTGCCTAAAGTCGCTTCTCCAATTGATATTGCAGAACATAAATCAACATCAGTAGTCCCAATAACTGCTTTTGTTAATTTAACAGTTACAGTCCCTCCAGACGCCATATCAACATATGGAGTGCCATTTACTGTAATTTTTACTACTTTGCTATCACAAGGTGCTACAAAGAATGGAATTATAGCAGTTTCACTCTTAATTGCATCAGCCATATGAGTAGAACGAGCAGTATCAATTACTAATCCTCTACAAACTACATTCCTTGTTTTTCTGCCCTGAGTGCATTGTTCAATTATACGAGCCTGGGGATCATTTACTACTGTATGTGCCATTTTATTTAATTTCCTCCTTTACTGAAGTTGTAATATTATCTATTGTAGTCTTAACTAAACGTTGATTTTTATAAACTATTTGCCTGACATTAGACTTGACAGCCTCTGCTTGCTTTTCTGATGATATGACAGCTTCAACAAAGGTAAGAAGTTCACCAAGAAGTTTATCATTACAATCTCTTAATACATTTATAAGTTTTCCATATTCTACATATTCAATACAAGACATAACATTTACCACCTTTATAAAAAACGAGTAGCAAGATTCTTTCCTCTCACTACTCGCTTTTTATATTATATCACTATTAACTTGTTAATGGTTAATATTTAGGCACTAAGATCAGCGATCTTGGCCTGTACATCGAACCTTGTACAACGAGTTTCAGCCATCATGTAGATGAGACCTCTTACAACCATTGCAGTAGCAGCGAAGAAATCACGATTCTCGATATATTGAGGTTGCATAGCCACAGCAATTTCCATATAATCGGTATCAAGTACATAGACATTAGAACCTAATACTGTAGAACCACCAGCAGCTACAGATTTAGAAGTATCAGGATCTGGCAGAATAGGAATTCCCATATAGGTACTCAGGATAAGACCTGTACGAGTGCCTTCCAATGTTCTCTCATCCCCAACACCAACCTGGAAAGTTTCCTGGCCAAGGTATCTTTGATGAGCATTCAAAAGACGTTCTAGATTGAAGTATTGATCCCATCCCATAGTAATCAGTTTGGGCTCTCCACCACGTTCCCTAACCTTCTGGATACAAGTATCAATCAAGTTCAAAGAAAGAGCACGACCTACACCAGAGTTATAAGAACAATATGCACCAGCCGCATAAGTTCCGGCAGTCCTGGAGCCAAGGGTAAGATTATAAGCATTGGCTTTTGCCTTATAACCGCCCACAGTACAATCATCTTCCATGCAGATTTCATCAATACCAGTTAAACCGGCACGAGCAACTACATATACTATATCACTAGTAGTAGGAGTATATGAAGAAGCAGTAGAATCAGTTGTAGTAAAAGTAGTAACACCATTTGCTGAAGTTGATCCCGAGATCGTACATGTCGCATCACATACACGATGTGCAGTTCCGGTAACATCATACCATTGAATCTGGTCACCAATTTGAAAACTTGGAGCAACAGCATCAGGTACTGCAAAAGTAGTAGATGAACCAGTAGAAATAGGCTGAGCACTGCTAGCCATGATCATTTGGTTAACGCCTTTAACGAAGTCCCTCTCAGTTGCCTGAAGCTCAGTCGCTAAAACATCTCCCATACCGCCTTCCAGAGTATTAACAACTATTGACTTGATAGGAACACCAAAATCAGCAGCTATAATCTTTGGGAGTGTATAGACACCAGTATAGTTTGACACATCAATAGTAGGAAGAGATCCTGTTTCAGTGACAGCTCGCATTCTACCAGAACCACGATCAGTCCTCAGAACCCAGCCGGCAGTGTTCCCCCAAGCTACTTTCTTTAGGGCATTATACATTACAGTACGATTATTCAGCGCATCCCATACCTTACGGCCATATACATTCTGGTAAGTAGTAGCACTGGTATTAAGGCCAGTAGTCATGCTCTTTTTCATGAAATCCGGACCAAAGATTCTACCAGTAAGACCTCTCTGAGTTTGTGAAATATATTCAGCTAATGAAACATTCTGACTCATATTATTTTATTTTAACCTCTCAAAATTTATTATTTATTACTGATTAATTACTGAATCAATTGACGAATATTATCCGGGATATTATCAGCATCACTATTGAGTTCCATTCTCTTCAAAACATTATAAGGAAGCTTAGCAAGTTTCTTCTCTACTTCTTCAGGACTATCACCTTTCTTAATATCAACCTCTCCTGCTCCAATTTCAGTCCGTATAGGACTATTCAATCCTTTCTCTTCTTTCCAACCAGCTTTTCTTAGCCTATTAGAGACTTCAGTTTCCAATTTAGTATCAAATGCTTTTTGCATTTCATTCATTTGTTTCTTTAATTCTTCAATCTGAGAATATTCTTCTTTCTTTTCATCTTTTTCTTCTGATTCATCTTCTTTGTCTTCACAAGAATCATCTGCTTTAGAAGTATTAGGGCCAATATTAGGGGGAGTCAATCCGGGTTTACTGCCAACTTTACCATTTTCGATAGTGCCTTGCATGTCTTCTTTATTAGTCTTAATAGAAGCCTTCTGATTATCTTCACCTTTAGCACCAGAATCAGACATAGCCTTTAGCAAAGCATTAAATACATTATCAGTAATAGCTTTTACAAGTTCTTCTTTTTCGTCTTCCACAGTTTTTTCATCTTCTTTTTCTTGCTCTTCTTTCTCATCTTCTTCTGCGGCTTTGGCAATATACCCGAAGAAGGTGTTAATATTATCGAGAGTTTCATTATTTTTAGTAAGAACTTCTGCCATAGCATTCAAAGCTAGAGTAATTCCTTGTTCATTGGTATTTTCTGACATTATAATTCTCCTTTTTTAATACTTTATAAATTTTTTATATATATTAATTTTAAATTATTGGTCTTTGCCAGCCGATAATATTAATTAATATATATCTATCTAATATATATAATATATTAATATTTAATAAAAGTAAATAGTTTCTTTATAAAAATATTTATTTATTAATTATTATTTTAATGATTTATATTTTACTTATAAATAAATAGTAATTATTATTAAATTAATAAGGAATAAGTTATAATATTATTAATATATATATTATATATACAATATAAGTATTAATATTAATTAATAACAATAAAATATTAAGTATTAAATATTATATATATATCAAATAAATAAATAATAAAGATAATAAATATAATAATATTATTAACAATATATTAATGGAGTATAAATTATGAATATATATGATTTTCTAGCCACTTATTCTAGACTTGCTCATGATATAGCCACAAAAGATGAAATAGATATGGCATATTTTGAACTAGAAGGTCTTGTTAAAAATACTACTATTGAAAATTTATTTACTAAAAGTAATCCTAACCGTCTCGATAAAATATTATCTATTGATAGTGTAGCCCATAATTTTCATTCTAAAAATCCTCAACTATTAGATGATATATTCCCAGGATCTGACTATGCAGTAGTAAAACATGAATTAGATAAACTAGCTGGTTATGAAGTAACAAGCGATATCCGTAAAGCTAATAGAGGATTCTTTACTACTATGCTAGCCGAAGAAGGACTATTCTTTCTTGAAAAAGGTATTGGTAAAGTATCTTCAAATGAAATATCAACAGAAATGGAACATTATGAAATATTATATGAAGCACAATTAAAAGCCCCTGGAATTGATATGTTATCCAATGCAGAACTTTTAACTCTTTACCGTTATTATAATGATAATAAATATGCACAAATGATTAATGAAAGAGGACTTAATAAAAATAAACCAATAATTGTAGGCGGTTACGCAAGCGTTATAATAATTGACCGCCAAGGACATCTTATTACAAAAGCAGCATTAGAAGAAGCATTTATTGGCTTTATGAAATCATTTCGTACTAGGAATATTATGATAGCGCATTGCCTTACACCAGAAACATTAATTAGTATATCACCAATTAATAAAAAGAATAAAGAATATAAAAGAATAGACGAAATTAAAGTAGGCGATAAAGTAAGAACTTCTGAAAATAGATTAAGAAAGGTTTTAAAAGTAATTATTCATGATTATAAATATGATATAAATAAAATACATCTTGATAATGGAGAAATAATTAGAGTAACTGATGAACATCCTATTTTAACTAAAAGAGGTTGGGTTAGAGCTGGAGAAATAAATAATAATGATATTCTTCTTACAGAAAAATTATTATCGTCTAATTTAATCCCTGTATCAAATGGTACGCATATTATTTCAATAACAAAAGAATGGTATGATGGGAAAGTATATAATCTTGAAATAGAAGAAGATCATACTTATGCTGGGAAAGGGATAATATACCATAATTCGGATGTACAAGTTGGTTGGCCGCTTCCAGTATATATAAATGAAGACGGAGAAGCATTTAAATCTGGGGTAGATGATAAAGGCTTATATCTTATCACAGAAGTACGTCCAGATACTCAAATAGCTGAAAAAGTTAGAAAAGGTGTGAACGGAGGGGAATTCAAATCATATTCTATTGCTGGCACTGCAATGGATAAGCGTATAGTTACTAAGAATGATAAAACATATATGCAAGTAGATAAACTTGAACTAGTTGAAATTACGATTTGTTCAACCCCGGTTAATCAAGATTCTAACTTTATTATGATTAAATCATTTGGAGAAAATGTACATACCCGTAAAATATTAGAAAATCTTAATATTAATAAGGCATTAGCAACTATTGATGAAGCCAAGAAGATAGGGGATGAAATTAATGTATCTTGGGATGAAGTAGATCTTGAAGAATTTAGGAGAGGCATACAAGAAGAGAAAGAGCATATAAAAACTGTTAGTGGGAATATAGATACTATAGGGCAAATAGCATTAGATCATTTAAAAGAAGACCCTGAATATTATCATAAATTAAAAGCTGTTATGAGTAAGAAATGGGAAAATTGGCCAGTTACTAAAGGGAATACAGCAGTAAATGATTTTATTACTTATATTAGTAAACAAAATAATACCGATAAATCATTAGAACGTACTAAAAAATATGATGTTATAGGCGATTCCAGGCAATCTCCAAAATACCATACTGGTGGCGATAAAGTTAAAGACCTTGATGAAGCATTTAATTCTGGGAAATTAGAAACTGCTGGTATTGAACCTAATCTCCAAAATTCATTAAGTAATCTTAATCTATATATAAAAAGTAATGGTGGATTAATATTCCGCCCAGAAAAATATTACTCAAAAATGAATAAAGGAAAAAGCATAATAGAATTAAATAATTTTATTATGAATGAAATGTCCAAAGATGACGCTATGAAATTCCATAGAAAATTAAGTGATGTAACCCCTGATAAGTTCAATCCTAGACGGTTTAGTGAAGAAGCAGCTGAATCTATATCTAATAAAGATCCTAAAGATACTCCTTTACAAAATAATAAAACTCATGATACAATCCCATATCGTCCTCAATTAGAAGAAGAATCTCCTACCCATTATAGAGTAGGCTATAATGATATTCCTATCCCTGAGGATGAAAAAGAAGAACCAAAAATGGCAGAAATAGGTGGTACTAAAAAAATAACTAATAAAAAAATATTGAATGATGAACCAGTAAAACATAATAGTTATCCTAATATCCAAAATTCGTTAGATTTATTAAAAGAGCATCTAAAAGAAAATAATAAAGATAAAGATGATAAAAATAAAAAGAAAGAAAAAATTAAAATAACAAGGATTGATATTGATTTAGCACATGATCCTGGGAATTATGATTGGATACGGCAAGCTAAAGAAAAGAACAATAAAAAAAATAAAAAAGAGGACTAAATATGCCCTCACCATATGATAATAGATTAGCGCAAAGCCATGCTGGTGTTACTGGTTTAATTATTAATCCTGACAATCCTGGTATGCATTCACATACTAAATATCAAGGTATTCATCCTATTAACCAAATACATGAAGGGCTATTAAATCCTCAAGAGCAAGGTATAGAACAACAACTTATTCAGCAGCCACAACAACAGCAAGTTGAATCCCAAATTTCTCAAGAAAACAAACAAATTATTAATAAATTAAATGAATTACCGTTAAGTGATGCTAATAAAGCAAATTTGATATTTAAATTAAATAATAAAGAAGGATTTATAGATAATTTAGTTACTTTAGGGTATATAGATTTTAAAATTGGAAAAGCAATTGGATTTTCTTCGGATGAATTACAAGACGCTAGCAAGTATTTAACATCTGCTGTAGAAAAGATTTCTGAGTATTTTGGGATAGATACGGACTCGAATACAGATAGCATATTAACACCAAATCCAAAACAATCAGAAAATGAATATGCTAAGCATATTGCTAAATATTTATCTGGTAAAACAATAGACCAGAAGAAACAATATTTTGAATATAAATTTGGTGCTCATAAGGCTGGGCAAAGTTATTTAGCAACATCGGAAAATGAAGAATTATTATCATTAATAGAAAATCATCTTAAAGTATTAAATAAAAAATTTGATGAAATAGAACCTAGTAGTGCAATAGCTGTTCTAATGAATCTTAATTATAATACTCAAAAGAAGACATTACAGAATATAGGGTTTAGTGATGACGAAGTAGAAGATATGATGGGCACTGCAGATAAAAATATTACTGGTTATAGTACTCTTCATCATTATTCATTAGATAAAGTATTTGATTTTCTCCATTCAAAAGCTAATTCAGAGCCAATAATTAAAAAAGATGAAGAAAATATATTAGATAAAAGTAAATTAGATAATATATTAAATGGGCTTAAAATCCCAGTATTTAATTATAATACACAAGATGACTTTATAGGTAATTTATCCAGTAAATTATATAATATGAATGAGAATATCCTTTCGCAAATAGGAGTCCCTAGGGATAAATTAATGGATACTTGGAACCATTATAGTAAATTAAGAGCTGCTGTAGAAAAATTTGTAAATGGTGGCGAAAAGAAAACTTTTGAATTTCCTGAAGTAAATACAGGCAAAATAGATTATGCAATGTTCAATAAAGAAGAAGACTTTAAAGATTTCCCATACGCAACAGCGCTTAATATAGCAACACAAATACATCATGAAAAAAATGCTGAACAACAAGCAATAATGCTCACAAATTTAGGCATAGGATTAGACAACGATTATTTTAATGCATTAATAAGTAATAAATCATTAATGTATGATGTAATACTTAAAAAATTAAAAGAAAATCAACAAGTATCTTTACAAGAAAATAAATTAGTAGAAAAAGTACAAAATAAAAAAACATTATTAAGCCCTGAAGAGATTGCGAATACAATAGAAGAATATAATGATAAATTTAATAATAGTTCTATTACTGGAAAAGAATTTAGTAAAAAATTAATTGAATTAGGATTAAAGACTAAACAAGTACAAAACTTTACTTTTTATAATAAAAAAACATATCCTAAAAGTTATTTTATGAAATGGGCAAATAAAATACATGCCCAAAATAAAGAAACTGCAACAGAATTAGAAATTGTAACAGAACCAGAACCAAAATATGTAAAGAATATTACAAATAAATATCCTAATATTAAATCATTTATTCCTGACGGTTTATTATCTGAATATAAACAAGAATATGATTCTGATATAGGGTCTTCTGCTGGTTATACATTAAAAGACCATACTAATATGGTATTGGGGCAATTTAATAAATATTATAAAGGACAATTACTCCCAGGGAACTTTAATTCAAATGCTTTTGAAGCATTATTAGCCCTTCATGATATAGGAAAGCCAAAAGCAATATCAGAGGGGAATGAAAAATCACAACATGAGAATACAGTTGCTTTAATGAATAATACTTTACAAGGAATGGGATTAAAACAAAGTGAAATTAACGTATGTAATGCATTAATCCATGCTGATGTTTTGGGAGAATATCTCCAAAATGATAAGTCTCTTGAAGAAACTGTTAAAAGACTAGAAGAAAGCGCTAAATTTGCTGGAATGAATCCAATAGATTTCTTTGATCTTGAATTATTATTATTTAAAGTTGATGCTGGAGCATATACAGAAGATGCTGGTGGCAAAAAATCATTAGATCATTTATTTAAATTTGGGGAAGATGGTATAGGATTAGAAGCATCTGTACAATCTAAAATAGATAAAGTGCATGAAGGAATATTATTTGCTGGTGAACCATTACCTGATAGTGATACAGAATTACCCACGGCTGATGAAGCGTGGGGCAAATATACAATGCGAGAGCTAGAGGATAAAATTATTGGGAAATTATTTGCAGATGAAACAGAATTTGATGATTGGCTTAGTACATCAGATAGGAAAGAAAAATTCTTAGAAAGGTATGCAAAAAAACTTAAAGAATATAATGAACTTAATAATATCCCTGCAATTAAACCAAAATCTATATCTACACCAATTAATGGGGTAAGAAGTAAAGCTAAGGAATTAATGAAGGAATTTTCTACACAAACTAGAAGTTTTATAGATTTTGCGGTATCTAAGAATATACCAAAAGAAGTCGCTACTGGAATGCTAAATGAATCAGACTCTTTTGAAGAACTAGAATTAAAACTTACTGGATATTTACAGAATAATATTAAAGAAGAACCAAAAAAAATAAATATTAAAGATTCTGATTTTAATGATTGGTATTATAGTATAAATGGAAAAAATAGCCCAGACCTTATAGGAACATTATTTGCTAATCATGAAGAATATAAGAAGTGGATAACTTCGGAATCAACGACGGAAGCTAAAAGAATATTCGAAAAAGCAGTACAAAAATATAATGGGATTAATACTGATATTAATTTGGATCCTTCCAACTTTATTAAAGTTGGTTCACAAAAAGGCTCTAATGCGGGTGGGTTATATAAAGATAATACAACAGGAAAACAGTATTATGTTAAACATTTCGATAATAATCATAGACTTGCTGATAATGAAAATATAGCAAATGAATTATATAAACTTGCAGGTGTTCCTGTTGCAAATACCTCTATAGGGAAAGTTAATAATAAAGCAAGCATTATATCAGAAATGATTGACGGAGTTAACCCATCTATTAATACTATAAAATCTAATAAGGATATAATAAATAATTTTGTAATTGATGCTTGGCTCGCAAATTGGGATGTAGCTGGGGCAGATTATGATAATTTATTATTAACTCCAAATAATGCTCTTTATAGAATAGATAATGGTGGAAGTCTTTTATATCGTGCCCAAGGCGGAAGTAAAAATTTTACGGATGAAGTAACTGAACTTGAGTCATTAAGAAATCCTGATATAAATCCTACAGCTGCAAATATTTTTTCTGATATTACTTATAATATAATAAAACCAGGGCTTGATAGATTAAAGAAAATAAATAATCAGGATATACATGATATAGTAAATGGATCCACTGCTTTTAATCAAATAGAAAAAAATAAATTAATTAATACATTAATAAAAAGAAAGGCGGATATTTTAAATAAAATAAAAGATGATTCATATTTCTCATCGCATGATATAGAATTATATGAAGAATTTACATCCAAAAAGAATTTGGTATCTAATATTATACAAAATAATTTTAAAAATAATGAAAAAATAAATAAATTAATTAATAGTACTAATACAATGCTTAATGATGTTGAAAGTATTTTAAATTCTAATACTACTAACGCAATAAATCAAAGAAAATATGCAATTACAACACTATTAAATGATGTCGGTTTAGCTGAATATAAAGATACTATATATGAACATATATATTATTGGCAAAGTGGGTCTCCTGTTAATGGACAAGTATTTATACGTTCTGCAATGGCCCAATTGAAAGGGCAGTCTCATATCCAATATGGAATAGATCATTCCTTTTATATATATGATAGAAAAATGAGCGCAAAAGAATTTAATTTAGCATATAAAAATGGCAGAGAATGTGCAGAGGCTCTTATCCCATTTATTATGATATCCCAAAAAAGAGCAGAAATGGATAAACAAAATGGTAACAAATTAAGATTATATAGAGGTATATCAGATGGTATGGAGGAAAAGCCAGCAACTAAAATAAAAAAAGCTATTGCTAAAAATAATGATCCATCTATGCTATATTCTATCCCTAATAATGGCGAAGCTGGGTTTTCTACAAGTTTAGGTATTGCACAATCATTTGGGAAAGTAATATTTACGAAAGAGTTTGAACCAGAGGAAATATTATTTAATTTTAATTTATTTTCAAATGAGTATTTGGGGGAGACAGAATATATAGTTGATAGTGAATCAACAAGATTCTTAAAAAGAAGTGAAATATTATTAATGGATTAATAATACTTTAAAAAATATATTAATATATGTATAATAAATATATTAGGATATGGAGATTAATTAAATGCCTAAAGCAAAATACACATTAGCCCAACTAAAAGCAGGAATGAAACGTGCACATCCTCTTGCTACTAAAAAGAAGAAGGGTATACATCATGAGGATCAGCACCATCATAAAGAATTTGCTATGGGTACTATAGCAGCTCAAGAAGAAGGGCATAGTAATTTCAAAAGAGGTACTAAAGCTAGCCAAGTACGCGATAAAGTAGCTTTTGAAATACTTGGTAAAAAGATTCCTGCACATATATTAGCGCAATATAAAAAGAAAAAAAATAAAAAAGATAATGAGGTAAAAAAAGCAATGGATAATTTTAATACATTCTTAAATAATATCCAAAAATCAGATAAAGATGGGGATGATGTAGGGTATAAAGTAAAATGTCCTATAAAAGCTGTATATAATGATGATGATAGAGATGCCCCTATAAAAGATAATGCAATGGAAGGGCTTACTGAAGTTTATGACCCCCCAAGATTACAAGCAATGCCTATGAAGATTCGTAAAGGTGATTATACTCATATGCTATATAAGGCAGTGGTAACTGGCCCATATAAAGGTACTATGAGTGCTAAAGCTAAAAATATTAAGCCTTCTTATAATCCTGCAAGAAGCGCTATTAGTAGTAATATGAATATGGCTCCCCCTGCAGAGAAAAAAGAAAGTGCTCTTAGTAAATTTAAAGCTAGATTTGGGAATGTAACTAGTGGTGCAAAGAATGTAGCCAATAAAGTATTGAACACTGGCCCTAATGCACAAAATCTCGGATGGAAGAAGCCAGAAGCTCAAGGTGCTGAAGGTGCTCCAGCTTATGCGAAAAAAGTTGGCAATGCCCGTCAAGCATTTCCTAATGGTAAAAAGAGTTTTATGGATAGAATCTTACGAAGATCATTTGATCTAATGAAAGCGGATATAAAGACATCTAATCCTAAAGATTATACTAATGAAAAAAATCCTGTAAAAAAAAATTAAAAATGACTAATCTTTCAGGCACTTTTCCTATTGAGGAATTAAAAACTAAAAATAGCCCTGAAGTTAATGCACAATGAGGCAAATAATATGACACCAGCAAAAAATGAACATCAAAGACAATTTATGGGGGCAGAATTAGCCCGTAAAAGAGCAGGAGAAAAAACTAAAACAGGAATGACAGAAGAACAACTTCGTGATTTTGCTATGAAAGCAATGGATAATCCTGATATTCAAAAAAGTATTAAAGATATTATAACAAAATTTCAATCTAAAAAGCCAAGAATTATAATGAGTAATAAACCAGAATCTCATAAAATAACTGATGAAAGTATGGATGAAAATAAAATTAATAGGCATGGTATGAAAGGAGAATTTTTTATCCCTTCAAATATTAAAAAAGAAGAAAATACCCAATATGAAGAAGCTCCTGAAATAACTCGTAGAAAAGAAGCTGTAGAATGGGGTAAAAAGATCGCTAAAGTTCTTGAAGATACTAAATATGATTGGAACCCCCAAAAATGGGATAAGCCTAAAGTGGAGAAGTCAATGACTAAAAAGTTAAAGAATACAGAAGACTTAGAAATTCTTAAAAGGGTTATTAAAGCATATATTGAAAAAGCATTATTAGAGAATAATAGTGGTGATGTGCAATTAATGCCTGGGAGTATTACTCACAATAAAAAGAATGCAGATAGTTCACAAGCTGGCAAAGAAAATAATCAAGAAAAAATAGAAAAAGCTGATGAATTTAAATATAATCCTAATTTAAAACGATTTAGTTCTGAATGGAAAGCACAAGAAAAAGAATTATGGAAGCGTCAACGTCAGAAATTGGAAGACGGTGGTCCTGTTCCTAGTATAAGCAATGATAAATTTGTACATGAAGTAAAACCTGGGGATAAAATAAATAAATTTAAATCGGAGGAGAAAATGGATACGTCAAATATTATAAAAAGTTTTATTGAAATTATTAAGAAAGCAAAAATAACTCAAGTTGCTACACAAGAACCTGAAGAAAATAGATTTGCTTCTAAAAGACATTCTGCTAAAAGATCAATTGGCCCTGAAGGGAACAAACTTGACCAAAAAGTAGAACGTAATGAAGATCCTAGTAAATTATCTTCAGAACAAAAAGCTAGACTTGCAGATGAGAAAAAAGAAGGTGGTAAGACTGATTGGTCTTCTTTCCTTGGTGGAAGAGTTGCTACTAGAGGTCCAGAATCTAAGCCATCAGTTGGTGAAAAATATGTAGGTCCTCATGGTGGTACATCATACCATACTGGGGAACCATGGAGGAAAATTAGAATGATACGCCCTGAAATGAAATCTATGGATGCATTATATGAAATTATTAAAGCAACTGCTGAAGAAAATAGAAAAAGAGTAGCAACAGAAAAGAATAAGCCACTCCCAGGATATCCTACATTTGAGGAAGCAGAAAAACAAAATGAAAAAGCACAAAAAATAGCTAAAATTATTAAGGCTTCTGCTGAAGAAAATAGGAATAGAGTTGCTACACAAAAAAATAAACCTCTTCCGGGATATCCTACATTTGAAGAGCAAGAAGCACAAATTAAAGATCAACCAAAAAAGATTAAACCGTTTACTCCTAGAAAAAGTACGACACAATATTAATAAATGAATAAATTAATAAATGAATAAACCTACATATATTACTAATGCAATAATAAGTTATTGGAGATATCTTAGGATGTATCCTATAGTAAGTCTTGAAACAAAACTTATGCTGCGTAATATTCATAAAGGTGACCGAGCTGATATTCTTGCAATAGATAAAAATAAATTATTGACTGAAATAGAAGTTAAATCATATACTAAAGATTTAGAAAGAGATATTAATAAACAAATACATAAAGATTTAACTAATAAGAATAGCCATTATCCTGTACATTATTTTTATTTTGCAATGGATAAATCAGATGAAGTAAAAGCATTAGAGATAATTAATAAAGAATTCCCTCATGCAGGATTATTAATTGTACAATCTCATAAATCATTAGTTAAGCCTGATATAAAAATAGCGAAGATGCCTCAAAGATTTATAAAGCCTCCACTTAATAATGCACAAATAATGTATGCATTAAAAGCTATGAGTAGCACATTATGCCGGTTATCATATAAATTTTCTAAAAAAGATAATCTTGATATTACTAATATTAAGGAAGAGATATCCGAAAATGATGAAAAAGATTCTTCCGGAGATTTATGATTGAGGAATTAGATGAAAAACCCCCTGGTAAAATACAAACTAAGCAAAATATTATATATTATATTATTAGAAATATCTTTACCAATAGACGTCGCATTAGGAATAGTCCTTTACGAATTAATAAACAAACATCTAATAAATATAATGCAGTTAATGTTGGTATTCTTATTAGCTTCAAGTATCCTTGGGATAACTTTATATTTAATTCATCTGTGGCAAATGGAATATCTAACAAAAAACAATAAAAATGAATAATGTATCAATATTAAATGAATGGTTAAACAAAGCATCTATGATGGGGACTATGCCTGCAACTCCTACAGCTGGTGCAGGGATTGCTCCACGCCCTGGGCTAATATGGAAGGCTTCTACGCATAGATGGATACGCCCACATCCAAGTTCTTACTTTAAAAATCTTAAACAATATGTTAAAAATATTGGCCCAGAACAGGCAACAGAAGAAAAGCAAGTAATTAATATGCGTATTTATATAGGTATGAAAGCTGTAAATAAGGTTAATGAAGGCAAGGATTACGTGGATAGGCTTAATGATTTCTTTAGTGAAGAGCATCCGCCAGAGGAAACATTTAATGAATTAATGACAATTATTTCTGATGCAGAATCGTTAGTAGATAAAAATTTGGATAGGTATGCGGAATAACAATAGTAATAGCATATTTATTAAGTCTCTGGAATTAAAACCAGAGATTTTTTTTGCTATTTATTAATAAGTATTATAATAATAGTAATAGTAATATATTAAAAAATTATATAAATAAAAGGACAAATATGAAAAATAAATCATTATCTAAAGAGCATATTAATTATTATTTAGATCTTGCAGGTAAATTAGGAATTACTTTTACTGAAAAAGATCTTCCATTGCTTAGAATAAAAGACTTAGAACATTTAAAACTTTTATATAATAAAAATAGTAGATTTAATAATATACCTAATCTTTTATTTGATGCAATAGTCGCATTGCATAATTATAAGAATCCCGAAGAAAGATTAGGATTAATAGAAGGAACTTATATGTATAAAGTATTATTAATTTTATTAGTAAATAAAGAGAATATTTAAATTTTATGGGAATTATTAATACATGGCTTATTTCAGACCCCCATTTTGACCATAATAATATTATTAAATATTGTAATAGACCATTTGCTAGTGCAAATGAAATGAATAATATAATTATTAATAATTATAATAGAGTTGTTAATGATAATGATATTGTCTACTTTCTAGGGGATATGGCATATGGGAAAGGCTCTAGAGGAGCAAAATATTGGTTATCACAACTTAAAGGTAATATTATATATATTAAAGGTTCTCATGACCAAGGAATAAGACCTTCAAATACTAAGAATTGTTATAATAGTTATTTATTACCAGCAGATTATTCAGGATATAGTACAATAAGTATATTATTAAGCCATAATCCTAATGAATTTATTTTTGATGGTTGGCATATTCATGGACATAAACATAACGAAGCGCCTTTTTTTAATAGAAATTTACGAAAAATAAATGTATCTTGCGAAAGAATTAATTATACTCCAGTTAATTTATTGCTATTATTATCTTTAATTAATAATAATAAATATATAATAATTAATAATATAGAAGATATTAAATAAAATAATTAAAGGAATAATAAATGAAAGATTCTGATAGTCCATTTATAATAATATTGACAATAGTTATTATAACCCTTTTAAGTATATTAATTTTGAGTAAAGAGAAATCATCAATTTATTTTGAGCCTAATACTACTCATCTAATGTATAGATCTGTAGAAAATACAGGATATCGAGGAGAGGCTGAATATTACGTATTCGATGATAATGGAGTTAGGTATTTAGTAACACAAAAATATTTTGATTCTAGAGTAGATTTGGAACGGAGATAATAATGAGTGATTATATAGGTATAATGAAATTTTATTGTGAAACTTGTAAATGTAAAACCCCTCATATAGAAGATACTGTAATTGATAGAGAAAGTTCTACTGTATGGCATTGTCTTTATTGTGGTACAGAATTTCGCCCTCGAGGCGGTAATGCAATGGTGCCTGCATAATAATAATTTGGAGTGAATAATATGCCTAATTGTAAATTTTGTATGAGGTATTCCTCAAAATGTAATGAAGATTTATTTGCGTTTGGTCATGACCCAGAAGAAGAATGTGATATGTTTATTATTGATACTAGTAATGACAAGAATATAGATAATAGATGTAATTGTGGGTATTATCCACCACATTTAAAATCAAAATGCAAATATGGTGTAAATAATAATGATGAATAAAGAATATAAAGAATGCGGGTTTATTCCAAATTATCATCTTATGCCTAGCAAAGAAGGTTATTTTATATGCCCTAATATAGGATTTTGTAATGAAAAGCACGAGGGTGTATGTGAATGCTTTGCATGTGACAGTATTTCATGCCAAGAATGCAGATACTGGGATAAATATGTAAGTAGTGCAGAAAAATTAGAAGATATATGGGAACATAATAAAAAAGAGAATAAAATAAATAAATTATTTTCTGAATTAGATGCTAAATGCCCCCATTTTGGTCAAGTATATATGACAGTTAAAAATTGTTCAATATGTTATAAAGAATTAAAAAATAAATATAATATAAAATAATTTTTGCTATTTACTATATGATAGTATATTATTAGTATATTAATATAAGGATTAAATAAATGAAAAAAAGATATTATATACTATTAATTATTGTATTGTTATTGGGTCTTATAATTAGTATAAGAACATGCTATCATAACCACAAAGAAATATTAATATCTCCATTACCACCTATTTCTGAAACTATATTAGGTAATTATCAAAATCAAGAAACTGTAATAGTATTCTCTGTGCTATATGATAATTATACACCTCCATATATTATAAATAATGATATATAAGATGATATACAATAGTATAGAAGACATCATAATAATGCTATTGCTCCTGTGGCATATTCTTCAGTACTATCATTGCCGGTGCCTAGTCCTGTCCCACCAGTACCTGAGCTTTCATCTTTGGTATTATTTGGGGCAGGGATACTTGGATTAGGAATTTTTATATATATTAAAAAGGATAAATAAAATGAAAAGAAAAATGAAAAAGATTAAGGTTCCTAGTGGTGCTACTTGCCATTATGAAAGGATTAACGGAGAATGGTATGTAGTATGGAGCGAAGATTTTATAGGAGATGATCCTGGTAAACAAAAAGTAGAATATTCTGAAGCGTTATATTTAGAAATAGGTTATCAAACCCATGAACAAGAAAATAAAATTGTGGAATATTATTAAAAAAGGAGAAATAATATGAGTGGTGGGGTAGAAGATTCAGTAAAATATTGGGAAAATAAACAAAAAAAGTTCAATGATGAAGAAAAAAATATATTTACTGAAGAATATAGAATAAAATTTATACAGAATGCATTACAAAATAATTATATTGCTGCGCAATATATATATTTTCTTGAAAAAAGAATAGAAAAATTAGAAATTAAACTTGGGGAGCGATAATAATACTATGGATAATTATACAGCACAAGAAAGTTTTGCGGAAGAACGTGCTTATTATCTTAATAAAAAGGATATTAAAAGACAAGCAAAGTTGGAATTGCTGGATGAGATGGAGAAGCCTTGCCCTCATGAACCATATAAATGCTTAGAAGTTAAAAGATGTGATTGTTATATCTGTTTAGAGGAAATAAGAAAGGAAATTACAGATGTCCCTTAAACATAGCTGTAATCACTGTGCCCGTCAAAAAACCTGTCAAAAAATATCAAGCCCAGGTCAATACCATAAATGTTGGGAACCTGAAATCAGCCATTATACAATAACAGAGCATAATGTACTGCGTTCTACTGCATGGTTAGAAGCATCTTATGAAATATCGAAGGAACTAGGAAAAATTATAGAAAAGGATTTTGTGAAATAAATGTTTAGAAGAACTTTTACAAAAATAAGAGATTTCCCTCAAAAAGTAGAAAGATTTATTCAGCGTGGGAGACGTGGCTGGGCAGATTCAGATACTTGGGATATGCATTGCTATCTTATTAAAGTTATTATACCTATGCTTAAATATTTAAAAAGTAATAACCATGGTTTTCCAGGTTCTTTAAAATCTTCAGATGAATGGAGTAATATCCTCTCTGAAATGATCTCAGGGTTTGAAGCAGGAAAGCGCGTATTAGATGATAATTATTTAGATGAAATACAACCTGGCTGGTGTGAGGCATCTAAAGAAACTAAAGAATTATTATCTGGATTAAATATTAAACCATCTTCTCGCATAGAAGAGAGAAAACGTATGAAAGCTGATGAAAAACAATTTCATAAAGCGATGAGATTAATGGATAAATGGTTCTTTAATTTGTGGGATTAAAAATATGAAGATAAATTTAAATTAGAGAGTGGATAGGCATGAGGATATTGTTAACTGATGCAGAATTAATGGATAATCGAACTAAAGCAGGAAAAGAGTATGCAGAATTATGTGAAGGAGTAGGGTATATTAATCCAATTACTCATATGAGATTAATACAAGAAATAACTGCTAAGGCACAAGTCATAAAGTTGCTAAATGAACTAAAGAAGAACTTTATACATGATTCTGAACATAAATTTCATTATTTGTTACCTGTTGAATATATAATAGAAATTACAAAAGAATTGGATAGTAAATGATGGGAATATTTGATGCTAATCTGCCACCAAATGAGCCTACATGGGAAGTTACTTACTCAGGAGAGAAGATTAAAAAGGAGATAAATTAATGGAAGAGAAAGTAATTATTAAGGAAGAATATTTTCATTATAAAGCAGATTCTGGGCAAAAAAGACCGTATGTATATACTATTTGTACATTATTAGATAATAATAATAATAATAAATTATTGGCGTTTGGTATATCAATTTGCTCTTGGAGAGATCAGTATGACAGAAAGAAGGGGAATAGAATAGCTAAAAATCGTGCATATATAGCATATGATGAGAAAAAGAATTCATCAATAATAAGAAAAGATTTAGCAGATATTATTGCATTCTATAATTTACCAGCATATAAAAGTGTATATATGGGATTCTAATAATGAAAAAGAATAAAAAGATTGTAAAAGCAAAAGTACCAAATAGGCGTAAAGGTTATAGAGGCGATTGGACAGAGGATGGATTAGGCTTTTTATTAGATGATTATATATGGGTATTAAAAGAAATGCCAGAATATCGGGGTAATTCAGAAATAAAAACAATGATATTATGCCATGTATCTAAATATGAAGAAACAATAAATAATTTAAAAAAGGAAAATTAAACAGCAAATAAATGGATAAAAATGAATGCTATAGAATATTAGGTATTAAAGTAGATAGCTCTCAGGATGATATAAAGAGTGCTTATAGATTATTAGCGAAGAAATGGCACCCTGATATTAATAAGGAACCACATGCCGCAGAAGAATTTAAAAAAGTACAGAAGGCATATGATATATTAATAAATAGTAATAATAAAAATACAGCATATGCAGACATAAATTCTAATTTTACAGGATTTAATATTAATCTTAATGAAATATTCCAAAATATTATGAAAAATGATTTTTATAGTAATATTAATTATCATAAACAGACTACAAATATGAAGAAATGTACTATATTAGAACTAGAATTTGATTCTTTAAAAGAAGATGACACTAAAAAAATTATAGAAATTTTAAAAGAAAAAGGATATAATGTGATACTTCGTTCTATTATAAAATTATAATTAATTACATAACTTTTTTGCTTTTTATTAATAAATACTATAATACATTTATAAAGATTAATTAATAATAAATAATTAAAGGAGAAAAGAAATGACTGCATATGTTGAATCAATGGCATATTATGGTGAAACTCCATGGCATAATTTAGGTACTAAACTAGATAAACCTGCAACTTCAGAAGAAGCAATTATTGCTAGTGGTTTAAATTGGGAAGTAGTAAAATATCCTTTAACTATGGAGAAAGATAGTTCTACTAGTATTAGAGTCCCAGGATATTATGCACTTACACGTAAAGCTGATAATCGTATATATAATATTGTAAAAGATAGATATAACCCTCTCCAAAATCGTGATGCATTTAAATTTTTTGATGATGTTGTAGGCAAGAAATTAGCTATTTATCATACTGCTGGATCATTAAAAAATGGGGCAATTGTATGGATTCTTGCGCGATTAAGTGAATGTATTAAAGTTAAAAATGATGCAATAGATGAATATTTACTTTTAAGAAATCCTCATGATGGTTCTGGTGCGGTTGAAATGTTCTTTACACCTATACGAGTAGTTTGTTGGAATACTCTTGCAATGGCAGAGTCAAGCACAGTAAATAAATTTTATGCAAGGCATACTACGAATATGATGTCTAAAATCCAGGATGCACAAGAATTATTACAATTATCACAAAAATATTTCTTAGAACAAGAAGAAAAATATAATTTCATTGCTGGCAAACAATTAACTAATAAGCAATTAGATGAATTAATTAGAACGGCATTAAATATTACTGAAGAAAAGGAATTTGAAGATATTTATGGCCCAATGAAAAGAGAATATGAAAAAGTACAAGAATTATTAGAAACTGGTCGTGGATTAAATAATCCTGAAATCCGTGGGAGTGCTTATTGGGCTTATAATGCAGTAGTAGAATATGTTGATTATTATAAGAATATTCGTGGTAATGATAAAGAAGATAAAAGATTGTATTCTGCTTGGTTTGGATCAGGAAATAATATTAAAAATAGAGCATTAGATTTTGCATTGGCAGTATAAAAATGATATTAAATGAATTTGAGGGTAAAGGAGAATGGATAAGAAAAATTGCACTACATGTATTCATTGGAAAGGGCGTACAGATTTAAATAAGTGTAAATTAAAACCAAATATTATACCTAATTGGTCTAATCCTAATTGTATAGATTATAAAACAATTGAAGGACAAATAAATGGGATTAAGAGATGAAATAGCCAAACTGACGAAGGAGAGAGAATCCAATGACAGACGAACAACGGATAGTTTACGTTAATGCCAAAATTGCTTCCATGTTGGTCGAAATGAATGCCATGATAGCAGAGAATCAGGATAGAACAAACCACGGAGAGGCTCAGGCGTGGGGTTATAAAGAGTTTATGGAACTCCAAGAAAACTATGGTATGCAAGAAAACACCCTGACGAAAACTTTACTTGGTGGGTCTTAAGTGAAGGAATAAAACAGGGTTGCGTATCTGCTAAGCACGTACACTAGGTTTTGAAGTTTCTGGTAGAGTCGGTTATTCAATAGATTTTACTAAATAACCAGAAAACTGGCATGGATTAGCGCCTGAGCATGAAAGGCAAGCTAATATTATTCTTGCTCTTGTATTAGACGAGTTGGAAACTTATTGTCCTCATTATCCTGATATTAGCAGTACAATACGAAAAAGATTTTGTACAGAATGTTTAAAGGAAATAAGAAAAGAGATTGAAAATGAATAAGATGATAAAAATAGAACGATTACGGAAAGCTTTGATAAAAGACTTTAATAACTTATATGTTAAAGAATTTACTACTGATTCACAAATCCAAAGGGTTATAAGACAAGTCGAGATTAATATAATGCCTTTAGATAATGTTATGAAGCTTATTAACCCTAAAGAGACTAAGAATGTCTAAAATAATACCAGACGATATGGATATGTGCGGAAGATGTTATGAGGTCGTTAGTAAAGTATTTACAGCTAACTGTAGTGAGAAACCTGAACTATTAAAGGGACAACCTTTAGGACAGTATCATTGCCCCGATTGTGGTGCTATGATTATAGCTGGAATAAAACACCCACCTATGTGTAAAAAATGTATAGATAGAAAACATCCAATGTTTGATGAGAGAAATTAAATTTAGGGCATGGGATAAAAAACACAGCAGAATGACTCCTATTATAGCATTAGGTCTTTTATCGAAAGAAGCAGTTGGTGATTCTTGTACTTTGAAATTTAACAAAGATTGTGAGCTTTTACAATATACAGGACTAAAAGACAAGGATGGTAAAGAGATTTATGATGGGGATATCGTCACACACGGATTCCAAAGCAATCCAACTAAAATTTATTGGGATAATTTCAATGGTAAATGGGTAAGAACCAGTTACACAGGGATAACTCAAGGTGATATGGAATTAATGGGTAAAGTCATCGGCAACATTTATGAAAATCCAGAATTAGTTGATAAGGAGGAATAGAGATGAAAGTGGAAATAATAATACCAGACGGAAAATATTGTGATGGTTGCCAATTATTTGATAACGGTTCGAGTTATGAATATTCCTGTTGGTGTAATTATATTGACAAAAGCCTTGAGACAGTATACGATGGCGGTTTTGTTAAGAAAACTCTTAAGCATTCCAAATGTCCAAGTTATGAGGAGTATAGAATGGATAAGTATTTATTGGAAATAGTAGCAAGGACTATATACGATTGGTTTGGAGACGAAGATACAGAATGGAAAGATGTAGGAGAAGTTACTCAGGATAGATTTACTGATGCCGCAGAGTCAGTTCTTGCTAAAGCCGAGCCATTAATCAGACAGGAAACTGTCAAGGAGGAGTAGAGAATGATTGAGATTAAATCAAGGTTTACAGGTGATGTAATTGTTTCAGGAGATTATCAATCAGTCGGGGAATGCCTCGAAAAAAACAGAGGTGCTTGTCTCAGAGGCGCTGATCTCATAGGCGCTAATCTCAGAGGTGCTAATCTCGGAGGCGCTAATCTCGAAGACGCTAATCTCGAAGACGCTAATCTCGTAGGCGCTTATCTCGGAGGCGCTAATCTCGTAGGCGCTTATCTCGTAGGTGCTTATCTCGTAGGAGCTGATCTCAGAGACGCTGATCTCAGAGGTGCTGATCTCGTAGGAGCTGATCTCAGAGACGCTGATCTCGGACGCGCTAATCTCATAGATATAAAAAATTACTCTCAAAATCACAGTATATTTGTGGAATTAATCCACAAACAAAAAGCAGACATATTTACAGAAGCGGAATGGTCTGCTATTGCACAAATTATGATATATACTCTATGTTGGGGTTCCATACGAAAGCGGTTTGCTAATGCCATCCCTCATGTATTTGAGATATTGGCTCATGCAGGTTGGAGAGAATATCTTGACCACTGGAATAAATTAGTTAAGAAAGAGGAGTAGAGAATGGATAAGATTTTATTGACTGATGAGGAACTAATAAGTATAACTGATGAGACTTGCCTGAGACACAACAAAACATGGAATGACATTGAGAAACTTGATGAGTGTAATCTAATTATTGATCTATACGAATCAGCCGCCAAAGCTCAACATATCAAAACAGCTAAGGCGATATTTGATGAGTTAAGAAAAGTCAGGCAGGTACGGTTAACTGATAAATATTTACCAGAAATCTTTTTTGATGCGCCCAAATTTAATAGGATAGAACAGTCATTTTTTGGAGGGTAAATAGTATGTGCGAATGTATAGAATTGGTAACTAAGGCCGGATACGTAGGTAAATCTATTTTAGGCCACCAACCGAATTATCTTCTATACCCCTTAGAGTTCAAAAATGGGAAAGTAAAAGTTAAGAAAGACCCATACTTATTCATTACATATTGCCCTGTTTGTGGTAAACAGTTATTGGAGGATAAATAGATGAGCAAGTGGCGACCTGAGGGATGGCCAGAACCACGTTGTGTTGATTGTCCAGACAAAGCTGAAGATCAATATGGACTACTTTGTAATCTGTCATGCGGTGTGGAATCACTGGATAAAATGTATGAAGCTGGTGCTGATGCCATGCTAGCGGCATTGAGGAAAGAGGGCTATGGCAGAATGGTAACAAAAACAATACCGCCATATCCTCAGAGAAACTTTGCGGATGGAGAATTTACACCAGGTTGTGGCCATGAAAGCCATGTAACATATTTTGAAAAGTTGGAGGGGAAATAGATGGTGATATTGCTGGATAAGAAAGAATTTAGGAAAGTACTAAATGAATGCTCAGTATGGGAAGGAAAATACGACCCCTTGCTCAAAGCTCAAGCTCTCAAGGTACTGGATGAGCTGGGGAAACCGTGTCCACACGTTCATAAGATTTTGCCAAATAGACCGAAAAGAGCTTGTGAAGAATGCATGGCGGAAATTAGCGCGGCATTGGAGGGTAAATAGTATGGAGACGAGAGAGGAAATAGCAAAACATTTACTCGATTTAGTTACAAGATTCGAGTCAGATTTAGTTAGACATTTGTCGCCCAAAGTGCAGAAATCTATTGATTATCAGAAATTCACCTGGAAGACAATTTCAGAGTACCAAAAATCTTTTTGGCTAGAAGAAGCTGATAAGGTAATTAAGTTGAGAGATAAATAATGGATAAAATTCCTTGGTATGGCTTAATGCAAGATTCTATTCATGAGCAAAAAGGAAAACTGATTAAGTGTACTCCAATAAGGAGAAATAAAATGTCTAATCTAATACTTCAAAAGCAAATAGCTGTAATGTTTACTGCTTTGTATTGGGGATTGTCAGAGAATGCAGCCCTAAATTTTTTTGATGATGCTTCTAAAACTCAAAAGCAAATGTTTTTGGACTATGCTGATAAAGCTATTAAAGAAGTGCGACAAGAACTTATTAAGGCAATATTTGAGGAATTGTCTAAACCATGTCCTCATCCAGTTAATAAAGGTTATCCAAAACGAGAATGTACTGTGTGTTGCAATAAATTAAGAAAAGAATTGGAGGGTAAGTAATGGAGATACTGCAAACTATATATGAGTTTACTAATAAAGAATGCGAAACAACCTGCGGTTTATACCATGTAAAATTAGATAGTGGTGCAACACATTACCTATTACGTAATAATGATTCTGTGGCTGTAATAGCACATTACTTAGGGCATTCAGCAACAGAGTGTTTAAGTTTAATCATAGACGATGTAAAAAAAAGAATTCTTCGATAGGTTGGAGGGTAAGAATGCTTACAGACGATGATATAATTTTGTTTGCTATATGCTTCATCAGCATATTGATAGTTTTGATTATTATAGCTTGTAGAGTTGGAGGGTAAATAGAATGGAATTAATAAAAGTGCCAATGACTCATAAGGAACTATTAACTCTACCTATAGAATTACAGAGAAAAATTATAGAGCGGCAAGTTGCGGAATTACAATCACTTAAAACAGGTGCATTATGTATAACCTGTTCAGAGATTATAAATTGTAAAATGCGTGATGCAGTTCAATATTGTGGTGGATTTAAACGAAAAAAGGAGGGTAAATAGATGAATAAAACACCAAAGAATTTACCCATATTGCATATCCATGAATGGGAATATCCTAAAACTAGACACCATAAACTCATGCGTAAATGTAAATCATGTCCTGTGATTGAAAAATTAAATGATAAAGCATTAAAGATTAAGGGTAAATAAATGATGGGGATATTGTTGAGTGATGAGGAATATGAAATAGCCCATAAAGCTGAGGGACATTCAAGAACATTTATAAATTCGTGGACAGTACAACCATACTTAAAAGCCCAAGCCTTGAAGTTGTTGGATGAGTTGAATAAGCCTTGCCCACATGAAACATACGCAAATATAAAAAGAGAATGTGAGGAGTGCATGACAGAAATCCGAAAGGAGATTGAAGATGTGGGCTAAATTGTTATGCAAGCTGGGTATCCACTCTTACGGAGAGTGGGAAACAGTCAAAGTAGCAGATGTCCTGTATTGGCGAGCCTGCAGGCGTGGATGCGGTTGTAGAGAAGTAATTATGCTGGAGGGTAAATAGAATGGAAAATGTAACAGTAATTTGTGACAGATGCAAGAAAAAAGTTCATGGCACAGAAAGCCCAGGTACAACTGGTGGGTTTTATCGCCGTGCAGCATGGTTTATGTACATGGAAGATGGTGAAAATATAATCTGTGATGAGTGTATGTTTGCGAATCCAGAATATACAAAGATTTTCGGTAAACATGAAGCCAAGATTGGGAACCTTAATCATCATTTCAAGACATTTGAAGGGTAAATAGATGAATCAACGAACAGGTAAAGAGTGTAAAAAGATAAACTGTAAATACTATAAATACTATTCTAATTGGTTTAGTAATTTAGGACAAAGAGAACTTGAAATTTGTATGAATTGCCGTAACTCTCATTTATCTCAATATGTTAAGGAGTTGAAATAACATGTTTGAAAACCATATAAATGCTGGAAACAGGAGAGTAAAAGTGGAAGATTTTGATAAATTAAAAGCACAAAAGGATGAGATTGTATTACGGCAAATGGCAGATACGTGCCGTCTGGACTGGCTGGAAAAACAGGACGGATGCGGTTTAATCAGTGACGATGCTGGAAGATGGGCGATGAACAAATGCGGATATCAGAACTACCTTAATCCTGATAAAACCATCAGCTATGCTAAATCTTCCGTTTGGGTGGGAGCTCACGAATGGAAACCCTCAATCAGGGCGGCTATTGATTACGCTATGAGGGAGGGTAAATAGATGGGGATATTACTTAATAGCAAAGAGCGTCTTAAAATTATAGGTGAGTCCAGAATCGGAAAGGGTGTTGACAATGTAATGAAAGCCCAAGCCATCAAGGTACTGAATGAGCTGGATAAGCCGTGCCAATATACATATACTTCTGCTGGGCATGCAGTAGAATACAGGCTGAAAAAGTATTGCCCTTATTGTATGACAGAAATTAGAAAGGAGATTGAGGGAATAAATAATGGATAATAATAAAAGTAATATATCATGCGATGAATGTAAGAAACTAATGAATTGTCCTCGGGATTATGTGCCAATTGATTTGCGCAAAGAAATGGCAAAAGAAATGGGCTGTTCTGACTATAAATTTGCCAGTGAAAGAAAATTTGCCAGTAAAAGAAAAAAATAAATAACCCATAAAATCAACCGCGCTGACTACCTGTATATCTTATATACGAATAATACACATACTTTATAAAAGCACAATTTCTCTTATAAAGTTTTTGCTATTTATTATTATAATATATAATACATATATATAAATTAATAAATTATATATATAGAGGATAATAATATGGATACAGAAAATTATATTCAAAGAATGCAAGAAATTAGAGATGGAATTGAATTTAAAATCGGCAAAAAATTAACCGCCAAGCAATGGGGAGCCATTTCATACCAAGCATATGAAGATGGCCATTATGCTGGTATGTCAGAAATAGTAAGCAAAGCAAAAGACTTAACTGAATTAGTAATAGATTTGTTAAAAGAATAATAATATGGATGAGGTATTTATATGCCATATGAAGTTAAGACTTATGATTGTGTATACATGACCCCAGAAGAAATGGGAATAATATTATATTTTATAGGTAATTATAATAAAAAGATATTATTAAATGCATTATTCGGGGATGAATTATTTATAATGCTAGCATATAAAAATTAAATAAATAAGGAGCAGATAAATGGCTAATAAACCCCAAAAAAGTAATGAAAAATATAATGTAATGATTGATGAATATAAGGGAAGTCCTATATTGCAAATATGGTCTGAAGAGAATTCACAATTCCCGGTAATATCATTTGGGATTAAAAGGGCTAGAGCAATACATAGTTGTATGCCTGATATAGAGAAATTTATTCATGATAATGAGGCATAAATAAATGTCCAGAACTAACCGGGATATTAATCATAATATGTGTAAAAGATTACGCCGGGAAGGAGAATATATGACTATAGACTGTTTAGAATGCCGGGGATGTCCTACACATACTACATTTCTTAGGAAAGAAGCAAATACAACTGCCAGAGCAAAGCAAAATAATGCATTCAAAGCACAAACAGATGATCCAGAAATACCTATCTTTAAATCAGGAAAGGAATGATGGGATTAAATATTATAAATAATATATATAAAGCATTGATAATTAATGCAATCCTGGATAATAAATTGGCCCTGGGGGCAGGAAATATGGATAAATACTTGGTCCAGGATCAAAAAATTAAGCAAAATATCAATAAGCACTCAAATAATGGCACAGACCACCTGCATATCTTATAAGAACAACTCATATAATATTTTCAAAAGCAGTAAGATTACAATAAATTTTTGCTTTTTACTATTATATTTTATAATATATATATAAGAGTAAGAAAAGAAAGGAGTAATAAAATGTTAAGCCCTATTATTATTACAATCCATAAATGCCCTAAATGTAATTGTAATTTATTCCTGGACAAAAAGAAATTAACCTGTGAATTATGTAATAAGGAGATAAAGAATAAATAATGAAATTAATTAGTATTGAAAGAAAAATAACAAAATGCTATTCTAGAAGGAGTTATAATGGGTGAATATTTTATTGCTACAGCACGTACGTATAGTTTTAGTGTGGCTGGTCATTCTACAGTAATTGCAAATGGTCTAACAATGGATGAATGCATCATTAATGCTGAAAAATTTCTTATCCAACATCCTGGAGAATTTACTAAACTGATTGATGTATATGAAGCTAAACAGGTTGCCTATAAAAGTAGCGAATGGCAGGATTTACGTCAAAATCAAAATGTTACATACAATTTTACAGACCTAATGAAAACGTATATCAAAAGAAAAGAATCATCTGTTTTAGCTAAAAAGATCGCGGAATTAAAATGTGAAACTAAATTAAATATGATTTGGCCAATTGGTGCATCCATAACTTGTGGTATATTAATGTTTGTTAATCATAAAATTGATTATTTTGCATGGTTTATGGCTATAAGCTTGGTATTTTGTATTGCATCAATTTTTGAAAAATATAAAGAATACAAATATAAATTGTATAAATTAAATAGATAAAAACAGGAGGAATAAATAAATGGCCAGAGATTATATGAATATTGGTTCAACCCCTGCTGGAGAGGAATGTGTCCAAGTCGGTACTTCCGATTATTATTCCAAGTCCATGAAAGAAGGTAAAGCATTCATAAATCAATTAACTAGAATGTTTGGTGATCCATCAGAATATAATTGTTCATTCCGGGTTAAAGCATTCCCCCATGATTTCGGTACATATCATGAAGTTGTTGTCTCATATAATGACGAAAATGAAGACGCTTGCCAATTTGCATATAAGGTTGAAGCCGAAGCTCCTGAGTATTGGGATAATGAGGCAAAACTTGAATTACGAATACTAGAAGTAGCATTCCCAACAAAGGAAAGTAAATAAACTTTTGCTATTTATGAATCATATATTATAATAATAATGAGCTTGGAGTGATACACCAGGCTTCATAGTTACTCCTTTTTGGGAGGGTAGAGGAATGATATACCTTTGCCCTCTCATATTTTTATGGGGGATATTAATTAATTAGGTACGGGATCTTAGACTACCTTCATATTTCCAGGGCTAGACTACCTGGCATTTCATATACGCGATATATCTATAAAATTATTTAAGCCGGCATTAACTTGATAATATTTTTGCTTTTTATTATTATATTATATAATATTAATATAATAAATTAATAAATATTAATTATATATTACTATATTAATAAATAAATTAATAATTTAATAAATTTTTGCTTTTTATTAATCTATTATATAATATATATATAAAGTGATTAATAAATAAATAAATAATTTAATAAATTTTTGCTTTTTATTAATCTATTATATAATATATATATAAAGTGATTAATAAATAAATAAATAAAAGATGAGAGGAGAAAAGATATGACATTAGAGGAAAAAATTAATTATTATGCAGAACTCACTGCAAAAGCAAAACAATTCGAAGATATGAAAACTGCACTCAGCAAAGAACTTATTGCAACTATCAAAGGGATGGGATTGACTGAAAAAGAAACTGAAATATACATGGCGAAAGTATATCCAGTATCAAGAGATTATGTAGATGCTAATAAAGCTCGCGAATTATTACCAGCTCCTTTGCTCTCTCAAATGATGAAAACAACTACATATGATTGTCTTAGAACTACTCGCAAGAACCTTGTTCCTTCCTTCGGTGACTAAATAATAATAAAATGAGGGGGTGAAATTCCCCCTCAAGGAGTTATCAATAAATGGATAATGTAACCAGGAATAGTCTTCAGAATATTATGAATGGTCTTACAGCCGAAGATGTTAAAGAGGTTAATGAAATGCTCCGGGAAGTTATTAGTCGAAGTAATTACATTGCTAAAGGTAACTTCTGCATTGGTGATACAGTAGAATTTACTTCCCCTCGTACCGGTTATAATATAACTGGCACAATTATGAAGAAGAATACAAAGACTGTCCAAGTCAGAGTTATAGATGCTGGAATGTGTGATAGTCAATTATGGAGAGTCCCACCAACTATGTTAAGAAAGGTGACAAAATGAGTTTATTCCCTCAAAGCGGGTTTAAACATTCTAAAGAAGAGACTGAATCATGGAATAGATATTGGGAAGTAACTAATGTTAAAGAAAAAGAATTTGAAATAGGCGAAGAAAAAATTTGTAACGATTGTATGCGTAGTCACGATGATTGCCCAGATTGCTGTGATGGAGATAAATATTGTAGTCCTGATTCTTATGAAAGAGATATGGATAAATAAGGAGAATAAATATGGAAGAGAAAAGAAAATTAAAGAAACCTTTATGGATTAGAAAAGCAGTAATAGAACAGAACCCTTTAATGACTCCGCCATTATTTTATTCCAGGAAGTATACTCTAGATAATATGGATAAGACATTATTAACTACTAGATATTCTTCCCCGGAAGATCTATTCCATTCAATGAATATGAATTAATAATCAATAAAAGAAAGAGGGGGGTATTAATGAATTAATAATTCTTTAGTATCCCCTTTTTTTATCTCATAATTGATAAATAGGATACTTATATATTATGAGCCGGTAGACTACCTATATATTATTGGCATATGGACTACCTACAAATTATTAAGTGATAGACTACTTCATATTTCTTTAGCGCTGACTACCCGCATATTATTTCTAGCTCTGACTACCTATACTTCATATATGCGATTTGCTCATAAAATTATTAAACCCAGGAATTATTAGATATTATTAAGCATTTATAAAGTTTTTGCTTTTTATTATTTAATTATATAATATATATATAAGATAGTAAATTAATAAGTTATATGAATATTTTAAATAATTTTTGCTTTTTATTAAAACATTTTATAATATTTATATAACAATTAGTTAAAGTACATTAATAAATAAATAAAGATTATAAAGACTTCAAGTAATTTTTGCTTTTTATTAATACAATATATAATATAAATATAAAGAATTAATTAAGAGCACAGTAAAGTATAAACGAAAAGTGGAGGGTATATAAAGTGACTATGATGTTAGGGGCAGATCCAGAATTTGAAGTTCAAACAAAAGGTGGTATATTCAAGAATGCTAGTGGTTTCTTCTCCACTGATACTTCTGAGAAACTTGGCTGCGATGGGTGCAGTAACACAGGAGAACTCCGCCCAGCTCCAGGTGATGGCAAATTTGTTACTAATGAAATCAAAGGACTATTAACTCGTGCTTTCCAACGTATTGGTGCTAACAATAGATTAATCGGTGGTTGTGGTGTTACTGTCTCCCTCGGTGGGCATATTCATCTTTCTGATGTAGCTCGTGACTCTACTATCCTGGCAATGCTTGATAAGTTTATTGCTATTCCTCTTAGACAAGTGTCTAATACTCGTATCCGCGATAATCATGGTTATGGTAGGCTTAGTGAATACAGAAGTCAACCCTGGGGATGGGAATATCGTGCTCCATGTTCTTGGATTATCCATCCTGCCATTGTTAAAGGGGTATTATTAACTGCTGAGTACATTGCAAAAGCCAAGACGGCTAACAGGACATTATTAGAATTTGATGATCTCTATAATTTTGTTGCTGAGACATCTCAAGAAGATATGCTCACTGTTAAACGTTTCCAGCACATTGTCTATTCCTTAATACAGAATAACCGTAAAATTGAATCAATGGAAGTCTTTAATGGTTGGGGCTTTATGGACAATGTAGCAACCACGGTAATTCAAAGCAAGATATTCAGATTTGAATTCTCAAGTGATTACTTAATGGATCAAATTAATAGAGAGTTAGATTATACACGGATTAATCTGTCCCATATTCTCCCTGTTGAAACAATCCGAATATGCGGTGCGTCTGATATTCGTGCTAACTTTGAACCGGCATTCTTTGTGCCTGTACGACTTCGCCCAGTGTTTCCTCTTTATGTGCAACATACAAAAGTATTGACTTGGGACTTGGATACTATTGGTATCACTCGAAAGTTAAGAGAAGTATATTCACCCGTAAAGATTGCTTCTATGCTCAATGAACTTCGACGTTATGCAAAAAGGAATTATTTTAAACTCAGTGAGAATAATACCTGCACAATTGATAGAGAAGCAATAACAACTAAAAGAATAATTGAAGGAGTAACTGTATAATGTGTGGAATCTCTGGGTACATCTCAAATAAGAATAATCCCCTGGGATGGGATAAAATCCAGAAGTTATGGCTTAGTATTGAAAACCGTGGCAAAGATGCAAGCGGTGTTGCATGGAGTAATGGTGACTATTATATTAATATCTTAAAGGGGAATATGAGTATATCTGAATTCATAAAATCTCCTGAAGTATTAGCTCATAGAGAGTCTATAGAGAACTCAAAAATGGTTATGCTTCACACTCGCGCCGCAACGCATGGATCCCCTACAGACAATAATAATAATCATCCTATATTCAATGGTCGTGGCGTCTTAATTCATAATGGTATTGTAAAGACTAAAAAACAATACAAAGGGAAAGGAATTTGTGACTCTGAACAATTAATGCTTGCTATACAGAATGAAGGTTGGGAGAAGTCAATTGTAGGTACATCCGGTATGATGGCTATTGCATACTTTGATACTTTAAATAAAAGTTTGTATTTATACCGGGATACATCTCCGATGTTCTATACTGATGATAAAGAATTAATTGTGTATAACTCATATTTTTATCCTTTGAAGTCGAATATATCTGACAATGTAATAGAAAAGAAACCATATTCAATCCTTCGAATTAAAGAGGATACTCTTGAAAAGAAAGTTATCATGACATTCGTCGCTCCCAAGACTCAGTCATTCATTCCAAAGCATAATAAGACTTATGCTCCTGCTTATGGTGCTGCGCATGATTGGAAACAAACTTATGGATATGGTATGTACGATGGTTGCTATTAGTTTTTGCTATTTATAAATTAATAGTATAATAATAATATAAAGAATAGATAAGTGAGGATAATATGTATAGCGAGATATTCGAGAAGTATGATGGAACCGGCAAGCAATTAGATAATGCAAAATATTTCCAAGGTGAATGCTCTACATCTTATGACTTAACTGGAGATGATATACTCTCCTTCAGATTAGGATACACTGACGAAGATGTAGCAGCATCCCCTGGGTATCCTTGGATAATCATGAAATTAAAGAGTGGTAAAATAATAACATTTGTAATTAATGATATAGTACAGGAGAAAAGTAATGTTGAATAATAATGATGACTTTAGACATCCATTCCCTGGAGAATCATGGGTAAGTCTGCAAGATATAAGGAAAGAGATATACCGCATTGAAGGTATAGTCGATGGATTATATGATAAGATTGCAAAAGATGATAAGCTAGATGAGAGAGTTATCAAGAAGATGGAGGAAGACCTTCAATTTAATGAAGGGAAGATAGCCGGCCTTAAATTTGCACTAGGCATTGGGGATAAGTATGACTCATATAATATTAATGATGATACCACAGCAATCACTAAAACAAATTATATAGCTGATGCCAATGGTTATATCTCCACAAAAGAATTAGTCTCCCCTGGATCCAGTGCAGGGTACCTCATAAAAACAAATAATAAATTGCCTGAAATTTCTTACAACGTAATTAAGTATAAATAAATAATTAATAAATAATAAGGGGATTAATAAAATGCCTATAAATGATGCAACAGTAGTATGGGATAGCAATAGACTGCATATGCGTGGCAGGAAGGCTTCTAGGAGCCTACAGATAGTAAAGGACATGGCAGTAGGGGAAATAATAAGTCTATGCCATGATGATGTACAATGTACAGTAGGAATACCTAATACGAAACCCGCTTGCAGCTTAGGTATGGGAATATATTACTTGAATAAGAAGGGTGGTGGCAATATATTATATGAGTATTATCATACTAATAATAAAATTGCTGTAGTGAAAAGAATAAAATAATTTCTTTTGCTTTTTACCCCTTAATAATATAATAATAATATAGTAAATAAATAATTGATAAATAAATAGTAAGGAGACGTGGAAATGAAGTGCCCTCATTGTAAGAAAGAATTAAAAGAAGTTGTTTGGGAAACAAGTGGTGGTGTGACAGAAGAATACTTTAAGATTGATAAAAAGAATAAGAAATTAATATATGAAGATACAGAAACTGGAGATGCTAATGATTCAAATTTTGTATGTCCTCTTTGCTGGGAAAGATTACCTTATGATTTATTAGATGATTATGGTATAGGGGGGATAGGCAATAAAGATGTTATATAAAGATAAGAATAAGGAGATTAAAGTCAATGTAGTAGCAAAGACTAATGATGGGTGGTTAATCATTGAACGTTGTGACAGTGAGTTATTCTCAAATAATGTAGAAAGGAAAATAGTTATTCCTGAGGAGGTATACGAAGAAAAGAAATCATCAAATGATATTGTTCATATTAATCCTAACTCAAAAAGCTTTTATGTAGAAACAAATAATAATCCAGCAATTCTTAAGAAAGCTATTATGGCTACTCTTCCGTGGTTAATAATCTTTGGGATCTTATCATTAACAACTTTACCTACTAGTCTCATAGTATGGCCATTTATTTATCTATTAATATTATGGAGGGCGTTGAGTAAGAGAGGATACTTTAAATAGAATAATATTTTTGCTGTTTATTCATTGGTAATATAATAATAATATAATAATTAAGTAATTAATAAGCAATAAATAAATAAATAAGGAGTTACAAACAAACAAATGAAGAAAGCAGATTTGAAGAAAGGGGCAGAAGTAATGATTGTCTTTGGCAAGTATAAAGGATCCACCGGTGTTATTTCTCGAGCTCTTGATAAAGGTACATCTTCTGCCAGGGCCAAGGTTAAGATGAGCAATGGCAGTGTTATGACTCTTGCGTCTGGTTATATGCAACCTCTAAGTAACTTCACAGGTGTTCATACAGGAGCATGTAATAATGCAGCAGCTATTAATGATACAGCTGCTAATGATATAAACGCATTCATTAATAGTCTTGTAAAATGTATGGCGAATGCAGAGGAATTTAAAAGAAAATATATGTAATTAATTTATTACATATAAATAGTATATAAAGGATTAGCGGTACATCCTTTATAGATAATTTGCTAGAGGTGTGCAGGGTATCAACAAAAGGAGTGCCCATCTATTAATAATAGACAAAAGCCTTAAAAATTTCAGTCCTCTAGCAAATAACTAATAAATATTATGAGGTACAAAACATATGGCTGACTGCAATAAAAGAAAAAGAAGAAGGACAGGTAATATGAAGTATATAAAGGAGGGATATACATTAATATTAGTCGGTCCGAAGAGTATTTTATATACTATTGATCTTCATGGTATTTCATCTGATAGTATAGATAACACTGATATGAAATTAGACACGATTAATGATATAATCGAGAATATTCCCAATGAAGCCTGGGAAGGATAATTAATAAGTAATAAATAATTAATAATAGGAGGATAAAGAGTAGGTAACCTTATAATAGTAAATGAATAAATAATTAATGTAGAGAAATAATGTGGGGGAGAAAGAATATCTATAGATTAATAGAATATCTTTCCCCCCTTATTATATATATATGTGTGTATTGCTAGGCTCAAAAGATATATAATAATAAATACATTAAATCATTTTTTGATAAGCACATCACTTTCTTCTTCTTCGCCTTAGTTTTATTGTATCATGTTTTTTTCAAAAGTAAATACCATGTATTTTGGATAATTTTTAATAATCAGAATTTTGTCCAACTATTAATAATATGAGTTAATTATATTATTTTTGTTCTAGAAATTTATTATTTATCAATTTTTTTTGTTGATTATTTATTAATAGATTATTTATTAATAGATTATTTATTAATAGACTACCTACATATTTATGCATGAATAATTTATATATTTTTTTAAGTGGCATATTCATTTAGTTATTAATTTATTATTTATTAGTTGACTACCTCAATATTCATAGATGAATAATTTATATATTTTTCATAGGGGCATTATTCTCATAAAAATGATGTCTCTTCTTCTTTCTCCCCTTCCTTCTCTTCTTCCTCTATCTTCATTCTATACTTATTAGTATCATGTTCTGCTATCTCTTCTAAGGTCATTCCTCTCTTTGCTTCCCACCTTTCTTTCTGATATTCAAATGAACTACTTATTAATAATTTATTCCCCGTAGCTGTCTTCCTTAATTCATTTCTTGAGAGTTCCAAGATCTTTAATAAGTATGCTGTATCCTTATTCCTTTTATCTCCCTCCCCTTCCTCGGGGAGATATTTATACTCACATTCTGATTTACGGATACATTGCCAGGGATTACTTCCCATTAATACATCATTATATATTATGAATTTACAGAACATATTATGCATCAAGCATCTATCAGGATTAAACCCTTGAATGATGTCTGGCTCAGTTTGTCCCTTTATATATTCTTCTTCTATTGCTATATCTTCTTCTTTATCTTCTACTACTATATCCTTTTCTTTATCTTTTACTATTATTGTATCTTCACAGGTTCCTGGCAATATGGGCATTTGAATATTTGTGATGCTTTGTCTTTCGTTGGTATCATCTCCGATATATGGATCCTCTCTTTGCATTTCTTGCATATTATATATACTCCCATTTTCCTCTCCCATTATATACTCCCATTATTTATCCATTATTAATTATTTATCAATTATTAATTATTTATCCATTATTAATTATTTATTTATTATTTATATAATATTTATATATTCGCTTTTCCCCGGGGGTGATACTTTTTATTTATCAATGTATGATGCCCCGATATCAATTTATCAATAAGTTGTTTTTGACCGGGGAACATATTATTTATCAATTATTAATCATTTATCAATTATTAATCATTTACTTATCAATTACTTATCCATCATTTATTACTTACTAATCATTTATTTATTACTAGGTAACTTACTAAATCGATCCTTTACATGATTTAATGCTTCCGCATAATCTTTATATTTACCTACGACTTTACCATTCTCTTTTACATATGCTCCTTTTAATCCTTCATTAATATCTATAAAGAATTTCTTATCCTTTGTTGAATATCTTGTAATAGGTGAATACCCAGTATCATCTAATTCACTAACTGTTACTCCATGCTCTTGCATCCATGCATTTGGGCCTTGTTCAAGTTCTTGATTTTGCATTCCTTCAGCTTCATTTTGATCTGTCATACCAGCAGGATCTCCTGCATGAACAGCATTCATATCCTCTTCTTCTTCTCTTTCAAATGTTACATTAGCTTTCTTTCTGCTTTGAGGAGAATCATATGTTGGTACATATTTCTCCCCTTTTGATTTCGCTTCTGCTCTTCCTATGTTCCCTGGAGTATTCATATTTAATGGTTTCCAATAAAATTGCTTTCCATTAGGAGATGTTTCAATTGCTGCTCCTTTTGGTGCAGGAACTCTAGCCGTTACATATTTTCTTTCAAAGCCAGGACGATCTTGGAATAGTTTAGGACGACCCTTTAATAAATTATCACTATTATTATCACTTGATTGATTATTTATTGATTGATAAATAAATGGTGAAGAATCCCCTAAATCGTAGAGTTTTTGAAATTCTTGGAGAGGGATTTCCATTTGGGTATCTTTACTTAATACAAAGTATCCTTCCTCAGATACATGACCAGTAAATATGAAATTAGTATCTTTTGGCATCTCCATTGCTTTACGAATAATCTGTAATTTTAAATCATTATCAGATACACCTTTTATCTGTATATTATTCCCCTCTTTCTTTATATAAGCATTTTCTTCTATATCTTTATCTTCTATATTATTATTTATATGAATATCTTCTATATCTTTCTTCATATAAGCTGATGCATCATTCATTCTATTATTTATTTCTTTAGTATTGTCTGTATTAATACCTTGTTTATTACTCTTAATTTCTGAAGAATCTTTATTATTTATAAAGTCTTTATATTTATTAAGTGCTTTATATTTAGTATCTTCTGGTTCTTGTAACATATTAATTATCCCCCATTATTTTTATTATGAACCCACCAATTATATAAATATTATATTTATGTAATAATCATCAATGTCTTATACTTTTCTTCTTCATTACAATTCTTCATAAATTCTTTTAATGCATTATGAGCTATTTCACTATTTTCTTTATTATTCCGGTCAAATTTTAAGTTTAATCGTTTATTGCTAGGAGATATTACTTCCATTTCTATTATATCTTTTACAATACAAGATGAACTAGAAATTTTATAATCCATTCCTTTATCTCCTTATATATACTTATATTATACTATTTTATCAGCAATACCATAATCTATAGCTTCTTCCGCCCCCATCCAATATTCCTTATTTATATCTTTTAATATTTGCTTACTACTTTTAGTTGCACCACATTCTATTAAATTATCAATTAATAATGATTTATTTTTATTAATTTCTTTAGATTGCAATGCAATATCATCTGAATCACCCTCAGCATTGCCTGACGGCAAATGTAACATTATTCTAGTATTCTTATATACATATCTATGTCCTTTTGTACCTGCAGCTAATATGAGCACTGCCATAGATTGGCAACTTCTACCATATGTATGTATCTCTGAACCAATTTTCGATACTTCTCTCATAGTATCAAATAATGTGAAACCACTAGATACATAACCGCCAGGGGAATCAATATATAATTTTATAGGTGCATGTTCTTGAGCATCAAGTGCAAGAATCATATCTTGAGTATACATAGAACTATATGCATCTGAACGAAGCATTACAGGTGCAATTATTCCATAAAGAAATAATGATCTATTCTTTCTGAGTAATAGTTCATGAGGTCCCATTAATTCATTCTTTTTAATATTATCAGGCCTTTGAAAATATTCCATAATTCTTTTCTCCTTTCTACTATTCTTTAATATTTATATTAATATATGATCTAGAAGCTATATAATCACTAGATTGAACTATAATTTGCAATATATCCCCAGTCTCTACCCCATTTTCAAATGGAAAATCCCAATGGCTCATATGAGTAACTATAAGTTTTGCTATTTTCTTAAAATTTTTATTATTTGAAATATATTCAAATTCTTCTTTACCAGAGAACATAGTATAAAATGCACATCCATGGCCATGTATACAATATCCAAGATCATTAGGATAACCATGATGAGTTATATCATGCAATAATAGTGCTGATAATATACAATCTCTATCATCACCTGATATATTAAATTCTCTACAAAGATCTTCTCCTACTTTAAATGCTTTTTTAATATGGATTACTAATCCCCCGGCACAATTTTCATCAGCAGGATGATATTTGCCAGAACTTGAAGATGCTATATTCCAAAAATATTCAGGTGCGCGTAATAATGTATTAATAGTAAATTGCTGAATATCTTGATTATTTATTTTTCTTATTTCTGATAAAAAATTCTTATCTATTCTTGATCTATTATTATTTTGCACCATTTTCTCCTAAACTATTTTTAATCTTTTCTTTAGTTTCATCAGATTTTTCTGCAATACAAGTTATAAATTCTTCTCTTTGTGTTTTATCTACTAATGCAAGATTAATAAGTCTATTTAATTCACTAGACATTAATTCAAATATTTCATTTATTTTTTGTATTACTTTTTCAGATGACATATTAAACATTAAATCTCTAGTGCCATATATTTCTGTTTCAAACATCTTTTTAAGTCTTTCTTTTTTTGAATATCTATCATTAGATGCAGAATCCATTGTTATATCAATATAATCTAACATCCTTCCAACAAACCATTTCATTTCATCTTTTATAATAGAATCTTTTGTACTAATAATAGGCTTTCTATCTATCACTTTATGCTCCTTTAAGTAATTTCTACTCTCCCATATTTTTTTAATTTATCACCAATATCATACTTTAATTTTTTAAGTCCTGCCCTTGCAGCTTCTCGTAATACTGCAGGATCAGTATGTTCATGTTTTGTATTTACTTTTTTAGTATAAGGTTTTACACGAGTTCCATCACTTTTTGTATAACCATATACGTGCTTAGTAAAATTACCATAAACAATATAATATGAAGGATATTCAATATCTCCACCACCATTATTATTAGCAGTAAATGTACCTTTAAGATATATAGAATATCTAAGAGCTATATTTTTAGAAATATCAAATATCCTTCTAGTATTATTAGCTAATCCTTCATTAATTGATTTAACTAATTCATTGATCTGAACCATTATTCTTCCTGTGATTTTTTATTCTTTTTAGTTTTCTTAATTTCTTTTTCTTCAATTGATGGCATATCATCCATTTTATGGCATGAATCACAAATAAAGTCTTCATTAGAGCCACTTATTACTCTCATAGAGATTAATGCCCCACAAATTTTGCAATTAACATACTTACCCATTTAATTTTACCTCTATCTCCTTTTATTTTTTTTATTTATGGCTACAAATAATACTTGTAGTATATGTTATATTAGGACTAGCAATTGTAGTAATATAAGGGCATGTATTCCAATGATAATAATGACTTAATTCACATTTTTTAAACCATTCATACCCACAATCAATACAATATACAACATCACATATATCACAATATTTTACATTAAAGTGCTTGCAAGTTTCTTTTTTATGCAAATGATTATTCACAATTATCTCCTCATTTATTATTTAATAGTTATTGGATATCTCCAAGTTACGCCTTTATGTACGTTCACTCCAATAATCCATTGGCTAGGGTTAGATGATATACCAAGTGTAGAAAGTGCCCAATCATCATCACTGACTAATGTCCCACACATAAAATACTCAAATTTTGAGGCTATTTCATCACAGTGTCTTTTATGAAAATGGCCACTAGCCGCATAATCAAAGCCATTAAATTGAATATACCAAGATTTTAACTTTTTATCAAGTGCAAAATATGGAACACCCTGAGAGCATTTTATACTATCGCCATGAAAGCAAAAAAATCTAAAACCATTAATCATTACAATATCCCCAAAGTCTTCATGGATATTAATTTTAATTCTAGGGTATGTATTTAATCCTGCTTTAATTATATCATATAATAATAAATCATAACTAGAAGTCTCTGGAGCTAATTTATCTTTACCATGATTACCTTTAAAACCATCAAATTCTACTTCTGTAAATTCTTGTGCGAATGAACATATTATATTATTCCATGTAGGAGCTGCAAGCTTTGTTACTTGATCTCTACCACCCATTTCTGTAGTACCTATTTTAGAACCTTGAAATGGATTTTCACCTTGAACATTATCACCTAAGTTTAGAATATGTAATTTATTAATTTTATACATTTTTCTATGAAGATTAACTATCCTCATAGTAGTTTCGAATAATTCATGCATTCTATTTTTATAAATTTCTTGATTAAAAGATTTTGTAACTTTACCAGCATGACCATCACTTGTAATTAATACTGCAATTTCTTCATCTTCAGTATGAGTATATTTTTTAGGGGTAAGCAAATTAATTTTTGGAAGATTAACAATTAATTGTTCATCATTTTTCTGTTCCATATTCTCTATTGTTTTACTTTTAGGATATTCTATTTTTTTATCTCTTCTATGCGCACCAGCTAAACGCATCATTCTTAAATATGAAGTATATAAAATTTTTAATTCTTTAGCCCTATCTTTTATTTGTTCTACAGTAGCATCTTCAAAAAATTCCTTTTCTTGTTCAAATTCTTTAGTATCTTTTCTTGGAATAGGCAATTTATTTTCTCCTTTTCTTTTTATTCGTTAATATATCAGAACCACCAAAAGTTGGGGTAAATATACCTACATTCCCACCAATTCCTACACCAAAACTTTTCATTAATAAATCATCTGTCATTAAGTTAGCTATTGATGTTTTATTCATATCAATCCAATGGCTGCCTGAAGGTCTTTCATTATTTTTATTATTAGCTTTAATTAATGGTGCTTCATATTCTGTACCATTGAATACTTTTGATTTCATAAATTGATAAGTTTCTTCATCTTGTATTAATAAAGATAATGGATCTTGAATATAATATAAATAACTTTCTGCAAATCTTTCATCTAAGTCTGTATCACCATATTTAGTAATTGCCGGCTTATCATGATTAAGTTGTTTCCATTCAGACATAAAATTAGAAGCAACTCTATGCCCTACCTCATGAAGCATCATTATTCTCCAAGGAGAAGATATTCCAGGAAATTCTGAGGAATAATATTCTGCTATTTGTTCAGAAGTAATATTCCCAGATGCTTTTGTAAGGAATATAGAATCTGTCATTTCATTATATTCAGCTAAATCACCAATTTTAGAAGGTGTTGAAGTTAATATAATCCTTACTCCATTCCAATGTTTAGAAGGTAAATTAGAGAATAATTGCATTGAATTAGTTTTTACTCTATCTGATAATTGTTTTAATTCTTCTTCTGCCGATTCTACAGAAATTTCTCCTTGGAATTGTTCTTGCTCTTCTTTTCCTCCTTCATTTTTCTTTTCTTCATCTTTTGTACCTTCTTTACCAGTAGGTACATAATATAACCCTCCTTTACTTCCTCTCTTTACTTTAACCCCCTTAGGAGCTTCACTTTCACTACTTATATATGTCCTAATTGGGTCTGCTTCTTGTTCAGTTACCCATTTTTTAAGAAATTCTAAATTACTCATTATCTTCTTCTTCGGATAATTCAGTATTTTTATTATTCTTTATTTTTTTAGGAATATTCTTTTTAATAAGAGGTGACATTTTAAAAACATCTAATAACATATTATTTCTACTAAATATTGCAGAATATTCTTCATTTTTACTGATAAAAGATAATGCAATTGAATCATTTATATTATAAATATTATTTACATTATCTACTTTATAACCTTTAGAAATTAACTGTTCTCCCCAAGATTTATTAACAAATGATTTAAACATATTTTGTTCTTCATCAGTAAGATTTGTTGTTGGGTTTTCTGCATTTCCTAGTACTTTTTCTCCACCAGTTGGAGGTTGGCCGCCATCAGCTTGAGGAACTCCGCCAGGCATCCCATTAGGCATTCCACCAGCCATCATTTGTTGCTGCATTTGATCTAGTTCACCTGATATAATATAATCAATATCATCAATTGTATCTGTAGCTTCTTTTATTTCAATTTTAAAGCCAAGTGATTTAAGTTGTGTAGCAACCATCGTTCTTTGCTGGGCAAATAGAATTCTAGTTGATTCAGCTTTTTCTTCTGGCTGCTGTACTACCATTTTCCAATCAATAATACCAAATGCGTCCATAATAAAAGGAAACACATTTTCATTAAAGATTCTTTGGTCTGATTCTACAACTCTAGAAAATTGTGTCATTTGTTGAGATTGACCGGAAAGACCACCTATACCTGTCTGTTCAGATTGCCACATAGGCGGAAGACCCCATAAAGCTGCAATCCTTTCACGAATTTCAGTTCTTACTGGCATATAATCCATTTCTTGAAGATTATGAAATAATCTAACTAAGTCTACTTTACCGCGCATATTTTGTCTTGAAGAATAACCTACAATAGGAATATGTTCAGGATCAGCTTTTAATTGTGATACTACATCAGCACGCAATCTTCTTATTGAATCTGTATCATCTGTACCAATCATTAGCATACTAGCAGGTATTTTTCTTTCAAAGAAATACCTATATACTGTTTTGTCCATCCCTATAATTGAAAGTGCTTTTTCGAATATAGTTAATATAGGAGAAAACCCTGTAGTTTCTGAAGGGAAAAATTTAGACTTATGAAATACTTCATTTCTTAAAAAATAATGAAATTTGCCACGAAATTTAAAACGATACATAGCGGGAGATAAGTCTCTTCCACATTTTTCACATTTGCCAGGAGTATCAGATACTGCTTCCGAACGATGGAATACACAAAGCCAATGTGAATTCTCTGGATACCCAGAAGTATCAAGATCATAATCCATACCAGAAGGTCTTAAATGGCGTATTTCTATAGGCTTTGATCTTATAATTTCTTTTCCATTTTTATCTTTTTCACCAGTTCCTAGATATTCTTTGCGTATATAAAGATATGCATCATCAACTGCATTTACTGAAAAATGAAATTGTTTTAAAATATTTTCAAGATTTTCGCCAAGGATATTTGATTCTTTAATAAATTTTTTAAGTTCTTCTGTTTGAGATTCTTCGGGTTCTCTTAAATGAGTACTTTCACAAGCATCGCATTTTTTAATAGAATTTTGGAATTCTTTCCCGCATTCTTCACATTTTTTAGCAAATTTCTTTTCAATAGTAATACCACGCCTAAATACTTCATTTCTAAGATGTAATATGGGGGCTGCTACTTCAGATACAGTCTTAGCAATAGTAATAAGATCTTCTGTTAATTGCTCTTTATATGCAAATTGTTGTTTAACCCAGGAATTAACAATAGTATCAATACCAGTTGAAATACCTCTACCAGTATCTCCCTGATTTGCACCAGATTTAGATAGAAAATTGAGAAATCCTATAATTTCGTCTTCTCTATCATGCGCCAATAATAAATTATTATCACCGAGATATTCTTTCAATTTCATTAATATTCTCCGCTACAGCTAATTTAGATAATGTATTAATAATCTGAGATTTTAATTTATAACTTTCTGTTCCTGAATTTTTTTGTATCTCTTCTCGTAAAGTATTATTATATTTTTCAAGATCTCTCATTTTATTAGTTTGTTCATTATACATTTCTTGATAATTTTCAATATCATGCTTTAATGATTCTATTTCTAATTTATTATCAGAACTAGATCCTTTACCTAATCCTACTACACTTTCATCAAGAACACCCTCTTTAATGGCTGTAGCAATTAATTTAGAGAACATTGCATCTGTAAGAATAGTAACTGCTGGACTATCATCAGGAATATCAATATCAACTCCTTCTAAATCAAAATTCTGGATTTTCTTAATAGATTCATTTTGAATATCTAAGATTCTCCATGTTCCTGTAATCTTATTAAAAGTTATTTGATATTTATCTAATTTCCCAAAGTCATTTGATAATGTATTCATTCCTTCTCCATTACTGCCCCACAAATAAGGCATTTTATTTTAGTTTCTTCTCCGGGGTTAACTAAACTATTATTTTTACTATATACTAACCCTTCTTTATACCCACATGATACACATACTCTATTATTCTTATTATAATCAAAATTATTAGGAATTGGTAATTTCCTATTTTTCATATCTATAAGATCAAATGCTTCTTCTAATGAATTAGAAACTTGTATATATGTGTTACTTTCACTAGGACGATCTGAAAATATAGAATTTAAAGACCCATAACTTACTATATTAGAGCCTTTGCCTGCAAATGACATAGCTACTGCATCAAACTTATCAGGACTCCTACCAATACGTTCTTTAGTGTCTTTTTTAGGCTCTACTTTAAATTGACCTTTTGATGTAAATTCAAATTGTATACCAGTAATTTCTGCAGCTAAATCATTATCTTCAGGTAATTTAATTTCATTCTTTTCTAATGCATTACGAACATTCCAATACATTTCTGAACGCAAATTAAAATAATGTTCTGGATCATGAGCAGTTGCGCCAGCAATAATAGCATTAATATCATAACCTAATTCTTTTAAACGGTCACATACTCCATTACCAACACCAATATAATCTATATTAACAGCATCAGGTTTTATTTTATCTATTTCATTTTTAACTATGCCGGCGGTTTCCATTGTATCTTTATGTTGCCATTCTTTTAATGGTTCTATAATATTACCATCACGAATACATAATACAGAAGAATCTTCACCTTGATTAGCTACATCAACAGCTAATATTTTTTTGCCTCTTTCTGCATCTTCTTTTTCCATTGCTCTTTCAACCCAAGATAATGGAACAAACTGATTATCACCAACTAAAGGAAATTCTCCAAGTACTTTTACTCTAAATAATGGATTATCCATACCCCATGTAATAAATTTTTGATATGCCCAATAAGGATTTGATAAATATTGGCGAGGTAATTTATCAGTTATTTTTTGTTGCCATGTATTATTTATAAAATCTTCAAGTGTTATTCCAAATTTAGTAAAATTAGGAGAATCAAATACAGAAACATGAAACGATTTATAAAATTTTGACTTAAATGATCTTCCAAAATCTGTTTGTTCATCTGTAGGATTTCCTATTAATAATAAGCGTACTATATAACCTGAGGATAAAAGACCTTCAATAGCTTCAAAAATTTTTGAACCAACACCAGCGGCTTCATCTACAATTACTAATATATAATCATTATGAAAGCCTTGGAATCTATCTAATGATGTTTCATCTGTAGTAAAACCTTCAGCAAACCATTTTTTTTCAGTTGACATTATTAATTGCTGGGTAAGCATTCTCCCGCCAAGATTAACTTTAGCTGCATAATATTGAGCTGCAATTTCTTTCCAAAGAATACCACGAACTTGGCGCCCTGTTGGTGCTGTAGTAATTACTGTTGAAGGCATATATGAATTAATAAACCAATGTACTGCCGCACCAGCAATCCAAGATTTACCCATACCATGAGCACTTCTTACAGTAGTCCTTTCATTATCTCTTAATGAACATAGAATTTCTTGCTGTTTTTCATAAGGATCAGAATTTAATATTTCTCTACAAAATTCTACTGGGTGAGTCCTATAATATATTCTTTTTTCATCTGTAATAGGAACTACTTGCTCTGCAATTTGTTTTTTAGAAGATACTACTAATAAATCACCAGCAGCTTTTAATGCATCTTCTAAAGATAATAGTTTTTTACTATTATTATCCACTATTTTTATTCCATTTAAAGAACTTTATCATTGTCCCGCATTTATGTTTATATTTATTAGTATTTTCAATTTGGGTCATTGTAGAATCTTTTTCAAGTCTTCCATTAATAATATCTAAAAAGTACATTGATTTGCATGTACTACATTGTGCTATTACTGTTTCGCACTGATAAGATTTCCGAGGCTTCATCATGTAACCTCCTTGCGATTCTTCCTTTAACTTCATCATCCGTTATCTCTTCTGCTAATATTTTCATTATTTTTTGAATAAATTTAAATGATACTAATCCTGTAATTGCTTGCCTTTCACCTTTAACGCCTATATCTATAAGACCGGCTGCATCTGTAATTTTATCAATTATTAATGTATCATCCCGTAATCCTTCAACACCTTTATCAATCATTTCACGATATACATTTTTATGTTGTTCAATTCTATTAATGATAGAATGTTCTGCATCTGATTCTATAATATTACTAGCTTTTTCTATCATTGCAGTACGCTTTTCAGCCCAACCTCGTGAAATAATCCACGTATTTACTAATGTTTGGCTAGCATTACGGCCTACAAGTTTAGATATTTCTTCTGCTATTTCTCGAGAACAAACGCCTTTATAAAACATTTTTTCCGCTATAAGCTTTACTTCTTCAGGCCATAACATAAATTTTTTACCAGAAGTATTTGGAGATTTACCCATTTATAGTTTCCTTTTTGTCTTTACATTCTTCATATCTTTTTCTGGAATTGATATAGGCTGCATCTTTGTAAAATCAATATGTCCTAATGATTTATCGGATCTTGTACGACATTCTGCTAAATTATAATCTATTATCCCACCACAAATATTTCTAGGTTCAATAGCAATTTCTTTACGAATACATTCCCCAAAATATCCATCATCTTCCCCAATAGGTTTGTAATCTTTACAAAATTCAATAATATGTTTTTCTTCAAGTTTTTTCCACCAAAGACATTTTATATCATTGCAAAATACTTTAGGCATTACTTGTCCTCCGCTATAACTTTAATAGGGAACATAAGATCATACCAATCATTAACACTATCATCTTCAACATTCATATATGATATTATTGTTAATTCATTACCAAGTTCAGTATATTTGCCACATCCTAAAGATACTTCATTAGGTTTTCCTTGAGTTACAAAAGCTTCAAAATATTCACTAGTAGAATTATTATATACTTTTACAATTTCGCCTATAGCAATACTAGCTTTTTGTAATAGAGCACTATCTATTTTAATACTGCCATATTCAGCACCAAAATCATTTATTTGCAAATTAGTAATTTTACTTTTAACCATTACTCTTTCAAATTTCATATTTACTCCTCTATCCTATCAATTAAACCTAATTCTAATGCTTCTTTACAATCATAATATTGTGGGGTGCTTTCATCAAGAATTGATGCCCAAAATTCTTTTGTATGATGAATAGGATCTTCTGAAGTATTCTCAATTGCAATAATTTCAGAAAAATCTACTTGGAACTTATCCATAATCTTTTTCTGTGAATCAATATCTTTCTTATCACCAATAGAAAATCCTGATGCTCCATGGCACATAAGTACATCATATTTACCCATTATTCGTTCATCACAACATTGTAAAATCATAAAAGCTATAGACATTGCATAGCCTTGAACATTTCCAATAAATCTAATACCCTGTTTTTGAAATTCTTTCATTGCACGAATAATAGCTAAACCACCATATACTTCACCACCAGGAGATGAAATATTCAATTTGATATCTTTATGCCCATAATATATAGCATATTTAACTTGTGCTCTAAAGTATGATATCTCATTCCCAAATATTTCATCACATATTTCAACTTCACCATTTTTACCAGAGATATAATCTTTAAATTCAAATTTAAGCTTTACATCTAATTCAAGATCTTTCAATTAGTAACTCCTTTATATATTTATATTATACACTATTTATTAGAATGCAAGTAAACTAAATACTACATTTTCCCCCATCACATTCACTAAGATGCCCATCATTAGTGGCTTTTAATGGTGCATCTCTACTACCATCACGATATACTGTAATTCCTTTACAACCTAAAGAATGAGCAAGAAGATATGCATCATTAATATGCTCTAAAGTTGCATTATTATGAAGATTAATAGTCTTACTTACTGCATTATCTGTATATTGCTGAAATGCTGCTTGCATATTAATATGCTGTTCAATTGTTAATTCATGAGAAGTGACTACAGCCATTTCCTGTTCTTCAGTATATTTTTTACTAAGATCCAATTTTACTCCATTCAGCACAGTCTTTGTATATTCTCTAGCAAATAATGGCTCAATACTACTAGATGTATTAGCTAATACAGAGAGGGTACCGGTCGGGGCGATTGTGGTGAGGGTTGCATTACGTCTTTTTAATTGCTCTAATGCCCCTAAACCTTTTTCTTTGCCTAAATCTCTTGAAGTCATATGAGCAACTTCTCTAATATTCATCATAAGCCTTTTAGCAAGTTTTATGGCTTCTTCTGAGTCATATCTAATACCCATTTCGATAAGAGCATCAGCCCAACCCATAATTCCTAAACCTACTTTTCGAGTCATTTTTGTTTTACGTTCAATTTTAATAGTAGGGAACTTATTTACATCAATAACATCATCAAGAAATCTAGCTGCAATAGCTACCACTACTGCTAATTTATCCCAATCAATTTTATTCCCTTTTATAAATTTTGCTATATCAATAGACCCTAAATTACAACTTTCATATGGTAAAAGAGGTTGCTCTCCACATTGCATTGTATTTATAAATATCTGTTCTTTCCCATTTTCAAAACCGCCTATATAATAATTATGGAAATCATCGACTGTACCATTATAAACATCTTCATATCCATCTTCCGTAACATAAATTACTTTATGATTTGAATATACAAATAATTCTTTTGGAATACCTTTACGTTGTTCAGCAAGTTTATTATTCCAGCATTTATGGCTACAATAAGAAACTTCTCTTTTTGCCCATTTTACTGAAAAATTAATGCCACATCTCTCACATTTTTTCTCAACCATTACAATATTATTATTCAAATAACATCTTAAATCTGTTTTATTTTTACATTCTTCTAACTTTTGTTGAGATCGTTCTTTAATAGCTAAATCAAGATTTTCTAGAGCGTTATTAAGACCATTCCTATCTTTATGATGAACAATTGATTTATAGCCTATTTTTCCAAAACCATAATTAGCAATTAATCTATGCTCTAAATTAAAAGTTTTTTCATTGCTATTTTTTATCCATATATAATCTTGAGAAATGCTATTTGAATGCGCTAAAATTTCGTTAAATTTAGCTTTTTTCTTAATTAAAATATTTAAACTATCTCCATTTTGTAATTTCTCTGCTTCTTTTTTAGTTCCATCTGAAAGAATAAATTTATGATTTCCAGTAACTCTTAAGCTATTACCATCATCTAAAGTAATCTTATATATTTTTTGTGAATATCCTGTAACTCTTGGATTTCTTAATATTCTAATTTTTGTTTTTCCATTATCACTACAATATACAGGAACATCTTTTCCTTCTTCTGCTAATTGTTTAATTGATATTGCACCTCTCCCATCTGCAATTGCAATTAAAGTATCTCCCGATAAACAAGGGTTAGTTCCTTCAATATTCCCAAGCCATGGAGTAGGATTTTTAGCATTAATAGAGTCTAAGAATATAAGTCCGGGTTCTCCAGTCTTCCAAGCTTGGGTGCATATAGCCTCCCATAATCTTTCAGCTTTAATATATATCTTTTCTTTAGTCCTAGGATTAATTAAAGGATATCCATTCCTTTGCTTTACTGCTTTTAAGAAATTATCAGTAATTCCTACACTCATATTAAAATTACTAAATTGAGAAATATCTTCCTTACATCTTATAAAATTAAAAATATCTGGATGAGAACAATGAAGAATACCCATATTTGCTCCACGGCGAACACCACCTTGCTTAACTACATCAGTAGCAGTATCAAATACTCTCATAAATGATACTGGGCCAGAAGCAACACCGGATGTACTTGCGACCATACTATTTGCTGGTCTTATATTAGAGAATAAAAGCCCGGTACCCCCTCCACTTTTATGTATAAGCGCTGTTTGTTTCACTTGTTCAAAAATATTAGATAAATTATCCTCCATCGGGAGAAGAAAACAATTATGAACAAAAATATTATTTGCAGCAAAATTATGATATTTATCTACTGATAAATCATATACATCTTCTCTACCGCAATATTCTATAGATACGACTTTATGATTATAATCATAATTAAGAGGCATTATTGATTGACCTACAGATAATTCATCTACTCTACTAAATTTACCATTTCTATGCATAATAAGATGATCTTTTGTAGCTTTTAATTCACTCCCGTCATCAAATTTAATTAAGAATACTTCTTCATTTTTTCTTGTTAATCTAGGATTAAAAGCCTTTCCTATACCTAACTCTGAAAAAGATGCAGCACAAAAAACATCAAATTTTTCATTAGGTTTATCTTTATATTTTTCTGCTAATTCTTTTATTGTAAAATCACCAGCACAAGTTCTAATAATAGTATTCCCAGAAAGACAAGCACTCAATTGTCCTAATTCTTTTCCTGAATTCATAAGTGTAGGACTATTAGGTAAAAATTCAAGAGTATCCATAATACTCATAAATTTATCATACCAATAATTTTTTAATTCATTTGTTTTCTCTGCATTTGATATATGTTTTGCAACACGCTCAAGCATTTGGTCTGGTGTCTCTATTACAACCCCTTTTTTATCTTTTAATAGATATCTTGCTTCCAAAATAGGAATAGCATTATTACTCCATTTAGCCATTAATTTCCTCTCTAAGATATTATTTATTTATTACTTTATAAGTATATATTAATATCATTTATAGCAAAAATAATTATTATATTAATTATTCATTAGTCATTCTTATCCAACCATATTGACAAATACATGAAGCATCAGCGAGATCTTGATTTGTAATTAAATCCCCCCATTTTGCTTTTGCAAATTCCATAATAGCTTCTTTTTGCACTTTGCCATTACCAAGTATTGATTTTTTCCAACTCGTGACTTCTACCGTTTGTACAGGAATATTATTAAGTACACAGGCAAATCTTACCGCGTCAACTACTGAATGAATAGCTAATGTCACTTTGATATTCTGAAGATATGGAGAATTTTCTACAAATACCATATCAGGATTTAATACTTTAATAGCAGTTTTTACTTTTAAAAACATTTCATTAATACGCATATTTGTATCTTTATTATTTGATTCTATTTCAACTCTAACATTTTCTCCATTATCAATAACAAATATTGCAATCTTTTTTGTACTACAGTCTATACCTGCTACTATCATCTTTATACTCCTATACTATGACAAAGTGAAAAATATCCACACCATTTTTCTCCGCACCACCAACCGCAAGGATTTGGAGGGAATATCCCTGAATTAATTTGCTTATCAATATTAATAATAAGATTTTTAAACCATTCAATATCATTAATAGTCTTAGATACATGAACTAATTGTATTTCAGGTACCTTCTTCTTTACTGCTACATGGAATGTGAATTCACGTTTTCCATTTAATAATGCATATGAATAAGGTTGTAGTTCTTTATTAGCATCATCTTGTGACATTGAACGACTTTTTAATTTATGATCTGCTGTTTCTCCTAATAATTCTAAATCAATAAACCCCATAAAATGAATATCGCCTATATTAACATCCCTTCTTTGTTCTACTGCCAATGGACGTATCATAGGTGCAATCTTAGAATGATATACCTTTAATGCATTTATAGTTTCATCTTTAAGTTCACCGGGGTCTTTATCTTCCCAATTAACTTTTTCTTCTATAATATCATTAAAGTCTTCATCATCTTTTACTGCTTTAGTATTATTATCCCATGATGTTGAGAATGCATCTAACAAATCATTAGCAAGTAAATCATCCCCTGTTCTAATTTTATTTTCAAAATTAGCTTTTAATGCTTCATGATAAGATGACCCTTGCACAAGTGCGCCTGATGGTCTAATCTTTAACCCTTTAATATAACGAAATTCCCATTGTCGAGGACAATGCAACATAGTCCCTATTTGTGAATTACTTATATACTCTGGTCTTCCCATTATTTATTCTCCTTCTATCTCTAAAAACTTATTTAATTCTTCTTTATCTTCTTCTGATTTATAACGAAATATTTGTATCTTATAAGCCTCTAATATATATTTATCTCTTTTTTCATCTCTTCTTTTACCATGAAAAGGTTTCCCATCATATTCTATTGCCTTATTAAGTTCTGGGAGAAAAATATCTAAAATAAATGGTTCTACTTTATATTCTAGAATTGTTTGTAATCCTTTACTTTCTATATATTTCTGTAAATCCATTTGGCCTTTTGTAAATCTAGTAGGTATAGTATGCGCCATTATTTTGAACCATCTCTTATTATTACCCCGGCTTCTATTAGAAGATCATATCCAGTAATACCAACTTGTTTATAAATAACAGGTTCTCCTTTTAAAATAACTTCTTTAATGCCGGCATTAATAATAAGTTTAGCACATTCCCTACAGGGCATAATTTGAGAATTAATATATATTGCTGAATTATCAATTTTTACACCATTTCTTGCTGCAAAGACTATTGCATTAGCTTCTGCGTGAGTAGCAGAACAGTATTCTAATCCTTCCCCGGATTTATAACCCATCCTTTGTCGTGGACATTCAAATTTCGGTTTATATACACTATGAATAAAATCGTTTAAAGTCTTTAATTTGGCCCATTCCCCTCTATCATTACGCCATTCACAATGCATTATCCCAGATGGTGGCCCATTATATCCTGTACTTAATATCCTTCTATTATTAACTATTATACATCCAAGGTTTCGTGATAAACAGTGAGACTTTTTAGATACTTCATCTGCTATATTTAAAAAATATTTATCCCAAGTTAAGTTGTCCATCTACTATTCCTTCTTCTTTATTTACTTTCTCAAGTTTTGCTACTTCACCACGTAATGCTGCCCGTAATTTATCACAAATTTCTGTATTGCCTGTAAGTGCTTCTCGTAATTTTAATTTCCCATGAATTTTTTCACCAAATAAATAATATGATGCTCTATCATGAGGAATAATATTATTTTCAAGGCATATTTCTATTAACCCGCCAATAGAATCTATCATACCACCTTCATAAATAAAAGGCAATTCACAACTTTGGAATTGTTTACCACTAACTTTATCTTTTTCAAGAGTAATTCTTTGAGTAAATCCAATCTTTTTAGCATTATCATCTTTAATTGCTGAACCTCTTGATATAAACATCATTAAAGATGCAAAATCTTCTTGAGCTTTACCGCCTGGAATAGACTTACTTGCAAATCTTCCTACACCTTCTCTAATATGATTTAATAATACTAATACTGAATTATGATTCTTTTGTTGTGCAAGTCTTATCCCTCTAGTATTACATTTAGCTATTTCAGTACCATATGATACATTCTCCATAGATGTATCAATAACCGTAGGAATAATAGCATCAAGACTATCCATAACAATAAGGTCTACTTCATTATCAATAGCTTTATGAACATAATCCCATGCTTGTTCCCCATAATCTGGAATTAATATAGGAAGATCAGTAACATCCACACCAACAGTAGCACACCAATCGGGTTCAAAAGTCTTATCAATACAAACATATAATATTTTCTTACCAAGTTTTTGAACCATAGCAAATAATTTATAACAAAGAAATGTTTTGCCTACTGATCCTTCCCCATATATTAAAGTGAATCTGCCATAAGGTAATCCGCCATTTGTTAAATCATCTAGTAAATCAATACCAAAAGGAATTTTTTCTTTCTTTAATTTTTTATCATTACCAGTAGTTAATATCATACCTTTAATTTTCTTTTCTGATAATCCTTTAATTACATCATCCGCCATTGTCCCCATACTTTGTACCTCTCATTTATTTATCTATAATAATATTTTTTTATTTTATAATCGTTCCGTTTATTATATAATTCACAATTATATGCATCTATTCTATTAAAATACTTTTCTTTATCAAATTCTAATGCTCCTGCAGCTAATAATGCTTCTATGATTCTCTTATTAATTTTATTCTTAGGAACACGATTCATAAAATTTTCTAATGATGTATATTTACCATTCTTTATACGTTCTTGTTCTATTATTGCTGCTGCCTTACTACCTATATTTTTAATACTTAATAAACCTTCCCGTATAGTATTATTAATTAATGAATAATCTGATGATGAATTAATATGAGGTGTTAATATCTTTATTCCTTCACATACTGCATCAACCTTATATTTTAATATATCCTCATCAAAAAGTGCATGCTTTATTTTTATAAACCAAAAATATTTAGAATAATATAATTTATAAAACATTTGGTATATACTAATTACAGCATAACCTGTTGCATGGCCTTTATTAAAAGAATAAACAACCATACTATTAAATAATTCATCTGCATCTTTTTCTATATACCCTGATTTACAAGCCCCAGCAACAAATTTGCTTCTTAATATATCCTCTTCAGTTTTACGTTTAGCTAATACCGTTTCACTAATAGAACCACCCTTTAATAATTTCATTAGCTTATCTATATCACCCCATTCCATAAGTCCTATATTACGGCATATAGCCATAATTTGTTCCTGATAGACAATAGTTCCATATGTTTCTTTTGTATATTTAAGGAATGGATTAGCATCATCCATAATCATTTTTGATTTATTCTCAGCATATTTTTGAGGCATCTTTAAAGATAATGGCCCAGGACGATTTAATGCTTCTGCTGCAATAATGTCTTCAACACAATCAGCCTTCATACCTTGCAATATATTTTTAGCCGCATTCTTTTCAAATTGGAATATGCCATCAGTATTACCTTTAGCAAATTCCTGGAATAAATCAGAATTATTAAAGACTTCATAATCTACTTTTACATTAGTTAAAATCTCTAATTCTTTTAATTCTGATACAGTCTTTAACCCTAAAATATCAAATTTAATTACATTAATACTTTCAAGATTTAATAAATCATACGCTGTTACAAATTTATCAGTTCTTTTTTGAATAGCTGTGTATTTAATAATATCTACAGGGGTAATAGCTATGCCAGCTGCATGTACACTAATAAACCTTACTTGCTTATAAAGATTAATAAAATGAATAATAATATTATCATAAGTTGTATTATATTCATTATAACGTTTATCTGTGGTAAGCTTTACAATATTTAGTGCATCTTCAATAATATATTCACTAATATAATTCTTAATCTTTACTTTAACATCCGCTGCATTGCATACTTTGCATAAATCATTCATTAAAACATCCGGCTTATATAACCCATAACTGCATATTTGTGCGGCTCTTCCTTCATACTTATTAAGTATATAATTAATGACTTCATCCCGTCTTTCCTTTTCAAAATCAAGGTCAATATCAGGTAATTTTTTCTTATCCATTCTTAAAAATCTATTAAAATCAAGTTTAAAGAATATAGAATCTACTTCAGTAATACCTAATGCATATGCAATTAATGAATTACAAACTGATCCTCTCCCGGTACCAACTTTAATTTCATTATTTTTAGCATATTTTACATAGTCTTCTACTATTAAGAAATAGTCTTCAAAGCCATGCTTTGTAATTACTTCATACTCTTCTTTTGCTCGTAATACATATTCCCTATTATATTTATTTAATTGTTTTAATCCAGCAATAATATTATCATGCAATAATACTTTACTATCTATATTGGGATCAAATTTAGGAATCTCCAACTTTAAATTGCTTAAAATTTTATCTTCAACTTTATTGTATAAATCATTCATATTATTAATTATTGTTCTAAGCAAATGCTTTTGCTCAGGATGCATTCCTAAAAATCTTTGGTATAATTCTTTAGGGGATGGCATATAACGATCAATATAAGTTGCTATAACTTCTACTTCATTCTGAATTCCACCAATTTTATGCATTTTAATATATGTAGGGAAATCTTCTTTAGAACTATAATGGCTATCTGATGTTAATATAAGTTTTACATTACTTATTTCTGATAATTCAAAAAGACATTTATTTATAATTTGCTGCCTATTACTTAATTCAATATTCTTTATCTTCCCAGGGCTTATTTCATATGGCATAATTTCTATATACATATCATCATGAAATATTTCAATAAATTGCCCCATTTCATGCATAATAATAGAGCCCTTTTCATCATCTATTACTAATGATGGGATATAACCATCCACACAAGCAGTGCTGCAAATTAATCCTTCATGATATTTTTTTAATAAATCAAAAGTAACAATTGGATGATAATAAAATGTATCTTTACTCGCTTCAGTAATTATTCTATTAAGATTTTCATAGCCTTTAATATTTTTAATAAAAAGGCATAAATGATATCTTGGCTTTTCTTTATCAAATTCTGGTTGGAAATATGCTTCTATGCCTAATATAGGTTTAATATCATTATCATTACAAGCATTATAATGTTCAATTAAGCCACTAATATTACCATGGTTTGATATGCCTAATGCTTTATGACCTTTTTGTTTAGCGAGCATAGCTAACTTTGCAGCTTTGCCATACCCATCAAAACTACTAAATTCATCATGTCTATGTAAATCAAACATTATTTGCTCTTACATTTATTTTTGATTATATTTTCTATATTATCAGAATTATATAATGCACTTATAATTTTAATATATGCTGATACATCCATTAATCTAGACTTTATATTCTCTATTTTACCATCTTCACCACGTTCTAATAATGAAAATACTGCATCCAATTGTTTTAGCATATAAGTGCATGCAATCCCTTCCGGAGTAGACCAATCAGTATTTGGGTATAATTGTTTAATGACTGATACTCTTCTAATTGCTGTATAATTATCCCCAAACTCAGTACCGTTATATTCTAAATTCTTTTTCTTATGGAGTTCTATTTCTTCTTCACAGAATTTAACAAAATTATCAGTTTTATTCATTACTGTCCCCTTATACTCTTAAACTTTTTATCCCATGCCTGCATTGGCCATGTGACTCCACAAGGATGTTTTTGCCGGCATTTATTATTAGTAACACAATCAGGCCCAAGAATTGGGAATATTTCAGGGGCAGTTTCTTTTAATAATTTATATACACAACCAGCAACATAAAGTGTCTCTGACGTATTCCTAAGGCAAAGACGCTGATTAAGTATCCATTTCCATTCACGAGCATTAGCAGTCATCAATAAATTCAATCGAGTTGCATTAGTAAGTACTTGCCTTGCAACTTCATGCTTAACCTTTAATTTGTCTTTTAAATATAAGTAATTATCAATTGCTGTCTGTTGGGCTTCATGATAAAATGATTGTGCATCTATATCTGCTTCAATAATTTCTATAGGAGTTACATATGATAAATTTTCTGCATCATAATTAATCCAATGTTGGGAAGAAGCAGTGAATGAAGCAAGCCTATGACGAGTAATTTGAGCTAAAAAGCTTCTACTAACACCTTCAAAAAGAAATGTATATACAAAGTGTTCAAATACACTTTCATGCCCCATTTCTAATAATGTTTTAGTAAGATTATTTTTATCTTCATAACTCTGCATCTCTGAAGATATATCATTCTGCCATTTACCATTTGATGTAAGTTTAGCAATAGCCGCAGGACTATAATCCATCTTTGTCGCTTGGTGTATTGTTACTTTAATTTTATCCATTCTCTTATCCTTTCGTCTATTTATTATTAATTTGATTTAGTCATATGAATTTTACCGCGATCAATATTCTTATTTCTTTTTTTGAAGTATAATTCTTCAACTTCTTCTATATTAGTAACTCCCCATATGATATATAGTTCAAGGACAAAATGAAGAATATCCGTAATTTCCTCGAGTAGATACTCCCTATCAATCTCTTTCGACTTACTCCATGGAAAACACGCATATCCATCCGATAATTCAGAAAGTTCTTTAATAATAGCATGAATCATCATATTAGAACTTTCAATTTTATTATCTTGATTTAGTAAATCTGGCCAATGCTTCTTTACTAATTCCAGTTGTCCTTGAACTATGTCCATCTATTTATACCTCTTTTTCTACTTTTTTAATAATTTGAGATTTTAATTCTTCTATCTCAATATCAAGTTTTTTAAACTTTCTTTGAAGTTGTGATACTAATTCTTTATCCATATCAAAATTTATTAGAATTTCGTCCCCTGCAATATTACTTATTTTATCTAAAGTTTCCTTTAAAGCCTTTTCTGCAAGTTCCAATTGTGGATAAATATCCACATTAGTATCAATATCAGAAATACCAATCTCAGGACGTATAAACTCATAACTATCCTTTTTATTTATTTTAAGAGTAAAACCTAACTTTGCTTCTACTTTAGCCATTTAATTATTCCTCACTTATCTTAGAATAGGTCTTCTACTTCTTGGATACTAACCCCATCTTGTTCTTTAGTAGAAACATTATTAGTAGGTACTGTATTAGTAGCAGTAACGGTATCTTTATTCCTATTCCCTATAACAATATCTTCAATAGTAGGAGCTTCTGCTTTTGCTTTCATAACTTCTTCAGACATCTTACTAGGGTCTTTAGGAAGGAATGAATAATGGGTACTCATACTCTCCCCAGTTCTTGTATATTTATAGTCTCTATCACAAAGAGTACCATATTCATTTACAAACTGTATAATGGATTCTTTAATATACCCATCTTTACCAAACTTAGTCCTAAGAATACGTAAACCATTTACAGTCTCTTTATAAAATACTTGGTTCCCTTGTTTAATAGGTTCCCATGATATTGCGTTGCTATCTTTATTAAGTGCTGGATTTTGATTCTTATGAGCAATAGAATATACATATACCAAGAATACGTATACATTCCTAGCAATATTCCCTGCCGCACACCATTTGCAAGGTGCACCAGTCAAATGTTCATAACAATAAGTATCTTTATATTTTTTACCAGTCACAGCAATTTCTTCATATTCATGAATTTTTGTTTGGAGCATTTGCTCATCATCAATAAATCTGATAAGTGCAGTTTCACCAGATTTAATCCAAAGAAAATTCATTCTATTAGGATTAGTTTGCTGCTGTTCTGCAGGCTCCTCTGCCTTTTCTTGTATACCCTTAAGACCTTTAATAAACATTTTTTTATTTTCTCCTTTTTATATTGCTTCTTTTAATATTTTTTCTATTTCTTCTTTTGATAAATTATCTGGGTCTTTGCCCATTGGAAGTGTACAAATTCTTTTTATGAATCTAGAACCAAGTAATGTTCTTATTTTTAAACTTGCATTAATTCCGGCTTGATCTCCATCAAGCATTGTATATACGTAATCTGTTACACCCCCTAATATTTTTATTTGATCTCTAGTTATATCAGCATGTAATAAAGCTAATGCATTATGAAATCCTAATTGATGTAGGTATATACAATCTAAACTTCCCTCTACTAATATTATTGAAGTTGCTAATTTATCTAATTTACTTAATCCAAATAATGTTTCTGATATTTTAGTTCCTGTAACATACTTATACTTCTTTGGGGCGTCCTTATTTATATACCTAATAATATATCCTTTATCCTCTACTGTAATTACTATTGCATTCTCTGATTGCCAATATTGAATATTCCAATACTTAATAGTTTCTGTAGTAATACCTCTTTTATTTAAATATTCTTCCCCAATATTATTTACAGCTAATGGTAATAAAGGAATTGAAGGAATAATCTTCCTATCTTCTTCTCTTTTATATGATAATTTATTAAAAATAACATCTTTTGCAGGTACACCAGCTACACTAACACCAGTTAATTGAAAAATTAATTGATGAATACCCCTTCCTTTAAGGCAGCCTGCAAAACAATGATATACCCCTGTATCTAAATTGAAGAAAAAGCTAGGGTTTGAATCACTATGCTTTGGGCATTTGCAATTAACTTCTTTGCCCACTACTTTTACAATTTCAATATTTAATTTTTCTATTTGTTTTATTATTTCTAAATCTTTATTATTCATTTGTATTTATATTATATTCTTGATTAATAAATAGCAAAAGTATTATTACATAGATATTATGCCCTCATTAATATTAAATGTTATTTCAATAGGAGTATTTATTGCTTTACCTGTACGTCTTTTAGGAATTGTAATATATCTTGAAAGAGGTTTATTAATATTTTGTTGCATAAAAATTCCAAAGTCTGCGGCTTGCATGAATGCATCCCCGAATGATACTTGATCTGGGCGAGGCATTTCATCCCCTACAGCCCTATTAGCTTGAGAAGTAGCAATAACAACTACTTTATTATTTTGAGCAATTGCTTTAAGGCCATATGAAACATCCATCATTTTTACCCAGCTTTGTTCGCCTACACCATCAAGTAATGGTACGCCATCTACAATAACCATATCTGGTGCAAATTCAGTAACATACCCATTAATATTATTAATATTGAATTTTTTGCCATTAGCACTATCAATAGTTAACCAATCTTTTCTAGTTGATATCCCTTCAAGCCATTTTTTATAATTTCTGAGATCAATATCCCCTACTTGTAATTTATCATTTAAGAATGTATACCCATTCATTTTACCCATAAATGTATCAAATTTTAAATTAACTTCTTCTGCAGACATTTCAGGAGATATAAATAATACTCTTTTACCTGCTTTATATGCTGTACATCCTAAATATTGCGCTACTGTACTCTTCCCTACCCCTAATCTTCCTATAATTCCAATAAGATTTCCAGGTTGCCATCCAATATTATTATCATCAAATATTTTTATACCAGTTTTAATACCATTTGTTACACCTTTAGTAATATTATCACGATTTTTTACTGCTATATCATAACGTCTTAATGCATCACCATCCGCATAACTTTTAGAATTTGTAGTTTGTTTCCTAATATTAGTTAATTTAGTTACTAATGAATCAATTGCTCCATAAGTATCTAATGATAATAATTCAGCGGAAGTATTAATATAGGCAATAGCTTTTCTTCTAGCAGAGGATTTAAATAGCTCATCGCATAGATATTTTATTTCAATATCTTTTACATCATCTAAATACTTAAATCCTGGATATGTTGATTCAATAACCGCCATTGATGGGATAGAATTATACTTATTAAAGTATTGCTGTATAAAACTAAATTCTTCTGTATGAATTATAAATTCATCTGATGTGACTCCCCTCAAAATAATATCACTTAATATTTTTTCATCTTTAATTACTGAAATAAGACGTTGTTCAAGGTCTTGTTGCATATTATAAATTCTCCTCTTCCCAAACTTCTGTAAGTATTGCAGTTTTTATAATAGAATCACAATCAATACATTTTTTAATTTTTTTTGCCGGTACAGTTTGATATTTCTTATAGCACTTATTCCATAGAGTAAAATTAATACTTTCGCCTTTAATTTCAACTTCTTTAGTTTCAGTAATAATCCAATTAGTTAATATTTTATGAAAACATTTATTTTTTAATTCATTAATTTCTTTTTGATGGCGTTTTTGCATTTCTTTAAGATTTTTTTCCATTTAATTCTCCATTTCTATATTTTTTAATTCATTTATTATTACTTTCATTATTTCTATATCCTCTGAGGATAATGATATAGCATATATATAATGTTTATATAATTGTATTAAATTTTTTACTCGTTCTTGATTTTCTTTACTATACCAAAGTATCATCCTATTATATTGAACAACATCTTTTTCTTTAATTAAACTTCTAAAGGCTGAAGTAAAATATTTTTTAGAAGCGAATAAAAGAATATTTGCTTGTTCTTTTCTGGCAATAAGAAAGAAATTATCAATTGCTTCTAAAATTAGGAATTGATTATAAGTCTTTAGCAAATAAGATAATAGGAATGATTCTATTTTAGCTTTTTTTGGTTTATATGATTCATGAAATTTATTCTCGTATTTAGACAACCAATATAAACGGAGAGTATAAGTATCCATATAATTTCCCTCTTTATTATCTATTTAAAAATACTATTTTAGATTAATAAAAAGCAAAAACTATTTTTTACTTAATAAATTTCCTAATAGATCATGAACTCTAGCACACATTAAGCATTTAAGAATATATGTATTTCTAGTATCTTCTTCCTTTAGAAGTGAAGGTGCTCCACAATGTTTACATTTTTTATATATCATATTCATAAATGTATCTTATTAAAGAATAATAAATAGCAAAAATAATACTATATAAGAAATAATATGAATTATACTAAGCATAAATGCTTACTTCTTTTTCTAGAAAAAAAGCCTAGAATAAGATATACGAGGAAAACCAAAGAATGTACTAATAATAAAGATTAAAGATATATAAATTGTTTTCCGAGTATATAATGTACTTATATATATATTAATATATTATTTATTTATTATTATTTATTTTATATATATTATTAACTATTCTTATTCTACTCTTAATAGTAACATATCCTAAATTAGAAGCTACATTCCTAATAAAGTCTAATATAGTTCTACATTCTTTTATAGCACTTACTAAATTTTTTCCTAATATAATGTATTCTTCATCAGTAAAAGTACCATCTACTTCTGCAGCTTCAAAATCTTTTCTTGCTTGGATAATAATCCTCCAAAGATTAGCAAAAGCTAATATGGTGCCAAAAAATCCAGCAGCTAATACTACAATAATGAATGTTTTAATTGTTTCCATATTATGTACTCCTTATATTATATATATTTTATAATATATTACATTTCTATAAATTGTATCTCATTCCCAAAATAATCTTGCCACGTTTCAAATAATGCATCACTCTGCGGTTCCATAAACCATAATTTGCCAGTGTTATCTATAAACAATTTAAATGCATGAAGATTAGTCCAGATAGTACCATCGGCTATAGTACTCCATCCAGGTATAGATAAATTACCTGTTACTCTATATGTAAAGTCATCACAATCAAATTTTTCAGGGATATATATATATTCATTTGTTTTATCCCAAAATAAAAATTTTTGATAATCTTCTTTAGAACATAGCTCATAATAATTATCTGATATATATATATGAGGTGCAGTAGGGAAAGCCTTATTCAAAATATTAAAGATATAATTACCATCTACTATTTTTTTAGTAGTAGGCAATGGCATTTGGGTTTCTATAACAGGGGGAACAACAATCTCAGTTGCTGTTGACTGGATAAAAAAATCAAGAATTTGTTTTAAGCACATAATATTTTATCCTTCCTATTTTTCTTTTTCTTCTGCTAGCTTCTTTGCAGCCTCAGTAATAACAATTTCTTGAAGTACTGATAATGCATCTTTAATATTAACATTACCTACAATATTATGTACCTTTGTTTCAGTATCATATGAAAAGCTAACTAATACTTGTGCCATTTCTTTCTCCTTATATCTTGCTATACTATATATATTATACCACTTTTATTACAATTTATTAAAGATATGCAGCTTCGCCAGTAAATCCTCTCATATATCCTAATTCATCTATATACATAAAATTTGCATTATCAATCCAAATATACCCCGCATATTCTATACCAATAAATCCATAGTCAGAGCCTGAAAATGCACATATATTCCCAGAAGCATCTACCATGCATAAGTATTCATCTTCAACCCATAAATACCCAGGAGTTCCAATATCAATATGTTCTGTATCGAGATAGCATGCTTGCTTCCTTTTTTCAGTATTAGCATCAAGATAACAAAAAAAGTCTGTGGTGTCTTCAATATCGCCTGCTTCTATCCAAGCAATTCCGGGTGTATTCACGGTGGTATGGAAAGTTCTATCTGCACCATTTATTCTAACAATTCCAGGATACCCTATTATTACTGCTCTGTAATGATATAATTTATTTACTTCAAGAGCTCCAGTTGTTATATGATGATGAATAGTGCATATATTAGTAACATTTTGTGATGCATTATAGCTGCCATAACTAGTATTTAGCCCCCACTCGAAATAAACATCTGCATTATTATAAGAGTATAATCCTGTAACTTCTGAATTTAATATAGCAGATGAATAATATACAGAAGAAGGTGCATCAGTAGTTATACCTAATGCTATTAATTTTCTCCATCCTTCTGCATAAATAGATAATAGAGGGGACTCAACTACATATGATGAAGTAAGCTGTAATTTATAATATTTATGTATTCCATCTCTAGGGGCAGTGCCATCATTATAAGGTACAGATGTAGCAGCAAGAATATCGCTATATATACCACTTCCTGTATCTGCACGTTTCCATTGGTATGTAAGTATCTGCCCATTCCTATGGCCAAAATCAGCTTCGCTACCAGTACTTCCTACCCCGACAGAAGTTCTTGCAATAACATAATAATAATGAGTAGTACCATCCGATACTATTCCACCACTATCTAATGATAATAAAACATAATCTTCATATATTCCTTGTGATGCAGAAATAGTAGGGGCGGATATATGGGGAGGGTCTGCATAATAATCAGAAAATGAGTATGTAGAAGCACCGGTATCTAGTATAGAATTAAGATAATTATATACATAACCACCATCATCACTTCTATATATCCAATATGAATATGTTCCTATAACTTTATCCCATGACATATTAACCCCAGAGCCATCATTTATTGACGAAACAATAAAGTTAGAAGGTGCTGCAGTTCTCCATTGGGCATATAAAGTAATATTCGCTGAAAAACTATAGGATGCGCTATCATTATATTGTGTGCCAGTACTATCAGCAGATGTATTCCAATAAGCAAATGTATAATTAGTTCTAGTAAATGAGTTAGCTGTTAAATTTGTAGGGTTACTCGCACTTTGAGGGCTCATAAAACCAGAACCGCCATTACTATTGAATGTGGCAGTATATGTACTTAATGTAGTGAATATTACTTCTTCGCCATAATTTATAGTTTCAGCCCCCGTACTGTTATCTTTCATATAGGCATATGCACGACAATGATATTCAGTACCAGGGGTAAGTCCAGTAATATTAGAAGTAAATGGTGTAGTAATAGAAATAGGAGTGTAGGTAGGATCAGTTATATATGGAGTACTCCCAGACTTTACACATACTCCTATCTCTTGTATAAAAGTAGAATCATATGCTATATATGACCCACCACTAATTGCAGAAATATTAGTAATACTTGAAATAGATACAGTATGGACTTCTGGCAAAGAAAAATAATACACATGATTACTTTCTCTATAAAGAGTAGAACCATGGTATAATCTACCATATATTTCATATTCTCGCCCAGAATTAACTGTGATAGAATGTTCATAGCCATTAGCTAATTCATACCATGCAACATTATCACCAGTATAGCTATTTATTCCACCGCCAGTACCTTTCCAATAAAATTTAAGACCATTATCAGTATCATCAGAATAATAAAGAGCTTCTACCCATGAATATAAATTCATAGATGTAGTAGTAATACTATCTTCAGCAGGATAAGTACTTAAATATAAACCACAAGTAAAATATTTTGTAGCACTTGTTGAAAGATATATAGGATAAGTATAATATGCTGTTGCATATACTTCATATTCTTGGCCAGTAATTAAAGTTATTGATTGATTGTAAATAGTCCCAATTGTGCTTGAAGATACCCATACACCACCTGTCTGTGACCAAGAAGATGCAGATCGTAATTTATAAAAGAATTTATAAAAAAGTCCAGAATAGCCATAAAAATTATTTATAGAACATCTAAAAAATAATGATGAGGTAGGAAGACCTCTAGTATTTATAGTGGGCTGATAAATATTTACCGACATTAATTAATTCCTTAACTGTACATATTAGAACCGACAGGAATTTTTAATCTTGTACTAAATATACCATTATTGCCATTTATTGTTCCGCCATTTAGTATATCTCTATTAACATCATTATTACTATCATATAAATTAAGATTATTAAATATTTGAATACTGTATGAAGGATCACTAGTAAATAAATATATCCCATTTTTACCATATAATGAAAGAATATTATTATAAAAGTTATATCCTGTTAATGCTCCTGCATTAATAGAAATACCAAAATTACTAGCAGAAGATATTCCTAAATAATTATTTGATTCTAATCTTAATATACCACTAGTCCCTGGAGTTGTTCCTAACCCACCAGAGCTTATTGTTAAATCTTGAGAAGCTGAGGAATAAATCTGGTTGCCATTTGTTGCAAAATCAGTACTTAAAGCGCCATGATAAATAAAAGTATAACTTGCAGGATGTAATGTTATTGCACCCCCAGGAATTATATCAACATTACCATGTGGGGTTATATTCACATCAACTGTAGGGTGTAAAGTAATATCATTTACAGCTTCGAAAGTAATATCATTAGAAGGAATACTCAATGGAGTACTGCCTGCATATAAAGATATACCGTAACCAGATGCACTAGTAGCATAAATTGCTTTATCAGATAATAATGAAATAGAATCTGCAGCGCTTAATAATAATACACCAGAAGCAGGAGTTGTTGCAGAACCGCCTGCTTTTATACTAATACCATAGCTACTAGCGGTAGATTCATATATATGATTGAAGGCATATATATCAATATCACTAGCAGCTCTAATACGAATTTTATTACTTATTGGGGTTTCTACAGCACAACCCGCATTTATAACTATACTATTATTACCTATTTGGCAAGTATCAGTATCTAAATAGCATTTCCCATCATATGAATTTATTTGTATTCTGCCATCATCATTATATATATCAATAACTGGAGCATGCAAATAAAGATTGCCTAACTCATTATCTACCATAATTGTCATATATTGTTCAGTAGTGGCTATTGCCTGGCCATTAGTATCAAGGGTAGTAGATAACATAGGACTATCATCATCATATAGGCTATGTAGTGCCCCTACATAATTATTAATAACATACTCTAATGCACTTTCCGTAATAATTTCTGTTTGTATTATTGCATCATGTTCATATATAGGGTGCGCTAAATTTGTTATTCTATATACAGAATTTGCATCTAAATTAGTTTGTAATAATGTATTATAAAGATATACAAACCCATCTGGATTTATTTTAATATTACCTACAGATTGCAATGTTAATTCATTCTCAATTGGTACGGAAGCAACACCACCCGCTTTAAGTACAATACCATATGTACATTCTTGTATTATTGAACCATAAGTGGTTAATTTTATATCTCCTGCTATATCATCAACTGAATATCCAGACATAAGTTTTATTCCACTTAGTCCATATATACTTACACTATCATCATGTGTAGGAATTATAGAGGAGGAATACCCAGCATTTATAACTACTGTATTATTGCCTATTTGATAATTATCACAGTTTAATATCCCACCTAATGTAGGATTACTATCCTGTTCAAGTTTAGTCATTCCAGTACCAGAAGCACTTCCCCATGAAATATTGCCTGAACCATCATTTATTAAAACTCTATCAGCTACAGTACCGGAATCTAATCTTGTAACAGCCCCTGCTCCTGTACCTATTACTAAATCACCTTTAGCCTCTATAGTAGACAATGGAATGCCACTACCACCACCTGTAGATCCTATTGTAGAAATAATTCTAGCATCTATTGGTTGTGTGATATCTTTTACACCAGTATTATCAGGTGAACCATATTCATTTTGGTTAGAAGCAAGACCGGCGGTTGTCCACTCCCCAAGATCAAAATTATAGTACATTCCTACTAATTCTATAGTTGCTATACCTGGTGATTCTTCATAATCAATAGAGATAACCATCATAGGCTTATCATCTACTGTTTCTAATCGTGAATTATATACTGTTACTACATCCCCAGCACGTAATATATGCCATTCTTCATCAGTATCATAATAGGCGGGGTATTTATTTATTCTAATAGTCCCACGCTGGGTAGAATAATTGACCTTAGATCCTATATAAGACGCTTGTTCATTTAATTGTTCAGTAGCAACAGTATCGTTATTCTGAGTATATAATCTTTTATTTATTTTATAATTTTTAGGAATATCAGTATTAAATGACTGTCCCATTATTTTAGTACTTGAATCTGTTACACTTTCTACTTGTATTATTGAATTTCTTTCTTTTTCTGGTGTAGGGAATGAGTAATCAGCATTATATGTAATTACTGTAGGATAATCTGTTTCTGTTACATCATACCCTAAAATTAATGGCTTCATATATGAAACTTTTTCATTTCTTGGAATATAATGCATATTAACAGGAACAAATTCTGAGCCAATATACCATCCTAAAGACTCTGAATAAATTAATTCTTCAGAATCACTATTATCAACATAAAAATCTGCCCTATCCACTTGCGTTGCTATTTGCTGTAGAATCCTTAATGCTGATTGTGAATTATTTCTAAAATTACCATAATATGCTGATGAAGCTCCATGAACATCTGATAAATTTATAGTATAAAAATAACCATTAGTAAGTGATATTACTCCGGTATTAGTAGTACATCCAGTATCAGGGTCAGCATTAATTATTTTAGTATCTGGGTCACAAAGATATTCTGTGACTGTATTGCCTGCCATAAATGCCATATTAAAAGGATCATAAGAATACATATCTACTACATCTGTAATACCTAGAGTCTTTGAATCTTCATCCCAAAAAGTTATCTTTGCCATACCATTTCCAGAAAAGCCTGTATATGGTGCTAAAATATAATTCCCAGGAGTAAATGAACCAGAATAACTAGATAGATGTAACTCAGCATATCTATAATATTGTGCAATAGTTGCGAATATACTTCCAGTACTATACCCACGAAAATCCATATCGACTGGTGAAGCATAGGCAAATTCAAGTAAATGATCTTTTGCTTGTATTTTTAATGTAGGACCATTGCCATCAGGGTCATTATCAGAATCACAAAATTCTACACGACCTAAAAATGATACTTTGCCAGTATCACCTTCAACAATTAATATTCTTCTGAAATTAGTGTATCTACCATATGTACCATCACCATTATATACAGTTTGTTTAGAATGGTCATGATCTTCAATAATAACTTCTGCCCAGCGAGGCTGGTTAACAGTATCAATAATATGATGACGTATTACATCTGCCTCTAACTGCCAGTCGCCAGAGCCTACTTGCGCTAATTCATAATATATTTTACTTGGTCTAGACATCTTGTGTTGTCACCGCAAAATCTAATTTAAAAGAATATCTATCTTCTCTGCCAGCATCAGCAGAATATTGAATATTTTTTGGATAGCCATAATATGTTCCAGAAAGAGTAGTAAGATATAATTTACCACTTGTATACCAATATACGGATGCTTGTTTTAGTCTATAGAGAGTCACAAATGGGAGAGATACTAATGCAGAACGTCCTGTGTAACTAGTACAAGCTTCATCTTCATATTCCCCTACTGCTTCACTATGGACAAAAAAGAATTTATGATAATCACCATATCCTGAATCTATAGATGTTACATCTAACATTATACGAGCATAATTTGAATCAATCATTTGGAAACTTTTAATTTGCCCTCTAGGTCTGTATGTTCTAGTAGGATTTATAGTTTCTGTAGAATAATCACCTATACCAGAAAATCCTAATAAATAATTCCCTGGAGTAAAATTACTAGTAGGTTGCCAAACTATAAGTTCTGTTATATATGAATCTACTATCCCTGTTAAAGATATTGTAGGCTGTGCCCTACCTAAATCAAGACCAAATAATGTTCTGCCTGGCAATGATATTACAATAGGACTTCTTGATTGAGATTCAGATTCATTCTCAACTTTTAATGTTAAATTGTCAGAAAGATGAGGATAAGCTAATGGCCATTCTGATATGAATGTCTGTAACATTGTCATTTATTTTAATTTCTCCTGGCAACACTAGTTAAGTTATTAGATACTTGTTTTCCAAGCATTGATGACAGATAATTAACATCCGAAACATTGCCTAATTCAAGATTATTCTGAATATTAAATGTTATTGGAGCATCATTTTTATTAATATTAGATGCAGAAGATTTATCTGACATTAAATGATAACTTCTTAATAATTCTTTACCTATATTTTCAGCAAATTGTCCTATAAAAGATCTTTGTGGGTCATAATTAGAAAAAGTTTGGGCACCTTGTGTAATAGGAGATGCCATTATACTTGCAGCACCAGAAAGTTGCTTGCCAACCATTATAGGCCCACCAGATTTTCCTATTATCCAATTAATACTATCCACTAATGCTTTAATAATTATTCCTAATTGATCGAACATGGGCTTAAGTAAGGGTGCTATTTGCTCTATTACTTCTATAATTAAAGGTATTGAAGTCTCTACCAAAGGAATAAGTGCATCTATAATTGGTGTTATTAGTTGGTCAAATAAATCCATAAGGACAGGCATTAATGGTGCTATTTTCTCAAATATTTTAGCGAATAAAGGCATAGATGGAATTAAGAACATATCTACTACTGCACCAACAATATCCAATATCCCATTCAATACAGCATTAGCAGCTTGCGAGTATTTAGCTAATACAGATAATAGTCCTCCACCAGCAAGGAATTTTGTAGTATTATTAATTCCTTTGTCTATATTCTCATAAAATTTTAATGCTTTCTTTTCATTTGTAGTGCCACCAGCGGTTCCTGCACTAGATTGTCCAGAACTAGGAGAAGTGCCACCAGCAGAACTACTACTAGTCTGGCTATTAGATTCTATTATTAATTTAATTACACCAGATAAATCATCTTGAGGCATCTTCTATATCCTCTGCTTGTTTTTCTAATATTGCAAATATTAAAGCTATTTCGGATGTGCTCATGTCAGCAATTGAATCTCTTGAATATCCTATCTTTATTAATGTTAACTCAATACTTTTTCTTCGTATTAAGAAGTTTAACCATACATCTTTTAACGGATTATCAATTACTGACTTGATTCTTTTTTTAAGTCATCTACTTCCTCTCCGAAAGGAGATTGAATATTTGCTTCAATAAGCATAGCAAAACCAGATTTAGCCCTTTTCAGAATCATTCTAGTCTTTGATAATTCCCAAGGAGCTTCCATTAATGCTTTTTCAAGATATGAAATCATATATTCTGCTTTATCTATACGAGTACCAGATTTATCAATTATTACACATTTTGATATTAAATCTGAAATAGATACATAAGGTAATTCTTTAATTTTAAATTTAAAATCGGCTCCTTCCCATTGAATTGCAAATTCTTTAGTAGAATTATCACTTACTAGGATACTTGACAAATCTCTTTCCATAATAGAGCACCTTCCTTTTCATTTATTATATAGGATAACCAGCTCCAGTATTTTTATCCTTAATTACTACTTTTAATGTAGGAAATATCATTTCTACACGAGTGCTAACAACACTATCACGGACAATAGGATGTGATGCTCTTAATATCATTGCACCTTGTTCACCAACAGCACCAGTAAAATTAGCGCCAGGTATAGTAAATTTAATATAATCATCTGCATCATTAAGTCTTGAAAATGTAATTTCTAATGATATACCCTTAAAAACACTATCAGCAGTATCAACACCTTGGCGGAGTAAATCAAGAAAGAAATCATTTTTATTAAAGGAATCAGTAGATGTACTATCATAATCTACAAGATCTACCATCATCCCTAATTTGTAATCTCTTCTCCCTTCATATATTTGATAAGGCACCTTTTCATCACTTGTAGTCATATAATATTTGGGGTCAAGATTATTACTAACTTCAAGACTAAAATTTCTTATTGATTTTATAGTTTCAATTACTGTAGTATCTTTTGCTAAATTAATACTAAAATTTGCTTTTGAGAAGTAGTATGGTTCTGTAGATGCTAAAACTGGTACTTGTTCTACAGCATATTCATTATACCATGGAGTAATCTCTGCGGAAGTATTATCTTTATAATATGGCATTTTAAAAGCCATATCATCTAATGACATCGTTAATAAGCCACCTTCTTCACATTTATAAGTAGCTCTATTAACTTTCCCGCCTACAAACCATCTAGTAAGTCCTGCGGCACCAGCAGTACTGCTGTTATCAAGATATGTAGCTGCAACCCTAAACGGTGAAAGATTTACAGTATCAGTAATTGTATGGGTATAATATGCAGTACTACCAACCTGTGCATGATCTATATCATTAGCAATAGGAAGGAATATAGGATATCCATTTAATAATACAATATCAGGAATAGACCCTGAACATTTTGCGCGACCTTTATATGCCATAGAATAGCTTCTATTATTTGTATTCTGAAACCAAAATGGCTGAAAATCAAACTCTGGGTCTGCAAGAGTTGCATCATCAAATACTCCAAATGAATGTACAGCGGTAGTACTTTCTGTTGGCGCTTCTCCATAGTCTGATTCTATGCCATATGATAATTTCCAGCGTTCTCCACGATATAAATAATTATTCCCCATCTTATTGCTCCATCATGATTCTATTATTTTCAAGTGTGCAAGTAATATTCCCGCCCCACATATTAAATTGCTCTCTATTATATTCTGTAAATCCTGTATAACGTAATACTTGATAATCATCAAGCGAATGCTTTTGGTTATGTATAATCCTTCTAATTTCCTGTTTTAAATCATATAATCTCTGTCTTGATACTTTTGTAAATATTTGAAGTTCTACTCTATTTGTCCTATCAACATAATACCATGAATCTCTCCATGTTTCCTCTTCCCCAGGAGTTCCTAATTGTATTAATATAGTATCACCTGTAAAGAGATCATGGCGTAAGGGTGTAACACCATCATTAATATCTATTAATCGTGGTTTTGGTATTGTATTAGAATATGTTAGCCATTGTTCATCAAGAACTGTCTTAAGAACAAGAGTAGGCATTGGTTCAGCAGAATAAGTTGCCATATATTACCATACCTCTATAGATCTTAATGATTCCATTTTATCTTCTGTTTCTATTTTCCAGTTTTCTATCTTCCTATCAAAGGGTACCCTGTCCGTACCCCCAACTGTAAATAAACTATAATCATGATTTGTATATAAATCAATTGCAGTTAACTTAGTAGCTATATCTTCTGCTATATATCCTTGCCCATCAGTTTCAAGATCTCTTCCCCATATATATGAAATCCTAACTGCATATGTAAATTCTCCTATACCCCATCCCCACCAATGAGGACCTGTAAACGCAAGTCTTGCAGGCAACATAAAGAATCTTGAATAATATACTTCACCAGTGTCCGGGATAAAGAAATAATCATTAGTTCTTCCTAATGTCTTAGTTTCCATCCCACCACCAGTCCATATTTCAAGCTTTATAATTTCAATAATAGGTTTTCGTGTTAATCTTTGCCCCATTAAATTAAATTCATGATATTCATCAAGTACAAAATTATATTTCCATGATTTTTTTGTTCTATAGTCTATTTCATCTTGTTTTCTATGAATAATATCTTCTATTTGATTATATGTAGGAGTAGTTGCTTCAGTAAATTCTGGAAGGCTAAGAAGTGCCGCAACTTTTGTAGGTGTAGTATATCTAGCAATTGGATTACATCTAATTCTTTTAATTAAAGGATATCCACTACTAACTGTAGCTGTCATTTTCATATAATATCTTGAACGGTTATCAGGGACTGCCTCAACGGCATGAGGAATAGTATCAGTGAATGCAGTAGATTTCCAAAATGATAAATTTGGGAAGAAATCACCACCACTATAGCTATAATCATAACCTATTCGTGGTTGTATTCTAGTCCATAAATTACCAGTCCATATATAGTACTGAATATTCGAATAACCACCACCAGATACACCTTCAAATATTAATGAATCAAATCGTGATTCACTTCCAAAATATAATACATGCTCTGTCATAGTCAATACCGAAAATGAAGTAGAAGAATTTAAAGTACTTTGGGCAGATAATGTATAATCTTGATATGTAGAACCATCATATTCCCATACTGCTGTTAAATATGGAAGTTGAGTATATTCTTTTAATACATTAGTTGTTGGTATTTCTATTCCTACACCCATATATCATACCTCATATAATATAATTATATCAAATTAGAAATATTTAAGATACATTTTCAATATCTGGGTCAGTAAAGATATAACCAGACTTACTTCTAAAAATAAAATAATTACCCGGATCTAAATAACAAGATATTTTACCACTTGAATCAGTAATACCTTTTGTTACAACTGATTTGCCTGCAGTATCCAAGCATACAGTAATATTCGCACCTTGGATTGGATATCCGGTATTAGCTTCTGTAAGAATATATTCCCATAAATGCCCTAGACCCATTCCCTCGATAAAATATGAATATTGTATTTCTTTAGAATATTTTTCTTCTTCTAATAATTTAATAAAACAACATAATTTATTGCCTATAGGAATATTTCCAGGGATTAATAGTAGTCTATTACTATCTTTCTTTATTATCTTATTATAAAATATATTACTATTATTATTATCTATATTATATTTTAATATTAATTCTATATCTACTTCTATATTATTAAAATTAATCCATATACCTTCAAGAATATTACAAGATTCAGATTCAATACTAAATAATAACTGCTCTTCTAATATAGAGGATATTTTAACTTTATCTTTATAATTTCGTAATATAATAGACATTAATTAAACTTTGTATCTATACTAAATTCTGGGTATTCTCCAGCAGATATATTAAGTGATTTTTGATGTTTTATTGTATCTTCTTTCTCAGTAATATATAAAATCTTAATATTTAATTCTTTGTATATTTTAGTTAATATATCTAAATCTTGTATTAATGACACAAGAATATTTGTGTTATCATGCAGGTACATACTCCCCATAGTAATAGCCAAAATCCCTGCAATAGGAATTATTTCTTTATTCCCACTATTATTTATTTCTGGTTTATAAGAAGTTAATATTAGCTCAGCATACGCTGGAGTTATTATCTCATTAAGTAATAGTTCATAAGAATTAATTATAATATATTTTGTTTTTGGTATAATACATGAATTAATAATTGGATAGTATGGAGTAATTATTAAAGAATTAGCTACTGATATTATCTCATTATTAATGACTGGAATATACGGGATAGTATATAAAGAAGCATTAGACGGTTTTATTATTAAATTAATAATTGGGGTATAAGATGTTATAGTAATATTGTAATATGGAATAAATATCCCATTTTCAATAATAGGAGAATAAGAAGATATAATTAAATATTTATTAGCAGGTACAATATAATTATTTATAGTTTTAGAGATTATTGGTTCATATTTAGTTATACTTAATATTGTATTACTAATATATCTATTATTACCATTAAGTATTAATGGTTCATATGCAGTAATAATTAATGATTTATAATCAATATATATATTATTATTAATTATTGGTACATATGAACTTATAGATAATCCATAAGATATAGGTTCTATATCATTATCAATATTTTGTATTATTTGCGGATTATATAATGTTAATAATACAGTAACTTCAGGCACATAGATATTACTTCCAACTATTGGCGCATAAGATATTATAGATATAGAAGAATATATAGGAATTATATTATTTTTAATTATTGGCTCATATAATACAATAGATAATGATTTATTATTAGGTGTTAATCCTTTATTAATGATAGGAATATATTTAGTAATTAATAATTCTTTATATGGTACATTAATATTATTAATGATTATTGGATTATATGATGTAATAATTAAAGATTTATAAATTGGATTAATTCCATTATTTATTATTGGAGTATATAAAGTTATAGATAAACTTGTATTTATAGACTTAATATTATTATTAAGTATAGGGGAATATTTAGAAAGACCTAAGTTATAATTTGCAGGATATAAAATACTGGCAGAAGTAGTAAAAGTTTTTATAGCACCATTAGAAGAACCTATAGGCGAATTACCATATGCAATATAAGAATAAGTAGTAGAAGGACTAAGATTAATTAAAGAACTATCAAAAGTATCTATATCATATTGAGGATTAGACCCTAATATAAATATTTCTGGCACTATTACTGGAGCATAGCCAGTAGATGAAACTACTACTAATGCACCATCAGCATATGCACTAGCATAAGTTAAACTATCCGCTTCTACTATTAATCTTACTGTAATACCATTAACACTTGATAAACTACTCCTTAATGACTTACTTACTGATAATAACTGCCATGTTGAATCGCCAGTATGATATGAACTATTTACAGTTTCATAAGTAGAATCATTATAATCAATAATTTGTAACCGTATTCTATTCAAATTTGATGCATATACCCACATAGAAAAAGTAAGATCTTGGCCAGAATATAAATTAGAATTATTAGGCTGATGATATAACCATACACTTTTATCTATTTCTGCCCCTGGCCCTTCCCATTGATGTACATGTGCTACATAACTATTAAAAACATTTGAATTTAATATTATATCAGAAGAATAAATTGCTGCATCACTACCAGTTTGCCATGGGGTAGGATATGCAGACCATCCTATAGTATCATATTCGAATGATGTTGACTCAAGAATTTGTAAAGAATTGTCACTTCCATCAAATCCATGTATTTCGAATATAAAATCATTAGGGGAAATATCAAACCAATAAGGATCATAGCTATATAAAGCATATATATTGCCGCCAGAATAATCATTAGTAGATATTTCCCAAGCAACAGAAGTTCCTTGAACATCAGTACTAGAAGATAATACTATTGCATATAATGTACCGGCTGATAAAGTAACTTGAGTATTAAATATAATTTCATAAGGATAAAAATCCTCGGTAGATATACTAGAGATTGATATTTGCCCAGAACATAATATAGTACCTGAAGGTTTACCATCAATAGTAGTCTGTATAGAAGCAATCACATATGATGGATTTGGGGGCTCAAATCTTGCTAAATTACAAATTATATTTGTAATAGTAAAATCTGATAAAGGAGTAAATGTCTGAGCCATGTATGTATCTTGTAAAACACCATGCCCAATAGCCCACCAATCATAATAACTTCCTGCATTACTTATTCTTGCAGAAATAGATGAGGGTAAACCTTTAGAATATATTACCCCTCTTGTATATAAATAACTACCGCCTATATCGGCAGTTTCTCCATTGCCAGTGGCTGAATTACCTGTAATTGTGTTTACTATTCCTGTAATATTTGTAGAGATATCAGGAGTAGTAATCCATTCTATACTACTCCAACCATCACCTGCACTATTTTCTGCAACAGCACGGATATAATATGTAGTACTAGGCAATAATCTCCCTAATTCATTATTCCACCATGAAGTATAATTGTCTGAGGGTATCCTAATAGTATAATTTCCTGTAGAATAGCCCGAACCATTATAATAATATGCATAATTATCTGCCCAATTAGGTATATTATTAGTAGAAGAAAAACATACACCAATATAAGTAACATCTGTATCCCCCGTATCAGATAAATTAAAAGTTATAGTAGCAGGAGTTACAGTCGTTGAAATAATACTAATACTAGGTAAAGTCACTCTACAATATCCCTTTTAAATTGTGGGTTATTAACTGCAACAATACTTGCCTTTTTAATATCTACATACATAACTTATTACCTCTTTTCTCAAAGATATATTTATTAAGAAAAAGAGCTACTAAGCCAATGTAAATGCACCATAAACAGCATTAGGAGATATTGTTAATGTATTGCCTGAAGTGGTAGTGACATCATTACCGCCTGAATCAAGAGTGCAATAGCATAAAATATTACCAGATACTTCGTAAATTGCAGCAAATTTAGCCGTAAGATTAGCACTACCGGCAGTCCAGGTAACACTAGTAAATGTTACTATAACAGTAGAAGTTCCAGTTTTAGATAAAGTAGTTGAAGCACCACCAGTAGAATATCCTGTATTACTTATACCTACCTCATTAGTAACTCCTGAATATGTAGTTGTAGAAGCACCTAAATTAGAAGATGAAGTAAATAATGCTATTTTATATGTATCACTACCAATAGCGGTTGTCCCATCAATTAAATATCCTCTCCCTGTATTTGTAAATGTCCACGTTCCAGCAGCCATATTATATTCCCCCTTTTATTTATTATTTATATATCTTCTATTACTTGAAATTTACTAAGATTGCTAGTTATCCTAGAATTATTTGTTGATCTAATAAAAACTTTCCAAATACCTGTATTCGAATCATCTTCGATACCATAATAAAATACATATTCCCCAGTAGAAACTTTTGAAGCTGTATCTCCTTCTTCTTGATTAGTGCACATATTATTACCCTTAGAATCAAAGATAAATACTTTTACATTATCAGGGTCATAAAGGCCGCCATCATCGTCTTTAATAATGATTTTTATATCTACTGAATCACCACGATAATATTGTTGTATAGGCATTCATTAATCTCCATATACTATTGCATATATATACATTATATAATATATTTTAATATTTTAATAAAAATTATTCATATGTACTAAAATTATAATTATTATTATACAGGGCATTCTTGGATATAGCCTGTTCTTAATGTGATATCAGCATAAACTGCGCCACCGGTATATGGTTATACCGAGTGCTATAATGCCAAGGCCTATAAGTTCCATACCAGCACATCCTTACTGTATTAAAATACAAATATAGAGCAAAGGAGTAACAGGATAAGTAATATGTTAAGTGTTTTTATCATGCTTTTAATTCTCCATTAAAGTTCTTGTCCTCTTCTATCCCCTTTTTACACCTCTAAAAATGGTTCCAAAACTGCTAATATATTAGACTCAATCTCTAGCGGTTTATCCATGTTGTGGTGACATTTATCACAGGTAGAGGAAACCATTTCTGGAAGTTTGATTTTATCCTTTTGATCTAGATCAGTTTCCTCTTCCATCAACTCGTTGACTTTGGCTTCGAGTTCCTTTTGCTGGATTTCAGTCAAAGGTATATTCACGCCCTTATCATCTTTTTTAAGCGGCAGGTATTCTTTGACAATATCCTTCCTGACCTGCTCAATAGGCTTCTGAGCATCCACCAGTTTTATAGTGAGTTTAGCCACCGCCAAACTTGTTCGGACTGGTAGTTTGACTTCTCCTAATCGCTGAATAGTGTTACCTGCAAGATAGATAATATGATTTTTAACCTTCATCTCCTCTCCTTCTTTTTACGCTGTATCTAATATCCCAATGCTAACCAGAGCATTGACCAGATCGCCGAGAGCCGCCCAATTGTTGTAACTGGCTTTCAATGGCTGAATATTCGCCGCATGACCGAAGAATCCCATCTTTCCAGCATTGAACGTCAACTCTTGTGAAGCTACTGCGGTTACGTCCGTGGCACTATAAGCGGCAAATTTGCCCCAAATTAAGGACTGAGCATCCTGATGTGCTCTAGTTGTTCTATCAAAAGCGTCAATAAAAAGTTCCGATGTAGCATCGGCAGCAGCCTTACGTCCACCTGCATAATATCCAAGAGCAACACAGTTGGCAGCAGTAGTCTCCGTAGCAAGTGCATAAGCTCCAACTGCTGTATTGTTGCTTCCGCTTGTATGTGCATACATAGTATGGAAAGCAACCGCTAAGTTATTACCACTAGCAGAAGAAGTCATTGAATAAAGTGATTCAGAGCCGATAGCCGTATTTTGATACATTGATGTAGATTGCCAAGCGGCTAATTGGCCTATCATAGTATTGTGATTACCAACTGTCATGCTGTAGCCAGCATTATAACCCATCGCAACATTCAGATAACCAGTCGTAATGCTGCTAAGAGTCTTATATCCAAATGCTGAATTGCGATATCCAGATGTGATACTTTCCATAGTGGACTGACCAGTAGCTACATTCCCATAACCAGTAGTCAAAGAGTACATACTTCTAGTCCCTACAGCCGTGTTATAATAACCAGTAGTCAAGGAATACAAACTTCTCATGCCAACGCTAGTATTAAATTGTCCTAATTGCAATTTATCAGGAACTATAATATTTGCCGCTGTGATTGTCCCGTGAGAAATCGGACTTATAAATGTTGCGGGAGTAAAAGCGGTTGAACCTAAGATATTCCCAACGGCAGTATAGCCAAGAGTGTTCATATGGATATGGTCGCCAGAATCATAAAGAGTATTTAAGGTGGCTGCTGGACTCATAATGGGTATACCGGCCCAGGTGCCGTTATAAAGGCCAACGACCCTGTCGACATTGGCAGCTGTGGCAATCCATGTATTAACAGTTTCAAGAGCGGTCTGTTTTTGTGCGTTCCAGCCGGAGTAACCTGTCATTGGTGTTTCAGTACAGGCAATTACATAAGCGCCTGCCGTTTTAGCTGCAAGGTAGATAGAAGCCAAAGCGGTTTCGATAGCGGTAATCGCGGCAGCATCACCAGAACCAATACTATTGATAAATCCCCAATGGATGAAGATACCAACATTATTCAAGTTGGTGACATCTGTGGTCATACGTGTCAGCATATCAGTAACCGTTGAACCGTCCACGCCTCTATTGATAACGTCATATTTAGGAGGAACGGTAGATGTGATGACCAGCGTTGCTGTGCCGGTTGTCGCGCCTGAATCACAGGTATTAAGGCCAGCTACTAATGATTTCGGAGAACTGGCTATGGTTGCCGTTCCAGAAGTCAAGGTTCCTGTAACTCCATAAGGCAAGGTAATCGTAAATGTTCCTGCTGAAGTGATATGAATGGTTGTAGTACCGGCGGCGATTACTCCAGCTTCGGTAACTACACCAGTAAGGCCATTAGCAAGAATGGTATTTTGTAACAAACCCTGCAAAATATATTCAGTTACCCTAGCATTCAGGCGAGAATCTCCCATGCAGTAAACGGAGGTTATTGCATCCAGATCAGGAGTAGTAAAATCGCCGTCACCGATATTCAAACCTCCGAGCTTGAGGTTCTTGTAAGTCCCCCCGGCCAGGTTTTCCAGGCCGAGAGTATTGGCATTATATTCATAAAGCCTCAGATTGGGTGTTTCCAATCCCACATCGTATTGTCCTATAGTTCTTCTCATGCCAATGTACCTCCTGCGACTTCGGCTCTGAAATGAGCGGAAACAGTACAGACATAATTTACACCGGTTGCGCCGCCCATTATATATAACTGTATTAATTTACCAAGTCCTACTCTGCAAATACCCTCCCAGGTTAACTGGTTCCCAGAGGTTAAATTAACTACCAAACCCTGTACCGTTGTGATTAAAACTTGCGGTGTAGCGTCATTAGTTTGGATATAAATCCCAGTTAAAGCGCCACCAGCCGCTAACGCTGGCATCTGAATAACCAGTTTTTCCAGATCTACAGCTCCTACGCTTCCAGTGAACAATATGTAGCCTGCTGAGGCCTGATTTAAACTAATCGTAGTGGTCTTTAGCTGATAAGTTCCAGCACCAGATCCAGAAATACTAAGTAACCCTTTAAGATATGCCATTTGAGATGATGTTGTATTAGCTGTAGTTACAGCTGTATCAGCTTTATTGCCTATTACATCACGTTCTAATATATTATCTACAGAATCTTGAGAAGGAGTAGATAAATATGCCGCAATTGAACTAAGTAATGACCCCCATTCTATTTTCCAGCTCATATTAAGGCTCCTATAAAGATATATTTATTATTTATTTAATTATCAAAAAACCATTAATAATTTTAATATTATTTTATATCCCCTTTTAATTCCCCATTACTGTTACAACATATCTAGATACCCAACTTGTAGTTGCCGCTAATGAATAAAAATTCAGATATCTATTATTTGTACCAGTATCCCATACTACGGGTATTGTTTGTGTTCCTGTAGTGGTAGTTTTCACAGAATTACCAAATGCAGGTGCAGTTGCCGATACCGTTGTATCTGTTGGGAAAGCAGTAAATAACTTGGCAGTGAATGTATCACCAGTAGTTCCAGTATAGGTTCCAGCGTCAAGCGTACCAGAAGCAGCACTTGCAGTGGTTGTGATTAAATCAATAGATAATATACTAACTTGCTGTCCAAAAGGATTATCAAGCGATAAAATCATTGTTGTTGCAGTAGTACCAGCTAATATTCCCGAATATGTGCGGATTTCACCAGGTGCGATACCCGTATTGTTTGTCATGGTTGCAATCTTGCTAACAGTGGTTGCCGATAATGGATAGGCTGAATAGTCAGACCAACTATTTCTTGATACCTCTACACCCGTAACTGTCCCTGAATCAAAGTTAATAGGAGCGTTCTGAATAATACTAACGGTATTGATATTGTCGTTTGCTGAATGGGCATGACCGACGGCAGCATACAAGTAAATTGTTTTAGCGTAAGCGTCTATAAATTGGATACGTGGATTATCAGTAACACCTGTCGCTATCTCAAGCCTCATGCCTTCACTAAGAGTTTTTAGATAACCTGTACCAGTTAAAACAATCGAAGTCTCTGTTCCTGAAAGATTACCTGCCAACTTCCATGTTCCTGCAGCAAGCAAAGTAGCTGAATCCCTGAAAGTGTTATTGGTGATTTTACCACCAGTCAAAGTACCTGTGACTGTAATAGGGTTAGTATTTCCATGTCTTTGATTTCCACTGTCGAAAGTGCAGGCATTTACAGTTAAATTATTGACGGTATAAGACACAATCTTAATATCTTCTCTGCCAGCATAACGAGAAGTAACGTTATTGAACTCTATATTGTCTCCACTATAAAGATATATTGACTCGTATGTAGCACCATTGATTGTCAAACCTTCAATCTTTATGTTACGTGAAGGACTACCAGCAGGGTCAACCGATGTAACATGACCAACCTGCACTCCATATTGAGCACCGTTAATCTCTCCACCAGTCCATGTAATTTCATGCGAACCATGACTAATCCAAAGGCCTTTATATTCTGAAAGCATCTCAACTGTACGATTATAATAGTTGCCTGTTAGCACAATTCCGTAAGACTCAAAAACTTCATAACCAGTATACCCTACATTGGTTACGTGGTTATTGGAGATAGTCACGTCATGGGTGGCTCCCGTTACGCTGTCACCAGATAAGACCATAACACCATAGCCAGAAGCGTAAAGCATATTGCTAATATTATTGTTGTCAATTTGAACGTCCCATGAGTCATGCTCGGCTACTATACCACCGTAGCCATACCCTTCAAATATATAGAAGTTTCCAGTGGTCACTCCTGTTATTGTATTTATACCAGGATTAAGGTGTTGATAGTTGGTAGTTGGAATGGTTGAGCCAATAGCCATTCCCCAAACACCATCAGGCAAGGTAACAATAACATCGCCTGTGTTGGTAGTGGGGACTTGATATTCATAGACGCTTCCGACTGTTATCGGAAAACCCGTAACATACGTCCCTGAAACTGTGATTCCAGTTAGAGAGTACATCAAACCTATGACGGTATTATCATGGACGTTAATCCCGTGCGCTCGTTTAGTGGTAAGAGACGGAATGACGGCATTTCCGATTGAAACAGCTTCCCATGATACACCTTTAAAGTAGTTAGAATCTATCTCCCAATTCGTGCCGTAGCCTGTTTCGATAGCTTTCTGGATAGTACTATGCAATAAGTTAGTGGTACTTCCAGATGTGGGAATCCCAATAAAGGTACAGTCGTGGATATGCACATCATCAGCCAATGGGTCGTCACCGTTCAACCCATCATTATAAGGGCCTGTTATACATTGAGGTGGCATTACGGGTGCGACTGTGGTATCGGTATAAATAAAATTAACATGGTAAAACTCAATATTGGAAGCTTTGATTCTAAAAGTCTCTTTGTTGAATGTACCGCCTTGATAAACGTCAATAGAAGAACCTGGGCCACCTTCAATAGTGATATTATTCTGATTGACAATACATTTTGCCGACATGACAGCCCGACCTGTAAAATAAATCTTCCCACCAGTAGAAGCTAATGCGGCTATTGCGGTATCAAAATCAGTATTGGCAGTAGTCGCACTTCCTATTACATTTGCGTGGACTAATTCTATGGCAGTTGAACCTGGGAAAGCTATAACATAGGTAGCTGTACGACCTGTAGAGGCTGTAAGGTTAGTAGTAGTTAATGTACTTGTGCTTAAATTAGTAACCGTTAATGTATCTGTATCTGAGTTATAAGTTAAGCCAGAATCATCTACTAATAAGCCACCAGACCCTTCAATAGGTATTCTCCCAGCCGTTAAATTAGGTATACATGTCATAAGACTATTATTTTCTATAAAAGCCTTATGGCATGAAGGGCATGTATATGTTGAGCCTTCTAATCTATGCTGAACTAATGTTAATTCAATACTATCATAAGGACAATTAGCCATTTATTTATTCCCCCATAATACTATTATACTATC
>Ga0209083_1000234_pt1 | contig 87653 bp, 174 predicted proteins | sample AM7aDNAmetaG_FD_184132 | JGI IMG/M metagenome (GOLD analysis project Ga0209083, IMG submission 184132) | Freshwater microbial communities from Finland to study Microbial Dark Matter (Phase II) - AM7a DNA metaG (SPAdes) (version 3) | ecosystem: Environmental > Aquatic > Freshwater > Lake ...
TTCGTCGTGAGGGGTCACAGCACATCACTGTCGAAAATGTGAAGAATGCTAGGATCGTGTGCTTCACAGTGCCAAATGAGGTACTAGTTACACGCCGCAATGGAAATGTAGCAATTCAGGGTAATACCAAACATGCAATGCACCTTGTCAGGCTCTTGCGTATGTGCCGAGAGATTCTCACTCAGGGAGAGGTATTCGTTTACCGACCTGACTTTGAAGAGCTACTGGCAATCCGCAACGGTGCCTACACCTATGATCAACTGGTGGAGTGGACTCATACACAGGACAAGGAACTGGATGAAATCTACAAGACCACCAAGGCATTGCCCAAGAGCCCTGATAGGCGGGAACTAGACCGTCTATGCTGCCAGATGGTCCGTGAATTCAATGGTGTGGACCCTTCCATGCCCTACTTTGAATTGGCCCCTCAGTGTCCTGAGCACCCTACGGAGGGAGTCATCAAAGGAAGGTCTCCTTGTGAAGTTTCCGAAGTCTGGATCTGTCAGAGATGCAGAACTGCAATCGGGAAAGTGAAATGACCGACCGAATCCCTATGGTCTGGGACATGGAAACCCAAGACCCTGATGACTTCCTGACTCTCTTGCTCCTGTTGGGCCATCCCAGGGTTGACCTGAAAGCTGTCACGATTACTCCTGGGACTCCTGCACAGATCGGGGTAGTGAAACATGGAATGCACCTGATGGGGAAGGATATCCCTGTTGGTGCCTATGATCGGAACTACCCCAAGGATTGTGTTTCCCCTTGGCACTACAGAGCCTACGGGGAATGCAAACCTGATGGAGAAGCAGAGTACGGTCCTGAGTTGATCTTGCGAATCTGTGACCAGAGTACAACGATGGTCACAGGGGCACCCTTGAAGAACCTTGGGGCTGCAATTGCCCTTGGAATCAGGGAAGGCACTCCTCTACGGTTGGGACGGTTGTATGCCCAGGGAGGATTTGCGGGTGAAGGGGTTGTGCCTCCAGAGAAGCAACTTCCCAAGTTCAAAGGCCGAACTACCTGCCCTACTTTCAATCTCAATGGTGATCCCAGGTCTGCCTTTGATGTCCTGGATTGCTCAGGGATTGATGAACGTCACTTCGTATCGAAGAATGTCTGTCATGGGGTCATCTATGACCAGGAGATCCACAAGAGGGTTGAGCCTCTGAGGATTGAAAGTCGGTCCCTAGACTTGATCTACCATGGGATGGAAGTGTACCTTGCAAAGAACCCCAAGGGAAAGGCACTCCATGACCCCCTTGCAGCTTGTTGTGCAATTGATGAGGGGATAGGCTCTTGGGCCGAAGTAGAGATTTACCGTGAAAATGGGGAATGGGGGTCCCATCTTTATTTGGGCTCCCATACTTGGATCATCACAGACTACAACCATGAACGGTTCCTACAAGTCTTCTGTGCAAGGTAGGAAATGGGCAAAACCTGTCTGTGGGAATGCAACCGTCAGGGGTGGGTGATGAAGCATAGGGGCCTCAATACCAAGGCTGAGATATCTGGGATGAATGGGGTATTGCCTCATATCGGAGGAGTCCCCTGCCATCGTGGAAAGAATAATCACAAGAAGTGGCTCTGGGGAATGAAGAAAGGTCTTCGTAGGGCTAGACGAAGGCTCTCTACCAGAATTGTCCGAGAGGAAACATGAAAGCCCTATACCGACTTCCAGTGAAGAACATCGTAGGGATGGGTGACAGTTGCCCTGACACTATCACTCATTCCTACGTCAGGGAGCTCAAGACAGTAGAGACCCCAGAGCAACTCATTGCACACATCACTCGTTGGCTTGACGTGTGGCAATTGGATCGTGAGCTATTCCCCGATGTTCAACCCTTACCCACCGAAGGGGATATTCTTTCAGGTGCCTGGAAGGACAAGGTAGAGGAGGTTTTGGAGTGCATCAGTATCAATAGAATTGATGGCTGCAAGCACATCACGGCTGGAGAAGACTGTGTCTCTGCCCAGATCCTTCTACCCTTCCCGTTCCTGACGGTGATGGAGCTAGGTGCCAAATTTGGCACTCCTATGAGTGCTATCTTTGAGCAGAGATACGGGGATGGCAGCGGGTTCTAGCATATACCCTGTTCCAATCACGATCTATGGTTGCAGGCCAACCCCTGACACTCTCCACATTGATCTATTCTTCGGGAATGACCCTCATGGGATGCTGAACGCTGCACTCCTTATGGGAAGACCAATCCAGGAGTGCATCGAAGACCTGGACAAACTCCTAGTCCGTCATCCAGAAATTGGAGGGACTCCCCCCATGTTTCATGTTCAAGGGTCTTCCATGGGGCAAAGGTTCCACAATCTAGGGCTAGGGACTTCCATGTATGCCCTTGCGGCAAAGATGGTATGGGAATCCCATAAGGCTGTGTTGATCCCAAGCTGGTATGCAGAGGGAGGGACCAGTAGGGATGCCCGTCGAGTGTGGCAGGGTAAACGATTTGGGGAATTAGTGGATAGAGAAGGTTTCGTTGTGGTATGGAAGATCCGAGAGAGACCCTAAAGGTTCTCTTTCAAGGGATTGAACAGAAGAGGGCCCGTGAATACAAGGGTCAGGAACTCTCCCAACATTGCTTCCTGAACCTCTTCGGTAGCCCCTGGGAGCACCCTGAGCACTGGAAGAGGTTTGAGTACCTCTTGCTTGAATTCCTCGAAACTCAGCATGGACTTCCCACACCGTTGTCCACTATCAAAGGCATCATAGAAACCTTCGGGCCTAGCATCCGTCTTGTCATCCCAACTGTACGGCATGGCTACCTTCCTATCCTTCGATTGCCTGAAGATGAAGCTCGTCCAGGTTGTCTGTCAAGTGACACCTTCGGCAAACGAGCTTCTTGATAGCCCGTTCAATCTCCAGTGCCCCAGAGTTCACGTCTCCGATGGGGGCACAGGTATCTGCTTCCCCAGCTACCAGAGTCCCATCCACGTTCACGGCAGGGCAACAGAACTTCCCGGCTTGCTGGAGAAGGGCCATCCCGGTATGGATGCCCTTGGCTCTGACGGCAGACCGGAAGTTGAAACACATAGGAGAGACCCTGGAAACCTCAATCCCATTGTCCCTCACACGATCACAGGGGGTGATGTTGCCTGAGATGACTTCTTCCACCACCATCATCTCGGCTGCATCCACCCTCTGCCGGGCAAGGTCACTGAGGGGCAAAGGATAGAATTCCGGGTCCCTGGTGATCTGGATGGGAACCTTCAAAGACAGAGCCATCTTGTACTTGGCCTCATCCTCCAGGAACATCCCATTGGAAGCGATGAGAACTCTGAACTCCACACCTAGGAGCTTCCCCATGATCGGAACCGAAGTCACCATGTCTTCCAGGTCCGGGTGTTCGAAGGGTTCGCCACCAGAGATGAGGATGATCTGGGCTCCGATGTCCGCTGCTAGATAGAGTGCCTTACGGAAGGTTCCCCGTTCCATGTGGGCACCCTCGGGCCCGGACTCATGGATCAGACAGTGGGAACAGCCCATACGGCAACGGTTGGTGATTCGAATGATCATGGTTCAGAACCTGTTGGCTGGGATGGTGAGATGGAGGATGTAGTCCCGAAGGTCCATCAACTTCTCAGGTGACAGTGCCGGGCTGTAGTAAGCCATACTGCACTTACCAAAGGTTGATGGATTGGGGATATCGTTCTCAATCATAACCGGACTGATCCCGAAGTGGGGTGCCATGAGTTGGGTGAAGAACTCCAGGATTGCAGCCCTAGGCTGGTTATCATGGAAGACGATTCGATTACCCAGTTCATCTTGCCCAACGTCGATCTTCTGTGTGTTGAACACCAGGACGGGGCCTTGAACGAAAAGGAGCTTCTTGGTCATGGCTTCACTTAAAGGTGTGGTTGGAGGTTAGGTGTTCCAGGAAAGACAACCGGAGGTCCGTCAATTGTTCATCCGAGAGCTTGGGCTTATAGTAGGCAATGTAGTGTTTGTGTTCTCCAGGGTATGTGCCCATGTAGCAGGTTACTTGAGTTAGCTTGATACCGAAGTTGGGGGTTAGTTCCTGGAGGAAGAGATGCAGGATACACTCCGCATGGAACTCCTCTGGGAATCGGATTCGGTTACCCAGTTTATCCTGCCCAACATGAACATCGTCCAGGTTGAGGACTGCCACAGGACCCTTGACGAAGAGGAAGTTCATGGAGCCTCCCTGATGGTCTGATCCCACTTCCACATGAGAGACTCTGGGGTGTAGGGGAGTTCATTGAAGAACTTTCGGAGGAGATCGAAGCGTTCCCCGGAAAGCTTTGGGCTATAGGAGACCGTAGTTGTCTCGGAGTCAGTATCAACCTTGGTGATGGTGATACCAAAGTACCGATACAAGTACTGGTCAAAGAAGTCCTTGACTTCCTGGTAGCTCAACCCGCTCTGCATCACAATCTGACCGAAGTCCGTGTACTGCCTTGCACGAATAGCAGAAGCTCTGATGAGGGTTGTCGGTCTATCTTCAACCGAGAAGATGAATCTACGGGTCATGTTGACTGCCTTCGGATGAAGCCCAGGAAGCCCTTCCAGTTGTAGGGACTGAGCGTAGGCTTGTAGTAAACTCTAGTATTCCCTGTATCTTTGCTCTGCAAGATCCTGGTAACGGAGATGCCAAGCTCTCTGGTCATCTTTCCCCAGGGACCTTCCCAGAGAGCACGAACCTCAAGATCAGTTAGATCCTGACCAAAGGTGATGTAATTCCCTACGGAGTTCTGGAAGACATTGATGAGGTCAGACCAGATAATCTTCTCGGGAATGTGTGAATGAGCATCCCGGAACAGGAACTTCAGGGTGCTCACGCAAACACGTTGGGGTTGAGGTCTCGAATGTTGAAGGCAATGTCTTCCACGATGTCTTCCACGGTCCTGGAAGCTACTTCTTTCAGGGTTGTGATCTTGACCACACCACCAACAACCTTCTGTGAGAAGTTCATCAATCCTTCTGGGTCAGCCGTGAACTGACCATACAGCTTGTAGCCCAGGTACCGGATACCAGGGGTGAAGGAGAGGCAGATGCCCGTGACGAGGGAGGCAGAATCCTCCGAGAGACGGCCCTCAAAGAAGTAGGACCCTGGGGCATTGTAAATCTGTCGGACCCCGTGACGGAGCACCTTGGCTCCGAAGTGGTACTTGCGGAGGAAGACATTCCCAATGGATTCTAGCCATTCGGCACTGGTACCCGGCTTCAGAATCTCGGGAGGGAGATTGTGGGGATTCGGGTCAGGGACCTCGACTTCGTACATCTTCCGACCGATGATCTTACGGATCTTCATGGTTACCTCACTCTACTTACCGTAGCTGGGTTGAATCTTAACTTGAAATCAGAAGGGTGCCTGTGCGTGGCCCATCCAGGAGAACAACTGCATGATCCCTTCCTTCAGAACCTCAGTGCTGATGTCCAAGGTGTTCTTGTAGTAGGCATTGGTGGTTTTGTTTGTGTACCCCACGGAATGAATCTCCAGCCCGTAGATACCCAGGTATCGCTGGAAGATCGCTTCCAGAATCTCCATCGTGAGTTTCTGGCCGAACTCGATGTAGGGGATGTCATCCTCAACCTTGAACTCGATCTTGTCGGTCAAGATGATGGTTGTAGGGTTGTCACTACGGGAGAAGACTACTCTGATGCCACTCATGTTTACCCCGTACCCTTGGAGTGGACGATGAAGCCGAATCTCTGAGTGAAGCTCACAGGGTTCATCTCCGTCAGGGTCACACCCTTCAGCCCCCGGAAGAAGTGCATGGCTTCTGCGAACCACTGGGACAGTTCTCCACAGATACAGGAGTGAGGGGTCTCCGTCCCGTAATTGTGATCATTGAAGAGCACCTTGGCGACGAGCTTGCTTCGTCCCCTGACAGGCTTCTCATAGCTCAGGGAGACTACCATGAACTTGTCCGGGTTAGCCTCCAGCCACTTCACGATGGCATCCACAGTCCCGTCCAGGCCCTTGGACGTTCGGTACTCCGGGTCATGCAGGAGCTTGGTTCGCTTGGAATCCTGTTGGGGTGTCATGTAGTAATTCATCGTACCTACTCCTTCATGTACTTGATGCACTTGCCCAGTTCCGCCACGATTGCCGGGACCGTCTTGCCCGTGATGTCCAGGGTGCCCTTGCTGGAACTCTGAACGAAACCATCGCTGGACCCACTGGAAGCCACGATCCGACCGTAAAGCTTGTACTCCAGGGTCAGGGGATTCCGCAGGATCAGACCCACCGTGACCATCCCCAGGTCCGTGTCAGCCGTGAGCCGACCATCGAAGAAGAAGCCGTCCATGACAGCCAACTCCGTGATGGTCGCACACTTCACCTTGGCCCCCCCGTTGAACCGGGCAAGAAACTCACTCCCGATGGACTGGAGAAGGACCCTGATGTTGACGACCTGGGACTTCTTCAGGTTTGCCGTTGTGGTCATGCCCTACTTACTACACCCCGACCGAATCTTAACTCGGAATCGTGAACCTACAGTAAGTACAGTGTGGGCAAGGTGTGTATGTGTATTCCCCGAGCTTTCTCTTAATCTCTCTGACTGTATCAAAGATACAGTCAGAGAGATTAAGAGAAAGTCAATAGATTCCGCATACTTGAAATTCTAGGTTGAAAACCTTCGGCAGCCAGTTTCGGCCGCCGAAGACTGCCGAAACTGGCCGAAGAATTCCAACCTAGCGTAAACTAGGGGGAACTCAGGCTGTCTACGGTTTATCTACGATTTCTAGTTAAGGTTCAGGAAGTCAATGGTAATAGAGGCATGGACAACCGCTATTGGCCCGAAGCAACGGTCAAAGGCACCGAAGGGAACCACACCATCGGCCATTGGGACGGTGGGTTTGCTTCCCTCCCGGAGGCAGTCCTGTCCCTGTATGACCATCTCCAGATGTTCCTGACGGAAGCCATCGAAGAGGGCCACATCTTCGATTGCCTGACTGGGGAGAACATCTACAGTGTGGACAGTGCCCACATGGCGAAGTTCAAGAAGCTCTTCGACCCCCGTCCCGAGGAATAGGGTAACATCCCCATGCTCCACGTCCAAGAATACCTCAAGACTCACACCCTGGCAGAACTCAAGGAAGCCCACGGGATTAAGAACACCCTTTCGGCTTCGAAGCACAAGATGTCCCTGAACTACGATCAGATCGAGTCCAAGGAATCGGACCCACTGGCCTGTCAGTGCCGTGGGTTGATCATCGCCAAGGTAGACGGGTCTGTCATTGACACCAGTCTCCCGCTAGGAGAAACAGTGGTTCTGGCCCGTCCGATGGACAGGTTCTTCAACTACGGGCAAGGTTCGGCCAAGGAAATCGACTTCTCGGACCCGGAGACGGTCTACCTGGAGAAGCTGGACGGGACGCTGGGCATCCTCTACCGGGACATCTTCACCGGAGAATGGTGTGTAGGGACTCGCTCTGTCCCAGAGGCAGACCATCTCATTGATGGGTTCGGCACGCACACCTTCAGGACTCTCTTCGAAGTCTGCCTGTGGGAAACCCTCAGACGGTCCAACCCCCTCTGGTTCCAGGAACTCCAGGTGACGGGTACTGACACAACTCCACGGGAATTCTTCAAGTACTTCACCCAGACCTTCTTTGGGGACTCCAGGGCTACACTCTGTTGGGAGATCACTAGCCCCCTCAACCGGGTGGTGGTGGACTACAAGGACTATGGGATCACTCTCCTGGCTGTCAGATACCCGGATACTGGAGAGGAAAAGGACCCCAAGTATGTTGTCCCTGCGGGGCTCCCTACCCCAAAGACCTACAGCTTCGGGGTGGTAGCAGAGCTCCTGGAGTTCGTGGCATCCAAGGAACCCAGCCAGTTCGAAGGGGTGGTTGTCAGGGCCAGGAACCTGTACGGGTATGACCGACTCAAGGTGAAGAACCCGGCTTACCTTGCCTTCAACCGTATCCGGGACTCCGTTGCGAACTCTCCGAGGGCACTCATGGAGGTCATCATGCTCGGCAAGCACGATGATGTGTTCCCCATGCTGCCCCAGAGTGTCCAGGACACAGGGCAGAGGTACCTGGAGGGATTCAAGGTTCTCTCGGTCTTCTATGAGGGTGCCTATGACCGCTTGATCCCGGTCACGCTGGGTTCCGAGAACCCCCGAAAGTCCCTTGCCCTGAAGATTCAGGAAGAGGGGTTGTGGCTCCCCCCTTTGATGATGAGATTCTCTGGCAAGGTGGACTCTTTCCAGAGCTTCCTGGAATCCAACAAGAAGGAAGGTACCTGGAATGACTCCTTCCTGGACACCGTGATTGACAATGCCGAACGTATCATGGCCCGACAGAATAGGGGTGCTTTGTGACACTGGCCCGTGTTGAAGTGGTGGATGGCAAGCTGGTTCTCATTGACCCGGATGCCTGTGAGGTCATTGAGGCAGTCGAAAAGATCAACTGCCGTGGAACGCTGGAACTCCAGTGGGACCGTGTTCAGCACTTCACCCGACGCATCAAGGAACGGGGATTGGACCCCAATGCTGTTGTCATCCTCCTGCTGAACGTGAACACCGAACTGGGCTCCATCTTCGCAGACATCACTGTGCCTGGGTACAACTGGCAGGAGATTCGGGACCGGGGTGAGGTTCCCTATGCACGGGGCCTTGCCTTGCGGGACGGTATCCAGGGATCTCTGAACCACCTGAAAATGGGAGATGACCTGAATTCTGCCGTTGACCCTTCGATGGCAACGGTAATAGTAATGGATTATGGAACCGTTGCTGTTTTCCAGGTTCCTTTCCAGGCCAACTAGGAGTAAGTACAACTGTGACCAGTAATGAAGACCCAGTAATGACCGACTTCCTCAGTCCGAACGAAGCTGCCAAGAAGTACGGGGTATCCGAAAAATCCATCAGAAGCAAGGTAGCCGAGGGGAAGATCCCGGCCTATTCAATCGGCAGACTCATTCGCATTGACCCCCAAGACCTGAGAACCTACTACGGTCGATAACCCCTACAAGGGAAATCATCAATGATCACTAGTGTTTTGGACCTGTTCAAGTACTTTGGACTTACCTACAACTCTGACAGGCCCGTGAGCAACAATGCCATTCGGCTTGGAGAGCATCTCAACTCCAAGTACGATTGGGAGCCCACAGTGAGACTCCTCCAGGACAGGGTGGAGTTCGGCGCAACCCTGGAGGGTTGTGAGGAAGAAATCAAGGGCACTCCCTTGATGTACCCCTTCACTGAGGTTCAACTGGAATCCCTGATGGAAGGCATCGAGGATCAGGAAGATGTCCTCTGGGTGAGACACAAGACCCAAGTTCAGGCTCAACCAACTCCTTAGTTATTTCCAAGTTAAGTTTTGGACCAAGTGTGGTAATCCACATAGATTGCCATGTCCTTCAGCACTAAGACACTTCTAGCTGTACTCTCCCCTCTGCCTCGCTGGGTCAAGGCGGTAAGGGTTTGTCCGTATCAAGGGACTAAGACCCTGGTTCTCTGTCTCTGCGAACCTGGGCACCTTCCAGAGATTCACGATGACCTAGCCAAGAGGGGCTATCCCGAAGGTTGTGTCTTTGGCTGGGGTGATACAGGGAACAGAGTTCCTGAAGGTATCTGGTTAGACCTGAAAGGTGTACAATGGGAGAGCTACTAACCAACGGTAGGTTGACAGAGGTTACCTTTGACTCTGTAACTGCAACAAATACAGAGTTTGTAATCCATGCACCAACTACGGTGGCCGGTGAGAGTGAAGCTTTCCTCGATAAGATCCCAAAGAACAGAGCCGAACGAAGAAAGGCCCTGTTCCAGAGACCATGCAGACCAAGACGTTTCTAACAAGAACCGAGTTTCGGGAAGGTGTCTTCCAACGGGATGGTCATAAGTGTGTGGTCTGTGAGAGGGGTGACTGTCACCTGGACAGTCACCACATCATTGAGCGTCGGTTGTGGGGAGTCTCAGAAGGCTACTACATTGATAACGGTGCTACCCTCTGTGAAGTCCATCACCGAGAGGCTGAGTCCACTGTCCTATCCTGCGAAGAACTCCGTAGACTCTGTGGGATCAAGAACATAATTCTCCCAGAACATCTTTACCCAGATGAAGAATGGGATAAGTGGGGAAACCTGATTCTCCCAAACGGGATGAGGATGATCGGGGAACTCTTCTTTGATGAGAGCGTTCAAAGAATTCTCCAACCCGTACTTCATCTATTCACCAATCGGGTGAAGTACCCACGGACATACCATCTCCCTTGGTCCCCCGGGTTCACCAAGGATGACCGGGTTCATACCCAGGAGTCTCTCAAGGTATTGAAGGGTTCTGAGGTTGTGGTCACGGTCAAGATGGACGGGGAGAACACCACCTTCTACCAGGACGGGCTCCATGCCCGGTCCCTGGACTACCATGCCCATGAGTCCAGGAACCGGGTACGGGCACTACAAGCCCAGGTAGGGTTTGACATCCCCAAGGATTGGAGGGTGTGTGGTGAAAATCTCTATGCTACACACTCCATCCACTATGAGAACCTACCACACTACTTCCTGATGTTCTCCCTCTGGACAGACCGGAACTTGTGCCTCTCCTGGGATGAGACAAAGGAATGGGCTGAACTCATGGGGTTGAAGATGGTCCTGGAGCTCTATCGTGGACCCTGGGATGAAGCACACATCAAGTCTCTCTTCAAACCTGCCTTTCAGAACAATCCCATGGAAGGTTATGTGGTGAGAGTCACCCGTGAGTTCTCCTACCGAGAGTTCCGAGATTGTGTCGGGAAGTTTGTCCGACCCGACCATGTTCAAACTCATGGTGGACACATGAGACAAAGGGTTGTACCCAATGGGTTGGAAGACCTTTGAACCTACACATCAGGGTAGAAGTTCATAATCTCATGCCTGCGTTCCTCTGACCTCTGCATCTTGGCCTTAGCAATCTCCCCGAAGAGGAACTCCATTTCCTTTGCCCTCTTGTGGGAGTTCTTGACTCCTACTTTGGCACTCTCACTGGGGGCAATCAAACCGTGAGATTTCCTACCAATGATTTTACACTTGGAACATTCATAGCAGGCCATCTCCATAGGTACAGGTTGCCAGTTGTGCTGACAATCAGTGATCGGACGAACCAACTTGCCGGTGAACGGAAGAACTACACCCATCTTGGACTCCTTGTTACTAATGCTCCGTTGCCACCCGTTCCTGGACACGGGGATGTCGATTTCTCTGATGGCTGTCTCACGAATCTCGGCCCCGAACCGTTGCAGTTTGTTTCACGGTTCAGGACTCCAACTATTTCTCAAATCCGTGACATGGGGATTTCCTACCAACTCAAGGGCATCCTTGAGTCGTCTTGTTGCGTTTTACCTACCCACCCCTGTAGACGGGAGTTTGTGACACCCTCCAGTCGATTTACCTAAAGACAGTTCCCGAAGCCCAAAAGTGACATGGCATCTCTACTTATTAGGGTGCCCCAGGAGCCCTTGGGGTTGCACATCAATAGAAATTACTACCTTGACCCGGAAGAACATTACAACCCTACCTTCACTTTGGTGAGGTAATGTAGGTTGGGGTAGGTTGACGATTTTGAGTTAAGATTCGGGCTGATTACAGTAACTAGGGGGAGGAACAACATGAACCTCGCATGGGCCACAAAAGTTCATACACACATCCAGAGGCAGTCCAGCCTTGCCGTAAGGTTCAATGCGGAAGCCCAGATGGAGATGTACCTGGACGAAATCCTGGGGAACCTTCGGAACCCGGACATTGGTCGAGTGAGGGTGGTCCAGGTGAAGGGGACGGTTTGGGAAGTGGTGGCAGACCACAACTGGTACCCCTCCGAGATTCAGCTACTCCCGGAGGACATGACCGAGGGTGAGTTCAAGGCGGTTGCCTATGACTGCCACAAGACCTGGGAAGGCACCGGGAACACCCGTCTCTCAGCCCTTCGGTCCCTGGTGGAAGCCATGGTCAAGGACGGCACCCTGAAAGGAACCAGCCTGTGAGTTCCACCGTCTCCGCAGCCCTATTCTGGGGGGTTCTCCTGGATGAGTCGGAGTTCCATGATGCTATTGGCACCAACCAGGATTGGGAAGAGCTCAAGCGGTCCTTGGCTTCCGAGGGGGTTGCCTTCACAACGGGAGGCACCGGAGAGGTAGACATCTTCGGGATCGCTGCCCTGGATTCCCTCCAGGAACGTAGTGACTATGACCATGAACCCCTCCTGCCCCCTGTGTTTCGGCTGGTGTGGCGGGAACGCATACTGAATTTCATGGCTTCCAGGGGTATTGCTCCCCAGGAGCCCGGTTGGCATCTTCTGGTCCTGTCCATCTGATTTCGAGTTAAGAATCTCAAAGGCTACGGTAAGAGAACCATGGAAACCATTGAAAGCCTCCGTTCCGCAGTTCTAGGTGCCCTTCTCAGGAACCAGAACGCCCAGATTTACAAGGGTGAAATCAGTCCCCCCAGGGGAAGTACGGTCATGGGGGTGCTCGTCCATGCGAAGTTGCTGGACATCAAGACGATGGACAAGGACAACGTGAGGGGAGCCTACACTGGCTACGGGAAGACCGAGGAAGAGGCCCTCCAGATGCTCCTGGGCATCATCAACCTGGACCGGGGAATGGAGCCCAAGGAAGCCAGCACCCCTGGACTTAACATGTCCATCGCAGCCCAACGTCTCAGGAACGAAGCCATCAGGCTTCTCTCCGAAGCCTACTCCTTCAATACGGTGGAGGGGCCTGAGTGCAAGCAGGTTGACGGTATGTTCTTCTACACCGTCAACCTGAGCAACAAGTGTGGCACAGTGGCTACCCTTCATAGTAAGGGTAACTCTGAAATCGAGGCACTGGAAGACCTGATCCGAAATATCAAGGAAAGGGTGTTTCATCCTATGGATGAGAATTCGAAGGTCCGGGAACAGATTGCTCAGGTTCTTCACCGGCTGCATCCCGGAACCGAAGTGAACGTGTGGTTGCAAGCTGCCAAGAGCCCCGGCAAGAATCTCTTCAGGGAAGCAGTTGCCGTAGTAAACAAGAAGGGCACTGTGAAGACCTACACTGGCAATGGAAGTAAGGATGCCTATGCCATGATGGCTCTCCTGGAGGAAGTCGAGAGGGTGGAGAAGGATGTCCAGGCCCAGACCAGAAACCTTCTGGACGTGGTTGCCAAGCTCTTCCGAACCCGGAACGATATCACGGTTTCAATCTCTTCACCGGGGAAGGCCCCCTCACCCCTCACGGGTGTAATGGTCTTTCTCGGTGTGAATGATCCCAAGAGTTTCTACAAGAAGTACCAGGGTACTGGGGATACTTACTTGGATGCTCTCCAGGATCTTCGGAAGCAGGGGATGAATCTTGCTGCCCAGGCCAAGACCGAGGGTCTCTGCAAGGAAATCACTGACTTCCTCTATTCCAAGGGGTTCAATAATGTCAAGGTCAACACCGTACCTGCCAAGCTCAGTGACCCTGCCTACTGCTTCATTGATGCTTGGAAGGAAGACCAGAATGCTCCCCGGAAGTTCATTTACAAGGGTGAAACCGAGGATCTTGCTCTGACAAATGCCATGGAAGCCATGAAGTTCATGTCCAAGGATGCCCTGGCAAGTATGAAGGCTGAAACCCTCAAGGATACCCTGGCAAGCCAGAAGGCTGAAATCCCCATCAAGAAGTTCTCCAGGAAGATCATTGCAGGAGTCCCTGGAACCTGTATCCGGTGCAACAAGGACTTCTGTAAGGGAGACTACATCTTCCTTGAGCTTCACAAGGGTTATGTCCATCCTGGATGTCTGACCATGCAGGAGTACACTGAAGCCCAGGGATGTGCCCTTGGATTCTTCCAGCACAACCCGGAGCACAACCCGGAGCCCAAGAAGCTCAGTCCTGCCAAGGCCGAAGCTCGGAAGATGGAGCTTGTCCGGGAAATCATCTCTGCCTCTAAGAGTACCATCAAGTACACTGAGATGTTCCGTATCCCCTACAACATGGATGTTTCAGTCTCCCTACAGAGCATGGTTCTCTCCATCGCTCACCACATGAGGTATGTGGGTGATCCTGGCCCGTACTTCATCGTGGCAAGGAATCACCATAACGACCCGAACATGGTGGTTGGGGGAACCACGGAACTCAAGGCACTCAAGAACCTCCTGGCTACTGTCAAGGATAAGTACAAGTGAGTAATCCCATGAATGACACCAATCCCGAGTGTGAGAAGTTCAGCAAGGGCTTCCAGGAGGGTCTCAAGACCGGAAGTACGGGTGACCCCGCTCTGGATAAGCTCATCAGAGCGGACATGACTACCGAAGGTACCCATACCAAGGCCGTCCGTGTCCTGTCCCCGGCTCAGGCCCAAGCCCGCAAGGCCAAGCTCGCACAGGAAATCCTGGACATTTCCAGGGGTAAGATCAACTTCGTGGACACCCAGCGGCTCCCCTTCGGCAAGGAAGATGAGCCCCTCCGTGGTCCCATGGGCTGGGCTGGAAAGCTATCGGGAGCGGATACCTCCGGTCCCTATTTCGCTTCAGCTTTCTCAAACAACCATTTCATCCTTCCCCTGTGTGGCCGGGGTAAGAACGAGATCATGGCCCTTCGGGACCTTCGTCGGGTGGTGACGGAGAAGTACTGGAAGTAGTATGCGAGCCGCAAAAGACCTGAACTTCGGACCTCTCGGCACCATTCGGAAGGGTGACACCATCACCCTTGCCACTGAAGCACAGATTGAGAAGTGCAAGAACTCAGTGACTAAGACCTACGAGTACTACACTGAGCATTACAAGATGCTCCTTGCTCAACTCAACGGTGAGTCTATCTGGCTGTTAAAGTATGACGTTGTTGAGGATGAGCCTCTCCCCAAGAAGAAGGTCATCCTCAACCGTCAACAGATTGAGAGTAGGAAGCACGCTCTGGCAGAAGTCATCCGTAGTCATTACAAGGACCCCATGGCGGAAGTCATCGTCTCCAGGGACTACGGGGCTGATCCAAAGTACGGTCTTGGTCCCAAGTGTGAGGGTGGCTATGTAGCCAAGGTGGAAACCGTGGAAGGCCCGTGCCGAACGGGTTCTGGACTCACCGAGCTCAAGGCACTCAAGAGCCTTCTCAAGAACATGAAGCTCAGGTCATGAAACCCGTCTGGTCAGAGAGTACCGCCTATCTGTTCTGGGGGACTGTCCTGGAGTCATCGGAAGAACTCTTCCGATTGGGTATACCCGAAGTACGGGCAATCCTGAAACCTCTGGGGGTATGTCTTGTAGAAGGTGGTTACCCTGCAACGAGTCTAGGGACAATCCTTACACGTTACTGGGGTCTTGCCATTACAAAGTCTCTTCAGAAAACGAACACATTTGACCCCATCAAGGTTCAGGCTACAGGTGGTTGTCACCGGAGAATCACCGGAGCCCTGACTCGACTAGGGTTGAAGACACAATCCCCAATCGGTTGGCATCTCATGGTGCTTACCAAGGTCGAAGACTACGATGACTGAAGCACAGCATCGACAATCCATCATTGACAAGCTCACCTATCTCTGGGGTAACAATGCCGTGGTCACGGTGAGAGACTATGTACCGACTCCAGGTAGCCGCTACAATGGAACCCATCTGGCTACCGTCGAGTGTCCTGGTATTGATGAGAGTGCATGGTCCCAAGATGGTACCACCGAGATTCAAGCCCTGGAGAATCTCCTCCAGTCGGCTATCAAGGTGGCTTGGGAGGCATGGGGTAAGAAACTACCATGAAGAAGCTCTCACAGTACGAAGCCGAAACCCGTAAGGCTGACATCGTGGACCAGATCATCAAGGTTCTACAGCCCGACAAGGACTCCTTGACCTCAGACCTGGGTGTCCAGACTCACAGGTTCCACGGCTACCGTGCCCTCAAGGACTACACCAGTCTCGGTATCTACATGGCCGAAGTGACGGACCTCTACAACACCAGGAGAACCATCCAGGCCCGAGGAAAGACTGAGATTGAAGCCCTCAAGTTTCTTCTTGTCAGAGTCAAAGATATCACATCTGCCGAAGAGCTTCTGAAGAACAATCCGTGGGAGAACTCGTGATTCTCACACCCCAAGAACAAAGGGATGCAGTTGCTCAGGAGATCCTGAGTCTATTGGGGTCTACCTATTACATTGAAGTAGGCAGGTACTACCATCACCCTCAGACACTTGGAGGTACAAGTGACTACAGTGCTCAGGTGTACTGTTCCGAGGGGGACAATGCCGGTGCCTACAAGACCGGACAGGGCCCGTCTGAGATCGAAGCCCTGAAGAACCTGTGTGTACAGGTCAAGGCTGTTGAAATTTACTTGCGGATAGTGTTCCCTGTTCAAGGTAATGGTAGGTAGGAGTAACTAAACCATGAAGTCTCTACTCAGTCTCGGCATCAGGCTCAACATGAACAGGAGTAAGTTTGCAGGGAACCTCCAGCCCTGTGACCTCTTCGAACGTCTGATCCTCACCCCTCTCCCGTTCGATGATGGTGTGATCCGCTTCATGAGCAACATCCAGCGGGAGCCTGTTTCCCGTGACATGGACAAGGACATCACCTTTGATGCCCATAAACTTATGGGGGAGAATTCCCTTGACTCCTTCGGCTGTATCATCATTGACATCCCTGGCAAGGTCATCGTTTCCTACCAGGATGTAGTCCCCCTGGACCAGTTCACCGTGAACCTGAATTCCCCCACGGGCAGGGAGCTTGCCTACCGAGCCCTCAAGGCCGATAGGGTCACGGTCCCTGGACTCTCCTGGAAGGAAACCGTCAGTCTCAGGAAGGCCCTCGCTTGCCACAGTGCAGGCGTCCATGTTGAGTACCCCCACAAGACCCTGACCTTCCAGGTTGTCTATGACCTGGAAATCAAGCACACCCCTATTGATCTTGTGATCACTAATGCCGATGGCTCCAATCCTCACTGGCATGAAGCCATGAAGGATGTCAAGGCAGCATGGGACAAGTAAGTCAGGAAACCATCGAAGCCTTCAAGGCTCTCGATTCCATATCTCTCAAGGCTGAACGAATCATCTTCCAGTCCTGGAAGGACTTCTTTGACCTGAAGATGTATGCTAACTTGGGCATCCATGGGCTTGAAGAGAAGCGCATTCTCAGGGGACATACCAAGATCATGGCTATGCTTGATGATGCCAACTTCCAATCTAACCCAATGCCATCACTCCTGGCAGGAAACCCATACCATTTTGATAAGGAGATTCCTCACGTCAACAAGCTCTTCCATGCCTACTTGCAACAAACCCACTTCTATTGCGACCGGGTTATTGCGGGCTGGACTGACAAGGAACTGAAGTGGACCGAGAGGAATGCCGAAATTGCCCTCAAGAAGTGGAAGAAGGCAAGAGACCGGCTGGACCCAGGTCGGAGAGACATGTGGGACCGAAGGATGAAGGCTTGGTGGGTCCGTAAGAATGACCGTCTGAAGATGTACAGGGCTAGTCAATCATAGTAAGGTACTACCCATGGAACATCTCTACATCAACCACTGGCCCCCAACCCTGCACGATATCTCTGATGCGTTTGCACGCATTGAAGCTCTTTGTGAGAGGGTCACAGAGATTCATCTTCACGGGGAAGACCTGAAGGAGATGTTGAAGTCCCCAGATTTCGTGAATTACCATAGCATTGAGGATGGTGAACATTATCTCTGGGGTGCCGAACTTATCTGTGATTCCCCTACCTCCATCTTGACCTTCTCCGGTGAGAACGGGACCAAGGTCACCATGTTCAGAAATACCCATTAAGGTAGACATGAAGACTGTGAAAGAAGCCTATGAGGAAATCAAAGCCCTTGTAGCCTCCAACCCTAGGTTCCGTAACATCCTGGTGAATCTTAGGCTAATACCTGTACCTGTTGAAAAGTACTGTCAGGGTATGGAGCCCCCCTACAGTGAGAGATACAGTAGGGTGGTAGCCCCCCAACCCGAGACTGAGAGTAAGCTGGTAGAACTCAAGGTTATCAAGAACAGGGAAACCACCCAACTGATCCAAACGCATGACAGGATCATCTTCCAATGGGATTGCATCAAGGATTGGCCCGAGGATTGGCCCGAGGGTAAGTGATGACACACACAGTCAATACACTAGAACAGTCTCGGAAAGACATTACGGATAGGTTCGTTGCCATTACCTCCCATGGAAGGCAGCTAGGCTTCGAAATCAATAACTACTCTGCATCTTCCAAGAGGGTCAAGCACGTCATCCGTCTATTTCATGCCTACCTGAGTCAGACCCAGACCTTCTTCGATAGGGTGGATTCATTTACCCGGATGGACCCAGCCCTGCCTTGGGAGCATCAACCCACAAGAGCCAATAGGAAACGCTCTGACATGGCTTTCTATGCCTACAACCGTAAGGTCCATTGGGCAGATCAGAACGCTACAATCTGTTACCACAAGTGGCTGAAGGCCCGAGATGGGTTGAATGACATATCCCGGACTGAGTTTGATTTCTGGATGAAGAACTGGAGGGGCCAGAACCGAACCCTCCCCCATGAGCCTATACCCCAAAGCTCCTGGAATGGTGGTTGGTATTGTACTACTGCGATGATGCCACCCAAGACCGAGGATAAGACATGAAACGAGCAGATGAAGTGCTAAGTATCGCCCAAATGGACAGACTGGTAGAGATGTGTTGCTTTGCCCAGCAAGCACTAATGCAAGACCCTATTCAGTTCTGTGCTGTTGTAGTCATGCCTAGACAATCTAGGAGTGATGAGCTACACACAATCCCTGGGGGCTACAACTATGGGTATATTGCTCATGCCAGAGAGAAGAAGTACTTCCTTCCCGTTGTGGATGAGAAAAGCTCCCCGTTGTATGGCTGTGCCCTAGCTGTACTTCCCTACCCCCTCACTGACATCCTGGGTCAGGCAGTCATGGAACTACCTGAGACCATGTATAACGATATGCCAGGGATGGTTCCGGTTCTGGTAGTCACTGACAAGCTTGAATGGCTTTCGACCATGATTTCCCCTGAGAAGTCCTGAAACCATGGGTGTCCAGTACTTTGATAGGGACGGTTTACCCGAGAGGTATACCCCTACCGAGCTAAGAAAGACTGGCAGCACCACTACAGGTAAAACAATGGAAGCCACACACACCAAAGCCCTGTTGGCAGAGTACAAGTACCTGAAGGAAGGGGAAAGGCTCTACCATGAGTGTATGAGTATGGTTCACGGAGCCACTTACTGGTTGAACAGACCTGATGGAGACCGCATCAATACTGATCTCTCGGTTCTTACGGCAAAGATCGTTGAACACTCCATGTGTGAGATCGACCGTCTGGTAGGTCTCCATGAAGAACTGGAGACCTTCTACCGGAACATTGAAAGTCATAAAAACTGCAATGGGTATGAAGAACTGAGGAACAAGGTACGGTCCCATCTCTTTGACCAGTGATCACATACCCCAATGACAAGTTTGCCATCGGTAGACGTTGGTATTGCTCCAATACCTACAGAGATGCCTTCGGTCTGATTCCCTTCTACTTCATCATTCTCGACTACGGCCCCACCCCAGACTCCAAGCTCTGTAGCCTCAAATTCGAGGTAGACTGCCTGCGAGACCAAGGCTTGGATAGCTTCAGACTGAAGTACCGGCTGCAACTCTTGGGTCACAAGTCCAAGGGTGTCTACACCCATGACCACCTTCTGAGAGTGGCTACCCCCATCCCCATCCCGTGGGAACAGATGAAGAGACTCCCCTGCCATGGGAATTTCTTAGGTGGGTACTTCTACCACTTCATCCTACATCCCCTCTTTCACCCCGAAGAGACCCTCCTGCCGTTTTCAGGTTAAGATTCAGCCCCTCCCAGGTAAGCAAAGGAGAGGCAATCATGGAAACGGACCCCAGGTTTCAAATCGGCCGACGCTGGTACCTCTTCAACACTCACCGTGAACAAACCGGGAAACTCCCGGTCATCCTCATCATCCGGGGTCCAGGGTCAGAACCCGACACCTTCCTCTGTACACTCCGGTGTGACAAGACGTGGGCCAAGAACAGCTTGTGCCCCGACTTGACCTGGAAGCTTGCACACCCTCTCCTGGAAACTATCCTGGAAGCACAGGGTCACAAGACCCGTGTATCCCTGACACGTACACACATCGAGAATACTGCAAGGGTACTTCCCTGGAGTAGCAACACCTGGGACCAGGACTTCCAGGTAGGTTTCCACACCTATATCACTACCCCCATCTACAAAGCAGCTTGAGTTTTTCAGGTTAAGATTCAGCAACCCTACGGTAAGATAGACATGGGCAAACCTCGCAAGACCCCCTTCTCCCTCGGCAGGATCTACTACATCCCCATGGATACCTTCACGGGTCATACCAGTGACCCGCCCTGTACCCTGGTCAACATCTCCAAGACCCGGACCAACACCGCCAAGCTCTGTACCCAGCATTGGGACCGGACTTGGCTGGAGTCCCATGGCTTCACCGGCTATGCTCTGAAGTCCAAGCTCAAGCTCCTCGGAGACGAACTCCCCCGATTCGTGACCCATGAATTCCTGCGAACCAAGGGCAGGATCATTGCCAGTGACATCCCTACCGAACGGGAGCCTGATGGCATGGGACCCCAGGAGTCCTGTTGCCGGTGCCACAAGCCTACCCCCTTCTGGACCCTGCTTCCCGACCGGAAGCCAGGAGATCAAATCCCCCTCTGCCGAGAATGCAGCCCCAAGACACATCCCGATCAGATTCCTTCCAAGGCTGCTTACTGCCAGTTGGAAAGAACTCTCAACCAGCACTGGACCCCCGGATGAAAACCAGGATCAGAGTAGGTCAGGTTTATGCCCTTGTAGCTTCCAACGGCCTACCCATCTACTATTACGTGATCGACAACGGGATGCACACTAGAAACAAGAAGTGCCGCATCGAGGTAAGTCTCAACTGGGCAGATCAGCACAATATCAAGGGTGAAGCCCTGGTGACCTTCCTCAAGAACAACAACCATGAAGCCATCTGCTATGTCTCACACAAATTCCTGCGTGCCCTAACTCTGGTGACCCTATGATCAAGCCAATCTACAGGATCTACCACAATTACCAACTAGACATCTTCGTAGGTTCCAACCAGGAAGACACAGGACCCGCCCTGCCTGTGGGGAACTACCAGACCCGGAATCGAACCGAAGCCTACCTAGTCCTGGCCGCTTTCAAGGTCTTCCTCCAGTATAGAGGCAACGGGATCGTAGGTGCCCCCCTCTTCAAGGAACTCCGGGGCCTCCTGGACATCCCCCTCGGCACCCGTAAAACTACCCAGGCCGAGAATGCTCTGCTCATCTACATGGGTGAACTCTACGCAAAAGGAACCCTGCCTTGAACACCGTCAAAAACATGCCCGAGAAAACCGGCTACTATCTCGTGGCTACGGAAGACGAGTCCGTTCTCAGGGTTCTCTTCATCAACGACCATAACAGGTCCCTGGAACAACACCGCTCCTGCCTCAACGTCTGCGTCGAGACAGGTGTCCTCGCTGCCCTCATCCTCTCCATCTACCGCTCCCTCCGGTGGGACCTGACCCACAAGATCAATGGCAGGACTACTCTCCAGGAAGCTGTGGAACTCCTGGACCTTGCCACGGGCATCAATATCCCCACCTTCACCATCATCCAGGCACTCACGTCCTACTTGGGAGAATGCCTCATCACAGGAAACATCGAACTGTGAACCCTCCCGTGACCCTCCGACGTGTCCCCAAAATGTTCGGCATTGGCCGAAGATGGGCCCTACCCACAAATGTAGCCGTCGGCTCAACCATCTCCTTCCTCATCATCGGCCAAGGTAAGACCCGTAACTCCCGGACGTGCAAACGCACCGTAGACCGACTCCTGGAGGCTCAGGGCTACAGCGGAAATGACCTTCGGGGCTTCCAAACCTTCATGTTCCACGGTTATCACTGACATCCCTACCAAATCCCTCCGACCTGACGGATGCCCTACACCTGACGGATGCCCTACACCCCCAAGACATCGTAGCCACCGAATCCTAGACCTACACATGAAAATCGTCCGGGGCTAGAACTCGGCAACGAAAAAATCCCAGCGTGCCCTCGTCGGGCGTAACTACCCCTAGAACCCGGGCCCAGTAAGCCCTCCACAAGGACTCTGAAAATGCAGAAGACCCAGAAGCTCCCCCTGATCCTCTCTCTCCCCGTCCTCTCGCCTATGGAAATCTACTCCAAGGAAACTGGAAAGGATGTCTACGTGAAGCCCCACGGCTCCCGTAGAGCCATCCGTGTCCGTGACCTCCCGGCTGGTTTCCTGAACAACACCTACTTCACGTTCCCAGGAAGTGAAACTCCTGACAAGGAGGCACCCCCGGACAATGACGTGATCACCATGAAGACGTGGGTCACCCCGAGCATGGCAGATTGGCTCCTGTCCCCCGAGATTCACCAGCACAACCGGGATATCTCCCCTCCCAGGATCGAGTCTCTCAAGGGTGCTATGGAAGAAGACAAGTTCCCCTTCGTAGGGGACCCCATTCGCCTGTGCATCACCCTCCACCAGAATGGTACCTATTCAGTGGAGCTCATTGATGGACAACATCGGTTGGATGCCATGCGTAAGGCACAAATCGCCATGTGGCTCAATATCGTCTACTATCTGAGCCCCGAACACCGTATGTTCATTGACATCGGTCGGGTCAGGAGCACGGCAGATAGCCTCATCCATGCCTTCGGGTTTGAGAGGGCACGGGAACTCTGTGCCTGGATTCGACTCATCTCCGAAGTCATCCTGAAGCAGGGTAAGATCGTGACCCCCATGACGGTCTACACAATGGTGAAGACCCATCTGGATTCCGTCAATTGGGTAATGAAGCGTTTCCCCAAGAACTTCAAGTGCCCCGCAAGCATTAAGGCTGCTTTCCTTTGGGCACATGCTACTGATCCCCAAAGGGTTGATGGAATCGCCGAGAAGTTCATCACGGGGGCTAACCTGAGCCTCACTGACCCCATCCTCTGGGTCCGTAAGCAGTTCATCTTCGCAGGAGGAGACAAGAAAGGGAAGCTTGACCCCAAGCATGGATCAGCACGGGTGGATATGATCGCTCTGATCCTCAATGGTATCGGACTTTCCCTGGATAATCAGGGGGTAACGCAGGAAATTTCTGCGGATAACTCTGCCCTCCCACTCCTGACCGAACGGTTCAAGGCTGCATGGGATCAGGAATCTCTGAGGGAGCCTTTGACAGAACTGCCCGTGTCCAAGAGGTTCAAGGACTATGCAGATTCCGTCTTCGCCCTCGGCTTGAACTACCCTGAAGGTATGGACCCCATGGGACTCACCGTGACACAGAAGGTTACCAAGTCGAAGAAGAACAGGAAGGGCAAGCAGGGCAAGCAGGAAGAGACCATTACCGTCACTACTGAAGTCACTACCAAGAAGGTAGCATAGGCTACACGTTCCCCGTTCCCTAACTGTTCCCCGTTCCCCGTTCCCGTTCCCTACATGGACATGTAGGGAACAGGGAACACCCTAACATCCGTTCACAGAACAAACCTGCAATAATATGCTTAGTCTTGCAATTTTACACATAACTTGAAACCAACACTGGACAAGGATTCCTGACCATGAAAACCCCAAAGACCCCGTTGACCCTGACTGAACCCAAGGACCCTATGACTATTGACATGAATCACCCTAGAAGTACGCTAGATAATATCACCCATGTTTTCGGAATCGAGGGTGCCAAGGACATCTGTGCCTGGATTCGACTCATCTCCGAAGTCATCCTGAAGCAGGGTAAGACCCCCATGACCCCCATGATGGTCCATACGATGTATATGACACACATGGACTCCATCAACTGGGCACTCAAGCGTTTCCCTAGCAAGTGCCCAACTAGTGTCAAGGCTGCTTTCCTCTGGACATACCCCACCGATCCTATTCGGGTTGATGGGATTGCCGAGAAGTTCATCACTGGTGCTAACCTGGACCCGGATGACCCCATGTTCCTGATCCGTAAACAGTTCGCCTTTACAAACCCTGAAGGGATGCACTTTCAGGTGCCAGAGGGTAGACCCAATAGAACCTATCAGGTCATTCTGATCCTCAAAGGTATCAGTCTTTGTCTCGATAACCAGAAGGTCAGGAGAATCTCTGTGGGTACCAACAGTCTCCCAACCCTGGTAGAAAGGTTCAAGCCTGCCTGGGATGCAGAAGAAATGGGTAAAGTTCCCGTATGGAACTCCCCCTCACTCCTCAACTCCTGACTTGTACGTATAAGACTCCAAGACTGGTACTGCCAACACTGGACCCTTTCCCCAGATGACAGGGAAAAGGGACAGCACATCCTGGATATGCTGGCTACCACTTTAGAGAAGAATACCACCTACATCTGTATCACTTCAGTAGGTGAGTTCAGAATGTACTTCGGACAAGATCACCTAACCGCAGAACCCTAGGTAGTCCAAGCTCTCTTCCAAACCAAGAGAGTCAAACACGTCTGGGTAGACTCCCAAGGCAGAGTCATCAGCTTCGATACCCATTAAAGAATATGCTGGGAAAATTCCAGCCCCAGACTACAGCCGAAAACTGATCTGTAGTTCGAAACCCAAAAGTTTATACAGCGGTTCTAGGTGCCTGACCCCAGCCATCTGCCTGCAACTACAGGTGCTTACTGACACCTAGGGCCTAAGCCCCTGTCCCAGCCCCCTGTCCCAGTCCCTTGTCCCTAGTCCCTAGGGCCTTGTCCCAGTCCCTTGTCCCAGCCCCTTGTCCGGTGCTTGCAACCCTACATAGGTAGGTTTAGGCCCCCTGATTACCTAAATTGGACCTCGATTTTAACACGGGTTCAATGTCACTATTTCGGCCCATGGGACTCCTTGGGTTACTTTTCTATACGGTTCTACAGGATGTCCTGAATCCTCACAGGAGACGAGATATTATGGTAACAAAATTCCACACTGAGCACACACACTGAGTACACAGATGTCATTTATACACATGCCTGAAGAGGCTTGATTTGTGTAGTAGAGAGGGGCTTTGATTAACTTGATTTTATTCACAAAGGTAAGACATGACAAATCTCATGCTGTCCGAGACACAGGTGCGGCAAATCATTGAGGGTGTGCTTGCACGCTTCGGCCCCAAGTTTTCCCCACCCTTACAAATAGCAATGAAGGCTGCACAGCAAGGTAAACTCTACCGTGTGAAAGGTCATGCTCTGGGTGGGCTGCGTATCGGTGAGAGCCCTAGGGTGGTTCTTCGTGAGGCTCTTTACTTGAATCTTGCAGCTAGGGGTCTTCGTTTGGATGGTGAACCTACACAAGAGGTACTGGACCACATGGTCAGTGCTCTTGGGTGGAAAGCAGAGCTCATCACTGTAGCAGACTACCTACCTTTACATCAGCAAGTCCAGGATCAAGTCTGCCTTCCCAACTGATCCGAAGTATTGGAGCACACATAGCCCTTCCAGGGCTTCAAATGCTCTATCCCGCCTGGGTCCAAACCCCACTTCAGCCCCCACCCGTGCTACGAACCTACGTTAGGCCGTAGAGCTTCAAGATGTGGTTGAGGGTCCTCACTGTGCCCTCATTCTCAGGGTTGCCTGAGTTGAACAGGATGTTCCGGGTAGTCCAGAGGGTATCAATCACCCGCTTCTCCCGGTCATTGGTGGGGGGATCACCGTCCTTGGGCTCCTTGGGCTCCTGGGGGTTAGAGGTCTCCAGGGCCTTTGCCAGCCGGTTGATAGCTTTGACCAGACCTGGGAGGGTGGAGTTGAAGAAGGGTCCTGCGTAGCCTGAGAGATGGAAGTCTATGCTTACTCTTGTTCTTCCGACGTTTCCTGACAGGCAGGGGTCAGTTGACTGACGGGGACACCACAGCAGGGGCACACTTCTTCTCCGTGTGCCCAGTGGCAGTCCTCGCAGTTGCAGGTGGGTCCGTGTTCCATGTTGTTACACGATGGGGGTCAACCGTCGCTCCACTGTTGCACCACCCCACTTGATTGCTTCGGCCTGGGCTTCCTTCTTGTAGTGCCAGCCGTGGGCGAGTTCCCGGTACATGGTGAGGGTACAGGGGGTGCCTGTGTACTTGATGTACTGCTTGTTCTTCAGCACCACGATCCAATGGTCTTTCATCTGGCTCATGCCTCTCTAACCGTGGCAGGGCTGAAACTTAACTTGAAATCGGTGACCGAATTTAGGTTAAGATCGGTGCCTTGGGTAGTAAGGGAGGTATGGACCCCACCATTGAGATCGGCCTTCACCGCAAGATCCTACGGATGCTGCTTGACCGTTTGATCGAGTACAGCATTGACTATGCAGCCCAGCGTACCGAATGGAGGGTGTATACCTCCAAGGGCTGGACGGATCGCTACGGAAGCCTGGAAGATGCTCTTCGCATTGCCGGGCTCGGCAAGGAAGCTGATGTTGTGGCACGGTCCCGGTCCACGTTCGACCCCGACAAGCTGTAGGGGTGTACCGACATGAGTAACATGGCCCTGGAGGTCAATGAGGACAAGGTACGGGCCACACTGAAGGCTTGGTTGAAGTACATCCGGGCCTATGAACGTAACACCAATGACTGCGAAGCAGCCATGAGCGAGTATACCCGACTGTTCAGCACCCTCAATCTGGCTGAACTGCGGGCTCTGGACCGTAAGCAGGAAAGAACGAAGATGTAGCCGAATCCAGGTTAAGATTCAGTTACCTTCAGGTAAGACTGCCATGGATACCACGCACACCCTGGCATTGTTGCTCAACAACATCCTCTGCTACTTGGACCCTTCATCCATGCCGGAAGACCCGGAGATGGATGCCACGATCCTTCAGGCCAAGAACGTGATCGCTCTTTTCGGTCACGATGGGGTCACCAAGCAGGTGCTCAGTGCCCCTTCCGTCTGTACGACGTACTTGAGGGCATGACCATGGACAAGCTTGAATGCCCCCATGATTGGGTGCCTGTTCCGATGGAGTCACGGGGCTATCAGTGCAAGCTATGTGGCCTCTGCGGGAAGAAACAGGTCAAGACAGGCTTGATCAAGCCTACCCGCAGTTCACTGAAAGTCTGGGCCAAGGAGGAAGCCCGGTACAGCTTTGAAATCGGGGTCACGGCACGGAAGTGCAACCAGGACTTCATGCGGAACGGGATGAATTCCAGGTACAGCGTTCACAGGTGATGAGATGAAGCTCCGACGAACAAGGGACTACTACTTCTTTCAGCGTAACCAAGGCTTGGACTACAGCCTGTGGTGGGAGTCGGGCCTCTGGACTCTGGGTGTCCGTGGCAGGGTCCCTCATCTGGACCACACCGTCGGCAACTATGTGGTGACCCTCGTTGAAGACAAGATCGTAGTCCTGGACGACTACTGGCACCCTGCCCGTCTGCCCCATGAGACGGCAAACACCGAGGGCAAGAAACTGGACAACTGGGCATTCCAGTTGCTCCTGGAGATGCTTCCCAAGATGTATTGCATCGAAGAGGGGTAATACCAAGCATGAAGCTGTACCTGACCTACAAGGAGAATGTCACAGGTGGGGAGAGACTCACCGAAGAACAGTTCTCCGACCGTGAGCCTGCATACACCAAGGTCACGTTCCTGGGCCTGTTCCGGGAGCCCCCGAAGTCCAAGACCTTCTTCCCTGACCCTAGCGTGAAAGAGATCGAAGTCTCCGAAGACACAGGCAAGGCCAGCATGGTCTACCTAGTGATCGTTCGCTACCGGGACGGGGATACCTTCGGCACGTCCCATGGCAATTGGGAAGTCTTCAGGGCTACTGAAATCGAGAGAGAGGCACTCTCCATCAAAACTGACATCGAGAGTGGTGCCATGGAGAAGCGTGCCGAAAAGGAGGGCAGGTACCTGCCCTGGACTGGCTACTTCAACAGCTTGGAAGGCGTAGAGGTCCATGCCTTCCGGGTAGGTGCCTCTTCTGAGATCCTGTACCATTGAACCCCCGGTACACATTCGCCGCTCGGCAGATCGACCGTGATCGGCCCTACCGTTACTGCCTGAACTGGAACCGTAAGCATTGGTGCCTGTGTGGTGAGAGGCAAGCAGGGGAAGGCTACCAGGAGTTCCCCCTAGCCCAGTTCCCGACCCTGGAGGAAGTCATCCTGTTCTTCTTTGACATGGGGTGCCTACCTATCACTGACTGCCAGGAGAACTCCGATGCCCCCGAGGGACCCTCAGGCCAAATGCGGTGTCGGCCGAAGATCAGGAGTTAAGATTCTGCTACCTAATGGTAAGGAAAACATGAAGCTCAAGGCACGCACCCTCAGTTTTGCGGTCCAGGGTGTCATCTACACCCTGGCGGCTAGCACCCAGAAAGACGGGGAGGACAACTGGTACCTCACCACCGGCCATACGAGTCACAGCCGACGGGTGGGCTTCTGGCTGGCCCTCTCCAACAAGCAGTACATGTGGCTGGAGAACATGAGCCATCCAAAGGGCACAGTCCCCTACATGAAGGAGCCCCTGGTGCTCTCCCAGATCCAGGACAACGAAGCCTACCTGAAGAGCCCCGAGGTCATCCGTACCGCCTACGGTCTCCCCGAACCCCCTCCCTAGATTCCAAGTTAAGATTCCCTCCGGTCACGGTAAGTAGAGTTGAGAGACCTACTATGAGCATCCCCGTAGCCACAAACCACCTGAACATCCTTCGGCGGCTAGTGCCTGGATTGCCCCTGCCGAGCAAGGCTGGAGAGTTCATCTGTAGTGAGTCCCTTCGGCTTCAGTGGGAGGCAGGGGAAGTGAACCTGGAGTTGTGGTCCGATCTTACCCCCGGGGGTCACAGCCACCTGAGTTGGTCGCCTTGGAACTACACAGGTACCAAGCCCGTACCGAAGGAACTCTGGGGAGTCAACGGCTGGGGTAACCATCACGGGAGCCTGGAAGAACTCACGGTTGTGCTTCAGGCAATCCTGAAGCACACTCCCCTCATCCTCATCATCCCCGAGAGAATTTGCTAATGGCGATCTGGTCCAATGACCGGGGTCGGAAGAACCGGGTGAATGTCCCTGACCCACCGCCTACCAAGTTCGTGAATAACCAGGGACTTATTGAACGTCCTTGGTGGGAAACCGAAGGGGATAGCAAGCCCGAGGAAGATGAAGCAATCCTTCCCCCACCCAAGCCTGAGTTGCCCCCCAAGGTTCTGAAGCCTTGGAAGGCATACTGGGAGCGAACAACCAATGACCGTTACTTCTCAGTTGGCAACAAGTACCGACTCACGTTCATCAGCGGGTCTTGGGTGCTCTACGGAGTAGAGGTAGCCACAGGAAAGTACAGTGCTCTCGTTGCCGAACTCAAGGTGGATACCACAAGCACCCTGGACATCTCTTGTGCAGATGACACTGACCCGGCTATCCTCCCCTACAACCCGGCTTGCTGTAGCCCTGAGCAAGAAATCCACAACCAAGCCTACCTGATGGCTTTCAGCCTACTCAAGACCATCTACGTCTACAAGAAGGGCCCATGACTACACTCACCCTCAAGGGAACCGAGTACATCGAAGTCCCCTACCCAGATAGTGTCAAGGAACGGGAAACCTTCCTCAAGGCCATCCAAGACCGCTTCTCCTACCACGGAGGTCAGGGTGACTACACCCTCTACGTCCAGGCCAAGGAAGGAGAGACCTACGAAGCTAGGGACATCACACATCGGCCAGTAGGTGATGAACCGTCCGAACAGACCCTCTACGCTTTCGACTTCCTGGGGGTAAAAGCCTATCTCGTCAGGAGAGACTAGTCCTCCAAACCACCCTCTCCCACATCGGCTGGCTCTGCCTCCAAGGCTGCCTGCCAACGAATCAGAAGTCCGTAGCATAGACCCCCACCCTGGACCCACCCTAGACCCCGAAGGTATCCTTTGGCACCAGGGGTCCAATCGACCTTTCGATAATGGATGCCGTATGTCGGGAAAGTCTGGACTGCCCCATGCTACGGTTCTTCGATGCCGACTACGGCTTCGAAGGGAGTGGAGCTTGGACGGACGACTACTTCAGGTAGGTCCAGGAGACGGGTTATGCCCGGTAGCTTACCAGCTATGACTTGCTCACCGAGCCATTGGGCCACCCGGTAGCGGACAATCTCCTGGACTCCAGCGTCCAGGAGATCCCCTGGATACATGTCTTCAGTAGCCTCATAGATGGCATCCTTCAGGTCAGGGGCTCCGATACGATCCAACCAGGGTCCGATAGCTGTCCACATCAGCCCCCTCAATCCATAGCTACAACACCGATGAGGACTACCCTAGGGTCATCTCCTAGACGGACTTCGATCCTGGGCAGGGGCACTCGGATGTCCCCAGCCATGATCCTGTCCTTGACCCAGTGAGTCACAGCTACCTCCAGATGAGCATGAAGCTGCACCGTGTTGGGGTAGCCCTTGAGGTCCAGGGAGTCAACGTAAGCTGTTAGCTTACCACTACACCCTTCAGGCCCTACTAAGTCCAGCCAGTCTGCTATCGGTATCCACATCACACTCTCCTGCGTAGAGACTGCCGTAACTCCCGAAGCCCTTGGATCACCGTGGCTTCCTCCATCCCTGTAAGACCGGCAATCTCGGATCGACCGTACCCCTGTGCAGCTAGAGGCAGGATCGCTAGTGGGACTTCAGGATGCCTCAAGTCCCCCTGGACCCAGAGAGACATGTCATGGAGTACTGACTCATCCATCAGTTCTCCCCCAGCTACCTCTACCGCTAGATCCCCTGCATCCGTCTCCACCCCATCCTTGTCCCTCATCCCCAGATGCTCAAACTGATCCCTGCGTCTCATCTTCCGAGCATAGTTCGAAAGTACACAGTGACAGATCATGTGGACATAGTGACCGAAGGAACTCTTGCTGGCATCCCATGGGCACTTGCCATAGTTCCTAGCTATGATCCCCTTGTAGACTTCCTGGAGTACATCTTCAGGCTCATACCCCCTCTTAGCCATGTAGGCCCCAAAACCAGCATGAAGTAGCTTCTTCACTTCATGCCCCCGATGCACCAAGTCAATCCCGTACACCCTCCCATTCACCGTCAACGGTGAGATATCTCTCACCCGTGAATGAAGTGAATTGAGCGTCGTGATCAGGTCCAGGCTAGGCTCACCCAAGGGCCGAACAGGATGACGCTGGTAAAGCCGAAGAGACTTTCTAGTGATTATCCTTGCATTGAAAAACTCGGACCCTCCTAAGAACGCTGTGATGAATGCTTCACAGGGTTCAACCAATACATTTGACACCCCAAACATCTTACGTTCCAAACCCAACCTCACTTTCGGTGTGTCAATTTGACTACACTATATGTATGGTCTTACATAGGTCACCAGGATTTGTGCTCATACATCTCCGTGTGAAGCTTCATCTTAACCTATAAACACCTAACTGTAAAGAATTCCGACAGGCCGAAGGTCACTTTCGGCTTTGAGATTCTTCAACCTACAGACTCGACCCTTTAGGTCTTACTCTATGACTACACTCTCAGTTTTAGTAGTCAACTTGATCTAAGCAATTACTGTAAGGCATTTCTCGGTCAGTGTTGTTCAGTCCAGCTAGCTCTTCGTAATAGGGCTGTCTGGAGTGTGGTAGCACACACCCGTAAACGATCAGGGTGTTTGTTATTAAGGGCTTGTAGACCAGAACATCCCTAGTGATTAGGTACCTGAATAACCTGGGGTCACCACAGACGGTTCCGTTGGTATTACAGCCCACGTAGATGACTATGTGTGTTACAAGTAGGTCTATCAACCCTGGTAGTTCTCTGTTACTAGGCCAAGCTAGATGTGTGACTGTAGGCTTGAACTCCCTGACAGTCTCCAATGCCTTACCGAAGTACATGGCATGGGTGAGGATGTCACTCCTTGCAGTTGGGTCTTGGTCTATACCGATGATGCTCTCAGGGTGCATTCCCAAGAGAATCGTACTACGTTCACAGTCACCACACCCTAGGTCAACCACCCGTTGGTTGAGGATGTAGGGTTTGATTACCTTCTTGAAGGCTGGGGGGAAGGTGCCGTACATGTCAGGGCTTCTTACTCTTGATGAGTGACTCGCAGAACATCCGAGCTTCACTTGTGACGGCACCTAGCTTACCTGTAGGTTGGCAGGCTAGTGTGTCCAGGCTGTTCCGTTGTGTCTCCACAGAGCGTTGGTACGGACGGTCCAATTCACAGCCGTGGATGACATCGTAGTAGCCTTCTCGGTAATGGATGCAGATGGACTCGGGGTTAGCCAAGTCTTTAGCCTTCCATCGGACCTTCCGGTTCATGTGCTTACTCTGGTTGGGGGTTTTCTTACCCTAGAATCGTCGGTTTGGGAGGATCAGGAGGGGGCCCTGGATGACGAGGGAGATTTCCCGGGCGAGTTTCGGGGACTTGCTACGGACCATTTCTCGGAGGGTCGGGAGGGAGAATCCTTGGGTTTCGGCCACGGTCCAGTCCAGGGTGGCAGCAATGCGTTCGTGCAGGTTCATGCCTTGCTTACCCAAGGGTAGGTAATTCTTAACCTAAAAACAGGGCTTGAAGGTTAAAGCTTCCAGGAGCTTCTCTCGGGTGTGTGCCTGTAGGAGATGGTTCATGGTGGGGCCTTCCAGCCACTTCTTCAGCACAGCCTGGGTGCATCTTCGGGGGGTAGAGGGGTCTGTGAAAGTGATCAACCTACTGATGGGTCCTGTGTCATAGCTCTCGATGTAAAGGGTGTAGAAGTTGTAGTTACCATGGTGGATTGTAGCAGCCAGGATGCGTAGGTGACCTCTGGGGTATCGCTCTGTGAGACTGAGTTGCAGGGGTGTGGGGTCTGTAGGCAGGGCTGACAGGGGGATTGTCAGGGCTACTGAGCCCAACCGGATGGAGATACCCTGGGGATGTGGTTGTAGGTTTTGGACCTGAAGGTCTTGGAACTCCAGGGTGTCATTGAAGGCATGGAAGTAGTTCAGGTTGGTGTCCAGGTAGTGAAGCATTGGGGGTTATCCTTTATCTGGGCTGAACCCTAGAGCCTTCAGGATTCGGGTAGCACTATTCCTGAAGGTGATACCGTCCAGTTCTACCCATTCCTTGAGGAGCCATTCGATCCGGGTTCTTGCGAGGAGCTTGTAATCGAAGGCATAGAAAGATTGCTTATTAGAGTCTTTGTCCCAAACGAACAGGCAGTAGACCTTGTAGTTCTTGGAATGTGGCATAACCCTGAAGGTAAGCTCATAGGGTGTGTGAGTGATCAGGTTCAGGGTTAGAGTCTCACCTACGGGCATGTTCATCAAAGGCAGGGCTACGGTGTTGTCATGCCCTACTTGGGGATCTGGGACCGTGATGATGAACTTCTGGGGGCCCTGACCACTGAGGGTGAGGGTGTCTACGGTCACCGTAGGTATCCCCTTGATGCAGTTTTTCTTAGACTCGGTGTAGTTCCCGGTGAGGATATCAAAGTGATGCAGCATTGATTATCTCCGGTCAATGGCTTCAAGCATGTTCTGGACTTTGGGGGTCTTGGTGTGCCAGATAGCAGGGATGTCCTGTAGGGATATCTGGAACCTTTCGGTAAAGACTTCAATAGTCCCGTACTGTCCCATCTTGTCTTCCTCGATGCTATGCAGGTTGGCATAGGTGAGAACCGTTCCCATAGGGAGGATTTTGATGAAGTAGGGCTTACTGGGGTCTGGAGTTCCGTCTTCATCCGGGGTGCGTGTCATCCAGGTATCGAGGTTGTAGCCCTTGAGAATATCCTGGAGAATCTTCACGTCGGAGTCAGCATGGAACCGATAAACATTGGGGATACCGTTCACACTGATGTTAAACGTGTCAACAAAAGCCTGAAGGCTGAAGAACGTGGGGTTACCGGGCTTGAGGACGGCATCTGACTTGTTCTTGTAGAAGAAGACGTTGGACCCTACGACCATGATAAACAAGGGTAGGTCTTGGGGGTCATTGGTACTAAGGGTAAACCATTGGTCCCGTGGATAGTCAGGAAGTAGGTCTACAGACTTAGGGCTTAACGGATTAGGGTTTGCTGGGTTGAAAAGAGAAACCATGATCTGACGGTGAGCTTCCTGGGCATCACTGACAGGTGTTTCTCGGAGCAACCGGAAGTATTCGGCATGAGCTTGATCGGCCGTAGCTTGGGCTTCCAGGAAGCGGGTGTATGCCTGGAGGATGGTTTCGATGGGGGTCATGGCTTACTTCCCAAGAGCTTTCAGGGTACTTTGGACATCAGTACCGGGTCGGTCCCAGATGAGGGCTAGGTCTTCTACCTTCAGCTTGTACTCTTTCAGGAATTCTTCGATGGTTTGAGTTCGGGCAGCACAGGTTGGAATTACCTGTAGGTTCAGGTAAGAGTGTATGTTTCCGTTCTTGAAGACCTTGATATAGATGGGGAGGCTGTAGTGCTTGGAGGGGTCTCGGGCTCGCCACGTCAGGTGAGGGAACTCCAGGGTACTCAGGTGGTTATCAGCCGAGAATGTCCAGAGCTTCGGGAGGTTCTTGATGTCAAAGCCTTCGTCACGGCAGAATTCTGCAATAGCTTTGGTTTTGGCATTACCCAGCAACACGTCAATTCGGGATGAATAGTAGACTACATCGTTCCCGGCAAGCATGATGAACTCGGGGTAGTGATGGTGGGGTGAGCTTCCAATCGTGAACCATGCACCCCTTTGGACCGTCGGTAGTAGTAGTTCCGGTGTTGACTGGATTTTATCCAGTCGCTTGCTAACCCGGTAGAGACTCGGGATCTCCTGACGGGTCATCTTGAACATCTTGCAGAACTTGTCCAAGCCGAAAACGACCTTTGTGTCTGTCTTGGCCTTGTCTTCATTCAGGTAGGTGAGCACTTGACGGGTGTGGTTTGCTCTCTTGATGACCTGGATGAAGAGGGGGATGTGGGGCAGGCCCAGAGTAGGCACACGCTCAAGCCATACATGTAGGGGAAGCTCAGAGGGCCCTGGGGCCTCTGCATCTTTGACTGGTGTGCAACGTAGGTTACACAGGCCCTCTACCTCGTCTCGGGCATCCAAGGTCCAGATGACGGGCACAGATCGCACGTCCAGGCCGCAGGACTTAGCGAAGTCTTCACGGGTCTTGTAGTAGCTTGGAAACCCCATAGCATTGTAGTCATTGTAGTCATTGTAGGAATAAACCGTGCCGTCCGGTGCTTCATAGAAATAGAGGGGTGCATTCAGCTTGGGCTGGAGGGAAGGGTCACGCTTCAGCCAGCAGGCCATGTGTATCTGGGGGACTTGCACAAGGCTAGGGGCTGTAGTCGAGGGAGCCATAAGGTTCCCTGTAGTGAGCCTGCGGTGAGCTTCCTTGGCCTCATCGAAGGGAGACCCATGGAGTAGTTCGAAGTACTTGTCCCGTGCTTCTTCTGCCTTGTGGTAAAGGTCCCGGTAGGCATCGTGGGCAGAAATGATGGATTGAATGATGGCTTCGATCACTTGAGGACTCCCGTATTCAGGAAACTACGGATCACTTCTACTTCTTCGGGTGTCAGGCCCATGACTAGATCATCGTAGGCTTGGTTGGCCTCACCCAGTCTCTTAGAGGCACCCTCAAGGATGGTCTGGAGGTTCTGCTTCTGTGCCCTGACAGCAAGGAACCCTTGAACCTTCTTCATGTCAACCATTGGCAGTGCCGATGTTATTGGGTTGTCCCTTTGGGCATACTCTTCGGTATGCACCCACCATGGGGGGATTCTGGCAGTCTCTTCCTCTAGGGTGACGTACATCCTCTTGATTACATCCTCTGGTACATTGTGCTTGTTCCTGGCAAGGGCCAAATCCACAGGACAGTGGATAGTGAGGATAGAACGTAGGCATCCATAGGTTTCGGCAAGGGCATAGTAGGGTGCCGCTTCCAGGAGCCGGGTGTTGGTGTTGTCCACGATGACCAGCCCTGGGCTGGTACTACAGGTGGTCAGGAAGTCCACGTACTTTCGGAGGCAAAGCTTGTGGGACTCGGGATTGAACTTATAGACACCGTTCTCATCCGTATTGAAGTCATCGGTGGAGAGAATGATGACAAGGGAATTGTCAATAGCCTTGTGAGCCTTTGCCAGAAGCTCGGCCTTGTAGGACTTACCTGAACCGGGAATACCCCGGAGAATGATGACCTTATTCATGCTGTCTCCAAGTACCTGAAGAACTCGTTTCGCTCTTCAGGAGTCAAACACTGGAGTAGCCTCCAGTAGGCTTCAGAAGCTTCTTCCGAAGCTTTCTCAGCATCGAAGAGCTTCATCTGTGCGTCTCTCTTCTTCTTCCAAGCAGCAACGAGTTCATTCTTCTGTACCGTGTCCATGGGTTACTCCTTCCCCAGTGACTTCAGGTAGTCATGGAATTCTCCACGTTCCAGGTAGGGGAATTGGATCAGGAGGTTATAGTAGGCAGCATAGGCTTTCTCAACCTCTTTTGCCGCTTCCTCGGAGATGTTCCGGGTTGACCTGACGTGCTCCCATGCTTCCAGAAGTTGGTCTCGGGTAGGCATTGTCTATTTCCTGGTGAGGTACTGTGTGTTGCCGTACCGGAAGATACCCCTTGAATCAATGGTGGAGATGTTGTCCACCTTGCAGGTGTTTGGGTATTCTGTTAGGTCATGGACGGCAAACAGACCAGAGAGTTCCAAGCCGTACCGTTGGCAGAGGCACATGACTTCCTGAAGGAACTCATCGGTCTTGGGGTCGTGCTGGGGGTTATTCATGGCTATCCTTTGCCCAAGCTGCTTCCCGTTCCCGAATGTGCCTCAACTCTGAGTTGAGGATCTCGTTGATGAATGCCGGGATTACAAACCTGTCAAACCACTTATCCATTGTGTCATCGTCGGGCATTGCATTCAGGGCAGCTAGATCGAAGGGGCCCCGGTGGTGACGGAGCATGTCAAGGCAATGCACCCAGATTCGGTGTACATCCAAAGCCGTGAGGAGAGCGTAAGACTTGCCCAATTCCTCACAGAAGAGGGTGAGCAGACTATGGAAAATCCCGTGTAGAACGGTATCAGTGGTCCAGTTCCTCTGAAACCTCTCAACATCCCAAACGATCAGCTTAGGGTCAAACAGAGAGGTAAATAGGGGTTTCTGACCGTTATGGACGGTAATCCACTCGTGACCCTCCTCCAGGGAAAGCTTGCTGTAAGCCCGTTCGTAGGCAAACTGGGCTTCCTTCTCGGCCTTGATTGCCTTGTTCCAGTTGTCCAGAGCTTCAGTGATGGTGACAAACTTGTCAGTCATGGTCTTACCGTGTTGAGGATGCCGAGGGTAAGGATGATGGTTAGCAATCCTACGATGATTACCCCTAACACCGTCAGTACCACGTCTAGGAGGACTTCTGGGGGCGGTTTCATGGCTAGGCGAACAGATGACCCTTAGTTGCCTTGACCACATCCTGGAAGGGCTGGGGTAGAAGCGGGATCACTTCGGCTTCGAACTTCAGATCCATCGCAGCGTAGATAGCGGGTGAGTGTTCGATGCACACATGGTCGAGAGGGAAGCAAGGTGTCCTGTTTTCTCCAATGCGGGCATCCAACAGGCAGCAATGCCAAGTGAGGATGAAGTCATCGAAGGTAGTGTAGGGGCACATCCCCATCCGATTGATGAACAAGGTGAGGATTTGGAGCCAGCCATAGGGGTGAAGCACGCTGTCTTTCAGGGCTTCTTCACAGGCATAGCCCTTGATCTTCTTCAAGAAACTTGTGGTGTAGATAGAATCCTTGGGCTTGGGGGGCTCTTGCAGCTTCTTGAGCTTGTACAGGAGCCCGTAGATGAGGTTTTCATCCTTGACCTGTCCCTCGATCTTGGCGCACTTGACGCCTAGGATCAGGGCATCAATTTCTTCCGGTGTGAAGGTCATGTTTACGTCATTTCTTCCATGTACAGGGAAGACCCTAGACGATTGTAGGTGTCGATGAAGTCCTTGAGCCTGGGTTCAGTGAGCATACAGACCGACCCCAGGAACTTGGCAGTAAGCTCACCGGCATGGAGCCGAAGGGCTTGAAGTTCCACATCGTAGAACTTCTCGTTCAACCCCTCCAAGCACTGGAAGTACCAGTCTCCGCTGGAGAGCCCAGTGATGACCAGGAGGTCCACCATAGGGCCACCCGTGGGGGGCAGGTAGCCCAGCATGAGCCGAACCTTGCCATTCAGTCGGTTCGCCCTTGGGGTCCATGTCCAGGTCTTGAAGCACTCCCGGTACATGGCAGAGAATCTCATGTCGTTCAGGTACGGGATGAAGGCAATGGACTCCTTCGGTGCCTCGGGCTTACGAAGGTGCAGGAATGACAAGATGCCCATGTCTTACTTACTGCATTGTGCTCAAATCTTAACCTGAATTCGGAGGCTTCCTCCAAAATTGCGTTATCAGGAACTTGCACACCCGGTTGATGAGGATGACTGCGATTACAAGGATGCAGATGGTTTTGAGAATGCTCACAGAACCTCGATGCGATAGTAGGGGCTCAAGGTGTTCAGAGCTTCCAGCCATGCTTCCAGCCTTGGCTTGTTCAGTCTAGGGCCGTTGACGGTCATGGATATGACGATGGTTTTTCCGAACAGAGCGAGGTCCCCCAGGGCTTCCTTGGTTAGACTCACTTCGGCTTCGGGGGTTATGTTGCCTACACTAGCCCCGGTCATGGGATCAAATTCGACGGTCATCAATATGAGTCGATGCTTCTCATAGCAGAGCCGTAGGATCATCTTCACGGGCTTGGTGAGGGGCTCACCCAGGATGCCTTCCCATCCGGGGGTCAAGGTGTAGTACCCGTGACCGCAGGGGGGTGCTGGTGGAGTCAAGAGGTTCGTGGGCCGCTTGACCATATACAGGATGGCAAGGGTGAGTGCCAGTACCAGGAATGCCATCAGGTACATGGTTCCTCCGAAGACTTGCATTAGGAAGTGGAAAAGATGATGAACCACAAGATTTTATCCTCCGGTGAAGCCTGGGTAACCCCATAAAAGAGAACGCTTACAAAAGCAACAAACAGAATAGCCAACAGTACATCCCTAATTGCTACCAACAATACTCGTTGCTTGTAAGTCATCCCTAGTCCTTAGCGTAGGATGAAAGGCCCTTGTACTGTGGCAGGTAAGCCTTCATGGCTTCCCGGAACTGGGTGAGCATGGGGTCCTTGAAGGTATCAGTGTCCGTCTCAAGCCATTGGTTCAGCATCTCTAAAGCACCCTTGACGGAGAAGATACCTTCGGGATCGGACAGGAATAGAAGGTCCCGACCGGGAATCTCCCGGATACGCCCAGCGATGAAGTACGTTGACCTTGACCGCAGCTTGGTCAGGACGATGACAATGGAGAAAGCAGAAGCAGAGTCACTTATGGTGTCATGGGAAGTCCAGGGCAACCCACCCTCTCGCATCCTGAGCTTCAAGTGCAGGGGTTCATTGAGGGGAATCCGGTGTTCTTCCACGCAAAGACGGGCATCCCCAACACTGATGTAGAGCTCGGAGAAACGGTCCCTGCCTTCCCCGTCAACCTGATGTTCCAGGATTGTGTCCTGGAACATCACCAGAGGAGTTTCTGACTGGAACAAGGTCTTGTGCGTGTCGAGGTAGTAGATCATCACTTATCCCAATCACCAATGAGCTTGAACAGGGTCTCATACCATGGAAGCCCACGGGGTTGAAGGTTGAGGAGTTCATCTTCGGTCAACCACTTGCTCACCTTTACCCTCTTCCAGACGTGAGGGAGGATGGGAACAGTGCCCGTGATAGCCTTGTCCACGTAGAGCCGGTTGGACTTCTTCTGGTATCTCTCGACAACTTCCTGGACCTTCACAAAGTCGTCAATGTCAGTGGACGTAGCTTCCCGGTGAAGAGAGAACTGAATTCCGTCAGTGGCTTCCAGAATCTCAGGCATTCTTTCAGTCCACTGTGCTGTGTAGAGATAGATGGTTGCCAAAGTCAACTTCCGCAGCTTGGCAATCAACCTGAGTGTCCTGTCAGGGTCAAGGAGAGGCTCTCCCCCAGTCAATAGGATCATATCAAAGCCTGCCAGGAGCCGAAGGTCAGGGGTGTGCTGTACCTGACACATGATCCGGGGATACCTGTTACAGCATCCCTTACAAGCTCGGTTACAGTCTTCGGTAATGATGACCCTTGCGATACCCATTGCTCAGTATGCCTCTGCAAGGTTAATGGCATCCCTGAACAAAATCCTATCACTGGAATCAAAGGCCCCTTTCTCTACGATCAACCACTCATGCAGAGCCCCGAATTTCCAGTTCTTCTTGATGTTACTGGGGTCGAACAAGGCAAGTCGAGTAGTACCCCTGTATTCGTTGATATTGTCCCTTACGAACATGAGGTAAAGGTTGAAGGGACAGTCGGGATTCTCAGCGTTAGCAAGGGTCCATTTCCTGAGTCTGATGTAAAGGTTAATATCACCCTTGTCCTTGGTGGGCTTGTGAGTGAGATTGAATTCCAGACCTTCCTTGGTGATAGCGTCCAGGGGCATCTTGAAGAGAAGGGCCCCTGCCTTGATTCTCCAGCTTGTACCGTCAGGGACACTCAGGGTCAGACCGTCTGAACTCACAAGGTTCTCGACGGAAACCGTGTACGTTCCCTGGGGGTCAATGACGTGCAACATTGGTTAGTCCTCGCAGAAGAGAACCGTGTAGCCCGGTTCAAGAGCCTTGAACTGTTCTCGAATGTGAATAGAGAAGGTCTTGTAATCGTTGCTACCCCATTGCAGGAGCATCTTGATTGCGGCACTGTGGGTCATGCTATCGCTGGGGTCCAAGAGGATCAGCCGGGTCTGGTGCCTGACATTCTCCAAGGCAACTGCATAGACCTTGGCACTGTTCCCCCAGAACTGAACGACCGAGACACCCAGGATGAATTCCTTGGACAGAGAGTAGACCATACTCTGAGGCATCTCTGCCTTGAGATAGGACTCAGCAAAGGTGAGGGTGGCTTCCTTGTAGAGAACCGTCACCAACGTGTCCGAAGCTCGGGAGTTATCGGCTGCTACTTGGACCCCTTCCAGGTTGATGGTGTTCTTCGGGGTGTGGAGGTACAGGCCCTCAATGTCAATCACGGTGAGCATGGGCTAGTCCTTGTTCTTCCCGTAGAGCCTCTCCAGGAGCATAGCAGGGAGACTATCGTTGATCCGCTGAACCTGGACCTGGAAGTTCTCAGGGAAGAAGGGAATGACTTCGGCGTAGAACTTCACGTTCCAGAGCTCTGCACTGTCCCAGGAGACAGGACCGTTCAGGGCATCCTGAAGGACGGTGTTCCACACGGCCACGGCAATGACTGGGCTCACGTCAGGCAAGAAACCCTCGATCTTGACTGCGAACGCATTGAGCACGTCCCGGAATTCTCGATCTGGTTGGCACTTACGGGCATGGACCCCAAACGAATTGAGAATCTCTTGGGCGTCCAACCTTACACGGGGAGGGTAGAGCATGGCTACTCGGTCTTCTCTTTGGCTGTGACCGTGCCCTTGAAGTAGTACACCCAGAGGATCAGGAGGCAGAGGGAGTGCCAGATGTCCAGCTTGGGCGTCCCGTGGATGACGTAGGGAACCGTGAAGTTCCAGAGCCACATCAGGGGGTAGGCCAGGATGAAGGCCACGAACGCTGCCATGGTGAAGTTGATGGCAGTCAGGACCGTGATCTTCACAGCCTTGATGAAGAGGGCCCCGATCCATCGGAAGAATGCCCGAACCGTGCTTCGGCTTGCGTTGCGGGCCCGGATACGGTCTTCGTAATCTTCGTACATGGTATGTTCCCTTAGCTCAGGTTTTTGGAAGGGCCGTAGCCCAGAGGTCCGTGGGTGTTGGTGTAGCCCTTGAGAGCGGGCTCCATCTCGATGTCTTCGTCCAGGATGTCGGCCAGAGCCCCAGGAATGCGATCCCGAATGACCGGGGGCAGGTACTTGCAGTATGTCTGCTTGAAGAAGTGGTCCAGGAACAGGGCCTTTGCATGGCTGATCTTGGGAGCCTGAACGGGCTTCCCATTGTCATCCACCCCGCTACTGCATTCCAGAAGGGCATCTCCCCAGGTCAGGAGGAAATCCTTGACGTTCATCTGAACGGGATACTTCTTGAGGAGGGTGAAGAAGTAGTCCGACACCCGAACGAACTCCGGGAAGAACTCCACGTCAGAGCACTCCACCATCAGCCGACGGTTGGTGTCCCGGAGACGTGCCACCAGGGCATCCATCGGGAAGGTGGTACTGTCCATGGCAGGGCGTCTGTTGGGGGTAGTTCTCTCGGTGAACTCGTACATCCGTCCCTGGCTCATCTCGACCCTGGAATCCGTGATCTTGCTCTGACGACGTTCGGCTCGGTTCATGGTGTCCCTGCTTTCCCTCCCCTTACTGTAGACGGGGTGAATCTTAACCTGAAATCGACCCGGAAAGCTTACGGAGGTCTGACCGTTCGAACTGGAACTCCCTGCCGGGGTACTTGTCCAGGGTCACGATGCAGAGCCCCTGCTCGTAGCCCTGGGTCTGGATGCCCTGGACCGTGCCTGCCATGCCGTAGAAGGGCACATCACTGTCCTGGCAGATCACCCGATCATTCATCTTGAGCTTCATGTTTTCCATATCCCCCTTACCTTGATGGTGGGGTAACTTAACTTGAAATCGACCGGGAGGTTCTAGGGGTCAGCTTACGGAGTTCTTCCCGCTTGAAGTCCCAGCACATGCACGGGCTGTTGCCGAACTTCACGCAGTAAGGGCCTCTCTCGTAGTCCTTGGTCCAGATGGTGTAGACCGTGCCAGTCAGGCCCTTGAACTTCCGCTCAGTACCCTGGCAGATGACTCGGTTGCCTTCCTTGAGATCGACGTATTGCCTTGTTCCCATGTCCCCTTTACTATGGGATGGGGTAATCTTAACCTGAAAACATGCCGTGCTACCCAGATCAGATTATCCCACAGTGCCCCCTATGTGACCGTGCCTACCCGTGGCTTCGGCTCAGTGACCACCACCTAGTCCCCCGTAGCCGGGGTGGGAAGGACACACTCCCTATCTGTACAGACTGCCACAGAGCTATCCATGCGACGTTCAGCAATCGGGAGCTTGAAGCCGAATACAATACGGTTGAGGCTCTCTTAGCCCACCCCACGTTTGTCAAGACCGTGAAGTTCATCTCCAAACAAACCGGGGGTAAGGTCTCGACGGATAGGCGTAAGGAGAGGTCCAGGAGACCTTGATGCCTACACCAGAGCCGTTCCAGATTATGGTCAGGGAGTGCTTCGAAGGCTACCCGAAAGGATCACAATAGGTCCTGATGGGAGACTCTGAGGGTAGGTCTATACCTAGAGGGACCATCTTGGTAGGAGACGGGGTAGAAGTCCGCTTCCAGGGGCTCGCTCACTTCCGAATGAAGGAGGGCCCGAATCAGTGGGGATTTGCCGTGGATGGGATGGTTCCAGTAGGAACCGTTCTACGGGAGAAAGAATGAGGGGTGCCTATTCCCAGCCCTCACCAACAACACTCTTGTAAGTCTTTGCATCCGTTCTACTCTTATGCTTCTTGACCTTTTCTCGATGGTATTTGGCCTTTTCTGTGTTTCCCTGTCCCTCATGGTGTTTAGCTGCTACAGACTGGTCGTGCATGGCTTGGGCATGAGCTTCACTAGATTGACGCCAGTCTCTAGTTCGATTTGCTTCTGCACTAGACTGCTCTGCCTTGTCCGAAAGTTCCTTCCCCTTGTCCGAATCCGTAACCTTGTGCTTGGACTTGTCGGCTCCTGGATGGTCCTTGAGGTACTTGTCCAGGGCTTCCTGGGTAGGGAAGTCCGTGGCTTGCTTCAGGATCGGAAGTAGGTAAGGTCGAAGTTCCGGTTTAGAATGGGCTAACTTGATGATTTTGGAACGTAGATTGTCCATACCGAACCACACCTATAGAGTAACTAGGGACACAATGATTGCACACCTAACACACAGTCCCTTTTGTCAGTTCTCGGATAGTGGCACCACCCATGACTGGGACATCACCTATGATTGTGGACATACCTTGCGTACCCGCAGGTTTGGTGGTGCCCCCAGGGTAGGGGATCAGGAAGCCTGCCCTATCTGTGCTATCCATGAAGACCCCAAGCTTGATAGATCAAAGAGACCCTGATGGCACACTACAAGAAGCTCTGCCCTAACACCAAGGTTCTCAATGCCTTCCTGCGGAACAAGGCCAAAGCTATCCTTCAAGAAGCACGGGCACAGATCAAGGTATGGCTTCAATGGGCACGGTGTACTCACGAATGGGAAGAGTATGAGTCGGAGAGCTATGATGGTCACCGTACAGATTACAGCCAAGAATGGCGATGTACCAAGTGCAAGTTCAACACAGAGGTATAAATGATGACCCCTCACCCCAAGACTCTGACCCCTCACCCCAAGACTCTTACACCTACACCTGACTTTGCTCTCTGGCTCATAGTCGTCTGTGACTACCGAGAACAGAACCCAGATGTAGTGGAACGCAAGGACTGGGCACTCAAAGGTATCAAGCTTTGCCGCAAGGCAGCTAACCTGGAGACCTTGGAGTCCTACCTAAATGACCTGAAGGGGAAGCGGGCAAAATGTAGGTCAGGGCTTAGTTACTGGAATTACGATGCTTCAATCAAACAAGTAGAATTCATTTGTGAGTTCATGCGTACCCTGATGGGGAAGCGTGACCTGAAGTACTTCCCGGCTGATGTTGCCAGAGTCTTTATCAAAGTATGGTCCATCATCACCTATGGAAACAAGCCATGAACACCTATCAGAGCCGATTGCTCACTCTCTGTGACCTGATGGAACACGGCTACAAGCGGGACCCTAGCATGGAGTCCATGTCTGAGGGTATGCACTGGGGATATCTGAAGGGCGTGGATTTCTGCCGAAAGGCTGTGGAACAGGATAGGATCGTAGACCATGAGAATTTCTCCATTCATGTTCATAAATGGTACGAGAGTTTCCGAAAGCTTACCGTGCCCTGTAACCTTCTGAGGATTGAATGGGAGCTTGTCCAGGCAGACTTCGTTTATGATACCATGGAAGCTGTTAAAGATATGGCTGATGTTGAGTGGGTTGAGTTCGTAGCTAACTGGGGTGTGAAGTGAGTGACCCTGCCGAGTTCTCCAAGACGATTCTGGTCAAGAAGATCAGTGACTTGGTGGATGCCACGATCCCTTTCAAGATCCTCGGTGTCTTCCGTCGAGCACTGGCTGAGAAGATGACCCTGACGGCTTTGCTCACCCCAGAGGGCAAAGCTACCCAGGTAGTCCTGGAGGGCAAGTCTTCAGCCGATTTGAACATTGACATGGGTGCCAATCGTTTTGTATGCCCCGGCCCCAACATGTTCATTTGGTATACGGACAAGCAACGCTTGGCTGTGTCCAAGAAAGCTCTAGCTAGTCTTGGCAAGGATGAACTAGAGGGTATCAAGAAACAATTCGGATTAGTGTCTTACAATACTCTGAAGGCTATGAGGACTGTCATCAAGAGTCTCAAGCAAGAAGAAGACATTGAGGAGATGGAGCCTCTTTCATTCAGCTTGGCTTGGTGCCTAGCCAAGGGTATCCCGCTCGACAAGGCAATTGCCCTGGCAATCTTCGTAACTGAAGATACCGATTGGTTCAGCCCCAGAGTGCCTGGAACTCACGAGTAGTGAGATGGAACCAGAAGTGTTCCCCGTCCAGGTAGCACATCACAGCTACATGATCCCCCTTGGGACGGCACTGTAGCTCGTTAGCCAAACACCAGCCAACGATATGTTCCCGTAGGAGGGTCTTGCCACGGGCTGAGATTAGATCACACTCTCGGCAAGCAAGCCCGAGAGTATGGGGTGACCCCGCTCTCCATATCTGCCAAGTGAACAGTGTTGGGTCAAGCTTCGGGGGCACCATAGAGGCTACCTCATGGAACGTCCACCGTAACGTAGGGCATTCCACCTGGGAGTACATCCCACAACTCACGGGGTATTGGGAAGCTCACAATCTTGAGCCCAGATCCCAGGAGGAAGAGTTCCTCCATGATCTTGTGGAAGTCCGTCCACTGAGTACCATTCTTGTCATTGCAGGCATTGAGGAAGGACATCCCCCCTCCCCCAGTTTTCTTGAAACTGTTGGGTAGGTTGGACAGGTAGCCAACCACTTCCGCCCTGTGACTTTCCAGACGTTCAGGATGGAAGCCTACATTGCAGGTAAGCCCGTGGGCTTCCGTGTAGAGCTTGTGGTCTTCCTCATCCCGGAAGAGACAGTCCATGAATGCTTCGTGGACCTTGCTGGAATCAATGAGTGGTTCAGTCATGTGCTCATCCATTGAGGGTTAGAGCCAAAGGCTATTGGGTGTAGAAGTTTCACCCTTGAGGGCAAGGAGCCCATTGTGAGCTTCCCGAGCTACCCGAAGGTGCCTCTTGGCTTCCTCCGGGTCTCCCACGGTTGCAGCTTGTAGGATAGAGTTCCTGTGAAGAGCCTTCAGGAGCCGAATCTCATAATCTGGAGACTGGTCATAATCGGTCTCGGTTTCATGGATAGCATCCACAGCATCGGAAACAGCCATGACACACTGAATGAGATAAGTTTGCTCCCAATCATCCAGGTTTTTCCAGTCAGCACTTCTACCCAGTGCCTTCCGGTAGACAGGGAACAGGTCTCTTTCAGCGATTCTTTGGGCAGCATCAGCTACTAGCATTGGTTTCACCTAGGGGGAAGTGGTGGAAGGGGTGGGGGATTACTGTGACCTCTCCATCGAGCCATGATCTCGTTTGTCACATACAGAGGGATGACACAACCATGGTTGTAGGGGTAGGGCCCGTTGTGACACATGAGGGTTAAGGGTGGGCGGGTCCGTTCCATCGCAACACACCGGGTCTGGAAAGGACTGGGGTAAACCGGGTCCGGGGGTGCTATCGGTGTGCAAGGACAAGCGATGACCAGCCCGGCAACTTCGGTATGAGCCATCACCCATACCGTGTGCCGAGCAGCATCATGGGCATTCCCGCAACCCTGTGCCCTTGCTTCAGTCGCAGCCCGTTCACCTTCACGGCTCTGTTGAGCTTGGACAAGACATGGGACTAGACACAGTGCCAATAGGAGCTTCTTCATGTGTCCCTTGTGGAAGGATGACCCGCAGGGAATTCCCTCAAGTTGATAGTCAGGCAGTTACCGTCCCTGAGACATGGGATAGGACAGACCTCAATCGGGAAAGCATCGCAGTAGTGCGTCAGGTACATCTTCTCCCTGACACTAGCTGGCAACTCCATGAGCTTGGTTAGGGACGTATGGGTTGCTTCGATAGCCCCCCAGCCATTCCCGGCTCCGACTTCATGGACCATCACATAGGCATCCATCCATTCGATGATTTCTGGACTGAAAGCCGTGTCGGAACTGTAAGCAAAGGTCTTTTCACCAGTCTCGGTGATCTTGACCGCAGTTGTCGGGATGTGATGCTTCGTGAGATGAAGCTGTACTTCCAGGTTGTCAGTAGCCTGAAATCTCTCCCCAGGCTTGATTGGAACCAGGGTTGCGTAGTCATCCATCTGCATTGCCAGAGGCTTACCCGTGAGAGGGCTAGTAATCTGTCCCATCCCTCCCTTGAGGGTGTGACCCCACAGGTTCTCCAGGACTTCCGGTGCCCCGAGAATCCTGATCTTCTGACCCCTGACGAGTCTCTGGTGGAAGAGCAGTTGCTCCAACCCTCCGACATGATCGGAGTGAAGGTGTGTGATCAACACCGTTGTGATGTCATCCAGACCCATTGTGGAATGGTAGCTTCGGAGGGCATGGCTCAGTGCCGGGGGTGTATCAATGAGAATAGCCCCACCTTCAGCTTGGACCAGTAGAGATGACCCGAAGCGAGTCTTGGAGAAGGCATCCCCAGTACCAATGACGTGAACAAGCATAGTTACCTCTAGTGAACGATCAAACCTGGGATGAAGTGTCGGTCCCATGCCGTGAGTTCATCCGTTGGAGGGTTGGCATCCCCCAGAATCACGCACCCACCGTTGTAAGGGTAGGGGCCGTTCTCGCACTCCATTCTCAGGGTGGGGAGTTGGAGGTAGTTAGCCGTGCAGATGGCATTCATCGCTGTAACTGCCCTGCACGTCACTACAATCTGTCCCCGTTCTGCGGCTGGAGACCTCTGCGAGATGTTCCAGACCTCATGGATTGCAGCCGACCGAGCGTTGGTGATATCCGTTGTGGCAGGTACAGGTGCCGGTGATGCAGGGACAGGGACAGGGCTAGGTGCCGGTGAGGTATGCACAGGGATATGCACAGGTGCCGGTGCTTCCCGATCTTCAGGAGATAGCTGGGAACACCCCATCAAAAGGCATAGGCAGAGGGTCTTCATTACTTCTTCCATTCCAGGCGGGATCTAGCTTCAGGGGTCAGTTTCGGGAGTTCATACACTTGGAACAGGGCTTCCTTGAACACTATGCTGGCAAACTCAGGGCTAGCCAACCTCTTGACCGCTTCCATCATCACAGGCAGAGCTAGGTCTGCTAGGTCCATACCCTTGAGTCTCAGACCGTGAGTAACCCAGATGTGATCGTTCTTATGTGCTGGCATTATGTCCTCCCTGACCAGCGATTCGGCACCCGATTCCCTTCGGCCAGCCAAGTATCAAGCTCCCGGAAGGCACGGACAATCACCCGAATATCACCCTCGGAGTCCTTGAGGGCCTGTTCTGTTGCTTCCCTTATATCTTCCGGGTTAGGGCAGCTAGGGTCAATGCCTGCCGTCTCTGCGGCTTCCAGAGCCCTCTCGACACGGTAGACACAGTCCAGGACTGTGGACAGGGAAGAGTCAGGGTTGAAATTTCGAATGGGGTTAGGCATGGCTCTAGTTACCCTTCCGTCTCGATGCTTGCCAGGAAATCCCAGGCACGGGAGTATTGCTCCCCCGTGATCTCGCTGTTGTTGTAGGCACAAAGAATCCCTGAAGTCAGGATCTTCTTCATTTCCACAGACATGGGTTTACGCCCATGAAGGTTGTGCATACGAGTGGACTTTTCTTCTTTTGATTCCATGGCTCACTTGTTAGGTGTGGGGTCAATGTTTCCTGTTAGCCAGTTCCTACCCTGGTTATCTCGGATAGCTTTATCACTCCAGGATGGATTGTCTGTTGCTACTCTTTCAACCCTAGGTTTGGATGCTGCTACTCTTTCAGCCTCCCACAACCGGATAGCTTCCCGAAGCTCTGCATCGTAGAAGTCACCCATCCAGCTATTCTCATGACTTATGTGCCCAGCGGCTAGCTTGGGGAGAGCCATCACGGCTGTATGGCAAAGATCGGTCCCTTCAGACGGGAACACAATGGCTACCATAGGGGTGTTGGTAGGTTCACTACCTACAGAGTGTTGTGTCGGTTCGAAGAGGACGACAAAGAAGTGTTCCCCACCCACCCCGTTTTCGTGGTACTCGATGGACAGGATTTGTTCAATGCAGGCCATGTACCCTACTTACTATCTCCGGTCCCAATCTTAACCTAAAATCCACTTTCGGGGTTAAGATTGACCCCGGCTACGGTAGGAGAAGCATGATAATGAAAGTTGGCATCCGAGTAGAGTGTGCTGTCTGTGGCCGAACCAAGGCACCTTGGGGCCGTTCCGTGTCCATGGAAACGTCGAGTGGCTACTGCCACCCCAGGTTCCCTGGAGAGACTGGCGGGTGCGAAGGCTACGACCGGGACCCCAAGGTGGGGAGCCTCTTCCCTGGGGAGTCCGAGCAGGATTTCGGCTACCCCGTGAGTTCCAACGGTACGAAGGAGATGGACGTACCCAATGTTGATCCCGAAGATGAAGACTGAACCCAGAGTGTAACTGGGGGCATGAAGCTCCTGGAAGAACTGGGCAAGGTTAAAAGCATCATGTTCGGCTATGAGGATCATGGCATCCTCACGCTATTCCTTCATCTGGACTTCGGGGGAAGTGGTCAGGGCTTCGGGGGCATGATCCTCTCCCGGAGTGAAGTACTCCCGGATCACAGATACAAGCAGCGGGGGACGCTGGCTGGGACTGATCTAGTGTGTCGGCTCCTGGACCTCTTCGGCGTTCAAGACCTGTATCAAATCAAGAACCGATACATCATTGCCCTCCGGGAGACCCCGAGTGGGGACATCATCGGGTTGAGGCTTCCCAGGGTGGACGGGGATCGTGAGTTCCTTCTCCGACCCTGGCAGGAAGAGATGAACAAGCTCATCCCCGCCCCCTAGGAAAATCATTCGGCACAAAAGATTTCCGACAAGACCCCAAGTGGAAGCGTAACAGGTCAGGCAACCATCGAGCATCCCCAAAGAGGAAAGGCCGAACATCATGCGTCTTCATCAGCTACTCACGGTCGAGAAGGATACCAAGTCTGCCGCTCTCAAGGGCCTCACGGAAGCCTACCATCGGATCGAGAAGTCTCCGATCCTGTCGGGTATCTCCCGTCGCTACCGTCCCATGCAGGACGGTGGGGAAGCCCTTCCTCCCGAGAGCACTCTCGTTCAGCTTCGGGTGGAAGACACCTTCCCGGAGATCAGCGGGCTCCTGGGCAAGCTGTTTGACCTCACCCTCCAGAAGGAGACGGCCAACCAGGGTGCCAGGGCCGATGTGACCGTGGAGGGTGTGCCTCTCCTGAAGGATGTCCCGGTCTGTGCCCTTCTCTTCCTGGAGAAGCAGGTAACGGATCTTGCAACCTTCGTGGACAAGCTTCCGGTCCTGGACCCCAGCGAACAGTGGGAGAAGGACTCTTCACAGAACTGCTGGGCCACGAAGCCTGTGGAGACCCACCGTACCAAGAAGCTGCCGAAGGTGATCGAGAAGTCCCCGGCAACGGATAAACACCCGGCCCAGGTGGAAGTGTTCCACGAAGACGTGGTTGTGGGCTACTGGTCCACGGTCAAGTTCAGTGGAGCCCTTCCTGCTGAACGCAAGGCTGCGCTCAAGGACCGTGTTGCCAAGCTTCGCTCGGCAGTCAAGATCGCAAGAGAAGGTGCCAACACCATCGTGGTAGACGAGCAGCACAAGATGGGTAGTGCGGTACTCAACTATCTCTTCAACAAGTAGAGATAGTTGTGGATACCAAGGGTAGGCCGTACTTTGACAAGGCTAAGGAGTTGATCCGAGCCTTGGATGAAGCGGGCAAACCCTTGGTAGTCCATGGGCTCCTCAAGGCTGTTCTGATTGCCGAAGCAAATGCCAGAGATGCTAAGGCAACCAGTGAAGATAACGTCCAAACTTCGGTTCCTGTTCGATAGGGACCGTGGAAGAGGTTGTGCCAGACTCAGTGTGAAGCTCAGTGTGATGCGTAGCTCTGAAAAGTGATGGTTCGAATCCATCCTCCCTCACCGGCCAACAGGGTTTCCCCGACTCTGTAGGCCCAGACCAAGTACGAAAGTGCTTGGTCCCAAGAGGGAGTAGCCCAACTGGCTAGAGGCATAAGAGCAGGCATTCAAGCTCAAATTTGTCTGCACACAGCATTAGTAAGGAGGGACTTCAGCCACATCGAACTCTACTTGCCAAGATTATCTGCCAGATGTTGGTGCAATTCCGACTAGGCTCTCAATGCCCACAAACCCGGTGTTGCGGGTATTGAGAGCCTGTCGCCTAATCGTAAGGCATGGTGGTTGTAGACTGAGCGAGTAGATTAAACGTCGGTGGTTGATGATGCCTGCCAGTAGGAAAGAGCAACCCTACCAAGGTTGAGTTCTTCTACAACCGTTAGAGGGCCCGGAAAAGGATACTTTCCGGGCTCTCGCTTATTTAGGGGTATAGGTTCTTGTACAGCCGAAACTCAGAGATAGAGTAAGGCACATACAAGGAAGGATTCACCAATGACTGACCCTAATCGCACGCACATCACAGCTATCCTCGACTGTAGCGGGTCTATGGCCGAACTGACCTCTGATACAATCGGAGGCTTCAACAAGTACAAGAATGAGCAGAAGGCACTCCCTGGAAGTGTCACGTTCACCCTGATCCTCTTCAATGAGGAATCCAAGGTTGTCCACAATGCCGTGGACCTCAAGGACGTTCCTGATCTGACCTCCAAAGTCTACGAGGCTGGAGGCTGGACTGCCATGAACGATGCTCTGGCCGAAGGTATCCAGTCCACGGGAGAGTCCTTGGCTGCGAAGCCCGAAGAAGAGCGTCCTGGACTGGTGATCGTGCTGGCAATGACGGACGGCCTGGAGAACTCTTCCAAGAAGTACCCTGGACCGAAGGGGACTTCTGCTATCCGGGAGATGGTCAAGCACCAGACAGAGAAGTACAACTGGTCCTTTGTGTTCATGGGTGCTAACATTGATGCCAAGAAGGTCGGTGGAGACCTGGGTGTTGATGGCACCTGTTCCATGAACTACATCGCTGACTCTGCTGGTGTGGGAGAGTCCTACAAGGAGCTCTCCAAGGGTACGCAGAGTCTCAGGAAACGTACCTCCAAGGGTCAAGCCAAGGGTGACTTCTTTGAAGACCCCAATAAGGTCATCGGCAAGCCCTAGCCCCGAGAAGTTACTCCGGGGCCTGTTACGGTCAAGATAGTGGATGCTCGTCTAGGCACGCTGTAGGCGATGATTGTATAATCAAGCCTGCCCAGACCATCACCGCCGAACCTGACCAGTGACCAGTGACCTAGAAAGCCTACAAGAATGCCTATGTGAGTGCATCCCATAGGCATTCGCCTATTTGGGGGTAAGAACCTCCGAGGTAATATGAGTTTGATCTATTGTTTTGAGAGCCGAGGGGTACTCACCCGTTCCCTGTTGAAGACCATTGAAATCAACGGAGTTCATCTGGAGTGGCATCCAGAGAGCATCAATCTTATGGGTCCTAATTCAGAACCCCCCTTCACAGGGAGTGTCATTGTCACCAAAAGCAACTTGAAGGTTCATATCGACATTGGTGGGACTGATAGGGCATACTTCGGCTTCACAGGTAGCTCCGGGGATGGCTTGCATACCCTGGCAATGACCCGAGTTGGGAAATGTCCAGTTCTCTACGTCCTACATGGTATCACCTTTGGAACTCAAGTGTATGTCATGGATAAGGAGGGCACCTTGTCTTTGAAGTATGCTCTTGAGGCCGCAATGAAGGCTATAGGTGAGTTTGGGGTGGATAGACCCGGTTGGCACGACTATTCCAAGATTCTCTGTGCAGCTACGGGTCTAAGCGGAGATAATCCTTCAGTGAAGGATGCAGAAGAAGAAGTGCTAAGGGGAAGTAAGATCGAGGGGAAATCCAGACCTTCCGTACCAAGGGTTGAAAGAGATATAGTTGATAGACTAGACGTGGATAGAGAGGGCTAAAACCAATGACTGAACACTGTAAACTCCCTGACTGTTCTGTCTGTGAATTGGAACGTATCGGCTGCGGCTGTGACGGTGCCGATGATGATGGTTGCTGGATCTGTACCCCAGACCGTCATCAACGTCCCCCCTGTAAGGGTGCCGAAGCTCCTGAGACGTGTTGTGCTTGTGACACTATCCCTGGAAAGGTGGTTGAACACCATGAGGGTCACTGTGGTCACAACTGTACAAGTTGTGACCTTCAGCATGGCACCCCCAAGACCGAGGGTGAGACCTATGAGGATAGGGTCAAGAACTGGAAGGGTGTCTGTGCCCATTGTGGGAAACCTACGTCCTTTGCCTGCAACTACTGTGACTGGGACTGTCAGGTAGCAGCCTGGAGAGCTACAGGAGCCAAGGAACATCTGCCGAACGGGCTACCGATCAAGTGTCTCACAGGTGAGGGCCTGATGTTGGAGTGTGAGCACGGGGACCATCCTACTTACATCTTCCCAGTGACAGCACAGTACATTGGGACACCCCCCAAGGGACATGAAGATGAGTACGGGGATGAGACACATGCCCTGATCTACACTGATGGATGGGTTGCCCTGACTATCCATGAGTGTACGTTCTACCTCTGGCACTTGGCTTCCTATGGGAAGCTCCTGTATGGCCCAAGAGGGGGTGAGACAAACTACCGCTTGTCGGATGAGTCCATTGAAAAGATTCTAGCTCATTGTGTCTGCAAGGAAGGCTAAGGTGTTCACACCGCACTTCTGGACCTGTCCAGCCTGTGGGGCACCCCTCCAGCGGTTGCGACCCTCTGAGGGTTGGTGGACGTGCCCTGATTGGTGTCCCGTAAACCCAGCAGTAGAGGGTCAACCTTCCTACTACACAGGTGGAAACCCCAAAGGTGCCGTGGATGATTGGTTCCCTGAGAACTCTCCAGGAACCAAGAAGATTCCGATACCTGGGGCCGAAAGAGAGGGCCCCGTTGCCTATCTCTGGAACAAACACCTGATCTGGCTGGTAGATGACCGTGTACTTGTGGTGAGGGAAGAAGCTGGGGTCCAAGCTCTGGTTAGAGCCCGTGAAGAAACACGCAAGGACCCGAAGGGTTGGGAGACAGCATGGGATGGGAAACCACCACCTATCCTAGTTCTCCAGGTGAGTGGGTAACTCTTACCATGGCCGGGCCTTGCATCTACAACCCAGATGGTACAATCAAACCTCCTAAGTGTGGTCTGGTCATCAACTGGGCCGAACGTCCACCCCATCTATGTAAAGAGCCAGCGGATTTTGTGGTTGAGTTAGAAGAGGGTAGGTGCATCTACCTGTGTGCCATGCACCTAAGAACCCGAAATGATGGCTACAAAGGCATCGTTGATATAAACAACGTGCGAGTCCTCTGGGATACTGAAGAGGAAGAGTGGATACTCATACCCGAGGACCATGAATGAGTCGTTTCTCAGGGATACTGAAGGTAAGATCCTGAAGCCGGTCTGTTCGGTTTTGGATGCTGTCCATACAGGTTGGGAAATCCCTTGTGGTAGAACGGCCGAGTGGGTTGTGACATTCAATACGGGAGTAAGGAGCTACATGTGCTCCCACCATCTACAGCAATGGGGCTACGAAGAGATTACTGACCTGGACAACGTGAGGATCTTTGTTACCAATGACGGGTAGATACCTTGATTCACCTGAACTTCCTTGAAGACAAGAAGGTAAGGGCCATACGCAGGGGTGCAATTGTAACTCGTTGTAAATTTCGGCACTTTGCAGTCGAGCCTTTCCTTCGATTCCCAGATGGGAGGATTCGTGCCCCTGAATGTGATGTTGATGTAGGGGATGATTTCTGTAATAACTGTGCGGTATGGGTTGTCACCATGAATAATGCTACACGGTATTACTTCTGTTCTGCACACTTACAAGCATCCAAGTATAAGAACATCTTGGACCTGGACAACGTGAATCTTCCCGAGGATGTATGACGGACAGCTACCCTGACTTCACTTATGCTGCCGGGGACTGCATCTGTGAAGTCTGCGGTAAGCCTTATTGGAGACACCTAGGGGATCAACGGTATCTCACCGAAGATGGTACGGGTCGAAAGTATCCTTGGCTCCATCGGCTCTGTGATGGTCGATTGGTGAAGCTGTAGGGGTAATACAAGTATGGATGAAGCTTTTATCCGAAACACTGACGGAACCATCCGAGTCCCCAAGTGTGATGTTGATTTAGGTTACATGGATTCTATCATCTGCTCTCAACCTGCCGATTGGGTAGGGATCGAGAGTGATGGTCGTAAATTCTACTACTGCACACAACACATGGAAGAGTGGGGAATTGATAACCCCAGGTTCCGAGAGATTGCAACGGTAGAGCTTCCTCCAGAGATGGCTGCAAAGCTAAAGGAAGAGAAGATCCAAAAGGCCAAGAAATGTAGGCATGAGCACATTTCTTGGGACTGTAGTCCCGGTATCCATACGGTAACCTGTAGTTGCGGCACCAAGATCACCTACAAGACCCAACTACCATATTCAGAGGACACCGAGGATGAGCCAATCAATGAAGAAGACCCCCTTCGTCTCTATTCTACCTCTTCCCCTTTCTGAACCTATAGTTGATGGTAGGACTCCCGAGCCCCCACCCCCAGAGGACTTGATCGGAAAAATTATGGCTGACATGAGGATGGGAAAACCAATCAAAAGAGGTCTGTAAGGGGTAACATCTACCTGGAGGATTCAGAATGCCTAGTGCAAGAGATACCATTGCCGTTGACTTTGACGGTGTGCTCCATTCTTATCGAACTGCCTTCAGTGAGCCCACGATCATCTCTGATCCCCCAGTTCCGGGAGCTATCGAGTGGTTGGAGGAACTCACCAAGAATTACTACGTTGCTATCAACTCCACCCGTTGTAGTGACAAGCAATTCTGGCTGGCAGCTACGGCTTGGTTCAGAAGGTATGGGTTGTCTGAGCGTGCCCTCAGTAGAATCACCTTCCCCGTGAATAAACCAACGGCCCGGCTCTACATTGATGACCGTGGATTTCACTTTTCGGGATCATTCCCGTCCATGGAGTTCGTCAAGAACTTCCTACCCTGGACCAAGAAATTCCCCAAGTAACCATGCCTACTCTTGCTGAATTACCACAGATTGCTGTCCTACTTTTATGCTTTGGGGCTTTGATCTATGCCATAGTGAAGTGGGATACTGACTGAAGGTGCATGATGAAGACCCTGGAGTTCCCCGAAGGATTCGATTACGTCAAGCGTGATATGGAACGCTATGGGGTTTGGGAGAATAGGACTACTGAGTATGTCCAAAGTCACCTGAAGCCCGGTCAAGTGTTCTTAGACGTAGGGGCACAAGTAGGCTACTACTCAACGCTAGCAGCTTCCCTGGGTGCCAAGGTCTATGCCTTTGAACCCAGCCCCATGAACCGTGAGTACCTCTTGCGGAACGTCCAGGGTATGAGGGTGATGGTCTTTGACTATGCCCTTTCCAATTCGGCCAGGGAAGCAAACCTGTTCAAAGGCAAGACTTCAGGGGAGCATAGCCTACTGGGCACTGGGGAGTCCGTGAGTGTACGGGCCCTGCCCTTTGATGACCTGGGCATTCCTGACCCGGATATGATCAAGCTGGACATCGAAGGGCATGAGAAGCAGGCACTTCAAGGTATGGAGAGAGTTCTCCAAACCCACCGTCCGCTGACAATCATCCTGGAGGATTGGTACAACAAGACTACAGACTGGTTGGTTGACACTTACGGTTTCAAGCTGGTCACGACTGACCGAGCTTACGGTAACCGTATCTTGGTCAAGAATCAGGATGTAGTTCCGGTCAAGGAACCTCTCAGAATCCATCTCTTAGGTCCCTTCAATGCCCCGGTAACCCTGGAGGATGAAGGGTTAGGAAACGCCTTTGCATCAAAGTGTGTTCGCATGGTCCAGGTGCTCAAGAAGCTAGGGCACCATGTCATCCTGTACGGTGTAGAGGGGTCGAAAACAAATGCCGATGAGTTCGTCCAGGTGTCCACCAAGGCAATCCTGGAGGAATGTTATGGCAAGTGGGACAAGACCAAGGTCTACGGTGAGGGTGAGGACAACCTAGCTCACAAGACCTTCAATGAGAATGCCATCCGAGAAATCAATAGTCGGAAACTCTTCGGGGACTTCCTACTCTGTTCCTTTGGGGTGTACCAGAAGCCCATTGCGGATGCCGTGGACATCAAGGATACGGTTGAGATAGGGATAGGGTACACAGGTTCCTTTGCCCGATTCCGTATCTTTGAGAGCCATGCTCACATGAACTGGACCTACGGGGCCGAGAGGAAGGGGGACGGGAACTTCTATGACACAGTGATCCCTGGCTTCTTCGATCCCAGAGACTTCACTTACTCCGGGGATAAGGATGACTACTTCCTGTTCATTGGCAGGATCATTTCCGGTAAGGGCATCCTGATTGCTAAGGATGTCTGCAAGAGGCTAGGCAAAAAGCTCATTGTTGCCGGTTTCGGCCATGGAGATGAAGTATTCAGAGAAGTCACGCAAGACCCCTGTGTTGAGTATGTGGGCTTCGCTGGGAAGGAGAAGCGTCGGGAACTCCTGAGTCGGGCTAAAGCTGTCTTCATGCCCACTACCTACCTGGAACCCTTCGGCTACGTTGCCCTGGAAGCAGCTTTCTCAGGAACTCCAGTTATCACTACAGACTTCGGTGCCTTCCCTGAGACAGTAGTCCATGGCAGAACGGGTTACCGTTGCCGAAACTTCAAGGAATTCCTGGAAGCAGTCAGGAACATTGACAGTATCAACCCCGCAAGTTGTCTGATGTGGGCTATGAACAACTTCACCATTGATGCCGTAGCACCACAATACCAGCAATACTTCGATCAGATCCTAAGCCTGTACGGTAAGGGTTGGTATGCTGAGTAAGTATCAAGCATGGTTAGATGCTCATTCCCCTGCCAACAAACCCGGTAAGGGCAGGGGTGATTGTGGGAAACTCTCTCGTGCCATAAAGAAGGTGTTCCCAGAGCTAAGGCTAGTAGCTGGATATTACTATTGCCCCTACTGGGGGAAGCAGCAACACTGGTGGTGTGTATCCCCCGAGGGTGACATTGTAGACCCCACGGCATGTCAATTCCCCTCCCAAGATGGTGACTACGAAGAGTTAGCCGAAGAGAACCGTCCCGTAGGGAAGTGCATGGACTGTGGTGAGGATGTCTTCAGGAAAGATCGGTTAGGGAATGATAACCCCTATGCCCCTAACTTCTGCAACAAGAATTGTTCAGATGCTACTGAAGCTTACCTGGGGATCAAGTACATCAAGGCTTAGGTGGTGGACATGAGTGATAGACCTGATTATGTTCATTGTGTTGCAACGGGGGTTGCCCATGATTCCCACTCATGGTGTGGAAAACCTTTGGTGGGTTGGTACTTCCAGGATGCGACTCATGCAGCCCTCAATGGTCTCAAAGGAGGCAGACTTCTAGCTTGCCCTGACTGTTCCGAGGCTATCCAGAGAAATCTGAAGAAAGGTACGTGGCAGGAATGACCAACTTATTCTCTCCCTACTTCCGGGATTTTGACACCAAGAGGTACTACTGGAAGGATGAGACTCTGTGGTTAGCCTCTGCCGACCTACCTATCACTAACCATGATCCGAGGTCCCTGGGTGTGTCGATCTTCATGGTCGAGATGCTCAAGACGTATGAGCCAACACGGACAAGGGATGCAGAACTCCAGTACCCGGTGATTGTCTCCAGCACGGGAGAAGTCATGGACGGCTATCATCGAGTAGCTAAATCCATCCTCCAGGGGGAACGGACCATCCCTGTTCGGCAGTTCGTTATCGACCCCGAGCCTGACCTAGCAACCGACCGGCCCTACTGAGGTAATGTGGACCTACTAGAAGAGAATGCCAAGCTCAAGGAAGCCCTCAAGTCGGCTGCGAAGCTAGCTGACCGTTTGGCTGTTGAAGCTAACCCCAGGGCTTACATGAGAAACCCAGGGCCCCCTGATACCAACAGGAGTGTAGTTCAAGGTCAATGTGACCTTGCTGTCCATGTAACCGCACGGGCAATCTGCTACGATATCTGCAAGATGGCAGAACAGTTCGGGATTGACACTAGTGATTGTGTCACACAGATAAGATAACCATGAGTGACCTAGTACATCTCGCAATAGAACGGGCTGTCCGAGCCTACAATGGGGATTCTGTCGGTGTCATCTTCAACAATGCAGGCTTCGCACAGGAGTTTGCCAAGCTAGCTGGAATCAACACACCCCCTGACGGTAACATTATCAGAGCTATCCTCTCTGGAAGGGATGATATCATAGAACTTGGCAAGTCCCATTACCAGATTCGGCCTGAGACCAAAGGCTAGGAAAGTTTCGTGCTCGATGGAGCACGAAACCTCTATGGGGTAAGGTTCACGGGACACAAGTCGTGTCCAGGAAGCCGAGGCACCCCATGTGGCAGGATACCATCATCAAGACAAACGTAGAGATTTTCGCTCTGGACAAGATTCCCATGGGGGAGACTGTCAACATCACCGGCTTCTATCTCGGTGTTGACAGCAAGAGCGTGAACATCCACAGGTTCGGTATTCGTGGGGAGAATGACTGTGCGGTAGTCCTCTCGGTACAGAGTGTGGACTTTCCCATGTACCTGCACGCTGGGATGGAGTTCAGGGGAGTCTCTATCGACATCACGCATACCTATGGTGGCAGGTATGCCATTGATGAGAACACCGTAGAACTTCTCTCTCCTACCATGATTGGGGGAAGGACCCTCAGTACCAGGAAGAATCTCCAGCCGTATTTCGGTGGCACTACTGAGAAGGACAAGAAGCGGTGGGCTGAACTGTATGCGACGGTAGAGAAGATTCGTGAAGAGAAGATTCGTGAAGAGGATCGTGCCAAGAGACGAGAGGCTGTTGAGGCACTTCCTTCGGTAGTGCTTCCTGAAGAGACTCCCGTACAGGCACCGGCTTCCCCCTATCCCTTCGCTACCCCGGCACCCACCGTGGGTATCAACGGCTACAAGTGGGGCTACGTTGTGGGCTCCAAGAGGGTGCGGCATCTCATTGACAAGGACAACCACTCTCTCTGCGGACGTGTCTTCCGGGACCCCAGCAAGACTGAGAAGTCTCCTGAAATCAAGGAGTGCTGTAGGAACTGTTCGGGCGTGTTCATGGATCAGATGTTTGCAGGAGACCTGACGTGAGCATGAACAAGACCATCCTGGAGACGTTTGCGGCTCTCGCACACGAATCCTGGGCAGGTTGGACCCGGTACATGCTGAAGTGCCTGGACAGCCCTGAACGGGAGGAACACATCGCTCGCTGGAAGCGACAGATGGACACCCCCTATGAATACCTCTCTGAGAAGGAGAAGGATTCGGACAGGGCAGAGGCCAAGAAGTACCTGAGTGTGGTCTTTCAGATGTTGACCAACTGGATTGATGAAAATCAAAGGTTTTCTGTAACTTGATGATTCCAGGTTAAGATTCCCCTCCCGTGCGGTAAGAGAGGCATGGGAAACCTTCGGGATCAGTACCTCGCCTGCCATCGTACCCTCTGCTACACCGAGGCACAGGAGAAGTTCCTGGATGCCCTCCACCGGGCAGACCTCGTGGACTTCATGCTGGGCCACCAGTACACGGATGCCGAAGTGGACAGCGTGAGGGACGGATCGCACCAGTTGGTGTCCAACCTGGAGGACCCCAGCAAGCTCCCCCTGGTTCTCCCCGTGGAAACCTCCTGCTGTCTCGTGGACCCCCTCCCCAAGAGCCGTATCGACCTTCCCCTGGGGAACATCGAGCCGGGGACCACGGTATGGATCAAGCTGCTCAACGGAAAACCCAGCACCCTCACCCGGATCATGTAGGAGTCCCCAATGTCCGCTTCTGCCTGTTTCTTCTGGGGCGTCAGGATCAACCCGAAGCCTACCAACGTCATCTACTACCTCGCTGAGAAGCTGGGCCTTCCCAAAGAGGATATGACCGGGGTCCTGAATACCCTCATCCAGAAGTACAAGGTGGCCCTCATCCTCCACGGGGAACCAGGGGTCAGTGACAACGGTACGGGCTTCGCTCTGGCCTTGGTGGAGTCCGGGGTGGAGGTTTGGTCACTTCTGGAGAAGGACAAGGGGGTCACTCCCTGTAACCTCCCGGTACTTCCCGAGAATCGGTCGGAGATTCTCCAGGAAGCTCTGGAAGCCCTGGACCTGGAAGTCGAGGGGAATGCCGGATGGTTCCTTACCGTCTGTGACTACGGACAGAAGCCCTAAGATTTCTACAATACCGATTTCTAGTTAAGATTCGGCTTTCCCACGGTAAAGGGTCTGAAAGGCCCTGGTGCCGTATGAGTCGAATCTTCCTGCTGTGTTTGTTCGTCATGGGATGCTGGGATATCCGTCAGTGGCGGGAACCTGCCGCAATTCCGGGCCCTGACGGTGACACGGATGCCGAGGTTCAGGACTCCCGAGCTTCCGAGACTCAGGATTCCAGCACTTCCGAGACTTCCAATCCCGACACGGGAACTGGAACGGACACCTGGGTTGCCCCAGACACCGGGACGGACACCTGGATTGCCCAAGACACCGGGACGGATTCGAGGACGGATACCTGGATTGCCCAAGACACGGGAACTGACTCAGGAATCCAGGATACCGGGACGGATACCGGAACCCGAGACACGGGAACCGGGACGGACACGGGAACCCGAGACACTGGAACGGACACGGGGACGTGCCCCTACGGGCAGACCCGTTGCGGGACCTCATGCGTGGACCTCCAGACCATGACCTCCAACTGTGGGGTCTGCGGGAACGTGTGTCCCATCCGTTCAGGTGCCCCAGCCATCTGTGAGTCAGGGACGTGCATCTTCCGGTGCTCGTCGGGCCAGGATAACTGTGATGGGATTGTGACCAACGGCTGTGAAGTAACCCTCTCAACGGACCTGAACAACTGCGGAACCTGTGGGTATGGATGCCCTACCCAACCCAATACCACCCCTACCTGTACCTCCGGGACTTGTGGAACCGTCTGTGCCCCAGGCTGGGCCAACTGTAACGGTTCCATGACAGACGGCTGTGAAGCAGACCTCAACAGTTCAATGTCTTGTGGGGCTTGCGGGAACGTGTGCTCTAGGGTCGGTGCCCACGGGACCTGTACCGCTGGGACCTGTGGAGGCTGGGTTTGCAACGCTGGACTCACTGATTGTGATGGTGACCTAGGGATCACCACTTCCAACGGATGTGAGACCAACCTCCAGATCAGCAACTTCAACTGTGGAGCCTGTGGGCACTATTGCACGACTGGCTATGTCTGCTCGGCTGGGGCTTGTACCCTCTCCTGTTCTGGTGGGACCCTCAATTGCTCCGGGATGTGCGTGGACACCACTACTGACACCAACAACTGTGGGACGTGTGGGAGGGTGTGCTCAACCCCAGCCAACGCAACGGCACCCAGGTGTTCGGCAAGTACCTGTGCCTTCTCTTGCCTCCCTCTCTATGCCGATTGCAACGGCAACCCTTCGGATGGTTGCGAAGCGAGCCTCAACACAAGCCCCATCAATTGTGGTGCCTGTGGGCACACTTGCGGTACTGGACAGACCTGTGTCAGTGGGACCTGTACCTGCCCTGTCAGACAGACCCTCTGTGGTAGCTACTGCACGAACATCATGGAGGATGCCCTCAACTGCGGGGCTTGTGGCCGAAGCTGTGCAACGGGTCAAGGATGTTGCTCTGGGGTCTGTGCAGCCCTGAACACCACCACCAACTGTGGTGTTTGTGGTCATGGTTGTGGTGGGGGCCAACTTTGTACCTCAACCTTTGCCTGTCAGTGTCCTGTGGGCCTTGGGCTTTGTCACGGGACCTGTATCAACATGGGTTTTGACAACGACAATTGTGGGACTTGTGGGCATCGTTGTGGGGGTACTTGCAGGGCAGGTTCCTGCTACTGAACGAATTTAGGTTAAGATTACCACCCCCTTCGGTAAGAGAGGGGTAAGAGGCACAAGATGTCCACACTCACAACCAGTGAAACCCTGTCCCTGAGAGGGCACCTGGACGACCTTCGAGCGGAAGCACTCCTGGAGTGCAAGGAAATCCATGACTACCGGGCAAGGTATCCCAAGGGTTTCTACGATACGAGCTTTGCCCAGGAGAAGATTTTCTTGGCAAATGCTTTCCTCAAGGTTCTGGCTGCTCTTGACCAGAACATGACCGGGTTCGGCCAACTCCCGGAACTCCTGGACACCGAGGTTTGAGCTAATGTCAGTCATTCCTAATCTCATTCTCCCCATGGGTAATGCTCTCATTGATTGGTGCCGGTCACAGCCGGAACGCAAGGGCCAGCGTGGAGAGGACACCCGCTGGAATCAGGTATTCTTCATCCGTGACACCCTCCCGACCATCTGGTCCAATTCCCTGGAAGAATACAAGACTTTCGTGGAAGGGCCGAATGCAAGAGTGGTGGGGATGCACCACTCCAAGAGCATTGACCTTGTGGTCTTCGGTGTGAACCACCCCAGACTGGGCTTCCGGGCCGTGCTCAGGAACAACCTCTACAACTGGAACGTGACCCTCGACTCCGACCGGGACATCATCATCAACCCCAAGCTCCTCTTCGATTCAGAGAGTACTAGCTACTGCTTCTTCGAAGGGTTCCCCAAGGATTGGTGCATCGAGGTTCCGTACAAGAAGAACAAGCGACGGTTCGCTTTCTCTTGTGGTGGGGACTACGATCTCTACGCAATCTTCTGGCAGATCGTTCTGGCCCTGGACCCCACGCTCTAACACAGGGTATAGCCATGTTCCAAGTCTGTATCTTCCGCAAGACCGTTCGATGCTTCAAAGAGGGTAGTATCATTCTCTTCCACCCTGGAGTGAACCTCATCGTGGGGGACCAGGGTTGTGGGAAGAGCACTCTCCTGGATGCCATTGACGGTTATGCCGCTAGCAAAGGTAAGGGAGAGGGTCCTAAGAGATACGTCCACCATGACTTTGAGGGTGCTGTAGACCTTCATTGGGATGGCCCTCCGGGAAAGTACGGGCACTTCGATTTCGAGAAGGGCAATCCCAGGACCCAGCCAGCCTTCGGCATGGATGATCGCTATGATATGGACTTCCAGGTCTCGGCCATGTTCTCTTCCCATGGGCAGACCTCCAGGGCCCTCCTGAACATGTTCAAGAAGCCTCTAGGCCCCCACGTTATCTCCATGGATGAACCCGACATGGCTCTGTCCCCCAGGAGCCTGTATGACCTCATCCACGACCTTCAGACCAATGTAGAGAAGGACAGTCAAGTTCTCCTGGCCGTTCATAACCCGGAAATCATCCGTGCCTTCCCGGAGGTACTCTCCCTGGAACATGGTCAGTGGATGTCTTCCGAAGAGTTCCTGGACCTACAGAGGACCACACCAGCTCCAGTGTACGGACATGATGTTCCCCGATTGGTGAAGATTATTGGTTAAGATTGGTTGACCCCAGGGTAAGAGAACCATGAGCCCCTTGATTCTACTGATGGATGATGAAGTGGAAGTCCTGGAGAGGAAGTCCTGGAGAGGAACTCCAAGCTGTTCCGGGATGCTGGCTACCGGGTGAATACGTCCATGAACGGGGAGGATGCCCTGGAGTACATGCGAACGGAGCGACCTGACTTGGTGGTGACCGACAACCGGATGCCCGGCATGACCGGCTCCGAGATGGTCTCCAAGATGGCCGAGGATGATTCTCTCCGTACTATCCCGGTCATCATGCACTCTTCTACATGGGTGCCTCGTCCTGACTATACGGCTGGTATGAGATACCGGAACAGTGAGAAGTCCTGCTTTGCCAAGGATGACCTCCTGCAATCGGTGGAATGGACTCTGGAACTTACAAATGAGTGACCTTCAAGAATTCAGGCTCAAGTTTGGGGCAGCGTTCGCTGACACCCTACTCGCTCTCTCACAGACATCCCTTGCCCCAGCGATGGTCCATGACCTGGGGGTGATTACCTCTCCCCACGATACATTGCTTGATACTTTGTACCGACCCGTGATGCCTACCTGCCCGTCCTATAAAGTCCACGTCTGGTTCATTGACCTGGAACCGGAAGCTAACTGGGCACACAACTGTGCTTACTTCTGTGTTTGTGAAAACACCGGAATCTTCGGCTGGTACCCCTCTCGTATGCCCCCCAAGGATATGCCATGAGTGATGAAACGGATGACCCCAAGACCGTAAGTGCCCTCCTGGACCTCGTTTCCATGCAGCGGGCCAAGATCGAGGAACTCGATACGGAGCGGGAGGAACATCTCCAGGGCATTCAAGACCTGGAAGAGAGAATCCAAGGAATAAAGTTGGGGTGGTACTACCATCGAGACTCCAAGGAAAAGTCCAACCTGCCTTCCCCCCGTCTGGAAATCTGCTGGAATCCTGACCCGGAATTTGGCTGGGGGGACTACACGGTTGAGTATCGAATGGTGATGACTCATCTGTGTAACCATGAAGTCATCATCCCCCTGGGGAAGACAACTATTCAGGGTGGAAGGTATGGGGACATGGAAAATGAGCCCCCTCCCTACGAAAGGGACAACTTTCCAATCAGGGACGGTGCCCATGCCTTCCATGACTCAGTACACCTGGGTCTCCCTCTGTATGCTGTCACCCCCACACGGCCCCCTGTTCGGCTCGACAACGATCCGAAGCACATGAAGAACTATGAGAACCAGTGTGTCAAGGGATTGAAGCATCGGGTAACCCCGTGAGAGGGGTAAGTTGAAACCATGAAACTTCACGAAGCAGTTGCATATCTCTGCAAGGGTCGGTTGCTCACCCAGCCTATCCCAGATGGACGGACAACGGGCCACTATGTCCTGGGCATCAAGACCTGTTCGATCTTTGCCGAACGGGGATGCAGTAAGGCACATCCCCGAGACAAGGACCCCTGTAAGAAGTGTGAGTCCAAGCCCCTGTGTGCCAAGAGGAATGACCGGGAAGTCTTCCATGTGATCGAGGTTGATTACGATGGAAACTTCGTTGCCCTCCGTGGGCAGATTGAACCGGAGGATCTCCTGAGTGATTGGGAGTTTGTCCAGGAAGGTAGTCCTCTGGTCAAGACCTTCAAGGACTTCCTGGAGAGTTGGAAGGTACGAGAATTCACCTAGGAAATACCATGCTTACTGTCATCATCGTTGGTTCTGTCCTGATGATCCTGAGTGTTGGGGGGATGACCTATCTCACCCTGTCTATCAAGGCACCCTACAACCTGTGGTTGGACGATGAACGTCCTGCCCCTGAAGGTTGGTATTGGGCCAAGAATGCACGGGAAGCACTCTCCTATCTCCTGACTTACCAAGTCAATGAGATAAGTATGGACCATGATCTGGGCATCTGTGCAGACTGTCTGAAAGATAAGACTCAGTCCTGTAACCATGATGGCTACTGGCTCCTGAAGGAAATGGCAGACCGAGACCTCTGGCCCAAGACTAAGCCCGAAGTTCATTCCATGAACCCCGTAGGTCGGGAGCGAATGGTATCCTTCATCAACCGCTACTTCCCGGAAGCACCGGAAGTAGAGGAATAAGAAATCATGCCCTGGCAAATGGCTCTCATCGTAGCACTGGCATCCGTTTGCCCCTTCATCTTCCTGGCCTGGGTACTGGACATGTTTGCCCATGCCAAGACCAAGAGGGTCAGGACAATCGACCTGTGGGTAGGCACCCGAGTCCCCGACTGTTGCGGGTCTGACATCCCCATCTGGGTCAATGACTTGGATAGCGCCAAGGCCCTGATCGAAAAGGGTGTTGTCCGTAAACTGTATTTCACCAAGGCTCTCGGTATCTGTATCAAGTGCAAAGACTTGGGGGATAAGTGCAATCACGATGGTACTGACCTCGTGGATTGGATGAAGGGGTCAAAGTATATTGATAACTCCACACACTGGCCCCAGGAGAAGCCTATCTGTGTAGAGGTTGCAAAGCGGGATCAGTATGACCTCCAGGAACTCGTGGACCTTCGTTGGAAAGAAACCCATCCGTGATCCTGGCTAACCTTCAGTTGGGTGATCTTACCTTCGGGCTCCTCCAGGAAGCACTCCTCCTGGCAGTCATCCTGTTGGGTATCTACAAGTGTATTCAATGGACATTGGACCTTGTTAAGGCTATCAAGGAACTAATTAGGAATGATGCCCTCAAGAATAAGGCAATCATGTCCTCTCCGATCTTCAATCAACCCGAGGGTGCCAAGGTAGAAATAATCTCCCTCTGTGTTGGCAAAGTTCACCCATCACCAACACAGAAGAATGACTACCTTTGGATCAATGACCTGGGCCTTGCCAAGATGTTCATAGCTGGGAATCAAGTCACGAAGCTCATGGTCTATGACATGGGGATCTGTGATGACTGCAAGAAACGCAAGGTAACTTGCCCCCACAATGACATCGAACTCGTAGAGTGGATGTATCGTACCTGTAACTGGCCTAAGACCAAACCTTTCATCATGGTTGAAGACCTGGATAAACGTAAGAGATTGAAAGCCATCGTAGACAGACGATGGGGAGCCCTGGACTAATGAACGGTGTAGTTCCTTACGTTGTTCTCGGAACTGCTATTGGGGATGCCCTAGGCAAAACCTTTGAGAACAAGGATGCAGAGTACCCTCCCCTGGTAAACTGGGATGGACATACCTATCTCTCTGGTGGGTTCAAGAACCTAGGGGAAGCGGGTCTAAAAGCCGGTGCCTGGACAGATGACACACAGATGACCCTGGCTCTCGCCCAGTGCATCATCAGCCATCATGCTTACAACCCCGTGGTTGTAGCCGAAGCTTACCGGAACTGGTATCAGGGCAAGGGGCCTAGTGGTGCCTGTAGAGGGACGGGGAGTACCGTCCGCTATGCCATGGACAAGCTTGTCAGTGATCTGGGAAATTGGAGAACTGCCAGTAGGGACTTCAAGGTAGGAGATATCATTGGTTGTGGTTCTGCTATGAGGGTAGCCCCCCTTGGGGTTGTCTATGACAAGGAGAATATCCTTCAGTTTGCTGAACTCGATGCCAACCTGACTCACAAACATCCCGAAGGTAGGGCTGGGTCCATTGCCGTAGCTCTGATGACCTATTACTGCCGGAAGATGCCTAAAGGAACTGTGCCCTACGATATCATGCTTTCTTCCGTCATCAAGACACTGGAAGAGCATGGCTATAAGGACACAATGACCTTCAAGGGTCTACGACTTGTCCAGCTAATGCTGGAGAAAAGTCTCTATTGGAAGGAAGCTTACACAATCCTGGGGAACTCAGGCAAGGTGTGGGAACTGGTCCCCATGGCTTTCTATTGTTTCCTGTCTCGATTGAAGATGGCCGGGGACAATGTATTGGAACACGCTGATGGTGTTGCCAGAGGAACCTATGAGGTTGCTATCATGGGTGGTGGTGACACTGACTCCAGAGCAGCCGTAGCAGGAGCCTTCCTGGGTGCCTTCTTCGGCCTGGAAGCCCTGATTCAATTCCTACCCGGTTTGGAATTGTTTGATACACTTCAAGTGATGGATATGGAACTGTACCGCACGGTGAAGACATGAAATGTCCCATTTGTGAGAGTGAAAAGAACATCCCTGTCCTCTATAGTAGACTGTCGCAAACCTCTTGGGCGAAAGTCATACGTGGAGAGGCTGTCCTGGGGAGTTCACTAGAACATGCAGAAGACCCAACACATGCCTGCCTGTCTTGCGGGCACCACTTCGTAGATTCAGACTCCGAAGAGTACAAGGAACGCAAGGAGTTCATTGAGAGACAAAAGAAGGGCTTCAGGGAAGCCTATGGATTTCCTCAGTCCGTACTGAAATCTCTGGATAGCCTCCCTCCCCTGTCTTTCTTGAGTGAAGTTGTTTCCCGTCCAGGTCCCGTAGGTGTTCTGCCCAATGAGCCTTCAAATCCAGAAGGTGAGAACCCCCAGAAGCCGAGAGACTCTGAACCCTGTGTTCCCATGTCCAAGAGACTCCCTGGACGTAGGATGGGACAGATGTTGGGTGCCGTTCGAAGGGTCTCCGAGGAACCTGTAGAACCCAAGAAATGAAGGGTTATCCCTACTGTTGGGCATGGTGGCCGGAATGTGACCAACCAGGACCCTGTAGTGCCTGTCCTATCAATGTCCCTGTTCTAAAGCTCCGTCAACTCAGCAAATCTATCGTAGACCCTGTAGTGCTTCCTGGCCGCTTCGTCCCTGTGATTAGGGTCTGCACAGGCATGGAACGCATCATCCCCTTCGGCTGTACACCGTCGGCAGGTACAGACATAGGCCACGGGGTTTGTACAGGTGACCCCATCCGTACTCTTCCAGCTTCCATCACAATGAATGTCTATCATACCTACAGTGTAGGTGGTGTAGGTTCGGCTGTCAAGGGTCTGTGTACGATTTCTTGAATAGGGTAAGAGATGCCATGATCCGTAAACTTCTCCCCAGGCTCAAGAAGTCAGACCTCCTTTACAGGGCCTACACCTTGGATTATGCCCGAGCGTGCCACTACCTAGCAGTCACGAATGCCCAACGGGAAGTTCGGTTCCTGGATGCCCTGGAAAGGCTCCACCGGGCACTGGTCAAGATTCTGGGACCTGAGAAGACTCTGATTACTGCCGCTGGAGATGGTGCCCTCTACCGATGGAACTACCCCCATGTTGTCGGGACCTTAAGCCCTTGCCCCCATACCAACAACACTGTGGCAATCAAACTGACTAGATCAGGAAACAACGGTAAACCTGGATATGTAATCTACATCTGGGGACAGGACTGCAAAAACAGCGAGACAGGCTACCAGAACTGCCTGAAATCTCTCAGGAAGTTTGTCAAGACACATGAACTTATCCCTCACAAGCCTTTTGAGATGATTTCGAGTTAAGATTCAGGGTCGGGACAGTAAGTAGGGCATGGAAGGACACCCTATCGTTGACTGGTCCCTGTTCGGCTTGGAACTTGGAGAAGCCGTGGCACGGAATCCCTATCTCCAGGAAGTACCTTTGGGGGACATTCTCCAAGCACGGGAGAAGCTAGGAGAAGCCTGGAGTTCTTCTTTCTATGGCTTCGGGTGCTTCCTGGAACAACCCTGGCAAAATCATCTAATGGATCTCCCATTCAGGGCAAAGCATTTCCTGGAGTGTAATGGATTTGAGACTCTAAGGGATGTTCGAAAGCTACTCACACATAAGGATAACGCCCTACACAAGAAGAATTTTGGACGGAGGTCCATCAAGGACCTAAGAGAATCCATGAACAGGGTTCTGGAAAGCTTCAGGAATTCCTATGAGTCTCAAGGACAGAGCAACGAAGGTTTCTGAGGGACATTGGGTTGTCGAGGGACTCCCCTGTCCAGTGAGTGTCTTTCTCAGTGATCTTCTCTTTCAGGCATCAGAAGAGAATGCCTGGGCTCAGATTGAAAGAGCCGCTGGACTGCCAGGAGTCAAGAAGGTAGTTATTACACCTGATGTACACACAGGTTACGGTGTACCTATTGGTTGTGTAATTGAAACCGAAGGTACTCTTTTGCCTACAGCAGCAGGGTATGACATATCTTGCGGTATGGTTTTAATCAGCACATCTCTAACAAGGGAAGATGTTAAGAGCAAAGACCTACGTCGTCGTTGGATGAAGAAGGTAGAGAGTCGCATTGGTGTTGGTCTCGGTCATGCAGGCTCTCAGGATATATCCAAAGAGGATCTCATTGACATTATCAATAGGGGTGCCTTGGCTTTTGGTGAGTCCAGGGGGAACTCTGAAAGAGATTGCCTTCCCGTTGATCCTGACTTGGCACCCCCCCTTCCTATGGCAATGATGAAGGGGAATCAACTTGGATCTCTTGGGTCAGGAAACCATTTCTGTGAGATGCAGGTAGGAGATGACGACAAAGTATGGATCATGCTCCACACGGGGTCCAGGGGTCTGGGCTATGTCACGGCACAGCACTACTTCTCCCGAGGGTGCATTGCCCAGGGCCTTGCCAAGAAGGATGAGGACTTGGTGTGCATGGAGGCTGACTCCGAGCTCGGCAAGCTCTATTGGAATGATCACAACAGGGCAGCAAACTTTGCAATCGCTAACCGACTGGTGATTGCAAAGGAAGTCATTGGGGCTCTCAAGAGTGTCTTCGGTGGCACGGCCGAACTCTACTATGAGATTTCCCACAATCTCATTCAGCGGGAGGGTGATCGGTTCGTTCATCGGAAGGGTGCCACCAGAGCATTCCCTGGACAGCACCCTCTCCTGATGGGCTCCAAGTGGGAAGAGACGGGTCACCCCATCTTGATCCCTGGGTCTATGGAGGAAGGGGCTGCGGTGCTCTTTCCCCTGGCTGGGGCCAAGGAGTCTGCCTACTCTGTCAATCATGGTGCGGGCCGAAGGCTGGGTCGGAATCAGGCCAAGAAGAAGCTTGACCAGGAGTACATCAATCGGAGGATGGAGGAACTCGACATCCTCGTGAATACCCGTGAAATCCCCCTCGATGAGTCGGGGCCCTGTTACAAGAACCTGGATGCCGTCCTGGATACGGTTGAGATGGCGGGTCTTGCAGCCGTCACGTTGAAGCTCAAGCCCGTTGCCGTCATCAAGGGTGAGGACTGATATGAAGTTCGCAAAGGTACAGACTTTTGCCCTCTCTGTGAAGGCTGGAACGTATCTGACAGGATGAGAGAAGAGGAACCTTGCGGGAAGGTTCTTCATCCCGGAGAGGGTGTGATCATCAAGGGCTCTATCCTTGAGGTACACCCCTTTGACCCTTCTACGAATGAAATCGAGAAGGTTCAGGTCTTGGTGGGTAGATCACAAACTAATGACAACACCCCCATCAAGGACGTTCAACCCAAGGCTCTGTGCTGGGACTGTCTCTTTCGAATGCTCAAGGCACCTGTGGGTAAGATCGAACCATGAAAACCAAAGTCATCAACACCCCCCTCTGTGAATGCTGCAACCAGGAACTTCACAGTGCCCTGGACGGGATCATAGTCAAAGGTGCTATCTTCCCCGCTGGGACTGAAGTGAACTCCTGTGGGCTTCAGGGGAAGCCTTTGGTTGGCAAGGACTTCTCAGATGCCAGAATATACCCTGAAGCAGAGTACCAGAGTTCCTGTGCAATCCCGGTGTATGCCCTGTGCTGGGTGTGTCTCCACAAGGCAGCGGGTAAGTAATGCCCAGTGATGTACATGGCGGTAGGGGCCGTTCGGCAATCTCCAAGTACCGGGTGAAACTGGGTAACAAAGACCTGTACGCATCCTCCAAGATGATGGATTGCGTCGAATGGATCAGGAAGCACTCTAGTCGGGGTAGGCTCCGTTTGATTCCGCCGAACTACCCTCATAAGTAGGAGAGGTTATGCCAAATAACTTCTACATGTCCGAATCCCCTAACAAAGAACCTGCCGAAACTGAAGACGGTATTGTTCGGGAAGAGGTAGCCGAAGTTGTGGAGGAAGCTCTACGAATCCATGCCCAGCATGAAGGCAAGGTTCGGGTGGCTGATGTCCTGGAAACGGCTGGAGTCATGGGGGTTTCCAAGGCCGAGATGGAGGAAGCTTTCCACAAGATTGAGGCAAAGCACCATCACAAGATGGAACTTGGACTCTTCTGGAAATCTGTCCTGGTTGGGGTAACGTGCCTTGCTGTATTGATCCTGAACGTGGTGTTCTACATGGTGGGACTCCACCTGTTGAATTCCCCGAGTGATATCGGCCACACTCTGGGTATGCTCTCCTTCCTGGCCCTGGTAGGCATGAATCTTCTCTCACCTGTGTTTGTCAAGAAGGTCATTCTCAATCGTAAGTAGAAAGGTCACAGTATGCGTAGTCTCATCATGTGTGTGTTGGCGATGTGTCTCTTGTCCATGATCGGTTGCTACACTGACGTGGAGCCTGGATTCGTGGGCATCGTGGTCACGAAGTTCGGGTCCGGTAGGGGTGTAGACCATCACCCCCAGGTGGGTCGGGTCTATGCCGGGTATGGACAGGAAGTAGTGGTCTTCCCCATCACCCGTCAGAATGTGGTCTGGACCAAGGACATTGGTGAGGGCAATCCCACTGATGAGTCCCTCACGTTTGCAGCTTCAGGGGGTGTTTCGGTCAATGCAGACGTGGGTATCACTTATCGAGTGGACCCCAATCATGCAGCAGACCTGTACATCATGTACCACTTCACTGAAATGAAGCAGTTCTCGGATGGTGAACTCAGGAATGTTGTCCGGGATGCTTTGGCACATGCCGCTTGCAACATGCAGGTTCAAGACCTCTTGGGGAATGGTCGGAACACTCTCCTGGAGACAGCCAAGGCAGACATCATTGCACGGCTTGGTCCCCGTGGAATTCTCGTGGACAATCTCACCTTCGTGAATGCACCCAGGTTCCCTCCCAACGTCCAGCAAGCCATCAATGCTTCGATGGAAGCCAACCAGAGGCTTGCCCAGGCAGAGGCTCAGGCTAGGAGTGCCACGGCTACTGCCGAGGGTACTGCCCGTGCAGCGGAAGCAGAGGCACGGGGGGCTGCAAACTCCCTGATGATCCGTACTCAGGCAGATGCCCGCAATCGGATTCTCATGGCTTCGGCAGAGGCACAGGCCAATGAGATCATCGAGCTTTCCACTACGGCCAGAGTTCTTCGGTACCGTGCCATCCAGCGTTGGAACGGTGTGCTCCCGACTGTCCAGGGGGGTTCACAGAACATCTTGGCACTGGACGTTCCCCCGGCAGAGGCTCAGGACGGGTCACGGCATGTACGGCTTCTCCAGCTTATGAATGCCATCCCTTCGGACACTACGACCCCTACAGCTACACCGTCGGCTCCTGTTACTGCTCATCCCTCCCACTAGTCTCTTCAATGGGGTAAGGTATTGCATGGCAATACCCCCCTTCAAGCCCAACCTAGTCCTGAGAATCATAGTCGTTACAACCGTCGTGGTTGTACTTGGAGCCGTCGGCCTAGGGCTCTCTATCCTGGGCTGTGGCCGACGTTGATTTCAGGTTAAGATTGCCGACGGTTACAGTAAGTATAGCGAGGTTGCTATGAACACTGTCATCTTCGTGCTCCTGACCCTCTGGATCATCCGTCTGGAATGGCAACGGTAAGTGACCAACATCATGTGCCGAACGGCCATGAGTGAGCTTCTTCGTCTCCGTGTAGAGCGTGGAGAAGACACCACCTTCAAGGTCACCAAGCGTCCGGGTGGTGTGTGGGTTGTCGAGGCCCCCAAGAAGGTGTCCCAGATCAGGAATACCCCAGGTTGTTTTCAGGTTAAGATTCGTCTCGTCTGCGGTAAGTAGGGGTGAGGTAGACAATGGCACAGTACAGGCACATGGCAGTGATTTCGGGTAGGGGTGATTTTCCTCTGGACATGCTCCGGTACGACCGGGCCTTCCCGGAGTCGGAAGAGGATTCAGGGACAATCTCCCGGACCTACCACACCTACGAAACCTGGATAATCAAGGTCGGCAAGGTCTCGGAACAGAAGGGGCCTTCGGCCTGGACAGTGGCCCGCTGGCAGAGCTTCGGTGTTGATATCAAACCCCTTCCGGCATCCAAGCTATGAGCCTCAAGTTCTCCCGCTACCGTGACCCGGTGCTTTGTGAACACCCTACGTCCTGTAGGGATCATGCCAAGTTCACCCGGGTAACACTCAAGAATGGGGTGATCGTAGCCCAAGTGCATCTATGTCACGACCATGCACTCCCAACCCAATCCGAGAACGTGGACAAGTCCGTTCTCCTGGGTGGAGTCTGGAAAGCCTCTGCCTAGAATGATTTCCAGTTAAGATTTCAATGCAGAGTGGTAATGGTGGGGAGGCAACCATGGACACACTGTACGAATTCCTGTTCTCTGCCACACTAGCCCTCATCATCACCTATGTAGGAATCATGGTTCCGATCATCCGTTCTCACAAGAGGGCATCCAATGAGTCTTCGAACACGGCCACTCAGCGATAGCATTGTCAGAGACACCCGTCTTGGCAACGTCCGTATTGTCACGGTGGAACCGGGCAATTCAACCCGGTACGAACTCTTCATCACCGATCTTCGGGGTCTGCAACTTCCACCGGGCACTCACGGGCTCCCTGCCGAGGGTGGTTGGATGGTCCTCTATGATGACCGCAACATGGCAATTCCCGTGTTCACGGGCACCCTCCACTGGACCTGGGTGAAGGGAAAGCTGGGGCTTGGCTCCGTCTCGGATGCTGTGGTCCTGGCAGAAGCTCTAGGCTACCTCCTCAACATCAGTGCTGTGTCCTGTGAAGAATACCAGCGAGACAATGGTTGAACATGGAGTTCCAGTACATCCCTCGCATGAGTCTCCCACGGCATGAACATGGTGTGGATTGGGACAAGGATCGGCCTTGTTTCATTCGCAAGTACACGACAGGGAACCTGGAATGGGAACTGTTCTGGATTCCTGGCAAGATGTGTTGGGGTGGTAGAGGTCTCCAGAAATACTCCCCCCCTTCTCTTCGATTCAAGCCCGCAGGCCATAGGTATCTTGGGACTGAGATTGACCTACCCTATAAGGCACGGCTTTCGGCCAAGCTCTTCAAGGAGCCCAAAGTGGCCGAACAGATCAATGAACTTGCAGGAATGGACGCAGCTTCCATGATTCTGCGAGACAAGACCCTAATCCTCACCGAGTAGGCACCCAGTTGGGGTAACATCCCCTGTGAACCCTCTACTGGCATTCCTGAAAGTCACCACCAGACTTGACATCGTTGGGGAGTTCAGGGACTTTCAGACGGGAAAGTACTTGAATGTCACCCTCCGTAAGAGACCTGAAGGTTACTGGGTGATCTCAGCCTATTCAGATTCCGAATACACTCTGTATGAGGAGCCTAGAGGTTATTACAATAAGGCTTGTGGTCCCTTGCATGAGGGTAATAAGGTCATCGGGACGTTTGATTATTCCGGTGACTCAGAACAGACTCACTTTTCCCTTCTGGAAGCACTGAAGCTCCTGGGGGGACGTTGGAATGAGATTGCAACCTTACTTGAAAATGAACCTGACAATGGAGTATCGCAATGACTGACCATGACGAAACAGATGACAACTACGGCAATGCTGGTACCAACGCAAGCACTCCTGGTGCCTATCAGGAACGTGGAAGGCCCCGTCAGGGTCCCCGGTCTGACTTCACCAAGGCTCATGCTTTCAACAAGCTGATCAGCCTTGCAGGTGTCATTGACATCCCTGACTGTCCCGTGTTCATTGAATACACGGAGCGTGGGCGCTGGGTGCTCTGCATTGATGACAGTGACCCTGCGGGAGCCAAGATCCATTACCGGAGCAAGGGCCCGGTATTCAATCAGGATGGCTCCGTCAACACGGCATCTTTCGACCTCGATGAGTTCGCTACGGAAGATCCCAATGCTCCCATCGAGTACCCCCAGGACTACCTGGATGACACTCGATTCCGATTCCTGGATGCCCTTCGGGAGTTCGGTGGGGAGTGGTCCAAGATTGCCTACATTATGATTGGGGCTCTGAGAGAGAACAATGCAGGAGGCCCCAAGTCCTACACCCCTGACCCTGGTGTCAAGCCCCCGGCACAGCGTCGGACCATCTATGGAAGACGGCCCCAAGGGGGTTGATTCTACTACACATTTGCCTATACCTGGGCTAAGGTACTAGTAGGAGTAGCCCATGCCCCCATACCTCATTGTTCTAGTTATTGCTGGTATCCTTTACAGCCTAGTGGTTGTAGGGGGGTACTCCCTTCTATCTTCAAAGATGAAGAGAATTGAAGGGCTTATCACTAAGCCACCAGCCGAAATTCCAGCAAGCAATCCCAGGGATGGTAGGTCTGTAGCCGTGAAGGTTGCCTACTTCTCAGATCCTACGAACGCAGAGGTTTTAGGGTTGGAGTTCTTGTTTGTTATTGTCAAGAGTTCCAGTGTTAGCTCTGAACGTAGGGATGCTGAAGGGATCAAGGAATTGGAGAAGCCTATCCTTGACCTCCTGGAGCTTATCCACAATTTCATTGACTACCACCTGTCTTGCCGAATCTGGCACAAGGATGGCCCACGGGAAGCCGTGGAATCCATGAAAGACCGTCTCAAGGATACCAACATTCAGGTGGTGTCCGTCGAGGAACTGTGAACCTGTACCTTCGGCCCTGTAGGGCACAGATGTTCTTCGTCCAGGGGGGTGTACCCCCAGACCGTGCCAGTACTTCCTACGATACTCTCCAAGAATCCTACGTCACACGGTACTTCTGGAATAGACTTCCAGGTGTTCAGGTCTCCGTTCTCGACGGTCGAGCCTACTGTGGGGCTTTTGAGAAGTTCAGGGAAGGCGTAGACCTGAACCAATTTCCTGCCCTGGTAGCCAAGATCATGCGGGCATTGGAGTAACTAACCCTACAAGGGGTTAGTGATGAACATTCCAATCTATGACTGGGGCCGAGATCACTGGTCTACTTTCGGGTACATTGAAATCCGAATCGTAGACTTCAAGGGCATCCCTGACAACCATCACATGCGGTGTGATCCCAAGCTCCACCCGCTTCTAGCACATGAGGGTAGTTCGGGAAGGACATACCCTACTCGTCTTCGTGAGGGGGAAGTTCCTAATCACGATGATTGGTCTTGCCTTGAGGATGCCGAAGCAGTGGGTCTCCTGATTAACACGGGTACTAGTCTCAACCGTGTCTACAAGCTGACAGATGAGGGACACCATGTAGCCGCTGCCCTTCGTAGGCACAAGGCAAATGGAGGCTCCTTCGCTACCTTCACCTTGGAGGCTAGTAGAGATGCTTAGTCCTGAAGACAAGAAGGCTCTGGAAGCTTCCCAGGCTGTCCTGGACAAGATGGCGAAAGCCTACATTGACAGCAACCTGACAGACTACCTGGACCTCTACCCAGGTCTCTTTGATACCATCCATGACATCTTCGATCAGATTTGTGAGGCTGGAAACCACATCCAGGAAGCTGTAGAGAAGGATGAGATGCCTACCGTCTGGAAAGATGAAGGTTTCTGATGGATACCATGGACTACCCGGTTGAGGAATGTCTGGACCGTATCCGGGACAAGGCTAAGGCACCCCCAGCACCCTTCTTCTCCTTCACATCTATACCTATCGGGACGGATGAGGAGTACATTGCTTATTTGGAACGAAGGATAAAAACCCTGTCAGTCCTGTTAGTAGAACGGACGCTAGAGAAGATTCAGTGGGAAGAGACAGCCAAGAAGGCACTCTACCTTGCCGTTCGTGCCTCTGAACATGCCGGTGTTCTACTGATCCAAGCACTGAAGAAGATCACTACAGAGCCCTATCCGGCTAAAGTGTGGATGGGTGTCACAAGACTTTCTTTCAAGAATGCTGATAAGGGTCACATTGGGGTGCATGGTGCATCGAGTGTAGGAACCTACTGGTCCACATCGGCAGAACTCAAGGTGCCTTGGCAGGAGGCTGTGTGTATTCTTTATGACCATGGCTACATGGTCCAAGACACTCCAGAGGAATGATGCCTAGACCTCCCGACAAGTTCACACCCTTCAGTGGTACATTCTTTTCTGCCATGTATATCTGTCTAGGGTGCAAGCAATGGATTCAAGCCCATGACTCCATCGCTGTGAAGGACTACCCTGACGGTGTTACTGATGACCGTAAGTGCCCTCACTGTAATTCCATCACGACTGTCAAGTGGAGCGTATGATTCACTTCCATCGAAACTCTGGTAGACCCAACAAAGACCTATACAATCAACTTCACCCCTACGTCCTTCAACTTCGGCAGGCTTGGGAAACCTCTGAGGAAGAGTACTTGAGGGTCTGGACCGAGATTGCTGTACTGTTCTATCACTGGGACTACAACTTCGAAGACCGGACCAAGACCGAAAGATGGTTTCTCAGGGCTTTCCGCAAAGTTCTTTGGCTCACAACCCCGGCACAATACTTAAAGGGTGTTCATCTCCTAGCCGAAGAAGCAGCCTTCATGGGTGAAGATATCTATGTGGTGGACCATTACATCACACATACCTGTCACGGTAGGCACAAGGAATGTGGCAAGGCCAATATGGTCGTTCGAAACGATGGGACCCGGAACATCTTCTGTGTCACTTGCAACAAGATAGTCCCTAGGGATGAGAAAGAGTCTTGGTAACCATGACCGAAGGACAAGAACAAGAAGCAATTCTTGAACTGGATTTTATGATCTATGATGCCATTCAGGCATCTGTACCCGTGGGTACTACCTATAGATATGAAGAACAGGGCAACCACTATTACGATCACAACGGGGTCATCACCAACAGTTACAGTATGCTTCGGTTCCGGGAAACACTTCACATAGCCGAAGTTACCAAGGGTCCTGGACATTACCTGTCCCCAGATGGTTTTACCCTTCAATCCAGAGAACCTGTCCCTAACCAGATTCTAAGTTGGGAAATCACCTTCAAGGGTCCAGCCTCTTTCAAGGACGGTATCCGTACCTGTGTAGAACTCTCGGATGGTTTTGATGTTGATGACGGCACCAGAGTCCAGATCCCTGATACCTTTGAGTTCAAGGAGTTCCTTTGGCCGAACGTGTACACACCCCTGAAAGCCTTGGGGATCACTTCGGTTGAGAAGTTAGGGAGCCTCTACACTCAACGGTTCTTCCTGGAATTCTTCGGGATTGAGGTTTGTCTGGACCACAGTATCCTCCCTGACTCCAACCAGGAGTTCTTCCTCCTGGAAGTGGAACATGACAGTGCCGAAACGATCAAGGCTGTAGTCAGAAAACTACAAGAGAAGTGGCCTTCGGCTACCCCCACAACCAAGTCCAAGTACAAGAGATTCCTGGAAAGTCTCAAGGCATAGGTAATATCAATGATTGACAATACTGGCATTGGTGAGAAGGGGGACAGCACCCGAGTAGGTGACTGGTGCTGGACCCACACCAACAAGCAGTTCTATCCCTTGGACCCCAGACCTGAAGACGTTGATGTTAGAGACATCTTCTGGGCACTGTCTCAGCAATGCCGGTTTGCTGGACACTGTGATTGGATGTACAGCGTACTTCAACACAGCCTGTTGGTCATGGACATCATCCGGCAACCAGAAGTTATCCAGTCCCTCCCAGGATGGGAAAGCTTCCCCCATGTAGAGGAACTCCAGTTCCAGGGACTCTTTCACGATGCCACTGAAACCTACATGAGTGACTTGGTTCGGCCCCTGAAGAGGCACATGCCTGCCTACAAGGAAGCTGAACTCAAGGTGGCTGATGCCATTGGTGTCCGGTTGGGACTGGGTGACAAGCTCAGGAACCTTCACCCGATTGTCCATCATGCAGACAACCTTGCTCTAGCCCTGGAGGCTAGGGACCTGTGTGGTAACCCGAAGAACTGGCACCTTCCTGACCTTGAAGCCTACCCTACGGTCAAGAACTTTCGGCTCAGGGCGATGGACCCCTATGAAGTCAGGTGTAGTGCCTATTACCACTATCTGAGACTAGCTCGCAAGCTCTATGAGCTTACTGAACCCAAACTCTTCCATGATTTGTTGCAGATGGTAGAGGGTAACACCCCATCGTATGAACCCTACCCTGTCTACAACAATGACCCTTCCTCCATGGAAGATAACATTCCCTTCTAATAGGTCTGCTATACCCGAGTCCATTGGAGGTAACGATGCCCTACGGTGTTCAGGAAGCTCTTGACGAGCATCATCGCTGGCTAGACCGGATGAACCATTGGAATCGTATCAGCCGAGTGTATGATGCGGGTAAAATTCCTGGGGATGGGAGTAAGATGTTAGGTGTGAGAGAGATTGAAGGAGCCGAGAGGACGTTCCAAGGAACGCCCGAGGATCACGTCCAAGGATGAAATACGTCCTACCTATCCCCCTTGGGTATGACGAACATTAGTCCACGGTTCGATCACAGAGGGTCTGCCTCTCGGTTCCTTCAATCTCTTTCACTCAAGGCTCTCAAAGGAGCTCATGGGGCGGTTGATTAGTAGTTCTAACGGGCTACGATTGCTGCAACTGGACGGGACAGAGGGAATCTGGGATTCATACCCCAGAGGATCTTTGGAGTGCAAGAGGCCCACGGGAGATCAGCAAATCTTCACAGCTTCTTCCCCTAACCGTTTACCTCGTGAGTTCCTTTGAGAGTCTTGACAGGAGAAGGACAATGGTAGGTGATTGCAGTCGTTGTAGACACAGCTTCATGTATCACTTTCCTTTGCACGGGTGCATCACTTTCCTTTGCACGGGTGCATCAAGTGTGACTGTGATGAGTTCACGGCATGGTGTACTCGATCCTTGAGAAGAGTTTTGAGGTTGATGTTCTGATAGGGGATTCAATCAAGTACATGGGGCGGTTGTTACAGACTGGTTATCCCAGTTCATGGAAGCCGCAACCGGACGGGACAGGGTTAAGGTGGGTGCGCTGCTCGCTACGGCAACCCATCTCTTGGTGTGGGTCGGATTAGGCGGGTTCGGCATTCCCGTACCCCTTCTCACCCTCACCGTTTACCCCGTGTACTTGATTGAGTCCCCCACATGGAGATTCAAAGGAGAGCACAGGCAATCGAGAAACGGTGTTGAAAGATGCCCTCGAAAGCCACGATTGGGTGGTTAGGAGTTTATCTACAACGGGTCGCTCCCTTAGTGGATACCCTCGTCAGACCGGAAGGTTCCGATAGGCATGGGGAGGTTTGGCTTAGACTCCCTACTCCCTCTGACAGACCATCTACCTGTGCTCTCCTTTGAGTTCCCATGCAAAGTTACCTAGATCCGGGTGAAGTACTCCCCCCTGTTTGGCAAGGGTTGTCTTCACCTGTCATCAGCCTTGATGACATCAGTAAACGTCGGTACAGTCTCATTGACCACTACAGAGAGGACCCCATGGAAGGCATTCACATCGAGCACATGTTCGGCCAGTTGAAGTTCACCAAGCTTGGTTCTGAGATCAAGGCCAAGGCAGAGGCCAAGGCAGTTCAGGTTTCAGCCAAGATCAAGGAACGTCAGGTACGAATCTCTACAGTCTGTGAGAAGTACAACATCACCCCAGCGGACCTGTTCGCTCTGGCCCAGATGTATGCTGGAAACCGTGGCAGGATCGAATACAAGAGCACGGTACTGAGTGATGGGAGCGAGGATGAAGGCCCCAAGTTCCGTGCTGACATCCCGGCTGGCAAGATTGCTGAGATTGGACAGGAGTCCAGCCTGATCGAATCCGAGAAGAATCAGCTTGAGAAGCTGAACCTGATCGCTCGGAATATCGACCCAGGTGTCCAGCATCAGCTTTCCTACGATGAACTCAAGTACCTGGGGTTCTAGGTATTGATTGCCTATCCTAAGCCGAAGGTATGAGCCCGAAGTACCCACCATTTTATCTGGAAGAGCTTCAGAAAGCTGAAGATGAGAGGTTCCTTGCGGAACTGGACAAGATTCTTCTGCCTCCAGCACGGGAGCCTCTCCAGGTGGTCTTGGACCGTATGTACAAGCAACCCCTAAGAAGGGATGTCATGTACCTCACCAAAGAACTCTGGGATGACATCGTGAAGCTGGACAAATGAAGATAGGGGTCATCGGTTCCAGGGACTACCAGTATTGGGAATTGGTCCTTGAGTTCATGGACCGTCTCCCGACAGACACCATCCTTGTCTCTGGGGGTGCTAGGGGTGTAGATACCCTAGCCGAAGTCAGAGCCAACGAGAATGGTCTCCAGAAGCTTATCTACAGAGCAAATTGGCAGAAGCAAGGTCGGGCTGCGGGCTTTGTCCGTAATGAATACATCATTGAAAACAGTGAATGGGTAGTGGCATTTTGGGATGGCCGAAGTAAAGGGACCGAGTATTCTATCAGACTTGCTGACAAGTCGGGAAAGCCACTGACGGTTGTGTTTGATAGAGATGAAGTTCACCACTACAACGGTGGTGAACAGCTATGGGCGACGGTTCCCCAAAGTTCTCCTGCCAACCTGAAATAAGACCCTCTGAAGAGCTTCTCGGACACAGCTTTGTGTTAGCCCGTGTTCATTGCACCCTTCCAGCACTGACCGATAGTAACCCATGTCAGGGATGTTGTACTCTGCCGGTAAATGCCGGTAGGTCCAGCATCGAACCATGCCCTTTGGTGTCTTGGCATCCAAGAAGTGTATGGTATAAGCCGTAGGGACACCCTCCTTGGTGTCCAGTGCCCTATGGTCATGTACCTTCCAAAGAACACCTGGGACTAGCCCACGGTTGACTTCAATCGTACAAACCCCATGCCCTGTATGGTGCCTGGAATGACCTTTGAACTCCAGGATGTAGCCCAGCAAGCTTCCTGTACCTATCAATTCTGCATCAGGCACAGCAGCTAGCATCAACTCTGTGTCCATGTTGGACCCGTAAGCAAAGTACGGGTGCCGAGTAAATTCATCGGTTCGGCCGTTGGGAGTAAGGTTAGGCACGTTCTACGGGGGTAATAGAGGGACTATGGTTGAACTCCTCACCGGACCTGAAGCAAAGACCCCTGTCACGTTCTATTTGGAGCTCACGGGCAATGCTGAGAGTGTCCGTCATTGCGTGAAGTGTAATAACTGTCATAATCTCATTTCCTTTCTCTATACTGTGGACACCTTCATCCTCAGTCAAGATGATCCCCGAAAGTTTGTTCGGTGCCCCAAGTGTGGTACAGCCACCATGGTAGGACCCTCTGCAATGGTCGTGACTACCTACAAGGCCAAGGATGGGACAAACATCCTGGTAGTGCAGGGTAAACCATGAAGTACATCGCTACCTTTGAGGATGGCACCGAAGCTACCTTCGATTGGAACGGTAAGCTTCTGGCACCTAAAACATGGCACCTAGCCGAGATGCCTGAGAAAGTCCTCATTGAAATACGTCAGGCTTCCATGCCTTCACGCACAGAGTTGAATAAGCATTTGGAAGTCGCACTGGAAGCCCTCAAACGCCTAGGCATAGAGGTAGCATGATAAAGGTAGTAGGAACCAACCTCAGACGAGTCCTGAGAACCTGTTGCTGCAACTCTATTTTGGAATATCACCGGGAAGACGTGTTGACAGGGGTTGTAGAATATCAGGGGAGAGACTACTCCTATACCTTTATTACCTGTCCGCTATGTAGCATGGAAGTCAAAGTGGATATCTTCAAAGATATTATCACACTCTGGGATGAGGTTAAGTCCAATGTCAGACCCAATGATGGTTCCTCTGATGGATGAGTTTCCGGGTGTTCCTGCCTGGATTTTCTACAACATAGGGGAGCACAGCTTGGCCTGTATGAAATGCAGGGCTTCGGAGAAGATCAAGTCAGGACCCCTGGTACAAGGAAACCAATCAGGAGTGGACTACTTCGAAGCCAGAGTCCTGGAGTTCATGGAGAAGCACAAGCATGACAACGTATGATATCGACTCCAGGCTCTACACCCGTATTCTCTACATCAACCTGACTGGAGACTTGGACGGGAATACCCGTAACTTAGCTACGGTGGTAATTGTCCCTCTCAGCATGGGAGCACAAAAGGCTGGGGGGTTTGTCTTCACACTAGGAGACCACCTACTGATGCTCACCGTTGTCTCCAGGGAATATAGAGTTTACCCCACCGTAGTTCTCTACGATAGAGTAATCCACACTGACAACCTTCCTCTGTCTCTAGCACCCTTGCAGTTCAACCTTGCGGCTCAAGAGGCACTGATCAAAGCATTGAGGGAAGCTTTTCCTTCTACCAAAAGAGAGTAGCATGGACATCAGAAACGGTATGTATGTTTCCTTTAGCCATGAGCCCCCTCTGCTAGTGGTGGAAGGTGAGGTAAAGAATACCCCAACGGTGAAGTGGAGATATATCTTGGATTCATGTAGGGCTCCCGACATGAACCGAGATGACTTCTGTAAGTTCCTGGAACAAGGCAACTACACCAGGGTTGTAGGTACACCATGAGCGACGGCATCAGTGATGGATATGCTATGGTAGAGGAAACCAGGGAGAAGGAGCACAAGCAGCCCTATGCCCTGGTGCGAGAATACCTGAGTAGCCTTCAGCAGGAGCTTGAACGACCTATCCAGCACAGGATGGATAGTATCAGACTCGTGGTAAGCTCTCTTGTCCAGCAACGGGATGCCCTGTACTTCCTGGCTTCAACTGCTTCGGTATTCACTATCCAGGGTGTTGAACTCCAATGGATGGGTAGGGATAAGTTCCGTCAACCCTCCAAGTGGCGGTTGGTCACCTATGAGACCGACCTTCGAGAGAAGGTTGCGGGAGAAGTCACTTTTGATTCCCTTACACAAGCCCTTCTGGCCCTTCCAAGGATTCTCTACGGGGGTCACGAAGTTCCAATGAGAGGGGTAGCCAGAGTCCTGTCTTACCTGAAGACCGTGACCCTGTGCTTCCCACCTGACAGGTAAGAATGAAGCTCTTCACACATTCCATTTTCCTCGGAGACCCCATTGGAACCATGTCCGATAGGGCACGACTCCAGCTACAGGTCACTGAAGCCTGCAACATTGCTGGGGGACTCCATCAGCCCCCCAGGAACACCAGGGACACCGACCCGGCAATGGAGACCTACCTCCAGGACCGAGAGAGACTCTTGGCCTACGCCCGAAGCATCGTGATTGCTCTGGGGGCCGAAGAGATTCTCAGGTATTAGTCACACCTACACCAATTCCAGGTTAAGTTTCGGCCAGTCCAAGGTAAGAGGGACATGGACACTGGCACTGAACTCCTGAAAATGACTCTGGAGGTTGCGGTCCCTCTCAGGATCGCAGATCTCCAACGAATCCCCTGGGATGAGATCGCCCGTAAACTCCCGGAGTGGGCAGATGTACTTGTCTCACAGGGAGACATCATCATGTACAAGAGCCCCAAGAAGGGCGAGACTGCCAAGGCTTTCAATGTCCTGGCAAGTGCCCTAGCTGCCATGTCTTTTGTCCCTGGGGGAGTAACCTTCAGTGGGCTCCATTGGGAAGCCAAACACCCAAAGAATGCCTGATGGAAACCCCGGAAGAACATAGGAACAGAGTCACGGCACTGGTGGAAGCCAAGTGGCCTAACCCCTTGGAACCCAACGTGTTCGTGAATACCATCCTGGACATCATCCGGGGAGAGTGGTTTGCCCGAGAAGATGTGATTGAAGCCATTGATGCCCTGGCCTGGAAGAACCTACCCGGTGCAAGAACGTGGGGAAAGCCTACGAATCCAGGTTAAGAATCCCCCATCCCACGGTAAGAGGGGTGTAAGAGGATAATATGACTGGTTTTGCTACACTCAAGCTCCGAGACAAGACCGAGCTTCCCCCGTTCACAATGGCTGAACTGGAGGTAGGGCAGATCAACTTCGTCATGCTCTGCCGGTCCTGGCAAGGCATCGAGCCTGCCATCACCCCCAAGTTCGATGGCAAGGTGGCTGTCTTCCATACCGTCACTGGGGGCTGTGGGTCGGGAACCACTGAGGTTCGGCCCCGGTTCAAGACGGGCTCCAAGCTCTTCATCCAGGAAGCATGGTCCCACGATCAGGGTGGGAAGGTCATCTACAAGTCTGACTATGACACAACGGCTGTGAGGGCCCAGGGCTGGAACCGGGCCAACACCCTCAAGGCTCAGGATGCTCGGCACTTCATCGAGATCACCAGCATCCGGCTCACCAAGATCCTGGACTTGACCAAGGATGAGGTCAACGGGATGGGCTGGTTGAGCCGAGAACACTACTACAAGTACTGGGACGGAGAACTCAAGACCTGGATGAAGGGCACCTGCGAAGCCGGGAACAACCCCTGGGTGTGGGTCTACACAGCCAAGGTCATCGAGAAGCCCTGATGGCTCACAACGGTCCCAATCCTGTTCGAAACATCCAGACTAACGCCTATGGGGAAACCCTATTCGTTAAGGTGGAGTTCAATGGGTCTAACTTCGATGTCCAGGTGTCTCTGGACCCGAAGGGATGGGACCCTCCTGAGATTATGACGGGGTACTGGTACCCAGACAAGGGTTTGCAGCGAAGCGAGTGGGCACCTAGCTTTGCGTCCGGGATGATGGATAAGAATGAGCTTCTCCGTGTAATTTCGGAGTCCATTGTAATTGCTTACAGTAACGGCTATCTGGGCCTCAAGGAGTTCCACGATTACGAGTGGAACGAGGTCTTTGCCTTCTGTGACTCCAACGTCAACCCCATCCCTGGCTATACAGGGGACACCAAGGGCTTCTCCATGTTCGATGTGGCAGAGGTCTTTGCCAAGGATGATGGTGAGAGGGATGAAGCCAACTGGCTTGCAGCCGTGAAGCTCCGGGACGGGAGATTTGCCTTCGTTTCGGCTGGGTGCGATTATACTGGGTTCGATTGACAAGCTTCAGGGCACGCCAGTTTGGCGGGCACATACGAAGAGATGGTCATTCTCGGAATGGGCAACGAGGAAGCCGAAAGGCTTGGGTTGATGTCTGACGCATGACCTACAGAACTCTCAGTACACCCAAGTCTCCTTCCTGGTGGGTACGTCACCGTTGCCAGTTCGGCTTCCATCTATGGCAAGTCAAGACGGTTCTCGTCAAGGTTGAAGATGGGGAAGTAGATATGCCAGATGGTTTCTACTGCCTGTACTGTGATAAGAAACGGGTAGGAGAGGGACATAGAATCAGGGACTACAAAGTCTGTGATTGTGAGACTTGCTGTGAAGCC
>Ga0209083_1000235_pt1 | contig 87491 bp, 72 predicted proteins | sample AM7aDNAmetaG_FD_184132 | JGI IMG/M metagenome (GOLD analysis project Ga0209083, IMG submission 184132) | Freshwater microbial communities from Finland to study Microbial Dark Matter (Phase II) - AM7a DNA metaG (SPAdes) (version 3) | ecosystem: Environmental > Aquatic > Freshwater > Lake ...
CGTTCACTATCTGATGGCTGAGTTGGTGAGCAAAATTGTCTCGGAGATTACCAAGTCGTTCATAGATATGACTGACTTTCTTGGCGGCCTTTCTGCGCTCAGGTGATCTATGGGGGAGTTTATCTTTCTTGCTTTGTTCCGTGGAAAGTTTCTCTTCACAAGCTGCTAGATATCTTTGGTTTGCTACAAAAGTGCCATCTGACAGAACGACAAAATTGGATATCCCCACGTCAAAGCCTACTGCTTTCTCGGAATCTGGTACGGCATCTTTGGGTGCATCTTCTACCAAGAATGAGACATACCATTTTTTGGTAGCGGATCTTCTTATGGTCAGCCTCTTAATGGTTCCTTCAACTTTCCTATGCAACCAAACCTTTAGATCTCCGATCTTGGAAAGATGCAAAACGTTATCCTTGAACGTGAAACCACTTTGAGGATACGTTAAGCTGTCATACCAGTTTCTGCCTTTGAATCTCGGATAACCTGGTTCTTCTCCTGCCTTGACCCTTCGGAAGAACGATTTGAAAGCCAGGTCTACCCTTTGAACAGCTTCCTGAAGAACCTGAGAATAGACTTCCGATAGCTCTGGTTTGGATTCTTTCCAGATGGGAAGCATTCTCTTAGATTCAAAGTAGCTTATGGATCGATCTTCACTCTCCCAGGCGTTCTTCCGCAAAGCAAGTGTCTGATTATAGGTCCACCTGCATAGATCAAGTTGCCGGTTCAATATTGCAACCTGCGACTTTGTGGGCTTCAATCTATAACGAAACACTTTAGGCATTATCAGTTAATGGGCTTCATTGCCTAATATAGTTGTTGATCCACAGGTTATAACCGCGGGGAACGATTCATCCCACCCCAGAAGAGGCGGGGATTCTCTGCCCCTGCACCCCGTCCTTCCTAAAAAAAAAGTTCATTAGCATAACTTTTAAATGTATGCTACTGCTACTAGACATTAAAAGGCGAGATAAATATGGATAATGCAACCAACATTATTTATATGTTGATGCGAAAATTATAAAAAGAATTTAGAGGATTGAGTTATGAAATCGATCATTGGATCGGCAGGAATTATATCTATTTTATTTATTGTATTGGGTTTAGTTATTCCATGTCAGGCGAATGATATTAATATTGTTGGGACCGTCAACCCCACCTCGGGAAAAGAGGATACGAATTTCATATATTCAGCAACAATAACGTTTTCCAAAGGCAATCTCGATATTAATAGTGCGTTGAATATCGAACTTATTATATCCGATAATAAAGTGAACAAGAGCCTCACCCAATCTGGAAAATTCTATGGCAATGGCCTTTCCCCAAAAGAGCTGATACGGGGGCGAAGCGATCCTTATACATTTTCCTTCAACCCGGGCCAGGAAGGGCTCACGAACATTGATGAGCTCTCTTATGAGTTCGTGCTGACCACGAGTTCGGGAAAGGAACTGGCCAGGAACAAATATCCTGGGCCTAAGATTGTAATCCCGCCGGAATTTCAATCGATCCAGTATAGCAAAATCCCAGTCTACTACATCCGGGAGTTTCCCATCACACTCACCTTCAACGATAAGCCCAGTGTGATTCCAACGCTAAAGCTCCTTTTCAGGGGGCCTCTCAACAGCTCTCAGGAGATATCGTGGACCGAAGATCTGTCTGCGACATCTGCCGGCACCACACACACTTTTTCCACGCCAATAGATATCACTCGATTCCGCAAGGGTGGGAACTTCAGCTTCAATTTCACCTACGATGATTCCCGGGCGAACGAAGGATATGCGCCAATAACCGGAGGTCCCTACTATTTCACCATACTCCCCTATTCACCTAAGATCATTGAGCCAATAGGCCTGGCAAAGCAGATTGAATACGATAATTTTAGTCTGAAGGTCTCAGTCGAAGATAAAGGGATGATTCTGATGGGAGACCCCGTTGGCGGCAGCGCATCTCTTATCATCAAATATCCAAATGTAGGCGAAATGTTTTTTAATAATTCAATGCCTACAGAGCAGGGCAAGTACCTCGTCTTTGAATGGGATAAAGACTCGGTCCACTTTAAAAAGAGCGATGTGCTGTTAAGCAAGGAAAAACCATTCCAGGCCCGTTTGACATACTGGAACGATAATTGGAAATATGGTGCTAATAGCTCCAACTACAGCTTCGTCCTGGAGAATACCACCCCACTACTGACGGAGACCCATGAGCCTGTTCTCTTCACGACCGGCAACGAAACCGCGCTGCAAAAGGTCAGGGCATATGTCACTTATGCCAAAGGCATGGGTGATCTGAAGATTGCCGCCACCGGTTCGAAAGGGAGATACGAAAATATCTTAAAAGGAAGCCCTGCGGGCGTGAATAAGTATGAGTACGACTGGAGCCTGCCATTCAATAAGAGTCAGGCAGGCAACTATACCTTATCCTTCACTTACATCCACGACTCCTTAGAGAACGGGTCGTATGAGTTTGAGCCGAAGCCCGGGTACTCATTCCAGGTTGTTCCCATCTTCATCGAATTCAAGAACGGAAATGTAAGCCAGTCTCGCGGCGGGTGGAACGATTCTTATTCCTATACTGTAGGGGTCAACTCCAGCGTTGAAGCCGGCGCGATACTGCAGATCTTCAATCCCTGCAGCAGCGAATGGGCAGATGCTGGAGGTGCCAGGAAAATCAACGCCGGGAAATCCAATATCACCTGGACGATTCAGCCCTTTGTCTATGACTGTAATGAGCTCAATTCCGGGAAGTACAGGTTCAGGGCGAATTTCCAAGGAAGGGATTTTTCCGCAACCAGGGCCTACGAGGGTCCGGAGATAATCAATGATGCGGTGCAGCTCTCAAGCCTGCCTAAACCACTTGTTCCTGATGTAACCGGAACGGTGAGTCCAAAAAGAGGGGTCTTGCAGGCATGGCAAGAGAGTGATGCGCTATACGCATTCACCTACTCGGCTCAACTAAAGAATTTAAGTTCAGGGGATGCGCCATGGGTAGAGCTTCTAGTAAAGGCACCAGGCAGTTCCTGGAAGACGGCAGGCGAGAAGCAGCAATACGATCCGGCAGAAAGTAATATAAGCTGGACTGTGAAGCCCTTCCTTGATAGAGAGTTCCTGGGAGCCGCGGAATTCAAGTTCTTGATTGATGGAGTGGAAAGCAAAGTGTTTAGGGGACCGGAGATCGTAGTGATATATAAGGGCCTGAATTACGAGAAATCGAGCAAGTTAAATACCTTTAATTATTTCGGAAAGGTAAACGCTTCTATCAACCTCTCGATTGATCTATTGAGTTCTGATGACAATGTGCAATGGAAGAATATCGGCAAACCCCAGAAGTATACGGCAGGAAGCGGCGAGGTGCAGCGAAGCTGGAACGATCTGCCTGCTATACGTTACTATGAGTTTGATTTTAGGACAGATACAGGTGGAGTGATCGGCTGATGGGACAGAAGGCGATTTGCCTGCTCATCATAGCGGCCTTGCTGCTTTCTATTGTTCCTGGGGTCGCCCCGGCAGGACCGCAGCCAGCAAGCACATCTTCTTCAGGATCCTCAGGAGGAGGCGGTGGCGGCAGCGGATCTCATCTGAGCCTGGAAAGCTTCACCAACTACCTGGTGAGCTGGCAAAAGGAGAATCCTGCAAAGTATAAATATATGATACAGCTCCTGAGCAAAGGAAACGTTCAAGCATATAAGGACCCCTCGCTTGGGTTAATATTTTCTAAGAATAAATCTGTTAATAGGAACGAAGAATTGGACATAAAATTTGAAGTCCAAAACCCCAATCCAATTGACCTCAGGATACCTCTTTTTGTTGATCTGGAAGTAATGGAACCAGGGGGGAATGGTTTCAAGAAGGTAAATCAGAATTCGATGGTTGTTCAGCCCTTCTCCTATACGGAACAAGGTAAGATCAATTACTTCCAGTCCAGCTGGCCGGAGGTAACCCGTCTCGATCAGATAGATAAGATGGGATTGCTGAAGGAGAAGACTGGAGAGGTAAAATTCAGAGCGGTCTATAGCGATGGAAGCCGGAAAAAATATTCTACTGATTGGATATTTAATCCACCTTACTATGGGGTGCTTGTGCTCAATTTGACTAACCGCCCGCCAGAGATGAAGAACATCTCCCTGATAGCATCAAATAAGACCCGGTACAATGACCCAATCGAGTACAGGGCAACCATCGATGACGCTGATGGGGATATGATAAATGTGACTCTCCATATCCTTGATGCAAAGGGCGAGGAACTGAATAATAAAACCCAGAGAATGTTGCCGGGAATTGTCAGCTTCAAAGCCGGGGAGTATGGATTCTTCAGTGAAACTGATGCCGGTAAGAACTTTACATATTACTATAGCTTTGATGACGGGATAAACAGCAACCAAACCGCGATTCAGCCGGGACCAAACCTCCGCCGAGGACCAAAGCTTTATGTCGATAAGCTCAACGTCACCCCAGAAAGCAGCAATTGCTACTGGTGGCAATGGTATACCTTTAGCATCAGGGCAAAGAACCAGAATCCTGAGAGCTTTGATGTAATATTTACCCTGTTCAGCAGGACTGAGAATAGCGATTGGAGGACGATAGAAAGCAAGACCATGAAAGTGGGCCCCGAGCCTCAGATGATTTACTTCAATAAAACCGAGCCTTTTGTAGTTGCTGATGCCAATGCGACTTTCTCCTACCGCATAAAGCTCTCTGAGTACGATCAGAACGGCAAAGACGTCCTCGAAGCTATTGGACCAAAGATCAATGCCAAGGTCGTACCTTATGCTATTTACGACCCGGTTATGGTTGCCAATTTGGCTATACTAGTATTTGCGATCTTGGTAGGGAGCCTGCTTCTGGAAAGGAAGCTCAAGAGAGGCACCGAGTCTCAGGAGAGCTCTTCAGGCAAGGCGGGCGAAAATAATGATCGAGACGGGAAGAATACCGGTAACGACAAAGCAGGCAATATTTCAGCGATGTTCAAGAAGAGGGGTTAGAAATGGACAGATTCCTTCTGTTTGCCTTTGTATTGGCAGCAATTCCTATATCCTCAAGCGGGCATGAGGACCTTGCTCGAAGTGCTGTTCTGCTGGCATTTATTCTTGTGGGGGCAGTGGCATTGCATATCTATAACCAGATGAGGGTTCATAAAAAGATTGAGTCTTTAGAGCACTGCCACGTAGCTAAAGAGAGCTTTTACAAAGAGATCACCATTGCTCAGGGCTCGAACTTCAGCGCCCTGGCTTTCGCGGCATGGCTGATGCTTTTCGTAGCCATAGCCTATCTCTATTTCCTGGTTCCAATTATTTTGCCCTTCAGCTATATGCAGATTCCAGACCTGGCATCCAGTCCCTTTGGATTCTCCATATTTGGATTGAAGATCGCGATAGTTGCAACACTTGTGATACTCGCACTGGATAAGCTGCCCGAGAGCCATAGAGAGCTCAAGCTCACAGAGATCTACAGCTTTTACACTATATCCAAAAGGGCGAAGAAAGTGATTGCTCTGACGATTCCAGCCCTCACGATCTCGATTGTTTGTTCGGCTTATATCGGGACCATTTATCCGGCGCATAGTCCAATCGGCGAGAGTCTGGCCTTGATCTTGCTGGCCCTCTCAGCGGGAACGCTGGTAGCTCCTATCTACAAAGACGCTGTGGAGGGATTGAGATGAAATTATGCGTGGTTGGCATAGGAGGAGCCGGCGGTAAGGTAACTATGGAGTTCATGGAAAATGAAGATCTTGATTCCAGGTTAGCCGCCAGCATAACCAAGGCAGAATACATAACGCCCGGCATGATAAAAGGGATCTGGCTTGAGGCGGACAAGAATGATGCCAAAAACCTGCAGCATTTCTTTGGAGACTTTAATAAAGGAGCGTATCCTGGATTCTTCATCCCACACGACGTCATTGAAGACGGGTCCGATCTTCATGTTTGCGTGAGAGAGAGATACGGCTATGATGTGAAAAAGCAAGGTTTCGTAAGGGATGCGCAATATTTGAAAGCCATCTATGAGATCTTCGATACAGATAGCCAGATACAGGAGTTAGCGGCTAAAGAATTCTCTTTGAACGGAAATTTAGAAGGACCTGAACAATCCGGTCAGAAGACAGAAAAGACAGAACCGAATGGTCATAGTAGTTTTTCAAAACAGGCTCCCAATCCCATCTTCGATTGTGCCTGGAATGTGATCAGACCCTACACCACATTGGGTGGCGGCGACTGTGACGGCATTCTCTTCATAGTCTCCTTCGGAGGGGGGACTGGGACAGGTTTCATTAATCCCATCATCAACAACATCAGAAACGAAGGCAAGTCCGACTATCCGGTGTTCGTCCTGGGAATTCTGACTGAGACCGGAAGCTTTGCCGATCGGGCTCAAAATTCCAAGGAAGGGCGGAGGGATCTGGCGGCAATAAGCGCTATCTATGATCTGCTCACCAAGAGCAATGGAGCCAACGGGGTAATCCTGGTCGATAATCAGATCTTATTGGAGCTCTTTGAGAGTGATTACACCGCGGCAAACAAGTTCATCTACAAAATGATGCGACCCATGGTCCTGGGTCGCAACTATCCTGGAGAGACTCCGCCCAGCCAGGCGATTGCTCATAACTTCACCCAGGGTCTTCTCAGGCCGCCTATATTCGTACCACTCTATGCAACCCTAACCCGCTGCAAGAACCCTGAGGAGGAACTGATCAGAAAAGCACTGGCAGAAGGCAGGCTCTTTGGCTGCACGCCTGAGGACGCGGACTTTGCAGTGGTCTTCTGCAGAGGGTTTATCGACTCAGATAAGATCAGGCAAGCTCTATCTGCCCAGATTGGAATAGATGAGGATAAAATATGGGTGCTGCGAAAGATGGGCGAAGTGGATGATGAGATACTGATCATGCTTCGAAATCCTTATGGGGGAGATGCTCAGGCTTACACAAGGCAGAGGACACTGGAGAACAGGTTCTGTGAGGTTATCTCTAAGGCTCTGCAGTATATGGATGAAAATGTAGAGGATCTGTTTTATGAAGGCAAGGACAGCCGAAAAAACCCAGACAGCGGGAAAGAGGAATCTGTAAAGCTTACTGAAAGAGCAAAGCAAGCTCTTGATAAGTTCTATTTTGGGAAAAACGGATTAACACGGGACAATTTGGGCAAAACGGACGGCTTTGTCAACGAACTGCAGGAAGCCGAAAGAAGATTGCAGAATGGGGAGAAGCCCTTCTTCCTTTCCCCTATGAGGATATACCAAAGAGAGGAGAAAGAGTCAGGAGATAAAGGAAAGTTTGACAACATTCGGGGCAAAGATGAAATCTCCATTATAATTGACAAGCGAGTTAGAGAGATACTGGCGGAGCAGGGATTGATACCAAAAACGGGCCAAGATTCCGTTCGCTCTGCAGCAAAAATCTTGGAATAGAGCTCTTTCCCGCGGTGGACGCGAATTCCCGCTACTCCAATAAAGTAACCGCTATGATCCAAAACTCCGCCCTTTTAATAACCATGCTCGCCTCGACAGGAATAATAATCTCCATTTTTTCGAAGATCGTCCTCTGTTTTTTTGTGATCTCCATCAGGCTTCAAATGCCATGATCCAAACAAATTGCGAAGACAAGGGGCTGTTCCATCCAAAGAGCTAAACTGATACTCAATGCTGTTTACACATGAAGAGATCTCTCGCGCGATTTCATGAATGAGATGAGAAGAACAATATTATGATTTTAACAATTGGTTCAATTAATAAGCTTTAGTATTACGCCATTCTATTGATGCAATGTAGCCTAATAACATTAATATTTGCCAAGTGTAATTTTCAAAACGGGCCCACATATCTATAAAAAATAGATTTATTGGAGCTAAATCTCAGAAAGCATTTTATAGTCGGCCTTCATAGCACAAAATTAGACAGGAGTACTCATCGACCAATTCGCTGAGCATGAGATGGCTCTTATATAGTTATATAGGACAAGATATTAGGAGGGTATGCATACGGCGGCTTCTAAAGGTAGTTTTATTATAATATTGCTATTCTGTTTGGTCATATTTGTACAGGCATCAATTGCTGAGGACTTGCATGTTGAAAACCGTGTAGTGTCTCCTGATAATAAAGAAATTTGGATTTTTGGGGCAGGTAATCCCGATCAAGCGAAGGTGACGCTTTCCTTACAGGATTTGGCAAAACTGCCTTCCTCGCCTGTAGATATCGTCCTGGCAATAGATGGCTCGCTTTCACTTGAGAGAGAAGGAAGCAATAGCACTGATCCGACAAGACAGAGAGTAGTTGCAGCACAGCATTTTGTAAGCAGCCTTGATAAAGCTAGCGGAGATCGTGTTGGTGTGATCCATTGGAATGATAGAATTATAGGCACGCCGCTTGATCTGACAAACGATTTTGATACTGTAAATGCTTACCTAAATAAATCGGATTCAAACGGCGATACAAACATCACGCTGGCCCTGAAAAGCTCATGGGAGCTTCTCAAGCACGCAAATAGCACCTCCAAAAAGGTGATAATAATATTCACAGATGGAAATGACACGAGGAGCTCTCCAGATATGATTAGCAGTATCGCTGATAAGATCAAAGCATCTGGAATTGAAATATATCCTCTATCACTGAAAAACAGCGATAATGAGACACTCCAGCTACTGGGAACGCCTACTTATGCAGCAAATGCAGGAGAATTGGCCAGTAAATTCAATGAGATCAACAACAAGATCTTTGCCTCTCTGCAAGATGTGGCGGTGAGATATGCCGTTCCAAAGGATCTCGAATTCTTCGGGGAATCTGAACCTGTGGAGGAGCCCTCATCGGCTAACGGCTATGTCATGACTTGGAACATTACATCCATGAATACGGGTGAGTTCAAGAATCTGACATTTTATCTCAGGTCAAATGTGAAAGGAGATTATGAGCTGGCAGAGACAGCAAAATCTTCGATCAGCTTTAAGAGAGCCGATGGGGCAGCGACATCCTCTGCAACAATACCCATTGAAAGCCTTGAAGTGATCAATCCTGAGAAATTTTACTACTATGGAGCTGGTTTGGGCGACTCAAATCAAAGCGAGATTGATCCAAAAGAGCCAAATCATAGAGTAATAGTAACTAAAGGAATAGTCCAGCCAGCCGAGGAAGGAGACGGGTGCCAGGATATAGTGATATGCGTGAAAACGCCGCCAGTCAATTTCAACACCAATGCAGTCTTCGCTCTAGATAGCACCGGTAGCGCAAAGCAAGATCTCTACTCTGATCCGATGCTCCAGGGAATTGGCGATTCCGTCTTGGGGCATCCGACTATGAATTATGCAAGAGTTGACTGGGATGACAATCAACCAAAGAACTTCAAATCTCCAGAGGTAATAAGCAAGTTTCCGAAACAAAGCGGCATCGACTATTCCGGAGATTTTAGATTTGGCAGCCAATGGCCAACCGAGCGAGATATTCTGCTGGGATTGCTGAAGGTACCGGGACTGGTGGTGCCGCCGGGCTGGGCCGCTTCAGGTAAATTCACTGAGCCGCTCTCATCCTTTGAAGAAGAAGCGACAACTTATGATCAAGGTCTTGAGGAGGCCGTGAATAGATTAAGTAATTTGAAAAATCATTCTTCAAAGTTTATCCAGAGGACGACTGCGTGGCAAGTGGTGTTTGTAGCTGGAAAGAGCGAATATATGCCCTCTTCGGATCTGAATAAGATAATCAATCGCGCTCGCAGCAATGGGATAAATATTTCCGTAATTGGAATCAATATAGGTGACAGCTATCCTGTGACCGAGCATGAAAAAGTTGATCTGAGGAGCATGGCAAAAGGAACTAATAAAAACCCAGCCGTTGATATCAATCTAGACGTCCCAATCGATAAAGTTGAAATCAAAGCTAGAAGCGACAAGATACTTGATTCCCATATCAATGGGCTCAAATCAACACCTATAATAGAAAATATTGAGATCAACGAAACAATATATCGGTATCTTGATCCGGTCAGCAGCACTCCCGGCTGGAGCCGCAAAACGCTCAACCCAGATGGAACTACAACACTCTACTACCGGCTGGGCGATTTGCTACAGGATAGCATGACATGCATCACCATACATACTAGGTTGAACTTCACCGATTTGCCAGTAGATGTTAGTGGAAGGAGACAGGCCCGAAAAGAAGTGGACTATAGGGCATTCGATACGACTCCTATATCGAGCGTCACCTATGAAACAAAGCTGGCCGATGATCCGACTGGCGATATCTGGCTACCAGAGGGCAATCTGTCGATCCGCTGTGGTTCGCCATGCAGTCCCTCAACTTCTGTAATGCAGATCCCTGTGGCGAATACAAGCAACATTAACACCAGCACGGAGAGCGAAAAAATACCTGCTAAGAAGCAGCCGGGATTTGGAACTCTCGCCTCGATCCTGGGATTGATGGCAATGGCGTTTGCAGCAAAGAGGAATCGGGGAGGATAGCAACACCCTAATTCCGTCCCAAGTGATTGGCATGACGAGATCCGACTCCCTCTGCGCAACGACCCCCCCCTCCGAGCACCTGGATCTGCCCACCATTGGGGATGTGATTGAGGGCACCTGATGTCACAAGGGTGGCGGCCCATAGCCGCGGACCTCACCCGTCCCGGCGTGCGGGAGAAGGCTCGGGCCTGGGATTTGCAGATGGCCCGCTCCTGAGCCTCCTCTCTGCTCATCTTATAGGAAGAGCCTAATACGTCTGGGCTTAAATAAGCCTAATTTAAGCAGTAAGTGCCTTCCCTCGATATGTTCATTTGAATGGCTTTGCCATTGCCCGGTTGAAATACTCGACAAATGCCAAAACCTTTGCTTTCAAATCATTGATGGACGCAAAGGAGGCTCGCCTAAGCAGACGTAGATATGGGAATTATCACTATTTCGTGTACTTTCCAAGTTTTCTCCTTTATCCATATTTTCTAAATTATATTTAATCATATTTAAGGTAGACTACCCGATTTAGAGTATCTGCTAAGATTCAATTCCGGCAGATTGGTCAATCCCCCGTATACCTCAGCAGCCCGTCATACTTCTCACCCTGGAATTTTGCGTAGACGATCGCATCGCTCTTTGCAGCAGTTACATTCCCCTCGAAAAGGTCTCCTCTGGTGCCAAGATAGGACCATCGATCTCCGCATACCACAGTCACATTCTTCGCATTAGGAACCCTTATTTTGAACCGGTAAGGAGACCCTGATTTCAACCGTCCTTCCATCGGGCTGTAAAGGTATGCACCAACTTCAGTGAACTTTCCATATGTCCTCGGGAATCCTGGACTTTCATCGTCCCCCGCGGTCGCATTGATCAGATATTCCACCGCCCCGTGATATTCGCCCGGCTCGTCCTTCTGCTTAACATAAGCTCTCAAGATGTATTTCCCTGTCTCTGGAAATTGCGCATAGATATCATACCGGTTCCCATTCCGCTCTGCAAGAACATAGTCTCCTAATTTGGCGGATACCTTCTTGCCGATACTCTCCAGGCCAGCCATCAATAGAACATCCTTCGGCACATAGATGGAGATATTAACTCCATTATCAGCCCGAATAGTTCCTTCTAAGCGGTCGTCGAGCTTAAGGCCGTATTTGAAGAATTCCGGTTTCAAAAAAGCCTGCTTCTCGAACTCTGATTTTGAAAGAGGGTGCTCCAGAAGCTGCCATCTGGAGTCTTCGGAGAAATGGCCATAGATAAACTCGGATGGAGGAGTCATAAAATAGTAGTCGTCGAATTTGCGCACATATTTTTTATTATCGTCAATGTATCCGGCTCCCCAGGTGCAATCGATCAGATACCATGATCCGTTTATCTTGACGGCATTCCAGGCATGATTGGAGGGGCCGCTCAAATTTTCGCCCGGCAGATAGCCATATCCTTTTCCGTATCCTGCGATCCTTACTACTTCCAGACCAGCAGAACTGGCTAAGGAGGAGAAGATATCGGAATAGCCATCGCAAACTGATTTTCGGCTTTTCAGGACATCTTTCGAACTCGTGCCAGCAAAACTGCCCGTGAAAAAGCCATCAACATTATAATCGATGTTTTCTGTGACCCACCTGAAGATAGATCTGGCTTTTTCGCGTTCGTTCTTCGCAGGTGCCACTAAGTAGGAGGCAAGGCTATCAACAGAGGCCTCTGCCGGGGCGGGAGTATTTATCGCATATTGATCGATTTTTTCGTAACTATAATTACTTTCTTGATCAAAATCGTTAGGAACAATAATCAGTGATTCTTGTTGCAGATCTTGTTGTGATACTTGTGACACGCCGCCTTCTGAGACTCCTGAGCTATCGGATGCCGCCAGGCCACCTGACGGATACAGGAGCACCAGAAGGGACATGATAAGGAGCACGAAAATGAGTGCGGGGATGAGAATGATCTTGGTCTTCATAGATGGCTCTTCGCTATTTCCAGTGGCTAACCTCAGGCTATTTTGGTTTTTCAGTTGGTAGTTCGTCTCCGTGCGTACTCTGTGAACTTTGTGTCTCTGTGGTTGAAACGTCGTTAGCCACTGGTTTATGACCAATGGTCACGAACTACCACCACAGAGGCACAGAGCGCACGGAGGACTCACAGAGGGCTCTACGATCTATTACCCGCTCGATACAGCGAGGAACCTCATAGATTCAGCGGTAGATGGCAAAATTGGGACATTCTCTACAATACGATCTCCATCATATCATGCCCCAGCGGCCATTTCTTGAGAGCCATCTCATGCGGCGGATAGAGGTGGCTGAGGTGCGTGAGCAGGAGCCTTTTCGCACCCAGTCGCCCTGCCAAGAGCATGGCTTCGTCTGCAGTCATGTGCTTACTGATGGTATAGCCCGGCGGGGTTATGGCATCCGCCAGCATCAGGTCGGCATCTCTCATCAGCTCCAGGCTCTCTGCGGGAATTTCCATCTTGGTGTCGCTGGTGATCACCAGGATCTTTTGGCCGTCATTCACCCGGACACCTACGGTCTCGGCTGGCGGGTGGTTCACCTTGAATAGCGTGAACTCCATTCCGGCAATCTCGAAGGGCTGGCAGGCCAGAACGTCATGGCGCATGGGGTTTAAGAAATAGAGATAATTGAGGATATAGTCCATGGTGTCTTTCAGAGCATAGACATCCACATGGCTTTGCACCCGGTGAAAATCTCCGAAACCCGCGTAATGGTCGTAGTGGGCATGAGTCCATATCACTCCGTCCACGCTGGATATGTCCTTCTTCAAGAGCTGCCAGCGCAGATCAGGGCTCGTATCAACCAGCACCCGGCCATCTTCCTCATCCGATTCCAGAAGAACGGAAAACCTCATTCTTCGGCTGCGTCCTCCTCGCAAGGCATCCATGCAGGCCGGACACTTGCAGCCGATCTTAGGAGTGCCGATAGCATCGCCCGTGCCGAGGAGCGTGACCTTCATGCGGCGATGCTCCGCTTGTAGTCGGAGATCCTGCGACGGAACTCCTCTATGGATTCGAGCAGATCCTCCTGCCCCAACTTTCTCCGGTCCACCAGAAGAGCATTCAGGACGGCCTCCCTGACTACCAATCTTAGGTCCGATCCGGAGTAGCCTTCCGTCATCTCAGCGAGCTGGGATGTATCTACATCGACATCAATGCGGGAGAGGACCTTGTCCAGAATCATGCGCCTCATCTCCTGATCCGGCAGCGGGAAGTTCAATACCTTGTCGAATCTCCTCCAGGCGGCATAGTCCAGGAGCTGAGGGTGGTTGGTGGCAGCTATAAGCAGAACGCCATGCTCGACCAGGTTGATCTCGTCGATGGCCTTGAGCAGAGTGTTGACGGCCCTTTTCATAGCCCCGTGCTCATCTGAGGTTCTGGTCTTGGCCACGAAGTCGAACTCATCGATGAGAAGAATGCATGGGCTGAGCCTCTTGGCAAGATCGAAGACCTTATCGATATTCTTGGAGGTCTCGCCCAAATACTGGCTGGTGATCATGGAGAGGCGGACCTCGACCATCGGAAGAGAGAACCAGCTAGAGAGCGCACGAGCGGTAGAGGTCTTGCCTGTCCCGGGCGGTCCAACAAAGAGAAGCTTGCCGATCTCGTAGAGGCCTATCTGACGCAGATACTCCCGATTTTGCAGCGCTTTGCCCGTCTTTTCGATCTCCGTCTTCTGGTCGTCAGTAAGAATCAGACCGGCAAGGTTGTCCCTCACGTCTTCTGGTGCCTTGATGTATGCGAGTTTGAGAAGATCTTCGGCCTCCTTGGGATCCTGGCATAGCTCCTTGATCCGGGCATCGATCCATTCCCGGTCGGCACAGAGAGGTCTATTTCCATTCCGGGCCTCAGCATAGCTCACCTTCATGGAGTCGTAGTTCTCATAAAAGTAAGCCAGAGTGGGGTTCGATCTGATTCTCGCCTGATCCTTCTGATTGGCGAACCACTTCGCAGCTACATCGAATACCGTCAGCCGTAGCTGGGATCCAAACTCCTCAAAAGCTACGAATGTGAGATCCTTGAGGACAGCTTTGACGTTCTCGATGCCGTAAATCTTCAGGACATCAATGCTTGTTACATACACCGGCCTTTTGACGCTCTTGGTCTGTGCATCGAAGTAATGCTTGCGGATATTGGGTGGTAGGTCGCCTTCATTCAAATTCTCATTTCTATTATAGAGATCTGCGGTTAGAAGCAGCTCAGCAACCTCAATTGCACCACACTTCTCCAAGCCATTCTCTAAACCCATCTTTTAAACTCCATGGAACTGAACTAAATCAGTGGACTACAAAAAGAGATAAAGCTTTCCATGAATGACCCCAAAATTATTCGTTTTTTATTCTCTATTTCGTCCCGGATTTGATTCCTATTTTCAAACCGGATTCAGCGTGCCGTCGATTTCGATTAAGAAGCTCTTTTGCGGCACATCTTTTCCTGAGCGTTTCACAGCCAGAGCCACAAGTCTTTCTAGCTTTGCACAGCAGGGGACAGTCATGTGAAGTACGGTTATATCCCGAATCTCATTTGCCAAAAGAATCTCTGTCAGCTTATCCACAAAAGGATCTGTCTCATCGAGTTTGGGGCAGCCCACCAGGGCTACCCGGCCTTTGATGAAGTCCCGTTGGATGTTCGGATAGGCAAAGGCAGTGCAGTCCCCGGCTACAAGAAGGCTTGCGCCTTTGAAGTAGGGTGCCCATGGTCGCACCAGTCTCATCTGGATGGGCCAGCCGGAGAGCTCGTTTGCGCGGTCTTCTCCGGGCTTTATCTTTTCATTTGAGAAATCTGTCTCGATCCCATGATCCGGCATCAGGGTAATTGGCATGGTGCAGGGCGTGACAGCCGCAGCATCCCTTGCATGATGCATGTGTTCATGCTTTTGGGCCGAACTCTTATGCTCTTTGGCCGCCTTTTCATCAAACTGCGGAGCCTCGCGCTCCTCGATGGTCAATGCTCCCTGCGGGCAAACGCCCAGACATGCGCCCAGTCCATCGCAGAGGCTTTCGCGGACGACGCGGGCAATTCCATCATTAAGCTCTATCGCACCTTCAGCACAGGCCGTTATGCACTCGCCACAGCCATCGCAGCGCGATTCATCGATCTTGAGGATCTTCCTCATAGTCATAATTATCTTAACGATTGTATTCTGCATCTATTTCTTTGCGAGACTTGGTGCCAAGCCTAAGAGGCGAATCAGGAACTCCTGGTACATATTCCCACTTCCATAACATATGGTTCGCATCATGCTCGGCCATGGCGTGGTTGGAGGTGTTTACAAACACAATTGGGTGGTGGTAGTCTACGAAATAGTAGCCGATCGGGTGCACGATTTCGCCATCGGGCAGAGGATCTCCATGTATCGAGTCTTCATTCAAGCCATTGGAGTCGCTGTAGATATTCTCAAAGATGAAGCAGTTCTTGCTTGGATCCGCTCTATTTATTCTGATCTTAAAGGTTTCCACATCATTGAACCGATGGTATCGGAAAATGCGTATTAGTTTGTATATGGAATCCAGATGGGAGTGGTTTCGAAGTTGTTCATTATTGAAGACCAAAGTTACCTCCACTTCGGACCTTGCTTCGTCAAGATCCTTTTGGACACAATGAATCTCTCGAAGGAAATTTTTCAGGCCGTCCACAGAAGGCTGGTATATTATCGGAATTATGGATTCTTTGCTCCCGTCGGCTGGGTATTTCAGATAATCCAGAACCATTTTATCATTGAGACTTCTCGGCTTCAAATTAAATATCGGACTGGAACTAGCCTGGCCCTGATCTGACAGAAGTCTGCAAATTTCTTCGCGAACCTTATAGACATTGGTGGAAGTGATGTCTGATCCCTCCTCTTTCCAATCCCAAATCCAATAGTCTTCATCAAGCTGGAAGATCCACCTCTCTCTTGGGTCGCTCCATTCTTCAGAATCTTCTCCGAGATATTTCGCTTTATGCGGACTTTCCGAATGTATTTCGTGCACCTTGCTGATATCAAACCCGAACAAGAATCTCAAGGTCATAGGCCGGTTGACCTTGACATTAGCATGATTCCGGTTGGCGTTGCTCCTTACAACAACTCTAACCTTCTTCGGAGAGGATTCTTCCTCCGACCCGGGAATCTTTACCACGGAAAACGTACAGCGATCCCAATTCCAGATCTTCTTCCGGGTTGTCCATTCGATCCGACCTTCTTTGATCTGGAAAATTCTTTCCCTATGAGAAAACCAAACCTCTTCAGAGATCATCGGCTATTCACGTCCCCGCTAATATGCAATTCACACTGCTTGCTTAATCAAATTTCGCTAGAGGGTTTCGGTGAAATATTAGATATTCAATAGAAATGGCAACCGCGAAAATTAGTATGAAAGAGCATCTTCCGGGACAAAAATCAGGGAAGAATCATGGGCTCTTTCTGCTTCTTCCCAGCACCATCTGCTTGGTTGCCCTCTCCGCCTCGATGTTGCGGCGGCAGACCGGGCAGACCCATATCCAGTCAAGGCCCGTGGAGTCCTTTTGCAGATTCGCGGGCAGAGAGGATTCAATCCTCTTCAACATAGGCTCTGTAGCATAGCGCGATCCGCAAATCTTGCATGCCACCAGGTCAAAGGATAAAGTAGGCTCCGGGCAGGACTCGTCGTACGGCACCAGAGTCAAAGCTTTCGCAGGGCAGAACTCAACGCACAGGTCGCACTCCTCTTTGCACCTCTTCCAGTGAACGCTTCTCAATTCAGGCGTTTCTGTGCGGGTGATATTCTGGCTGGGACAGACATTAGAGCAGGAGAAGCAACCCAGACATTTTTTCTCATCAACTTTGATCATCTTCTTCCTCCATGCGCCGCTACGAGAGCTGCCCGTGCGCGCGCCCGGCGGCTCGCCAGCTCGAAATCGAGGCTCAAGGCATTGGCAGGGCAGGTTAAGACGCAGGCAGGAGTCTCCCGGCCCTCACATAGATCGCACTTATGGGCAATCTTATCCGTCCAGACTACTCCGAAGGGACAGGCCAGCCGGCACAGACCACAGCCGGTGCACTTCTCCACATCGAAGGCAGTGCGCTCTCCAACTTTATGCAATGCCTGTGTGAAACAGGCCATGGTGCAGCTCGCTTCCTCGCAATGATGACAGAATACGGGAACGGAGGCATTATCACCGGCAAAATGCACATTGACATGGCCGCTTCCACCGTGCACGCGCTTGCAGGCCACCTCGCAGGACCGACACCCGATGCACCGACTGATGTCCACGTAAACAGGCATTTTAATCCCTCCGGGTGATCTTACAGGCCGAAACCTTGAACTCCGGTATCATGGCCTCGGGGTCTCTGACCTCCGAGGTAAGAATGTTGGTACCAGGGAAGTGGAAGGGCATGAATGCCACCCCCTTCTTCAGGCGCTCAGTAATGCGTGCATAGGCCACGGTCTCTCCGCGGGGCGTTGTTACCGTCACCTCATCGCCGTCAGCCACTTTCAGCCGCAAGGCGTCGAATGGATTGATCTCCACAAAGAGGTTCGGCTCTCGCTCCAGCAGAGAAGGACTGCGACGGGTCATGGACCCTGCATTGTGGTGCACGGCAACGCGACCTGTGGTCAGGATGAAGGGATAATCCCAGCTCGAGTCTTCTGCAGCCGGTTTATAGGAAACGGGCACAATGGTAGCGCGACCCTCGCTGAACTTGAAACCCTGGGTATGTAGTATGGGCGTCCCGGGATGATTCAAATTCGGGCAGGGCCAGATAAGTCCAAAGTCGTCGAGGCGCGGGCGTGTGATTCCGCCATACTGCGGCACTACCCGATTGATCTCCGCCAGAACTGACGCTGCATCCGGGTAATTGAACTGCGCCCCCAAACGCTTGGCGATCTCGCAAATAATATCCAGGTCGCATCGTGCGCTTCCCGGCGGTTCAATGGCCTTTGCGCTCCACTGCACACGTCTCTCTGTGCTGGTGTAGGTTCCTTCCTTCTCAGCCCAGGCAGCCGCCGGCAAAACGACATCTGCCAGCTGTGCAGTCGCTGTCATGAAGATGTCTTGTACCACCAGGAATTCCAGATTATCAAGAGCTGCTCGGACATTCTGGCTGCACGGGTCGGAGTTGGCAGGGTCTTCACCCACAATATATATAGCCTTGATCTCGCCAGTACCCGCTTTGTCGATCATCTCGGTGGCAGTGAGACCCCGGCCCAGAGGCACACTGTCCACACCCCAGGCAGCTCTGAAATACTCTATCGTCTCGGGATCGTCCGCCTTCCTGTAGCCAGGATAAAAATCAGCCAGCGCGCCCATGTCGCAGGCACCCTGAACGTTGTTCTGGCCGCGAAGAGGCATGACTCCCGTGCCCTCTCTTCCCAGATGGCCGCATATCAGAGCCAGATTGGCGATGGCCTGAACATTATCCGTTCCCGTAGTGTGCTGAGTGATACCCATGGAATAGAGAATGACCGATGCCGGAGATATGGCATAGGAGCGCGCCGCCCTGACGATATCGCCGGCAAGAATGCCGGTTATCTCTGCCACCTTTTCCGGAGTATAATCTCGGACCGACTCCGCCAACTCCTCATAGCCGCGTGTCCATTTGGCGACGTATTCCCGGTCTATCAGGCCTTCTTTGATTATGACATGAATCAAGCCATTCAGAAGAGCTACATCCGTTCCGGGCTTCAGTTGCAGAAAGACATCCGCCATCCAGGCGGTATGCGTCATGCGTGGATCGGCTACTATCACGACCGCACCGGAATCCTTGGCCCTGTGAATCCAGCGGGAGAGAATAGGATGATTTTCTGCCAGATTCGATCCGATGACGAATATGCACTTGGAATTGGCGAGATCCTTTATGGGATTGGTCATTCCAGCCGCACCCAAAGTACGGTTCAGGCCAACTACTGAGGGCGCATGGCAGAGTCTGGCGCAGCCGTCCACATTCTTGGAGCCCAGAACGCGCGCGAGCTTCTCAATCAGGTAGTTCTCCTCGTTGGTGCACTTGGAGGAGGCAAAGAAGCCGATGCTGTTCGGACCATACTTCTTCAGGGGCCCACCCAGACCCCTGGCCGTCAGATCCAGAGCTTCCTCCCAGGTTATCCTGGCCCAGCCGTCTCCATGTCTCTTTAGAGGGGTGCGGAGGCGATCCGGGTGGTAGAGAATCTCCAACGCAGCATTTCCCTTGGAGCAGAGAGACCCTTCGCTTGCCGGGTGCTCTGGCATGTACTCAATCCCCAAAGCTCGCTCCTTCTCGACTGCAATGAAAAACCCACAGCCTGCAGCGCAGTACGGACAGACCGTTGGAACAAGGACTTGTGGCATAATAATCCCTAACGAATTTTTTAGATTATCTTGCTATATCGGAAATCTAGTAAGCATAAATCTTGCTGTAGGGCCTCTTTGACTTTGGCGCGAGCTTGACAAACTCATCCTTCAGGATCTCCTCTTTGGAAAGGCAGAGATCAGGAAAGCGCTCGACGAACTCGGAGACATAACGATCCAGAATCTCTCGATCCAACTTATCCAGAGGCGAGATCTCCACTTGACTGCCTACCTGCTCCTTCTCTACGACACCGCGCAGATAGATCGCTCCGCCATGCATACCAGTGCCCATGAAGTTGCCCTTATGGCCCTTACCATAGAGGTCCAGGAGTATCACGATCCCGCCCGCCATGTACTCGCCCAGGAAGTCCTGCGACGTGCCGCCTATGACCAGAACGGGCAATTTGTCTTCGTATTCCTTCATGTGCAAAGCCGTCCTGTAGCCGCAATTGTCTCGCACGAAGATCCTGCCTCCACGCATGGAAAACCCCAGGACGTCTCCCGCTCTTCCTTCCACGACGACTTCACCCTGGTCCATGGTATTTCCCACACCGTCCTGAGCATTACCGTGTACAGTAATCCTATGACCATAAAGGAAGGCAGCCAGATCGTTGCCGGGAGTCCCGAAGATCTCGATCTCCATCTTGCGGTGATCTGGAGAGTAAAGCCTGGTGCCGATATACCTCTGACCGCATACATTCCGTATAACAACCTTCTGGATTCCAGCAAGCATCATATCCCGGAGCTGGTCGTTCAATTCTCTGGTTTTCAGGGGCCCGGCGTCTATCTCTATCAATTGCTTTTCACTCTCCGGCGCCCTTTATTCCTAAGACATCCATCTCCCATTCGTACAGCCCCACGCCTCGCAGGTGATCGCGATTGCCGCGCAGGCTTTCCAAGGCATTGATTCCCATGCCGCCCAGCATCTCACTGATCTCATGAGACCAGGCATGAATTAGATTGGTGAGACGCTGCGAAGCGATATCAACATTCAGCCTGCCCGAAAGGCGAGGATCCTGAGTGCATATTCCCCAATTGCACTTTCCGGTATAGCACTTCTGACAGAGAGTGCAGCCCATAGCTATCAGGGCTGCGGAACCGATGTAAACGGCATCCGCGCCAAGAGCTATGGCCTTTATGACGTCGGCACTGCAGCGAATTCCGCCCGCGGCAATGATGGAGCATCTGTTCCTTATTCCCTCATTCTTAAGGCGCCTATCCAGGGCTGATATGGCAAGTTCGATGGGTATGCCCACATTGTCTCGGATCACTTTGGGTGCTGCACCCGTTCCACCGCGCAGGCCGTCGATCGCAATGATATCCGCTCCAGCGCGCACAATTCCCGAACCGATGGCCGCAAAGTTATGAACCGCCGCGATCTTGACCGAGATGGGTTTCTCGTAGTTGGTGGCCTCCTTCAGGGCAGTGATGAGCATGGAAAGGTCTTCAATGGAGTAAATATCATGGTGGGGTGCAGGCGAGATCGCATCCGTGCCAACCGGGATCATGCGCGTAGCTGCGACCTCGAGCGATACCTTTTCGCCTGGCAAATGACCGCCAATGCCGGGCTTGGCTCCCTGGCCGACTTTGATCTCCACGGCAGATGCGCAGTTGAGATACTCGGCGTCTATTCCGAAGCGGCCCGATGCTACCTGCACGATGGCGCACTTTCCGAACTCTTGCCTCATCTCCTTGGGAAGGCCGCCTTCACCGGTATTGAAGAAGGTTCCCGATTGCCTGGCAGCTGTCGCAAGCGAGCGAAAAGCATTGTAGCTGATGGCTCCGTAGGACATGGCCGAGAAGAGGATGGGAGTTTCCACCATCAGATTGGGAGAGATCTCGGTCTTTATTTCCACATCTCCATTCGTGGTACTGATATCCATTAAATCGGGCTTGGCTCCAAGGAATGTGCGAAGCTCCATCGGCTCACGCAGAGGATCTATGGAGGGGTTGGTGACCTGAGAGGCATTGAGCACTATATGATCCCAGTAGATGCGAAAAGGCTTGTCGTTGCCGCATCCCGTCAGGATCACTCCACCAGTCTCGGCTTGTTTCTTCAGATCGTCCATCTTTTCGCGAGACCAGGAAGCGTTCGGCCGGTAGAATGATTGAGTAGGACGGACCACTATGGCGTCCTTGGGGCAGAAGATGACACATCTCTGGCAGCCGGCGCATTTGTAGTCGTCGGATATCAACCGATCCGTGAGCGGGTCGTAAGTGTGGGTGCCAAAAGAGCATTGCCGCTCGCAGCCCCGACACTGGCCACATTTTTCTTCGTCCCTTGTGATCTCGAACTCAGGAAAGACGAATGATTTCATTCCAATACCGTCCTTATATTATTTAGTTCGCATACGACCGGTTCTCCGCCATTGGGAGTCCGGACGGAGTCAAGCTTTGGCGAGATGAGTCTTATAGACGCTTCCTCACTGGAGAGGTAGAACATCTCTCCTCGGGTTGCTGCGGTGATGGGCCGAAGCCTGATTCTGTCCGTCAAGCCAATCATCTTTCCGGTCTGACCGATGATAATGGCAAAAGGCCCGTTCATAAGGAGAGAGCCATAGACCATCCTCAATGTTGTGAGCAGCTTCTTTTCCTTCTCATCCATTCTGTCTATGGAGTTCCAGATGGGAGGAGCAAGAATCTTGGCCACAATCTCTATGGGGATCTTCTGTCTCCTCATGAGAAGGTCTGCAGCATAGGCTATGACCTCGGTATCCGTCTGCAGAGTGCAGGCATAGCCATACATCTCCAGGTACCAGCGATTGGTGCCGTAAGAGGAGATCTCACCGTTGTGGACTACGGTTGTATCCAGGAGGCTGAAAGGATGGGCTCCTCCCCACCATGCCTGGGTGTTCGTCGGGAAGCGGCCGTGCACTGTCCAGGTATAAGCCGAGTAGAGCTTGTCCAGCATGAAGTACTCCCCTATATCCTCAGGATAGCCCACGCCTTTGAAGCAGCCCATATTCTTTCCGGAAGAAAATACGTGCGCATTCTCGATCTCGGTATTCACCCGCATGACCATTTTGACTATATAATCCTCATCTGAGAGGAGAGCTTCTTCGCCCTGCTTTCTGGGTAGCACGAAGTAGCGCCAAATCAAGGGAGGGTCGCTCACTACCGCCTCATCAGAGTGAGGGATCTCTTCATCAGAGACCACATCAAAGTTCTCGCAGAGGAAGGCATCAAAACCGACCTTTGCAGATCTCTTAGCCTCCGGGCTATTGCCGGTGAACATCAGATGAAAGGCATAGTAATCCTTGTACTCCGGGTATATGCCATACGCTGCAAAACCTCCCCCCAGACCATTGCCGCGAACATGCATGTTGGCTATGGCCAACATGACGCCTTTGCCTGTAAAGCGCTCGCCATCCCGGTTCATGGCTCCGAAGATCGAGCATGCACAGATCTCCTTATTGTAAAGCTCCCTTCTTATCCTTGGCATAGTTATCCTAAACCCTACTCATCTACCTAACCGATACATAAACGCTTCTTAAACGTGTCCATCTCGCTCGAATCGATGATATGTAGGCCATAAGCTACCACAATGGACCTCTTATAGTGATTTAAGAAATGTTCATAATAGATATGAACGAAACCAATTGAAGTAGATGTCTTTCTTGACATGATGGTCCTCGCATTAACTAAACTCCGGCCTATAAATGCGCAAAATGCATAAACAAAAAATAAAAGGTGAGCCCAATATCGGGCTAGAGCAGAGGAAGGTACCTCTCCAGTTCCCATTGGGTCACATTTGTGCGGTAAGCATCCCACTCTGCCTTCTTGTTGGCAATGAAGGCTTTAAAGACATGCTCTCCCAATGCCTCGCGAACCAGCTTACTCTTTTCGGTGAGCTCAATGGCGTCGTTCAGGCTTCCAGGCAAGGACGCGATTCCAGCTGCCTTCCTCTCGGCATCGCTCATGTGATAGATGTCCTGTTCCTGAGGTGCGGGCAGGTCGTACTTGTTGGCGATACCTGCAAGGCCTGCGGCCAGCATGACTGAGAAGGCCAGGTACGGATTGGCTGCTGGATCGGGGCTGCGGAATTCGACTCTCGTTGCGGCTTCTTTTCCCGGCTTGTACATGGGCACTCTGACCAGAGCCGATCTGTTCCTTCTGGCCCAGCAGATGTAGACGGGAGCCTCGTATCCGGGAACCAGGCGCTTGTAGGAATTGATCCACTGGTTGGTGACGGATGTGATCTCGGGCGCATGCTTGAGAAGGCCTGCGATGTAGTACTTGCCTTCACTGGACAGATGGAAGGCATCACCTGCATCGAACATCACATTCCTCTTTCCCTGGAAGAGGGACTGGTGGACATGCATTCCGCTGCCGTTCTGGCCGAAGATGGGCTTGGGCATGAAGCTGGCATGGACTCCATACCTGCGGGCGATCTCCTTGACGGTGATCTTGTAGGTCATCACCGTGTCTGCCATATTGAGAGCATCCTTGTAGCGAAGGTCGATCTCATGCTGGGAAGGAGCTACCTCGTGATGGCTGTACTCCACATCTATGCCCATGGAGTCCAGGGCCAGTATAGTGTCCCGGCGCAGGTCTGAGGCATTGTCTGCGGTGGTCAGATCGAAGTAGCCGCCGTTGTCCAGAACCTCGGTATTGTTCTCGCCCTTGAAGTAGAAGAACTCCAGTTCAGGTCCTACCAGGAAGCTGTAGCCCTTATCCTTGATGCGCTCCAGATTCCGTTTCAATACGTACCTGGGGTCGCCTTCGTACGGACTGCCATCCGGGTTCTGAATGTCGCAGAACATCCTGGCTACAGAGTTCTCCTGCTGCCTCCAGGGAATAAGCTGGAAAGTGGTTGGGTCTGGCTTGGCTACCATGTCGGACTCGTGAATCCTGGCAAAGCCCTCGATGGAGGAGCCGTCAAAGCCCATGCCCTCGGTAAATGCCCCTTCCAGCTCGTTCGGGTTGATGGCGAAGCTCTTGGGGACACCTAGAATATCTGTGAACCAAATTCGGACAAATCGGACATTATATTTGTCTATTGCCTCAAATACTTCATCCTTTGATTTCATTTGCAGGGCCATTTAACTAGCCTCCTTAAGATCAAGTACCTTTGTGCGCAATTTATAGGTATTTGAGATCGAATCATAAAAGTTATGAATAATTATGATCGCATGTTGTCCATTGATGGAGCGTACAATTGTATCTCTAATGGAAATGATGTTTATGAATAACTCATAATAGAAAGCGATCAGGAAGAAAATAGTCAAGGCTTAAAAGAGCGAAGCCGGATAGATAATGGGAACGAAAACCTACACGGTAGATAAGCGATATCACATTTAACGGAATCAGGCTTATCTTACTAGAGTACCCGCTCCTGCAACTGGAACCTATTACCCGTAGTGAGATTAGATCTGAACCAATGGACCAGATGTCTAACATTTGGATATCTTCCGAACCACATTTCACTACAATCTACCAACGGATCTTATCATTTTTCAGAATAAAATATATGCGGCATCCGATAAATAGCTTTATCTATAGGCAAATATATCACCTGAGGAGGAGAACGAATTGAGCTTTCTGCAGTCTGTCGGCGAATTCAATTCTGATTGTTTCTTAAACTTAAAAGAAGTTAGCCAGGTTTTCTTCTCATCAGTTTTTACATCCCGGCTTTTCAGCGGAGCGAGGGGATGCCGCTGAAGCTTACTGTGGCTCGCTTTGCCGTGGCTGGCCAGAGGCCGCCGCTACCTACTGAGACCATCATCCTGGCGGAAACGGTTCATCGGGCTCTTGTCGAACTCTCCAATGGCTCCCAGGTCTTCACAGGCTGCGACAGCTCACACAGGCCGCTGCAGGGGCATGGCCACGCTCACATCTTCTGCGAGTCAAATCTGGGTAATGGCCGGGGCGGACAGGGAGAGATCACACATATTACAGTTTATGCTCCCATGGGTTTCCGTCTTCCGGAACAGGAGGCTTTACAGAATCTGAAAGAGGTTTACAGTGAACGTGAATCCAGCGTTCAACTAGCTCTACTTGGCCTGGGAGTGCCTGAAGATTTTGGAGGAATCGATTTGGAGAGAGGCCAGTGTCCACTTTTGGCAAGAGCAAGGTCCTGGGTCTCACGCACGCCGTTTTTGGCTACACGCCACCCCAAGGCCACGCGGGCAGGCGTGCCAAAGGTGGATGCTACTGGTTTTCAGATTGGCAGCCCTGAGCATGAGCTGCTGCGGCTGCTGGAGCTCGCAGGTTTTCCCGAGCCCCTGGAGATAGAACCCGTTGCGGGCACGCGCCTGGGCGGGCGTGAGGTAAGATGGCAGGAGTTCCTTCGCAGAAGAGAGATGGATGAACGAGCGCCAGCTGCGAACGGGGCGGGCTACGGCTTTCGCATCGAGTTTTCGGAGCCTGTGCAGGGGCCGGTGGCGGTGGGGTATGCGAGCCACTTTGGGATGGGGGGATTTGAGGGTGATAAAGAATAATAAGTTCGGATTTATCATAAAAATATTTACAGGAGGGTGGTAGCAACGCCAAGAAGCATAGCTAAATTTCCTGATAAGCTTACTGATATAGATCCTTATCGGGATATGGATACGAGAAGCTACAACATCCAGGTAATTACACCTATTTTCGGAGGTGGCGTCAAAGCTGGTGAGAACGATTCGGTAACGCCCATCAGGCCATCCAGCATTCGGGGTCATCTTCGATTCTGGTGGAGGGCGACCTGCGGTGCTCGATTTGATAAGGTTGCACAGCTTTTCGACCGGGAGGGTGAGATCTGGGGGACCTCCGATAGCCCGAGTCCCGTAACCATCCAGGTATCTCAGCCAGACACTGGTTCAATTGGACAGAGAAAAGCATCTGATTTCTATGGTTTTCCGAGCAAGTATGGCCCGGAAAGCTATGTCCTCTTTCCGGCAAGAGATAAGGGATCTTCTCTCATCAAAGAGGGTTTCACATTTCAGTTAGAAATGAATTGGCCCATCCATGAGAAGCTGCAACATTTGCGTGACCAGGAGAATGCTTCTCTTCGCAAGGAAAACAAACCGCAAAAGGCGGAAAAGATCGATGACATCGGTCCGGACATCAAAGCTGCTATTTGGGCCTGGACGAACTTCGGGGGCATAGGTTCCCGAACTCGCAGGGGCTGCGGTGCCCTTTTTTGCCAGGAGACTGCACCAACAGATATTGCGAGCATAAGCAAATGGTACCGTGATCATTTGCTCACATGCAGCCTTGATCAACAGAAACAACGCGCCTGGCCCACGCTCCCGGCAAACATCCTGATCGACTCTACAAATGGAAAACCAATCGATCAGTGGGCAAAGGCGATCGAGGTCATGAGGGTGTTTCGGCAGGGTGTTGGCATCGGACGAAATCAGGGAAGTTCCGACAGAGCAAAAATGCCTGGCAGATCACGTTGGCCCGAGCCTGAGGCGATTCGAAGGTTCTCTAAGTCCAGATTGCCAAGGCATCAACCCTTAAACGGCATTCCTGATAATGCATTCCCAAGGGCGGAATTCGGATTGCCAATTGTGTTTCATTTCAAAGACGGTCAGAAAAAGGATGATTGGAATGGCGAATTTCGTGATCCTCCGGAAAGCGAACTGTGTCCAGCAGGATCGATGAGAATGGCAAGCCCGATCATTCTCAGGCCGTTCGCAGTTGGAGACGGAAGAATGGCTGTGTCATTGATCATGCGACTGAACACAGAGCCACTGCACCAGGTGGAGCTAAAAGTGAGAGGAAAAACAATACATACCGCAGGTCAAGATGGTATCAGAAATCCGGAGCTTGCAAACTACCGGAGCTCTCCGATGTCTGGATTGACAGCAACAGGCTCGGCTCTGGAGGCATTTGTCAACTTTGCCAAGGATAACAAGTTCAAGGAAGTGGGGAAATGACCCGTCATCTCTTTGTTATCTCAATTGGCTCTGTTCAGGACTTCATCGCTGCAGCTCGACGAACTCGTGACTTATGGTTCGGCTCACATCTGCTCTCGGAGATAAGCAAAGCTGTCGCTAAAGCGATCGCGGATAAAGAGGGGAGGCTGATTTTCCCTGCGCTTGACCCTGCGCGTGAGAAAGATCATCATGATCTAATGCCATCCTATGAACTTCCGGAATATGAACGGATTGAAGCTTTTAATGTGGCCAATATTATTCTGGCTGAGCTTCCTGAAAGCATCAGGGATCCATCTGAAATCAACAAGGCGGCGCGTAAAGCTGCCAAGCGTGCGTGGCGATACTACGCGGATAAGACAAGAGAAGAGGTTGAAAAGCTGGATAAAGATGCACTAAATCCAGAAATCTGGGTGGAACAAGTTAACGATAAGGATGAACAGGCATTCGATGTGATCCCAATTTACTCTGCTTGGGTTCCATTGGGTTCCGATTATCAAAAGGCTCGCAAGCGTTTGATGCGACTTCTTTCCGGCAGAAAATCTATTCGGGATTTCAATTCTCCGGCAGGAGAGCATCCAAAAATTCCAAAATCGTCTCTCGATGGGGCAAGAGATAGCGTTCTAACCAAAAATAAAAGGATAAGAAAGAAACTTGCGATCAGGCTTAGACTTGGAAAAGGCGAACAGCTCTGCGCAGTAGCTCTAACAAAACGTCTTGGTGGCGGAAAGGTTCCATTCCCGTCTGTGGTACGAGTTGCTGCCGATCCGTGGATTCGCGGTGTCATCCGTTCTGGCGAGGACGCAAAAAAGGTACTTGAAGAAATTGGCGATTGTTGCCGTGTAGTGAATGGTAAAGACAATGGTTTCTCATCCGGGACAGGCCGTCTTTTTAAGGATAGCTTTGGCTATGATGGAGAGATCCTTTATCCGTTTAGGTTATCGAAATATATGGGACAGAAAATCGATCTAAATGGTAGAATAGATTCTGATGCGTATGAAGATAATCTTTCCGATGAGGATCGCAGCAAGTTAAATAAAATCAAGATAAAAGTTGATCTGCTTCAAAAGACTGGCAAAGATCGTTTCTGCCTTGGTGAGCCTGATCCGTATCTCGCTATATTGGTCGCAGATGGCGATCTCATGGGAAAGGCTCTCAATGATCTCGATAATGATGAAAAACATCGGGAATTTTCAAGAAATCTCTCAGCATTTGCCAATACTGCAAGAGATATCGTTGAATCCCGTAATGGTGTGCTCGTCTACTCTGGAGGAGACGACGTTTTGGCTTTTCTGCCAGTTGATAAGTGCCTGTCAGCGGCAAGAAAGTTACACGATGAATTTGGAAAGCTGAATCTTCTTGAGGATAGTTCCGGAAAGCTTCAGGGCGGACTCACTCTCTCGGTCGGAATTGCTATTGCTCATGCGTTTGAGCCCATGGAGGATCTAATTCTGTATGGAAAGATTGCGGAGAAAGCTGCAAAGACGCCTGATAGAAACGGGCTGGCGGTGCATTTACATAAAAGAGGCGGTGGTGATCCTATCTATCTTCGTGAACAGTGGAGGAACGATGATCGCAGCCTCGACAGGAAGCTCGAAAGGTGGGCAAATATGCATCTAGAAAATGTGCTTCCGGATAAAGCGGCTTACGAGATGCGAGAGCTTGCAGGGGTCTACAAGAATTGGAAGGGAACTGAAAAAGAGGAGCTCAAAAAACTTATCAAGGCAGATGCAGCACGAATGCTCAAACGCAAGAGGCCAGGCGGAGCAGAAGACAAAAAAATCAATTCAGACTCACTCGATTTCATGCTTGATGGTCTTGCCTCATGCAAAGAAATGAGGCATCTTGCTGATGAGCTAATCCTTTCTAGAAAGGTATCTGATGTGATGAAGATAGCTGGCAGGAGCGAAAAATGCCAGGAGAATCGACTATGAACACAATGTATCTCTCCATTGCACCTCATGATCCAATTATTGCCCGAGACGGAAGACCGTTTGGGATTGGTCAGGGCATCCGTATGAGGTCTCTTGATTGGCCATATCCATCAGTACTAGCAGGATCATTGAGAACCATGCTGGGAAAGATGAATGGCGGATTCTCGGGCGAAGCTGTTGATAAATTATTAGAAGATTTATTGGATATCCGCATTGCTGGGCCACTTCCATTAAAGAACACGCAATTGTATCTTCCCATACCGAAAGATATTCTGGCAAAAGAAGATTGCAATAAATTGGAGCCCATTCCATTACGTCCTGCAAATCTAAGAAACGGCGAGGCATGCGATTTTCCAAATTCCCGCCTTATTCCGCCAATGATTCCTGAGCGGGATGATGATAAAGACGACTATGATTTTAAGCCAAAAAAGCTGCCTGCCTTCTGGTCAATGAAAAAAATGACCGAATGGCTGATCAATCCGAGTGGCATCGATTTCATTCTTTGCAGAGATTCAAAAGAAAAGGACGACGAGCGAGATAACAAGTGTGATGGGAAAAAGAGAAAAGAATGCTGGGCTGACGATCCAGATTTTCTTGAATCTCCCGAAATAGACGAGCGCGTTCACACAGGAATTGATGCAAAAACTGGTGCTGCAGCAGTTGAAGAAGGCCTGCTCTTTATGAGCGCAGGCCTTGATCTATCAACGACTGAAAGCGGCGGCAGCATTCATCTGGCTGCAAGGATTGAGATGGACAATACTTTCGAGGAAATGATAGGCAAACTCAACGAGATTCACCCATTTGGCGGCGAGAGAAGGCTCGCCCATTGGTCTAAAGCAAATGAACCTGTGGGCTGGAGGTGCCCACCAGAAATTCCTTCAAAGCTGAAGGAATTGGGTTCTGGCAAGATCAGAATGGTCCTGGCAACTCCAGCTATATTTTCGATTGGTTGGATGCCGGGTTGGCTGGATTCTGAAACCCTTGAAGGCATCCTGCCCAGGCTCAAAGACGACAAGAAGTTCAAGCTCAAGCTCATCTCAGCCTGTACCGATCGATGGAGGCCAATCTCCGGATGGAGTGCAGAGGCCAAAAGCCGCGGGCCGAAGGCGATTCACCGCATGGTTCCAGCCGGCTCGGTCTACTTCTTTGAGGCTGAGAGCGCAGAAGCCGCAAGCGATCTGGCAAAGAGCTACTGGCTTGAATCTGTCTGTGACGAGAAACAGGATCGTAAAGATGGATTTGGGTTAGCGGTCTGGGGCGTCTGGGAAGAAGCAAAAAAAGCTGATAAAACGGACGGGAATATGGACAGGAGATAGGAGGTGCAAGATTATGATTAATACGAGAATGTACTGGATTCATGCTATTACGCCACTTCACGTTGGTTCTGGTCGAGGAGTTGGATTCATTGATCTGCCCATCATGAGGGAAAAGGTAACGGGCTGGCCATTAGTCCCCGGATCTGCTGTAAAGGGCGTCATGAGGGAGCACTTTGTCAGGGAATTCACCAGAGAAAAGAGAGAGATGGATCAAAAAGAAAAGGATCTGATCAATGCAGCTTTTGGAAAACCGGATGACGATAACAACAACCAGAGCAGCAAGAGCAACGCTGGCTCGCTCGTACTCTCTGACGCACGGATCGTATGTCTTCCTGTCAGAAGCCTTTACGGCACATTTGCTTTTGCGGCCTGCCCCCTGGTCCTAGAAAGGCTGAAGAGAGATCTTGACTTAACACAACACGAGAGCAATCCCCTCGAGAAGTCCTTCGAAGATGACGAAATCGTTGTTACAACAGGCTCAAAAGTTGAGAGAAACGGAAAAGTTTTGCTTGAGGATCTGGACTTCGATATCATCACCGACAACGGCGAGACGAATGAATGGGCAGGCCTCCTGGCTCAACTTTTGTTTGCGAACGATCCCACATGGCAGGGCATCTTCAAGGAAAGGTTCGTCATTCTATCCAACAATTGCTTCAACTTCTTATCCGAGCAGGGGACCGAGGTCAACGCCAGAATTAAGATCAACCAGGATAAAAAGATAGTCGAGAGCGGTGCATTGTGGTACGAGGAGGCACTGCCTTCTGAGACGATCCTTGCAGGCTTAGTATGGTGTGACAAAGACTACAGCAGCAAAGGAATAAAAGAGGAAACTCTGTTTGAAAAGTTTTGTTCTGGGCAGGACCTAAATTTGCAGGTTGGCGGAAAGGCGACAGTTGGCAAAGGCCGAGTAAGATGCTTTTTCTCTAAAGGCAAAGGCATTGGCAAAGGTGAATGAGAATGACCCGAACCACAAAACAACAGTGTCGAGCCCAGAAGGCTTACAAATGCCTCTCGCCCGAGAGAAAGGTTGGCGATGAGTATCGCCAATTTGCCAAGAGATTTCCTGCGCTGGTACATTCCTGCGGCCTGGCTCAAGCGGTTGCTTTTGCCCAGTCCAAAGATAAGAATGTCTATCTGGACGATCTCGCTTCTGTGATGGACATATCGAGCAGCCAAGAGCTGGCAAAAGTCTCACGCACAGTCGATCTCGTTGAGTACCAGCAGACGACCCGCGAGGCAATTGAGTGCGCTACCTGGATCAAGCGCTACGCAGAAGCAACTGAAGAGATTGCCTCTCAGCCGACGGCATCATCATCTCCAGAGAAGGAATAAAAATGCCGCAGTCATGCAGAGATATTATCAAGAATATTTGGACAGACGGTGGCACTCCGATTGGCACAAATGCCGGGCTTCTGAGAGATCGATATCTTGAATTGTCTGTCAAGGATGATAAACACAAGGATGCGCGTGAGAAGCTTCATCATGCAATTGGTGAAGCGATGGTTCATTCCCTGGAAGTATATCGGCTGGCTTATGCGAAAAGCTACATGGCAATTGGTAGCTCTATGCCCAGGGAAGAGGGCATCTTCAAAACAGAGGGGCGCATGGTGATTGGCCTGGGTGGCGAAAATGTTCTTGAAACCGGTATCTCTCTTCAGCATACTTTTGGCACACCACTCATTCCCGGATCGGCCTTAAAGGGCCTTGCTGCTCACTATTGTGATCAGGTTTGGGGTGCGAGTGACTCCCGTTTCAAGTTGGGTGAAAAGTATCACGAAACCATCTTCGGGACTACTGAAGACTCCAGTCATATCATCTTTCATGATGCCTGGATTGTTCCGGAGAGCCTGGTCGATTCGCTAAAGCCTGATGTTATGACGCCACATCATGGCGGTTATTACTCGAAAATGGACGGGGTTGCTCCCACAGACTTTGATGACCCCAATCCGATTACGTTTCTATCTATTGTTGGAAGCTTCCGCGTAATTGTATCGTGCGATGTTTCGAATGATGATGGAGAGAAGTGGGCAAAGTTCGCCTTCACGCTCCTCACCAATGCGCTCAGCGAGTGGGGCATCGGCGGCAAGACAAATGCAGGCTACGGGCGGCTCGTTCTGGCGAATTCAGACAATGTGAGCGAACAGTCGTCAGCAAAGACTGCCGATTCAAAGATCCCACCTTCAGGCCCTGATGCGCAGAAACCGGAAAAGCAACTTCCGCCTGCTGCAAAGAAGCCGAAATACAAAAAAGGCAATACTGTAGACGTCATCAAAGTTCCCGACCCCAATGAGAAGAGAGGTGAAGCATATTTCAGGGCCGATGACGGTATCGGTGGACGTGTTGTCCTGGGAGCGCTGCCTTCTATTCAGATCGGTGAGAAGGCCCGCCTGGAAATAAATGGTGTCATGGAAAAGGAGGGTTTGTACAATTTTGCGGCCATAGGCGCAAAGAGAGAACCTGCCCGCCAGACAAGGGACAAGAAAAGGCGAAGATGAAGATCTTGGTTTGTTTAATCAGCGTGCAGCACGTTCCAAATCTGCGTTCAATTCAGTCAGTGAGACCGGATTGGCTCATCCTCGCAGTTACATCCGGCATGGCAGGAAAGGACTTGCAGCTTTTCAAGGCGCTGGCGGTTGGCGGATTGGACTATTCAAAGAAAAAAGATATCATCGATCTCGCCAAAGGGGATGAACAATCAACAGAACCCATTTACGGGAAGCTTCACGAGCTTTTCGATAAATATCACAAGGATGAATGGATTATAAACCTCACCGGCGGGACAAAGCCCATGAGCATTGGTGCGTATGAGTTTTCAAAAGATAAAAATTTGAAGACGCTCTACATCGCAGAAGGCAACCAGCAGCAGGCCGTGGATCTTCTAAACGGATCTTGCATACCTTTGAAATACAATATTACTGCTGCGGAATTTCTTGCAGGCTACGGATTCGATATTCTAAATGCCAGTAGCCTGGAACTGACAGAAGAGAGGGCATTGTCGTGGACTGAATTGGCGGCCAATTTAGCGCTCCATAACGAAGATTCAGATTTGAGGGGAATGCTCGGAAAGCTCCAATATCTTAAAGAGGCGCAGATCATTCTGGATAAGAAGGGGTGGGAAAAGAATGGCCTTGTAATATCTGAGAAGGATGATCTTTTCCTCGCAAACGGAACCTTAAGAGGTCAAATCGCATCACAGTTTGGCCTGTCCACGATAGGAGCCAGATTCACTGGACATCTGGAGAAATCCGCAGTCGAGTTTCTCACGGGAAAATGGCTGGAAGTCTTCGTATGGTCCTTGCTACTGCCTTTCGAAGACAGAGGCATAATTTGGGATCTTCATCTTGGTGCGCTGGCTGGGAAAAGTGGTCCCGGAAAGAATAACGATCTGGACGTGTCGTTTATGGTGAACCAATCCCTATGCATTGTAGAATGTAAGACGGGCGAACGAAAGCTTGACTCTGAAGCGGACAATGTTCTTTACAAGATTGAAGCTATTAAGTCAGGTCCTAAAGCCATCAGAGTGAAGACATATCTTGCGACTACTTGGCCAGAAGTTGTGGATCAAGATACTGGTGAGGTCAAAAAATCGCTTAAGAACAGATGCGAATTATACGGATGCGAGATAATTCACGGAGCGGAGCTTAGTGGCATGGCGGATCTATACCTACGAAAAAGTAATGATCCAATCGAGAAAGTTGCAGAAGCTTTCGATCTAAAAATGGGAGTCTCCAAATGACCGCCCCCGTCATCTACTCCATCGCCGTCTCCTCGCCCATCACCCCCACAGAGCCGCTCCCTCCGCTGCCCGAAATCCCACGCGGCTCGCTCGTGATCGTGGAGGGCAGGGCTCCCATCTGGCGCTACGGCATGGCCCTGCATCTCTTGCACGGCTCGCCCGCGGCTGCGGTGGCCTTCTACGATCCTAGGCTTGGAGCGGTGGTCGTGGCCAGCCACAGACGAGAGTGGCAAGTGGGGCAGGTTGTAGATGTGACACTACCTGCAGACAAGTAGGAAGATCGTCCTCACAATCGGGCAAGTCTCACTTCGGCAGGGCCTGGAATAGAGATCTATTCAATTATAACGGGAAACGGTCGTCGTCGCTTGGCCGGCCGCGGCCATAAGCCTCGCCCCCAGGCACGGCACGGGAGGCCCTCAGGCCGACTCGCGGAAGTCCGGAAGAGGGAGCAAAGTTATGCTTGCTTGAATTGTCGGAAGCCGGTCTGCAGTTGGTGTTCCAGTTCATTCCGCAAAATCGATAAGATCCAGCCCTTTCACGATGCATGCACTCCAAAGGACCAGAGGGGCCCGACCGGAGAATATCCAATAGTGTATAAAATTCATTTGAAAAAAATACGCTCTTCAGGAGGATTGATGTACGCAATTGAGATCTTCTACAGTGATGAGGATGAGGGATTCATTGCCATTGTTCCGGAGTTACCTGGATGCCCGGCTTTCGGTGAGACTGAAGAGAAGGCACTAAAAGGAGGTAAAGATTGCCATGCAGCTCTGGCTGCAGACCGCAAAAGAGACTGACAGAGCAATACCTGCTTCATAGAAAAAGTCGAATTGAATGGGGTGGAACGAGTATGGATTACTTCGACATTCTGGGCAAATTTGCAAACATTGTGCAGATCTTAATGTTCTGCGTATTTGCATGGGCGACCGTAACTCTGCTCATAGCGAGGAAGAACATCGAGAAGAGAATGCTCTTGCTCGAAAGCGATGAAAAAAATGCACAATCAAAACGCCGAATTGCAATTGTCATCGGAATCGGTAAGAATCCAATCGCATCGGTCGAAAAGTTTCTGGCGGATAATAAATGGACAGATATTCCTACCATTAGCTGGATTTCCGAAGGGTTCTTACAGACCAAGGATTACACGAAAGCAATGGCTGAGATCAATAATTTGCGCAGTCAAGCTTTGAAACTGGGCGTCAGTGAAGTGCTGCTATTCTATGCGGGACCTGTCGACCTGGCCATGTTCATCGGCGCGAGTTACAGCGATTGGGTGCCAATAAAGGTCTATGCCTTTTCCGATGCTGGAACTTATGAACATAGGATTACGGTGGGTAGAGAAGCTGCCAGATTGTGCACTTTGACGGATGAATTGGTTAAGGGATTAGAGGGGAAGCTCTGATATAAAAATTAGCCAAAGTTCTTTATCTCCATGAGTCTTCTGGATCGACAGGAGGTTTCCACTTGGCAGAAGAAGACCAAAATCATGTCGGAATTCCCGACCTCATCCCAGCCAGCATGCTCGCAGCCTTCGCCTACTGTCCCCGGCTCTGCTATATCCAGTGGGTGCAAGGAGAATTCCAGGACAGTGCGGAGACTGTGGACGGCAGGTTCCAACATCGTTGGGTTGACGCCGAGCAGGACGAAGTTCCGGAGGATTTCCAGCCCTTTCATGCCCGCTCGGTATCGTTGACCGCCCCGCAGGCGGGAGTATGCTGCCGGATCGATCTGCTGGAGGGAGATGGAAGTCGGGTCACGCCAGTGGAGTACAAGCGCGGCGAGGCACCGAAATCCCCGGCAGGTTTCTATGAGCCCCACCAAATCCAGCTGGCTGCTCAGTGCCTGGCCTTGCGGGAGAACGGCTTCCAGTGCATTGAAGGCATGGTCTACTATATCCGATCTCAAGAAAGGGTGCCAGTAAAGTTCGACGCTTCTCTGATGGACAGGACGAAGGGACTGCTGGCCAAACTACGAAGCACTGTTGAACGAGGTGAGATGCCTCCGCCTCTGCAAAGCAGCTATCGGTGCGATCTCTGCTCCCTGGCGGGCATATGCCTGCCCGACGAGGTTAACCTATTGCGTGAGATGGAGGCGGAGAAAGAGCATGAAGGCAAACCAGAAGAGAAGATCAGAATGCTCCTCGCCAGCCGCGACGATCAGGTGCCTCTTTATGTGGTCGGCCAGGGGAAGACGGTCCGAAAGCGCGGTGAGCGCCTGGAGGTCTGGTCTCATGAAGAGGGCAAGATCAGCGAGGCCAGAATAATAGAGATCTCCAAGGTCTGCCTCTACGGTGCAGCGGAGATCACGACTCCCGCCATGGTAGAGCTAATGCAAAGGAATGTGCCTGTGCTGCACTTCAGCCATGGCGGCTGGTTTCAGGGGATCGCCCTGGGGATGAGCCACAAGAATGTGGAGCTGCGCATTCGACAGTTTCAGTGGGCCGGGGATGAAGAGAGGTCTCTATCTATTGCCCGCAAGATCGTATCCGGGAAGATCGAGAACTGTAGGACTCTCTTGCGAAGAAATGATCCGGAGGTTCCTGCCAAGATGCTGGAATCCCTGCAGCGGCTCGCTGACCAGGCAGAAGGCGCATCGCGCATGCAGAGCCTGTTAGGATACGAAGGGGCAGCGGCCGAGGTCTACTTCAGCCGTTTTGGAAATATGCTCAAGAGCTCAGAGGACTTCTCTTTCCCAAACAGGAATAAGAGGCCTCCCAAAGATCCGGTGAACACGGTCCTCTCCTATCTCTACGGAATCCTGGCCAAGGAGCTATTCTCAACCGTTTTAGCGGCAGGCTTTGATCCCTATCTCGGATTCTATCATCAGCCCAGGTACGGACGACCGGCTCTGGCTTTGGACATGATGGAGGAGTTCCGGCCGATAATCGCTGATTCCACGGCGCTGACGCTTTTCAATAAAGAAGAGCTGGCCAGGAATGATTTCATCAAGACCGGCATCGGGATATCGTTAACTCCTGATGCCAGGAGAAAGGTAGTTGCGGGTTACGAGCATCGGATGCAGACGGAGGTCATACATCCCATCTTTGGGTATAAGATAAGCAATCGAAGGATACTGGAAGTGCAGTCCCGGCTCTTGGCCAGGGTTTTATCCGGTGAGATAAAAGAGTATCCTGCTTTCACAACGAGGTGAGTGTTATAAGCGGACTGAATTGCTATATCGTGAGCTATGACATAATGGACAGAAAGAGGCTGTACAGAGTTCATACAGCTATGAAAGGATTTGGCGAGCCTGTCCATTATTCCGTTTTTCGCTGCGACCTCACTCCCAAGGGCCGGGTGGAGATGGTGGCAGCCCTTACGGATCTTATCAAGGCCGATGAGGATCGCATAATGATCATCGATATGGGTCCTGCGGAAGGAGAAGTTGAAGGCAAGATCGAATTTCTGGGTGTACACCGTGAGGATAAAGACGAGAAGTTTATTATAGTATGAAGTTCGAACAGACATACAAGTGGGTCCGGGAGGTAGATGGGCTATCTGTTGGCCCAGTGTTACGAAAACTCCCGAGACGACATACGCACTTCAAAAATACTTACGTATAGTTAACGGTACACTCGCGAAGCATCTGCATATCGAATTATAGTTTCTAAAATGGCTAGCGCGCATAAAATGATTATATAGTTAACGGAACGCTCGCAAATCGGGCTTTTTCCGATAGCAGTAAGGGCCTTAAAATGGCCGCTCTATCCATTTCTGCAAAGAAGTGGCTCAATTGAAACGAGATCGCCCGAACCATGGCACCTTACACGGCCACTCTATCCATTTCTGCAAAGAAGTGGCTCAATTGAAACAGCAACCAGCTCCTGGATTACTTCTTCAAGCTGATCGACTATCCATTTCTGCAAAGAAGTGGCTCAATTGAAACCCCGCGCTCCAGCCTGGAGGAGCAGCTTCGGGAAAAGGCTATCCATTTCTGCAAAGAAGTGGCTCAATTGAAACTCATGCACCGGGGAGACCGGAAAGCTGGACTTGCAGGCTATCCATTTCTGCAAAGAAGTGGCTCAATTGAAACCACCCTATGACATCGCAGACAAGGGCGGCCAGTGGACTATCCATTTCTGCAAAGAAGTGGCTCAATTGAAACTTACCTCACAATTATAATAATTAAAAAAGTTTTTAGCTATCCATTTCTGCAAAGAAGTGGCTCAATTGAAACTTTTGCGCCGGGCAATCTCGTCTTTTAAGACATTACACTATCCATTTCTGCAAAGAAGTGGCTCAATTGAAACTACCACAGCATACCTGGCATCCATACTTCTTGTCACAGACTATCCATTTCTGCAAAGAAGTGGCTCAATTGAAACTGTAGCGGTGGTCGCAGGCAAAACCCCGTTCACAGCTATCCATTTCTGCAAAGAAGTGGCTCAATTGAAACTGGGCGTCGGGGCTGAACAAATGCTATGTGGAGTTGGAGCTATCCATTTCTGCAAAGAAGTGGCTCAATTGAAACTGAACCCTACGATGATTAGAAGCGCGAGAATGAATCTCTATCCATTTCTGCAAAGAAGTGGCTCAATTGAAACGTTTTCCTTTTTGCGCCGGGCAATCTCGTTTTTTAGCTATCCATTTCTGCAAAGAAGTGGCTCAATTGAAACACAATGATTTCTAATACAAATATTCGTGTTTCTTGCACTATCCATTTCTGCAAAGAAGTGGCTCAATTGAAACTCCATATTGGGATATCTCCAAGCTGTCCCAACAACTAGCTATCCATTTCTGCAAAGAAGTGGCTCAATTGAAACTTAAGGATATTCACGTTGGGGAGCGTTGATTGCTCCACTATCCATTTCTGCAAAGAAGTGGCTCAATTGAAACGGTTGATTCTATATCCACCTTTTGCTCGCAACTCGTTCTATCCATTTCTGCAAAGAAGTGGCTCAATTGAAACGTAATTAATATCTGCGCCATTGCCCGGTCGTTTGGCTATCCATTTCTGCAAAGAAGTGGCTCAATTGAAACCTGTGTTCTGGGCTATGCCTGAATAGGGTGGTCCGAACTATCCATTTCTGCAAAGAAGTGGCTCAATTGAAACATAGGTATGGATCTGTTCGGGCAACCTTCTGCATCCCTATCCATTTCTGCAAAGAAGTGGCTCAATTGAAACGTTCGCGCGGCAATGTGGGAACACTGCGGTCTACACGCTATCCATTTCTGCAAAGAAGTGGCTCAATTGAAACTTCACGGCTCGCAGGTAGACATCGAGGCCGGCCACCTATCCATTTCTGCAAAGAAGTGGCTCAATTGAAACTTGGGTGGTATTTATTAATTTCATCCCCCAACCTATCTATCCATTTCTGCAAAGAAGTGGCTCAATTGAAACCCTGCCGGTCGACTCTGGCTCATTCCATCCGCCAATGGTCTATCCATTTCTGCAAAGAAGTGGCTCAATTGAAACGTATTAACATTCTTTTTGGTGTCATCGACCTTCTTGACTATCCATTTCTGCAAAGAAGTGGCTCAATTGAAACATAGATAATTTTTTAAGTTTCTCGATACTCGGTAAGCTATCCATTTCTGCAAAGAAGTGGCTCAATTGAAACACTGGTATCCAAACGCCGTTCCCATCGCCAGCAACAGGCTATCCATTTCTGCAAAGAAGTGGCTCAATTGAAACCTTCGTTAAGTTATTCCAGGCGCTCCCAGCTGCTTGCCTATCCATTTCTGCAAAGAAGTGGCTCAATTGAAACGGTGGTGTCGGAACCGGCGCCCACGCTGGTGTCAATGTCTATCCATTTCTGCAAAGAAGTGGCTCAATTGAAACACTAACGTAACATAGGGCACGTTTCCATCCTCCTTGCTATCCATTTCTGCAAAGAAGTGGCTCAATTGAAACGTGGAAGCCCTTCTTGATCTCTTCCAGGTCATCAGCTATCCATTTCTGCAAAGAAGTGGCTCAATTGAAACTGCTAATGCCGGGAAAACAATATCGATTTCGTTAGAACTATCCATTTCTGCAAAGAAGTGGCTCAATTGAAACTGGTATTAATATCCGACTCCATATGAAGTACAGCAACCCTATCCATTTCTGCAAAGAAGTGGCTCAATTGAAACCATTACTTCTAAAGTAATAGGTTTTGTTTAGAGCAAACCTATCCATTTCTGCAAAGAAGTGGCTCAATTGAAACACCACCCGGAAAATCAATTTGGATGCTGATATCTTTGTAGCCTATCCATTTCTGCAAAGAAGTGGCTCAATTGAAACTCGGGTGCTTGAAGCTGACGGTTAAGTATGGTTCGGCCTATCCATTTCTGCAAAGAAGTGGCTCAATTGAAACAAATCCTGCTTGAAGACCGAGACAACTGCATCATTGTCTATCCATTTCTGCAAAGAAGTGGCTCAATTGAAACATCAATGCTTTTTTTGCACTTGCATTTGCAGCCTCTAACTATCCATTTCTGCAAAGAAGTGGCTCAATTGAAACCTCTCTGGAGCTGACGCCACGCTGAGTCGTTGGATGCTATCCATTTCTGCAAAGAAGTGGCTCAATTGAAACCCCGGATCGATGTTCGCCAGGCGTAATCGCTCGTCATCTATCCATTTCTGCAAAGAAGTGGCTCAATTGAAACGCCTTCTTTGAGCATCTGCGAACGTCATCTTCTTGTCCTATCCATTTCTGCAAAGAAGTGGCTCAATTGAAACGCGAAATCTACGATCAGGTCACCGGCCTTGATGATCTATCCATTTCTGCAAAGAAGTGGCTCAATTGAAACACCAAATGAGGAAATGGTTCCCAACTCATCGCGGTTAGCTATCCATTTCTGCAAAGAAGTGGCTCAATTGAAACTTCTCGCAATCTATTTACCGCGATCAAAAACCTCTCCCTATCCATTTCTGCAAAGAAGTGGCTCAATTGAAACCCGACCCGTTCCCGAAGATCCCCGCCGAAGAAGCTACTCTATCCATTTCTGCAAAGAAGTGGCTCAATTGAAACCCTTCAGATCATAGATAGCGGCCAACTTGTCAGGATGGCTATCCATTTCTGCAAAGAAGTGGCTCAATTGAAACGGTGTTATGTATGCGAAACCAGCTCCATCATTGTTATTCTATCCATTTCTGCAAAGAAGTGGCTCAATTGAAACTACGCTTTTTGCCCTCTGCATTCTTTCCAAAAATTATCTATCCATTTCTGCAAAGAAGTGGCTCAATTGAAACGCGTACAATAAGCGGGTAGGATTTGCATTCTCTCGACCTATCCATTTCTGCAAAGAAGTGGCTCAATTGAAACCTAACCTTCATATCAGGGACACGGCAAGGAAACGCCTCTATCCATTTCTGCAAAGAAGTGGCTCAATTGAAACTCTTCTTCGCGGAATTCTATTACATCGATGAATTTTACTATCCATTTCTGCAAAGAAGTGGCTCAATTGAAACGCACGGGGCATAGTTCGGGGTGCTGCATGAGGATGACTATCCATTTCTGCAAAGAAGTGGCTCAATTGAAACCTGGTCATTGAGTACGATGTTGCCTATTGTGTTGGCCTCTATCCATTTCTGCAAAGAAGTGGCTCAATTGAAACCATTGGGTCGTGTGTGACGGTAATGTTGTCACCCTGAGCCTATCCATTTCTGCAAAGAAGTGGCTCAATTGAAACGCTATTACGTTTGTTGTCTGAGGATCCGCAATGCTGATTCTATCCATTTCTGCAAAGAAGTGGCTCAATTGAAACGCCAGTTCATGGTTGTGCTGTTCTTGAAGAAATTTGGCCTATCCATTTCTGCAAAGAAGTGGCTCAATTGAAACATAGGCGGCGGGGGGGAGGTCCATGTGCATGTTGCCCCTCTATCCATTTCTGCAAAGAAGTGGCTCAATTGAAACACCGACAACCTCACCCTGGGCGTTTATGGTCGATCCTATCCATTTCTGCAAAGAAGTGGCTCAATTGAAACGAAGCCAAGGCTCTAATGGAGTTCTACGATCCCGACTATCCATTTCTGCAAAGAAGTGGCTCAATTGAAACACCATACACATAGACGGTGTTAGTTCCAGTTTGGTCAGCTATCCATTTCTGCAAAGAAGTGGCCCAATTTGAAGCATTGAAACGAATCAAACAACGAAGCACTTGCGTGCGAAATCTGAGGTTAAACCATGAATGATCTAATCTGGAGTTCCGTCATTGCCATATTGCAGAATCTGATCGCCAGCGTTCTGGTAGTCGTTTTCGGCATAGCCTTCACGCAGTTCGTCCGAGATCGTTTGGACGAACTCCATTACGGAAGGTGGCATGTCATCATCAAGAATAAGGAGGAGATAAAGCTTAACCGAGCGATTTCGGTTCGGAAAGCGAAAGAGATTCTTGATGAGCCTGCAGACTTGTCAGTGTTTTTGAAGGGAGTTGCTAGTCCTTATGCTTTTCTCAATTGCGACATCGTTGAGGTGGGAGAACGTCTAGGTCTACTGACTAGAGATAACATCAATCGGCAATTCATCGTAGATCTCGATAAGAATCCGCCAAGTAAAGGGCCTGGAAAGCGGGTGGCGCTGTAAGACACAAATCTTATGTTGCACTTTGTTAGCCGAACGTTCTCAGGCAGCGGCTAGCCATTGGAAACTGACTCTAGCCGCTGGCTCCTGAAACAAAAGATAATGCCGGCCAACAAATGGGCCTGGACATCGCTTCCTGGTAACCTGAGCGTTGCTCTATCACCGTTTTCATATCTGAAAAGACGGGGCGAAAATGAAACGCTCCTATGCCAACCGGCTTTATGGGGCGATGCTTAGAATTTCCGTATCTGAAAACGTAGCCCAATTGAAGCCGTTTAGCGAATTCTGTCGATGCTGTTGCTCGGCTTCAATCTGCTAAAGTCGTCAGAACCTTCGCCTCTGCCTTTACCGGCACAGGATAAAGTAGTTGCGATCCGATCCCCTCCATGATCTCCTGCAGCATGCTGGCGTACTCCTCCGCTCTCTCCTCTGGAACCTCCAGGATAATTTCATCATGAATGGAACCGATTATCCTCGCTTCCTCGCTGGATATTTTATCGTAGACCTCAGCCATCACCAGCTTGATCAGATCTGCACCCGTTCCCTGGCAAGGAGTATTGTACATCTGGAACTTGGAGGCCTTGATTCCGGTTCCAAAGCGCGGCCAGATCCGCCTTCGTCCCAGGATCGTTGTGGTGCAGGTGAGAGGCAGGTCAAAGAATCCCTGCACGCAGTTATGGAAGTAGTGCTGCACGGTATAGCTCATCTCGGAAAGCTGCCGTTCCTGCCATTCTCTCACTCCCTCATACGCCAGGAAGAACTTCTCTTTGGCCTCCTCTGCTTCCTTTAAAGAAATGAATACGCCGAAATCGGAAAGAATTCGCCACTGAAGTGTCCTGGCAGATCCGCCGTAAATGAGCAGGAAGTTCATGATCTTGGCCGCCTGCCTCTCGGAGTCTGTCACCTGCTCTATTGCAGCTCCGTTGATCCGGGAGGCGGTCAGCCGGTGAAGGTCGATGCCATTTTGGAAAGCCTCCTGCATGGCCTTATCACCAGAAAGACATGCCATTATGCGTAGCTCAATGGCGGAAAAATCGGCTTTGACGTACTTCTTTCCCAGGGCAGGGGAAAAGAGCCTTCTTATGGCCGGGGCATCAACTCCCGTGCGAGGGATCTGTTGGGCGTTGGGATTTCGCGAGCTGATTCTGCCGGTTGAGGAAGGAATCTGGAAGTATTGCGGATGAATCCGGCCATCCCTGACATGTTCGTGCTTCAGCCAGCTGTTCAGGAATGCTAAACTGTGAGAGACATGCCTGTAGCGCAGGACCGCCTCGGCAAAAGCACATCCGGCAGCCGCAAGCCCCCTCAAGACCTCGGCCCTGGTGCTGATCACGAAATAGCCCCGCTTTTTCAAAAAAGCCATCACATCCGCCTGCCGGTCAGGATTCAGATAGTAACAGAGCCTTTTGCCGTCATGCGAGACCGTGACAAAGCCCTTCTTCCTGGCCTCATCCTGCATGGTCCAGACCAGATTGCAGATCTCATTCTCCTCCTGCGCGACAATGCTTTTGGCCTGAAGGCAGTCCAGATGAATTCCCGAGATCTCCATCTCCACGATGGCGGAAATTGCCCCGAATTCCAGATCTGCAACGCTCTGCAAACCGTTCTTAGAGAGCAGCTCCTCCAGAATATCGTGAAGCGGCAATAGAATGGCAGATTCCTTGCCAGCGCCAGCGCCTCCTCCATCGTCCAGTATGATTCCCAGATGCCTTTCCGCCAGAGAGGCGAGGCTGTGATCTGGAATCCTCTTCTTCCAAGGATTCTTGGGAGAACCGGAAGGTGTCAAATAGTAGTATCCTGACCAGCAAATCTGAGAGGCAAGCATGAGGTCAAAGATATTGCAGGCATTTAGCTTTTGGTCTTCTGTTGTCCTGATGAATGCGAGGACGGACTTGGCATCGTACAGGACCTTTTTGATTCTTCTCTCCCCCAGGAGCCCGGCCAAGTTGCTGATAATGCCCTTTCCCAGGCTTATGGCATCGGCGCTGTAAACTGTGTTATTGGGAAGGGTGAGATAAATGAGCTTGATCTCATGGCTCAAAGGATCCTGGCCGGTCGTGACTAAATTCAAGCCGCAAGTTCCATTTTTTCTTATCTCTTGAAAGACTGATTCCCATTCATTTAGCGTCCGTACTTTCGTGATAGAGCCACGCTCAGGGCGATCAATCATCTCGATTTTCATGAATGGTGGTCAATTTATATATATCTATCACGCTGCAATTGCTGCAAAGATGCATGCCAGTCAGAAGAACGCCCCGGTGGATACCAGTGGACTAAGACTGAAGAAAGATGAAGGCGAACGGAACATTAGAGCTTGACCTTATCCACCTATCATCTTGTCGCCTATACCGAAAATAGCCGAGATAGATAAGAGAGAAATACGAGAATCGCCAGATGAAGAAAAGTCTTTATCTCATTGACGATTATATTTTCTCTGATGTTTGCCGAGTATATTCAAGCAGCAATGGATAAGGCGACTTACGAGATCATTGATGATTCAGAGCCATTCTACGGCGAGGTCCCAGAGCTTCAGGGACTATGGGCAACTGGCAAAACTCTTGAGGAATGCCGAAAGAACCTCATCGACTCTCTGGAAGACTGGATAGCGGCGCACCTGGCGTGGGGATACCCGATCCCGCCTCTTGAAGGTCATATAATACAGGTCTCCAAGGAGCCGATGGCCGTTGCAGACTAAACTCGTCCCAGTTTCATGGCACGAGCTAACCAGGCGCCTCAATAAGCTGGGGTGGGAGGGACCGTTTCCTGGAAAGAAGCATCCATATATGCTCAAGAACGGGATCTTCTTGCTCATTCCTAATCCGCATCATGGTGATGATGTCGGTATCGATCTCATTAAGAAAATCATAAATAGAGCGGGAATCGATCGTGATGAATGGTTTGAGGCTGTATAAATCCCTACAAAAAAGCCTACCATGATGCAGATGAACTCAACAAAAAAGGAAATCGGGTCTGATCCCTGTTGGAGTTCTATGCCTCTATCTTGCTGCCGGCAATAGAAGCATCGCAGAATGAATTCAGCTGCACGCCTGCGTAATCATATCCTCCAGTTTTTCAGCGGCCAAGCTCGGGTCCAGGTTCTGTTCCGCCACCCAGGCCTTCAGCTTCTTTATGGTCTTACCACTATCGATAATATCCGCAGCCTTATCCATGCCCTCTCTGAGATCTCCGGCATTATCGGTGATACAGAGCAACGGAGAGGCATTAAGGCATACGATCTCTCTCCTCGAACCCTTATCAACGCCTGAGAGGACCCTGAGCAGCTTTATCGCTTCCTCAGATCTATCGCCCTGGTGTAGAAGAGAAGATTCATCTGCTTTCTTCACACCCAGATCCTCTGAAGAGATGGCGTATTCTCGTATTATTCCGTCTTCGGTCAGTTCAGCCACATGAGTCAGGCCCAAGGTCGAGATCTCATCCATGCCCCTGGTATCGTCAAGGCTCCGGCCGTGGACAACAAAGGCTCTTTTGTAGCCTATTTCTTTCATGGCCTGGGCAATCGGCAGCACCATATCTTGGCTGTAGACGCCCCGAACTCCATAGACCGGCAGAGCCGGGTTGGCGAGAGATCCTGCGATGTTGAGGATGGTCCCAAATCTGATCTGAGACAAAATCCTGTAGAGGGCGGAGGGGTGGACTTTTCTGCTCATGCCGTTGAAGATGCCGATGCCGGCTTTTTCGATGCTTCTCTTAACAAGGCCGACATCGCATTCCACATCCACACCGAGCGTCTCCAAAATGTCCACTGCCCCGCATTTGGAGGTTATGGCCCGGGCCCCGTGCTTGGCCATGATTATGCCGCCGGCCGCAGCCACAATTGAGGCAGCGGTGCTGATATTGAAGGTCTTGATAGAGTCCATGCCCGTACCGCAATTTTCCACCAGCGGGCCCTGAACATCCGGATGGACCTTTAGCGTATCGACCTCGTAAATCGCTTCCCAGATGCCGGCAATCTCCTGGGCGGTGGCACCTTTGGCAGTTATGGCCGCCAGGAATGCGCCCTGTTGTAGGTCCGGCTGCTCGTTCTTCAGGATCTGCTTGAATAGATCGTTGGCTTCTTCTCTTGTCAGGCTCTGGCCTCTTATCAGCCCGTCCACCTTGCTTCCGAAGTGTCTCAAACTCTCTTCCATTCTTTTAACCTCACTAAACGCCGCAAACAACAGATTTCAGCCCGGCTCTTTGGGAAGAATGGCTGAAAGCATCCTCAATGCTGGAAAGGGCCGTCCTCTTGGTAACGATCCAATCAGCTCTTATCTTGCCCGTTGTCAAAAGCTCTACCGCCTGTCTGTTCTGGCGGCTGCTGCAACCGTAGGCGCCTACTATCATCAACTCATGGTAGTGCATTGATCGAAGATCGATCTGCTCTTCATAATTTCCCGGACGTGGTCCGGAGAAGATGCAGATCCTCCCACCGGGTGCAAGCAAACGCAGCTGTGCACTGTCCATCTTGACCTCAGGAGTCGCGGTCAGGATGACGTCTACACCTGATCCGCCAGTTTCACTTTGAATTATGCTTTCCAGATCATTCGATCGATCCATAGACGGGTTGATAGACAGGTCATCGGACAGGTCAATCACTCTGGCGCGAGTATGCTTTTCGATCTCTCGGATGCGCTCCGGCAATTTTTCTGCTATTATGACCTTTCCGGCTCCCTTCAGCTCAGCCAGGAGGGCGTGAAGAGCGCCGATGGGACCTGCACCATAGATCAGAACCACATCTCCTTCCGATACCCCCGTCAGCTCCTGGCCGTTTATGCAGCAGGCCAGGGGTTCGGCCAGCGCCGCCAGAGCCGGGTCAAAATTTTCAGGCAGCAAATTCGCGCCCCTGGAGAGGCTTTGCACCGGGAGGGCCATGTATTCGGCGAATCCTCCATCAAAGTTGAATCCCATGATCTTCATATTCCGGCAGCGGTTGTCCTCTTTTCGTAGGCATGGGCCGCAGCGTCCGCAGGCGATGCCCGGCCAGACCTGGCATAAATCGCCCTCCTTTAGGCCAGAGGCCCTATCTATCTCAACAATTCTGCCCACAATCTCATGCCCGAGGATACGGGGGTATGCCAGGTCACGATGGCCCTGTTGTAGCATCTTGACATCGGTTCCGCAGACGGCGCAGGCAACGATCTTCAGCAGGGCTCCGCCCGGCGGGCACTCCGGCCTAGGCAAGTCCTCCAGCTCCATGACCCCAGGGCTCTTCAGAAGGGCGGCTTTCATGATTACTTCTTGGGCAGCTCTACCGTCATCAGCACGCGATCCGTCTCCTCGACGAGCTGCTTTTGCGTGACCCCGTAAAGGCCGGCCAGAAGGCTTGCGCCTCCCATGCCCACGCCCTCTTTGACATAGCCCTGGGCGTAGATCTGCACTCCCGGGATCTTGGAATTCTCCAAGCCCGGATCTGCATAGTAGTATGGCCGGCCGGTTGATTCCACGATCTCCCGGAAGCTGGCCGTCTTGTCCTCCATGATATATTTCGTGGTAGCAATGGAAATGTCTCCTTCCACTCCCATGGCCTTGCCCAGAGCCAGCACTGCCGCCATCTGCGTTCCGCCCGCCAGGACCACCTTGCAGCCTTTCAAGCCGCTCATCAGGCCGACGGCAGCAGGCATCATGGGGTCGCCCAGTTCCTTCACCGCCGTTACCGGGTCGTCCTTGAGGCTGCCCTGGGTTACGCCCGCACGGGCCATCGCTTCTTTCACTACCCGCCCCTTTAGCTCGCTGGGGTTTGATGCAAAGCTGCTGCTCACGTTTCCGCTGTAGCCCAGAGCCCGCAACACTGCCAGGGCTGTCGTTGTGCCTCCAGCTATGGACTCGCCGATGAAGACGCAGTCAGAGAGTTTGGCGAGCTTTCGTCCCAGGCTTTCGGCCCTTTCAAAAAGCCCCTGCGGATCAACTATTGCACTCTGCTTTCGGATGTCGTTTCCGGCCTGTCCGCCCAGTTCCACGTAGGGAACAGCGGGCTTCATGCGCAGGCCCGAGGCCACGAAGAGAGAGGGAATGCCGGTCAGGTTCAGGGCCGCCTTGGTGACGATGGCGGGCGTGGGGGAACCGCCCGGAGCCTCGGGCAATTCCGGCATGGTGATGATCTTGTTGCACTCCACCAGCTCCGCGTCTGCGCCCGGCGTGTAGTCGGTCAGCGCAGGCGAGGTTCCCGCAGCCGAAAGGCCCGGTATCTTGCCGGTGTCTGAGTTGGAGATGATGCAGAGAAATAGAGGCCGCTGAGGGCGCGGCCCGAAATCGGGGGTGATCCAGTTTGGCATGAGCTGTAGCCCAGGGAGGTTCAGGTATATTAAATCAACGTTGCATTATTTAAATCAAGTGTGGTTGACTGGCGAGAAAGTGATATTGAGCCGTGGCGTTGTCAAAATAAAAATGAAAAAAAAGAGGATTTAGTTCGGTTCAATAGCCCTAGCCCAATCCTCTCAATTTGACATTTGCATGTCTGTTTCGTTGGCTGCTTTTATTGTAATATTATATGAGAGGTCTTGTCTCAGAGACCTGACATCCACATAGTACTTCCCTTTCTGCAATGTGCGTCCTATATAACTCCAGTATCCATTATAGTCATCATTGCATTCTATCTTGCTCTGGTTGAAGTCATAAAGACAGATAGAAGAATCGCCGCTTTCTCCGGAAGTCTCTATTGTCACATTTGTCAATACTGGGACCTCAAATTCATAGAAGTCCATATTGGACCCGATGATCTTGCCGCTCTTGTTTAGGGCCGCTGATTTATTCAGGATCCCAAGGCTTTGTATCTCCGGCAGTGATAGGTTCAGATGCAAGACATAATCGCTGAGATAGTCGGGTGCATTACTTCCGGTGTCCTTCTCCACCCTTAAGAAATACGACCCGGACTTCACGACCATAGACGTGCTTCCTGTATCGGTAGACACAGGTATATATCGACCATCGCTTTCATTATATTCATAAAGAACCAGATCGATGTAGTCGTAAGTAAGCGAAGGGGTTAAGGCTGAGATCTCAATCCTGCCCATTTGCCCTCCAGGAACATCGAATTTAAAGAAGTCGACATCGCTTAATGGATCTATCTTTCCTGCGATCATGACTGGCTTCGCGAGGGTGCCAAGCTTGTTCGATTCGTTTAGGCCGTCATTAGATTCTTTTTCAAAGATGTTTCCCACAAGCAAAGTGTAGCCCAGTGTATCATTCAGCTCCTGATAATTGCGTATTCCATAAGGATAGGCTTCAATGCGGGCATAATAAGTACCGCGCGTGAGCGTCACGGGAAGGATGAGCTCTCCTGCGTTTATATAGCTCATATTCTTATCATAAAGAATGATGCCGTAATATATTCCCCTCTCTGCAGCCGCAAGAAAGATCTTCTGAGGCTCTGTCACATTGAATTTGAACCAATTCATGTCCCCCGGATGCGCGAAACTTTCTGCATAGGAGAGATTTATTTTTTCCTTTCCAAACTCTCCGAGATCTATCGCTGATGACGGAGTGCTCATATTCTCTACACTTTGCTGTGCGAATCCTGGCAGAATTATGGCTAACAGCACGATCAGAAATGTCAGGGGTCTTATCATCATGATAGATCACCAAGATCTATAATTACGTTAGTCTCTTATATACTTTTGCAAAATATCATTATTAATGTGTTCATTCACTATCGCGCTCAATTCGATCACGATATGTTCATCAAATACAATCCTCATATATCAAATTTAATCTTTATAAAATCTGATCTCTAAACATATTGGTTGAAGTAAGGAAAAAGATTTATACTTATTATAAGAGATAGATGTTTGATATGGAAATAGATGGTATGATCGAGAGGAAATGTAATCAGGAGAAACGCTACAAATTCGCCGATATGAATACATTATCTACGCGAAGGCGATCAATGCTTCTCGTAATTCTATCAATATTGTCATCCATTTCAATACTCGTATCCATTTCGGCTTTGACAAAAGCGGAGGATCTAACGGAGAGCTGGAAAACAGCGGAAAAAGTTTGGCCGCAACCCGGCGACAAACTAGACGCTTTTGTGGATCATATAAACATGTCTCCATCAAATAAGTACATATTAGATAATTTAAATACCATAAATTTTTTTGTATATCTTAAAGAGGGGGTGAAGAATCCTAAAATCAAATTGAAATCCTTTTATCCGATAACCAAAGAAGCTTTCTCCGTAGATGAAGACCCAACGTATCCGAAAGTAAAAGAAGGGCAGCAATTTGCACTTTTTAAATTTCCCATATTCGAAACAAATACAGAATTCCCACCTCTTGGATTAATGAGTCATGAGTTAATTATAAATGATGATGATGAAATCGATTTTAATGGACCTGATATAGAGGTCAATTATAAACTCAGCAACCCAGATTTAGACGCGCCGTTCCGTGATAATGAGACCTGCAGTAAGAGCGGTGATGTTACTAATTTTAAGGTAGATGCTCGCGCAACCCAACCTATTAAATTTAAATTATCCATTATAAAGAATAAAAAAGAATCAATAGTTGAAGCACATGAATATATCAAAAACAGTTCGCGCGAATATATTACTCTAGATTGGACAGATTTACAAAAAGATTGGGATTTATCCGGAAAATACGGCTGTGATTGCAGATGCGATTGTTGCAGTATATATCCTAGACCGTATCCGTATTATCCAGATGTGGTCGTTTAAAATGCACCATATTAATTTCCTTTTGACTATTTTTTTAATTAGCATTGTGGCTAATGGGCAGAATAGTAGCGATGATGTACCTACTTTTCAATTCAGAGGTTTGTCAACTCCAGAGAATTCAGGTTCAGGAACTTCTGCAGAGTACAGAGGTTTGTCAACTCCAGAGAATTTAGGATCAGGAACTCATGCAGAATACAGAGGTTTGTCAACTCCAGAGAATTCAGGTTCAGGAACTTCTGCAGAGTACAGAGGTTTGTCAACTCCAGAGAATTCAGAATCGAAAACTCCTGCAGAGTACAGAGGTTTGTCAACTCCAGAGAATTCAGGTTCAGGAACTTCTGCAGAGTACAGAGCGTCTGCTCCTGGCGAACCCAGAGTCACCTCCTACACACCCGTAGGATATGCTCCCGCGACAGGAGGACCATTAATAATAAAGAAAGTCGCCCATGCCGTAGAGACCGGAAAAGGATTTGGAAATCGCTTGAGGGTGGACGTTGAGATAACATCCGAAAAAAAAAATATGAACGATGATGCAATCAATGATATTGATATATATGAGCTTGCAGACGAATCACTCAATATAGTTCCTCCTGATGATGATCTCTATAAGATACAAGGCATAGATCACCCAGAGGGATCTGCTGAATTGCCTCCGGGAGAAGTCCCTCATAACCTTAGCGAGATGCTCCTGATAAACTGCAAGAAATCGAGCTCATTAGATGAGATAGGCCCGGTAAAGCTTGCTCTATTGCGGGATGATCCCTTGTGCGCAGGCAGTTCTGATGTTTATAAAAAAATTTATATAATTCCAAGTCTGGCGAACAATGTCAAATATGATCCTCCTATAGTCATCGAATATCCTATATTTTATTGGGATAAGATTAAAAAATTCGATGCAGATGATAAAGAGAACGAAAAGAATCTTAATAAGCTTTCTAGATATCTCAAAGATAATTTCGGCATTGGATGGTTGGATTCTCAAAACGTGAGTATCAGTTACCCTCGAGAAGCCTTTACCATTACAAATCGAAGAGAAAACAGCGAATCGGTGCAATTCCGGATTTCAACGTGGCTTTCTAGATATCTTAAAGATAATTTCGGCATTGACTGGTTGGTTCCTCAAGACGTGGATTTCAAGTACCCTATTTACGATAATGGTAGGAAGGAATCCATTAAGATTACAAATAAGAAGAGAGCCAACGAATCGATACAGTTCACAATCTATGATGCGGGTAAAAAAGAAGGAATGGCACTCATGGCTGTCCGCGGAGGAACAACAAATACAACATATTATCTGAAGTTCAATACATCTGCGAAAGGAGACATCTGGCAGGTATCAGATTGGAATGGTATTATGCGATTCCATGTAGAAAGCATTCGAAGCAGAGATAGGCTATTCTACTGGTACTATGTACGTCCGAAGAAGAGCGGTGATTTTGAGACAGAATCAATAATAAGGATAAATGATGAAGATTATAAGGGATGGCCTGATATAATCTATCCAACTAATATAGTAGTTGCCAATCCTGATTTTAGATTTGAAGTTACACCTGTTCTTGGGAATTCCATAGTATTCGTTGACAATCCTCAATATCAGAGATGGTTGAGTAGGATTTCACCATCGTGGAATAGATCTAACATAAAATACCTCATAACCTATACAGGAACGGCTTCCTCGACATATTTAAAGGAAATAGAAGTCAAGTTGGATCCGTCGCCTGTAGACTGCCATTGTTTCGATAAAGACAGTATGTTTGAGAATTTAAATACTTCGAAGGATTTTAGTGGAGATAAAAAAACAATTTCCCTGGAGAAGCAAATGAGCTATAATAATACGGGAACTTATCAGATACCTGTATTATGGATTGAAGGAAGCCCCAATATATTTAAGGATACGGTGACGGTCCTTGACCCAATAACATGGTTTTACGAACGAATCAACAATTACTACTCGATTATAGTAGGTTTCTTGACAATCCTGTATGGCAGAGAGTTGATAGCACGCTTTAAAGACTTGATAACATTCTTCATATCAATTCCTAGAAGAACCAAGCGTTTCGTTATACGCATTATCAGTTGGATTAAGGTTACAGAAACCAAAGCAGAAATGGATGAGGCTTCCCAGCTACCGTGGGTTGAGGAGTAATTTTCGTAGAGAGTACGCCTTTCGTGCTTTTTCTGCCCAGATCTTTGCGTTCGACGTTTTCGAGTCGATCCAGGATAGATAGGAACGAATTATTCACCAGTATCATTCGGATCTTTCACTCACTCGAAAATCACAACCTCCACGGTATCTACTTCCTCGCCCCCCAGCACCTCCCGCACAAATTACAGAGCCCTCCGCTCGGGACATAGAGCTAAGGAATTCCTGCGCCTAAGATCATGACGGGCTCGGCCTCGATCTCCCAGGAGAACGTCTTGAAGCTCTCTGGTGACATGAATAATTGCCACAAATATAGCGCTTCCCGCCGCTTGTTCGTGCTAGCATTGGCGCAAATTCCAGGGCGGCCAGAGAGACATGCCCGAGCCATTCTGGAGGTCGTCCCCCGGCACAATATTATTCGAGGCTCGAGAGAGCGAATGCCCCGAGCCAAGATGTGGTCGGATACGGTAATGGCTCCTGCCCCAATCTTTCCTTGCATCTGACCTCCTGCAGGCAGGAATATCTCTGAGCGAATATTTGATTCTCTTATAAGACAATGCAACTTACCGGATAAAATCAGTTAATCCCAAAATTTATTATACTTATCAATTTTGGCACCAAAAGCTTTTTATTTAAAAATATCGTTCTAGGAGGATCACAGAATAAGTTCAAATGGAGAATTTAAATGCAGAATAAAAAGGAAAAGAGAGTAAAGGGTGCTGTAGGGAAGACAGTAGCCTCTGGAAGCGCAGATGCAAAGAAAGGAGCAGCGGATGATGGGAAGAAGGGAGCAGAGGGAAAGACTGAGACCAAGAAAGGGTGGAAAAAGTAGGGAATAACAGCGCTCATGCAATAAACTAGCAGTCTCAAGATAGTTCAGGCAAGGATTCAAAAGGCGGTCTCATGGGTGAGCGACTATCGACCGCTGACTATTGACTCGATGAGTCTTCTTGTGATAGTTGCCTGTTAGCTATTGATTCTTGAGATTTTCTTTCAATGGTCATACTCAAAATTGCTTCCTTCTTCCTCATGAAAGAGGTTTCGTCCTCAGTATGGACCTCCTCGAATGCCCTGCTCATCGCTGGATATTTTTACCGACAAGTTCTAAGATCTCTTTTGCATCATCGTTTTTGGTTTTTGAATTACGGAACCTAATTGTGCGTGAGTCTGCCGGCCTGAAGATGTGGGGTGCCTTCAACTGTATGAATCGAGCGATTTTTATAGCATTCATGATCGTCGACTACATGAAATCATGAGGATGAATGTGTAATGATTCCTGAATCTGAGATCCGCCAGGCCACCATTGGGGACGCAGCAGAAATCCTGGCCTTGCAGAAGCTGGCATACCAGAGCGAGGCCCAGATTTATGGAGATTGGACGCTTCCACCGCTGCTTCAGACCCTAGAAGAGGTCTTGGAACAGTTCAGAGACCATGTTTTCCTTAAAGCCGTCATCTGCGGCTCGATAATAGGTTCAGTGAGAACCTGCTTGTCAGCCTCTACTTGTCATATAGGCAGGCTGATAGTGCATCCGAATTGGCGGAACCTGGGGATAGGCACTCGCCTGCTGCTGGAGGCGGAGAGGATGCACTCGGATGCGAGCAGGTTTGAGCTCTTCACAGGATCGCGAAGCTTGGGAAATCTCCGTCATTATCGCAGATTGGGATATGTGGAGTTCAGGCGAGAGTCATTGAGTAACCAGGTTGTGCTGGTATACCTGGAGAAAAGAGTATTGTCAGCTCCATTGGCAGCACCTGTTGGCAAAAGGAATGGGGGAGAAAAATCTTCCGGCCCTTTGATGCCATAGGTCAACGCTCATCACTCGAAGAGGACAACCTCCACCGTCTCGCCCGCCTCGAATCCCTCCAGTTCCTCGGGCACAATCACGAAGCCGTCTGCTCTTGTCACTGAGCTCAGGATTCCCGCGCCCGAGATCATGATGGGCTCGGCCTCGCCGTCCTTGAGCGCCACCCGGACCAGGCTGAGATAGCCAGCCTTGGAAGGAATCTTGCGGGCGAGCTTTGCCGGGACTCTTGGCAGACTGTCGTCCAGGTGAGCCATCTTCTTCAAGGCCGGCCTGACGAACAGATAAAGATCAGAGAGCGCAGCTACGGGATAGCCTGGCAGGCAGACAACCGGCCTCCCGGCCACAGCTCCGAAGGCCGTGGGCTTGCCCGGCTGAAGTCGCACTCCGTGCACGTACAGCTCTCCAATCTCGGCTAAAACGCGGGGCGCGTAGTCCTTCTCTCCCACAGACGTCCCGCCGATGATTATGATCATGTCGGCATCCGGATTGGCCAGAATAGCTTCGCGAATCAGCCCTTCATCGTCCGGCACGATCTTCGTCTTTCGGGCATTTGCACCCCACTTCTCCGCATAGAGCCGGGCCATGAGACCGTTGATTTCATAGGCCTCACCCGGCTTGAGGGGGCGTGCCCCAATATCCACCAGCTCTCCTCCTGTGGGGATTATGACGACATTGGGCCTGGCATATACCTCCACCCGGGAAATTTCAAGCGCCGACAGCATGGCGAGATCCGGAGGCCGCAGCCTGTGGCCCTGCCTGAAGATCACATCTCCCGGAAGGACGTCTTCGCCGTTGCGGGATACATTCTTGTAGGCATGAGCCTCGGCCGTGATCTCCAACACATCGCCGCGCAGTTGTGCATCCTCCAGCATCACTACGGCATCATAGGCTTTTGGGACCTCCATTCCCGTGCGGAGAGGTAGGAAGTTATCCAGAAAATTGGGCGCAGAGGGCCTCGCACCCTTTGTATCCCGGGATCGAACGGCAAAGCCGTCCATTGCGGCCCGGTCGAAGCCTGGCAGGCTCACAGGGGAAGTGATATCAAACGAGGTCACCCGATCTGCCGCCTCTGCTGTATCCAATTTCTCGGTGCGAGACAACGGCCGGCACCGGTCGAGCAGAATTGCTAATGCGTCTCTCGCGCCTGAAAAGCGTTTAAACATGGCAAGAAGGTATGGTGCCGCTTAGGGATATATGCTTTTGTATATATTCTATATATCGTGTGAAAGCTTCATATAATGTTATGAGGGAGGATTGGGCAGATACAGAGACTTACAAGCTAAGGTGGATGATTTGATGGACGCTGTTGTGTGGCTGGAAGAAGTGGGAAAGAATGATCTTTCCATAGTGGGCGGCAAGGGCGCAAGCCTGGGTGAGATGATAAAGATTGGCGTTCCTGTGCCAGGTGGGTTCGCAGTGACGGCCCAAGCCTTCAGAGATTTCATCAACAGAGCGGGCATTGCCAATGAGCTTTTCGAGGCACTTAATGTCGATGTTAATCAAGAGACTGAGCTTCATAAGGCTGAAAAGGCGGCAAAGAAGCTTATTATGGATGCAAAAGTGCCGAAAGATATCGAGCAGGCCATAAAGTCTCGCTATGAAGAACTCTGCAAGCGTGAAGGCAAGCAGGTCTTCGTAGCGGTAAGGTCGAGTGCCACTGCCGAGGATCTGCCCGATGCAAGCTTCGCAGGCCAGCAGGAGACCTACCTCAATACGCAAGGCTCCGAGGATGTCTTCAATAATGTACGAAAATGCTGGGCGTCCCTTTATGGTGCCAGAGCCATCTTTTACCGGGTGGAGCAGGGCTTCGAGCATGATAAAGTCAATCTCTCTGCCATCGTGCAGATGATGGTGGACTCCGAGAAATCAGGCGTAATGTTCAGCTCCCAACCCAGCACCGGCGAAGCCCAGGTGGTCATTGAAGGGGCATGGGGTCTGGGCGAGTCTGTGGTGAGCGGCAGTGTCTCTCCTGATAACTACGTTGTAGACCGGAAGACCAAGAATATCACAAGCCGGTACATCGCATCCAAAGAGATCATGATCATCAGGGACCCCAAGACCCTGAAGACGGTCACGGTCAAGGTCCCGGCCAAGAAGAAGGAGGCAACAGTTCTTACCGATAATGAGATTATGGAACTGGCCAAGTACGCCGAGATCCTGGAGAATCACTACGGCATCCCGCAAGATATCGAGTGGGGTGTGGAGAAGAACAAGATCTACATCCTTCAGTCCCGGCCAATTACCACCATTAACAATGATAAAAAACCGGCTGCTGCCGCGACCGGTAGCGGCAAGGTTCTCCTGAATGGGCTAGGTGCTGCGCCAGGCGTTGGCACAGGTATTGTGAGAGTAATTGCCAGTGGCAGAGAGCTGGATAAGATCAAACAGGGCGACATCATGGTCACCAAGATGACCATGCCGGATATGGTTCCGGGCATGAAGCGCGCGGGAGCCATTGTCACGGATGAAGGTGGCATGGCATGTCACGCAGCCATTGTAAGTCGTGAGCTGGGCTGTCCGGCTGTGGTTGGAACCAAAAAAGCCACCAGCACCCTGAAGGACGGCATGGAGATTACAGTAGACGGCGGTAAGGGCATCGTCTATGAAGGTTTCGTGGCGTTGGCCTCGCCTGCCAAGACCGCGTCTGCAGCCAGTGCAGGAGGCGTGGTCTTCTCTAAAACCATAACTGCCACAGAGATAAAAGTCAATGTCAGCGAGCCGGACCGTGCCGCTGCCGCAGCTGCAACGCAGGCAGACGGCGTTGGACTGCTGCGCATTGAGCACATGATCCTGGGCCTTGGCAAGACCCCCAACTGGTACATCAAGAACGGTAAGACCGAGGAGTACATCGGCGAGCTGGTGAAGGGCGTCAAGATAGTTGCGGATGCTTTCTACCCTCGGCCGGTCTGGGTGCGCACTCTGGATGCCCCAACAGATGAGTTCCGGGCCATGGAGGGCGGCGAGAACGAACCGCATGAACATAATCCAATGCTCGGCTGGAGAGGCATAAGGCGCGACCTGACTGAGACAGATCACTTCCGTCTGGAGATCAGAGCCTTCAAGAAGCTGCATGAGATGGGCCTGACCAACGTAGGCATCATGCTGCCCATGGTGCAGCACGTTCGCGAATTCCAGCAGGCCAAAGCGATTATGGTCGACGAGGGCCTGGATCTGGAGAAGATCGATGTGGGCATCATGGTCGAGACGCCCGGCGCGGCCCTAACCATCGAAGACTTCATTGAGGACGGAATCGACTTCGTATCCTTCGGCACCAACGACCTGACTCAGTATACCCTGGCCGTGGATCGCAATAATGAGAATGTTGCAGGGCTCTATTCAGAACTGCATCCGGCGATCTTGAGGTTGATCGAGTACGTCGTGGAACGCTGCAACGAAGCCGGGGTCAAGACCTCCATTTGTGGCCAGGCCGGGTCCTATCCTGAGATGGCCAAGAGGCTGGTCGAGATCGGCATCACCAGCATATCCGCCAATATCGATGCCGTGGCGACTGTCAGGGAGACGGTCGCCAGGAGCGAGAAGATCCTCATCCTGAAGGCCCTCAGGAACCGGGAATAAGAATGAGAGACAAAGCCCTTTCCGAAGATGAGGTAATGCGCATCCTGGAGAAAACGAGAGAGCGCGACTACAGCTATGACCGGTTCTTCTCCACCATGTGCACTCTTCCTCATCCCATCGCGGTAAGGGCCCACGACATGTTTTTGGAGACTAACCTGGGCGATCCGGGCTTGTTTCCAGGAGTGGCCGAACTGGAAGAGAGAGTGGTGCAGATGCTGGGCGAGATGCTGGGCTGCCCGGATGCCTGCGGATACATCTCCACCGGCGGCACGGAGTCGAACATTCAGGCCATTCGTGCAGCCAGGAATGAAGCCGGCAAGAAAAACGGCAATATCGTTGTCCCGGCCTCGGCCCACTTCTCTTTCGACAAGATCGGGGATCTTCTCTCTCTGGAAGTACGCAAAGCCGAGCTGGACTCAGAGCTCAAGGTCGACCTGTCTTCGGTCGAGTCCCTGCTGGACGATCGGACTGTGGCTCTGGTCGGCATAGCCGGAACAACGGAGTTCGGCCAGGTGGACCCAATTGTTGGCCTTGCCGTGCTGGCAGCGGAGCAGGGCCTTCATCTGCATGTAGACGCGGCCTTTGGCGGCTTTGTTCTGCCGTTTCTGGAAAGAGATTGGCGCTGGGACTTTCGGGTAAAAGGTGTCTCATCCATAACCATAGATCCTCACAAGATGGGAATGAGCACCATCCCTGCCGGAGGACTGCTTTTTCGCGGCCAGGAGTGCTTGAGCGCTCTGGAGACCGAGACGCATTATCTCACAAAGGCGAGACAAGCATCCTTAACCGGCACAAGAAGTGGAGCTGCGGCTGCAGCCACCTATGCCGTGATGATGCATTTGGGGCGGGAGGGTTTCAAAGAGATGGTCGACTACTGCATGGATCTGACACGTCATCTGGTCAGCGGAGCAAGACTTATCGGAATTGAGCCCGTAATCGAGCCCATCATGAATGTAGTTGCCCTGAAGGTTCCAAGACCCGTTGATGTGCGAGATGAGCTGATGAAGCGTGACTGGCATGTATCCATGACCCGAGAGCCGAATAGAGCGTTGAGGCTGATCCTCATGGGGCATATGACCCACGCAAATATCGACCTATTTCTGGAAGATCTTGATGAAGTATGCAGAGAGTTGATCTGAGTTGGGATTTATCAGGGACCTGGGTCTTCTGAGATTGAATACAGCTAGACCTGCAGAAAAATTGTGGGTGAATTGAACATACGTACGTTTCATACGTATTGATTCACAGAGCAATAAACAAAAGAATTTTAATCCAGCTAAACCTTGTGACCGATAGCGAAGCGCCTCATTACCTTATCGACCTGAATTTTGACTGTGTCGCCGACCTTTGTATCAGCCACAAATATAACAAATCCTTCAACTCTGGCGATGCCGTCGCCTTCACGGGCAATGTCTTCAATATTGACGTCGTAATCCTTTCCGGCCTCTACTGGAGCAGGAGTGCCCATGGAGGATCGGTCTATGTCGTAACTTACCAATATATCACCGACCTTTAGAAAAGCAATCAGATTTTATGAGCAATGGCGAAACGCCTCATTACCTTATCGACCTGGATCTTGACCTCATCTCCGACGTTGGCATCGGCAACGAATATCACAAATCCTTCAATTCTGGCAATGCCGTCGCCTTCGCGGGCAATGTCTTCAATTTTAACATCATACTCTTTTCCAACCTCTATTGGTGCAGTTGGAGCGGATCCGCCATTGGAAGATCCTTCTTCGCTTCTGAACAAATCTTCACCGTCCTTCGCGAAAACTACAAAGCAGTTTTACGCGATTTAAACCTCGCGATCAGGCTATTAAATCCTTTTGCTCACTATGATCGAAGAGAATCTACGATATGTGAAAGATAATGCTCTTTGAAAAGAACTCGGAACGTAAGTCGCTGAAAGCTCATATGCAATTGAACAACAACCTATTTCATTTCAAAGATTCCAGCTAGTTTTTCATGGATCCGCTGCAAAGGTATCGAGAGATAATTCCCAATTTCGATCAATTCCAGAGAGTTCAATCTCTGCCACTCCCTCCGACTGCCCGCATCAACACGCTGAAGATGGATGAGCCACGTCTGCTGGAACGCCTGGATGAGGAGGGCATTGGTTATAAGACCTTTAGCTGGTATCCGCTGGGCCTGAAGCTGGATGTGGAGAGCCCCGGAAAGCTGCTGGAGAACCTTTTGGGTTACATCCACATCCAGGAGGAACTATCCATGGTCCCGCCTCTGGTACTTGGCCCCCGGCCAGGCGAGCGGGTTTTGGATCTGTGCGCTTCTCCCGGCAGCAAGACCTGTCAGATCTCGCAAATGATGGAGAATAAAGGTCTGATTATTGCCAATGAGCCGTCTCTGGCAAGGGTAACACCCCTGCGCTCGAATTGCGAGCGGCTGGGCGTTATGAATGTGGCTATCACCCGCTATGATGGTCGCAATTTTCCAAATGTCCCATTCGACCGGGTCCTGGTAGATGCTCCCTGCTCCAGCGAAGGACGGGAGAGAAAGGGACCGGGTGTCATGGCCAGAAGCAATTGCAAAAGATCGCTGGATTTGCAGGCATTGCAGATCGATCTCTTGAAGAACGCTTTGCGGTTGGCTAGATCCGGCGGAGTGGTCGTCTACTCCACCTGCACCTATGCACCAGAGGAGAACGAATTGGTGGTGGAAAGCGTGCTTGACAGAGCTCGACTGGAGAAGATATCTATTCCGGGCCTCAAGGACTGTCCCGGAATAACGGACTGGAATGGAGTTCATCTAGACGATGATTTGCAGCTCTCCAGCCGCTATTATCCCCATCTCAATAATACAGGAGGATTCTATGTCGCCAAGCTCGTCAAGAATTAGGAATATCTTTGAGCCTCTGGAGCCATCCTATGTGGCTGACCTCTGGAATTCCCGGTTCGGCATCTCTCTGTCAGTATTCTTGGGTTACCTATTTTTCCGCAAAGCACAGAGCGTCTGGGCCGTCAATGATAATTGCCTTCCCAGGATCAGCTACGAAGCCATTGGAATGCGCATCATGAACCTTAAGGACCGGCCCTGGAAACCGACTACCAGCGCACTCCAGGTCTTCGGGAGACATGCTACCAAGAACGTAATCCATCTGGACTCCATAAACGCCATGATCTTTCTGGAGGGCAAAACTCTGGTCATCGAATCGAACTGTGAGCCTGGCTATGTGGTAGTATTTTATAGAGGGGAAGTGCTTGGGTGCGGTCTGTACTCACACGGAAAGCTGGTCAGTCAGATTCCCAAAGAACGCAGAATGGCAAGCGTCGTGGAGAATGGGGCTTGTGAAGATCAATAGGCTTAAAAGAGACAGAGCCTCGGGCGCCTGAACCTTAGGGAGATTAAGCATTGAGGAGAGATGAATCTTCTGTGATCTCAGATGTAACAGAGCTTGAGGGGGCAAGTATGCCTCTTGCCAATCAAAATTCTGATCAAGATGGCCTGAATCAAGATGGCCTGAGGAGGCTCTGGAAGCAGCCGCTGCGCCTCTTTCGCCTGGCAAATTCGTTAAGGCAGAAGGCTTGCAAAGATGAGGTCTCTTTTGTTATAAACAGAAACATTAACTTCACCAATAAATGCATAGGTAGTTGTAGATTCTGCTCTTTTAAGCACGGGGACAGCTACCACCTCACCGAGGACGAGATTTTGTTGCGTTCGAGCGAGGCCGAGCAACGGGGGGCCACAGAGATCTGTCTACAGGGAGGCCTTGCCCCGGGAATGGTTTTAGAGGACTACTGTGAGCTCCTGGAAGTGATACACCGCGACTTTCCCAGGATCCATCTGCACGCCTACTCTCCCATGGAGGTGCTGCACATGTCTCGTAACTCCGGAATTTCGGTGAAGGAGTCTCTGGTGGAACTAAAACATAGCGGCCTCGGCTCGATGCCCGGCACTGCTGCCGAGATTCTGGTGGATGCCGTGCGCCAGAAGATCTGCCCAGAGAAGCTGAAGACAGCGGAGTGGAGGGAGATCGTCACAACTGCCCATAGCCTCGGAATTCCCTCCACCTCGACCATGCTCTACGGCCATGTGGAGAGCCTCAACGATCGTTTGAGACACTTAGAGATTCTGAAAGAGATTCAAGCCGAGACGGGAGGATTCACAGAGCTGGTTATGCTTCCCTTCATTCCTGAAAATAATCTGCTCGGCAGGATTGCCCCCGGTTTAGATCTCTTGGATCGACTGAAGATGCATGCTCTGGCCAGGGTTTATCTCTACCCCAACATTACAAACATTCAGGCAAGCTGGACCAAATTGGGCCGCAATGCGGCAGCAGCTGCCCTGGATTGGGGCGCAAACGACCTGGGCGGAACGCTTATGGATGAAGGAATCGCTCGCAATGCCCGTGAGGAACCGAGCATTTCCGTAGAGGAGTTGACGGAGATAATAGCTGGGCGCGGACGCAAAGCAGTGCAAAGGACGACTCTGTACGATCGGATTTGTTCTTATTAATTATATTTTTGTTCAATTAACTGGCGACGATAAGCTTTACATATTTTGCCGATTGATTCTCACGAGGTGGGGGTCATTAGAAAAATAATTATTATCTCGCTAATTGCTCTGTCGGTTGCGTTCATCCTTCTTTGGCCAACATCGACGAAGGATGTTACCATCTCCGGGTCGTCAACCGTAATGCCACTGGCCGAGGCTGCTGCAGAAGTATTCAACCTTGAGCAGCATCAATATGTGGTGACTGTTACCGCAGGAGGAACGGGCGCAGGAATTCTCGGCATCGCAGAGCGCAAATACGATATAGCCATGGCATCTCGTGCTTTGACCGAGGATGAAACGCAGAGATTTGGCAGCAACTTCCGGGAGTTCAAGGTCGGCCTGGATGGTATCAGCCTTGCTGTAAGCGAAAAAATATACCAGGCAGGGGTGAAAAGCCTAAGCCGGGAGCAGATTCGGAAGATCTATTCCGGAGTTGTCACCAACTGGAAGCAAGTAGGCGGTCCGGATGAGGATATATACGTGATAGCCCGGGAGGAAGGTTCTGGAACCAGGGACGACTTTAATGAGGCAATCCTGGGAAACCGAACGGCTGAGACGTCTGGTGTTGATACGGTGGCGAATAGCGGTGCCGAGGTCAAGACTGCAATATCAGGAAGCGACGAAGCGATAGGCTATTTGGGGTTTAACTATCTGGGCGGCGGGGTTCGGGCCATAGCCTTCGATGGAATCCCTCCAAGTTATGAGAACATAAAATTGGATATTTACGAGCTGAAAAGACAACTCTACTTCTACACTTTTGGCGATCCAACCCCTGGTGCCAAAGCTTTCATAGATTTCGTGCAAGGGCCAGAGGGACAGAAGATCGCGACCGAAGAGGGTTTTATTCCAATTTGACTAATTTGACTACCTTCTATTTGATCCCCTCGCGCTGAAATATTGTTACGTCAATTTTGGAATTGCAAGACTAGCGTTTCATGGGATATCATCTCCCGAAGGTACGCAGCTGGCGCAGGATGGATCGTTTTGAGCGGGGGTGGGCTCGCTTGCCCCGCAATTGTCGCATGGCGCCCAGTCGTCATCGACGATCTGCCCGCTGCAGTTGAGGCCGAAGCAGGCTGGCGGGTACCAGTCAGAGGAGTGCGATGGATATACAGCACCACCCGTGCCGATATCCACTCTCGATGTGACATCTGCGGCAGCAGCGTCCGGCCCGTCCACGGAATAAGCATCGATGTGGGCCTGGTTCACATAGGTCCCATCGCCAGCCGCCCTGGCTCTGTAGATGATGCTCTTTTGCTCCTGAGGCCCCAGATTCAGAATGGTCCAGGTTATGTGGTTTGTCCCGTTTTCGGACGGCTCTAGAGAGGAGTTGAGGAACACCATGCCAGGAGGCAACTGGTCCATCAAGAAGGCCACCATGGTGTACTTCTCTTTATTTCGCAGATCCAGACGATACCAGACCACATTCGTATCAATCGAATCGATCCTGGCGGACTTGGATGTGGAAAGCTGCGGCGGGCAGCAGGTCAGCCAATGCAGCTGGATGGCCGAGAAGTTGGTGGCCTGCGTCCAGCCGCTGCTATGCATGCCTGTCGCTTGGACCCTGTTGATCAGATTATCCGGCTCCGCGGTTATGTTCAGTCTCAGGTTAATGGTGACTTTACTTCCTATGCCAAGGCTCAGCATCGTCCAGTTGGCATAGTCCTGGGTCTGCTCCGTCGGCCTCAAAGAAGAATAAACGTAATCAGTGCCCGCCGGGAATATGTCCTTTACATATACCGGCCCCAAGACACGGTCACCGTCATTCTCCACGACAATCCTGTAATCGGCAAAAGTGGTATTGATCAGATCCACAATAGCCTCTTGGGACAGTGATATATGCGGCCTGTTGTACTTGGCAACTCCTGAGAGACTGGTCATCCTCTTGATAGCGTACTGGCCTATGAACTCATCATCAATATCGACCTCATTGGAACTGTTCTTATGGGGATCTTTGTAGACAGTCCTGAATTCTGCCTTGCCAGTTACATTTGCCTCGGTCCTCATTTCATTCAGGCCGGGAGCAGTGGTGTTCTCTTGCAGACTCCGGACCGAAGAGAATCTCTCACCGATCAAGCTATTGGGGGTTTTGGACCACATACCCTCTTCCCACAACAGATCGCTTGATGTGGAGACGGTCGGAGTATAGCTGAAACTCGCAGGTGCATGCTGCAATTCCACAACTTTCGCGATGTAGTTGACCACGGTGCTGATCCGCTCATCACTCTTATAGGAGCCTGTACCCGACTCATAGGACTTCTGGCTGAGTCCGACGTTTCTGTCGCCGGCCACATAGCCCTGGCCCGTTACCGACTTCTCAAACTCCACATTGCTGCCGTATTCATCGAACTTCTGATTGATATGGAATTTGCCCACATAATCCTCCTCGGATTCAAAGATCTTGGTAGCATTCCATGTGGTATTCATGTTTGCATCTTTCTTTAAGAAGCCCAGGTGCCCTACTCCCTCAAATGCCGTATCTGTGGTGACAGTTGAGCCGTTTTCGTCCAGTTTCGTATGGGCTTTGCGATCGATCTTGTCGGCATAGGTATACTCCTCATTCGTGGAGCCTCCTGTAGCGTAGTTCTTGGTCCTGTCCAACTCGATCCACTTGGTGGAATAGTTGATGCTCCGATTCCCTGGCAGAGAGAAGGTCGAGGGCTTGTGAGTGACCTTCAGGCTCTTGTTCCACTCGATGGAACGGTTGGAGTTCTGATATTTTATCCTGTCCTCGCTGGCATACTGGCCGCTGCCGTACTCCCTGAGATTGATGCAGCTCCCAGGCGGGCCCAGGTTGACGTCTGAGGACGCTGATTTGTATCTCTGGCCGCCTCTCGGAACCAATATCCCATTATTGGCATCCGCTTCGGAATAGTTCATATTGACCACGTTCGTGAGCAGAGGCGGTTTTGTGCAGATATCGTTATGGACGTTTACGAAACCTGTCCCGGTCACTCCCTGGTCCATATTGAAAATGGTATTTCCAGTGTTCTGTGCAACTTGAACAATGATTGTGATTTTTCCAGATTGACCTGCCTTTAGATTCGGCAGATCGGCCCAGATGTTACCTCCATACGTTGGTGATGGTGATGCGGAAACGAAGAACACCCCGTTGGGATATTTCTCTGCAATCGTTATATCTTCTATGCCACCAAGACCGCAATCCTGTTTTACTCCATAATCTATGGTGTACGTTATGTAATCTCCAGGCTTAACCACCCTCATAGATGCGGTCTTATTGAGCCAAACGCAATCCGTTGCAACAATCGTCACTTCGGCTCGGTCGGTCGCTGTTGCAGTCAATCCATTTTCGCCTATTCCTGTTGCGGTCACTACATTAATCAAGGACGGATTTTTCAGGTCGGACTGCTTCACGGTATAGTATGCCACATATGTCAACGAATCGCCTGATGGCAAAATAACCGATTCATCCTCAACAATGAAACCCGCCTTGTCATCAACCAATGTCAGAAAGAGAATCTCAGCTTTGCCGATGTTTTTCACGGTATAAGTGTACTTGATCGTTTTGCCGACATCATCTTGGGAGATGAACTTGGGATCTGCGACCTTTTTGACATCAATTTTCAAAGCCTCCGGCTGAGGGACCAGGCATCCCCAGCCGATCTGGACACATGCCTCATTGCTCTCTATCGGTGTAACCCCTACAATGCCGTAGACTTTGACGCAATTGGTCAGGGGGCCAGTTATCTCCAAGAGGCCCGGCGTCTTCTCATAGTCTCTGCTGATCACGTCGCCATTGGAGTTGACAACTATTGTCAGTGTGTCTCCTGTGGCGGAATATCTCACAGTGTAGGTCCTGTAGCCGAGACTTGGCTCATTGTACTCAATCAGGAGCGATTCCCTGGTGGATTTGGAGTCATAGAAGTCTGAGAGTATCTCGCCATTCGAGCCGTAGACCGTCTTCAAGAGGTCGCCAATATCCAGTCTTGCATACTCAACGGCGACCAGGAAACCAGTGGCATTGAGCTGCTCGGTCAGGCTCTCCCCGATCGAGATATTCATGTAGCGGTTAAGAGTATAGTTCAAGCCCAGGATGGTCTTGGCTGTTGAGTTCAGTGTGGCGTGGGTCTTGTTGAAGGCATCCCGGTGCAACCTTATGCGATCCAGCTTGACCTCCAGCTTGGTTTTGTTCCTGGTTAAGGACTCCATAATCGCCGGCAGGTTGGCGGGCTCAATTGTCGCAGACAGGACCCGTAACTGATCTTCCGTGGACGTCGAGCTGGCCTCGGTAGTGGTTACTCCCTGGCCTGGACAGAGGGTCGGATCTACTTGAGCCTTGAGGATGACCTGCCCGGACTCATGCGGCCCCAGGGTGCCAAGATTCCACGTAATCAGGTTCCCGTTTATGTGGGACGGTTCGGGCTCTGCACTCTGGTAGATCAATCCCGGACTGAGAGTGTCAACCGGTTCCACATTATCAACGGCGGCTTCACCATCATTGGTCACGGTAATGGTAAAGTTGACGGTAGATCCGGCAATTGCGGAGGCGCTATCGACTACCTTTGTGACGACCAAATGCGGCTGCATATTTCCAAAATTCACCGTCGCAGTTGGACTCTCGCTCGTGAGGACTACTGAAGTTGAGCCGCCTGCGGGCGTGGTTGGAATCCATCCGGGATTCAAGCTCAGATCCTCCCATGCTACATAGTTCCCGGCTTCCGGCAAGTCCGTGAAGAGATAGCTTCCATCATCTCCGGTAAGCATCGATTGGCTATACTCGCCGCCCTCTAGCTTCAGGTGGATCATCCAGCCTTTAATCCCAGGTTCGTTTGGATCTTTTATGCCGTTGCCGTTGAGGTCATTGAATTTCAGGCCTGAGATCTGGAACTTCCCTCCGAAGGGATACTTCACATTGGAGACGGCACATTCCGCCGTCTGACCAGACGTAACAGTTGCCGGGGAACCGGTTATCGTTGTCGTCCAGCCAACAAGAAGAGTCTCCGTAACCGCGTATTCTCCAGGGATCAGGTCAGACCAGGCTAAATCGCCGCCTTCAGAGCCTATGGTCTTGCAGTCGCCATCCGGGTAAGATGGCCCTTTGAGGCAGATCTCGAAGGTCTGATTATCATCGGGCGCGGCGCCATTCCAGTCTACCGTCTTATTGACGGTCAGACCGCCCAATTTGTGGTGGTTTGTAACCGTAGCGGTCTTTGTTTCCCCGGCGGACAGGTCTATTGCATCCGGTACAGTAAAGGTCCACTGAGCGCCAGGATCCTTCTCGGCAACCGTGTAATTGCCTGGCATCAGATCGGTCCAGATTAACTTTCCGCCCTCCGAGCCTACGGTCTTGCAAGCGAATTCTTCAGTTCCTAAGGGATAAGACGGACCACGGAGACAGATCTCAAAGGTCTGGGACGGGTCGGGAGTAACGCCGTTCCAGTTCACCGCCTTGGTGATCTCGATACGGCCCAGCTCAGTGTCCGTGAAGGTAGCGGTCACAGACTCTCCTGGGGCCAGATCTATCTTATCGACCGGGCTTCCATCGCTGCAGACTGCACTGGTCAGCGTCCATCCTGCGGGAACAGTCTCTTCGATGGAATAGGCGCCAGGCAAGAGTTTATCAAATGTCTGGCGGTTAGAGGTCGAATCCGGATTCGAAATTCCATCATCATAGAGCGTGAATGGACCGATATCCGGGCTCCCTGTGAACTGGAATGCTTGAGGGTCATTTGGAATGGCATGCTTGACAACGATTATGCTGCCCAAAGAAGAAATATTGATGGGCATTTCGGCATAATCTTTGCATGATTCCAGCAAATTGCTGGTCACAATCACAGAGATGATGACTTTTTGAGGCTCTGGCGGAGCTGTCCAAATAAATGTATCTTTGCTGTAATCAGGCGAAGAGCCTGCAGAATGACCCGGCTCATTCTCTGCAGACCAGAGATATAGATATCCTGGATAGCTGGGAGTGCTGAATTTATAGGTCTCTCCTGTGTAGTAATCGACCGCAATAGCAGTCGAACAGAGGCAGATGAGGCAAAGTATCACAGACAACTCCCGGATACTGCAGGCATGGAATTTGGCTAAACGGCCTTTGATCTCCACCCGGGAGAGGTCATATCCTTCTGCCGATCTCTTGTTAATGATTTGCATATTATCAGATCTCTCCTTGTAGCCTCTCTAGACCTGAACAGGCGACTCTACGTGAATCGCGACCAGGGGTATCTGCAACACCTTTATTGTCAGTGTATCGTTCACTTCACCAGGACAGTGCGTTGTTGACGTTGCCGTCAATTTTGCCACCGTGGTGGTGAATAGGTTGCCTGGACTTGAAGTTGCGGTGAAAGTCGCCTTAATTTGAGTAGGATTCCCCGGATCTATCGGTATTTGGGTCAGCGTCCCCGATCCCTCCGCAATTGTCCATACAGCCGAGGCATAATTAGTTGCAGTACCCGCCAATATGGCATTTTCGTTAACGCATATGGTCTGATCACTTCCTGCATTGACCGACGTTCTTCCCTGGACCGTCAGAGTGGCCGTGCCCGAGGTGGCTGGGCAGCTTGGTTGAGCCTTGTATCCTGTCACTACCCGATATTGTTTGCCGCTGTCGGCTGTTGCGGCTATAAAGCTAAAGCCTGGATTGGTGGCTCCAGAGATATCACTCCAACCGGAGCCGCCATTGACCTGCCACTGGTAGCTGTAATTGCCGGGGTCGGAAGGATTGGGTGCTACTGCAAAGGCGGCTACCACCCCAGCACAGACCGTTGCTGATGCGGGGCCGTTAAGGACTATTGTCGGCCTCACCGTTAGAGTGGCGGCACCTGAGGTGGCTGGGCAGCTTGGTTGAGCCTTGTATCCCATCACTACCCGATATTGTTTGCCGCTGTCGGCTGTTGCGGCTATAAAGCTAAAGCCTGGATTGGTGGCTCCAGAGATATCACTCCAACCGGAGCCGCCATTGACCTGCCATCGATAGTTGTAATTGCCGGTGTCGGAAGGAGTGGGTGTTACTGTAAAGGCGGCTACCGCTCCAGCACAGACTGTCGCTGAAGCGGGGCCGCTAATTGTTATCGTCGGCATCACCGTCAGAGTGGCCGTGCCTGAGGTGGCCGGGCAGCTTGGTTGAGCCTTGTATCCTGTCACTACCCGATATTGTTTGCCGCTGTCGGCTGTTGCGGCCATAAAGCTAAAGCCTGGATTGGTGGCTCCAGAGATATCACTCCAACCGGAGCCGCCATTGACCTGCCACTGGTAGCTGTAATTGCCGGTGTCGGAAGGAGTGGGTGCTACTGTAAAGGCGGCTACCGCTCCAGCACAGACTGTCGCTGAAGCGGGGCCGCTAATTGTTATCGTTGGCCTCACCGTCAGAGTGGCGGCGCCTGAGGAAACCGTGCAAGTGGATTGGTTCTTGAGGCCAACGTTGACGCGGTATTGTTTGCCGTTATCGGCAGCTGCGGCCGTAATGCTTAAGACTGGATTGGTGGCTCCAGAGATATCGCTCCAACTGGAGCCTGCCTTGACCTGCCACTGATAGTTGTAATTGCCGGTGTCGGAAGGAGTGGGAGTGACCGTGAATGTGGCTGTCCCGCCAGCGCAAACTGTCACGGATGGAACGCTCAGGGTTAGCGTCTGACCAAAGTAGTGGCTGGGATCTGTATCAGTAACATAACTAGTGGATGAGTCTTTCCTGCCTTGCACTGTGGCTATGTTCGAATACTGGCCGAATTGCGCATTGCCTGTGGCTCGATAGACCCAGGTCTCAGTCAAATCAAGTTTATTGTCACTATTAGTATCACCACTAATTCGTGTGATTGTTTGAGCCGGATTATCGGTCACTGAAACATCTATCAATGCAACATTGCCTGCATTTGTTACTTCATACGTCCATGTGATTGGACATCCGGAAAGAATGGTGGGGCCCATCCCTGTATCGGCATCTTCCCCATTTGTCTTCTTCTCTATATGAATGGCAGGCCTGGTAAGGACAATCTTGCCCACGAGATATGCTTTATTGTCCATCGTTTCTTGAGTTACTAATTTAGTTACGAGATTGCCTGACGGACAGGAATCCTTGAACCCTACCATCTGCAAGGTATATGTGTCAGAGCCTATGGTAAAGGTCTGGGTGGGAATGCTATTAGACCATGATATCCGATCGGGACAGGGGATTGTAGAACATGGACTGTATGTGCAACTACTGAGAGCACATGTCGTAGAGGGATTAGTCGTTTCGTCTATTGCGATATCAAAATCAAATGTGGGATCCGTCGATATGGATGGCGTTGCAAAATGCAAACTGACCCGCAACTTGGCGCCACTGGCCGCATTTGTAATTGGCCAGTTGAAGTGGGTGAGCTGCCCCAGACAGAATTCCTGACCGGTAGTGAAACTGGCGCTTTGCCCATCAAAGCGCATGCCGCTCTTTGTATTGTAAGGATAGGCAACAGAACCCCAGCGGACCTCATTGGTTCCTGTCCCGGTGACACCACTTCCGCCGTTTGTTGATACCCAGACTCCTGAGGAGGATAACGTCACTGTCTCCTCCGCAGCCATTGTCACATAAATGGCGGACTGACCAACTACCAGAGCCAGAAAAAGGGTTAGCAGTAATGCTCGGAAGGAGCTTCTAAAGCCATATTTTATATTATTTAAGTTATTAATTGAGCGTGATGCACTGCCCTTCGTCAAGTCAGTACCATGGGATTTCAGCGCGGGCTGATTCAATGCTTCCGCTCCTATGTTCGGGAAATCCTTGCTATGATTCCATATTCGCCGCATTTACCAAAACCCCTCTATAAATTGGAATGGAAATCGTAGCCCAGTTCTTGGCCACGACTTCTATTGCGAAACGGATTCAAGTCGGATTCTGAGTTGGAGTTGTGCCTGCAGAGATTGATGCTATGGGCTTATAGACCAGGCATATTTGGGCATTGCAGTCGGTTAGAGTATTTTGATTTGCATCGACGATCTTGAAAGTTACGTTCGTGCATGCCTTTGAATCAGTGCCTGTAGGACTTGTTGGCGTTTTTAGCCATGCTAAGGGATTTGTCAATTTCTTACCGTTGCTACCAGCATCAGCGGTCCTTGAAACCTCATTTACAGTCCATGTTAGGGTAAGTGTATTATCCCAATGACCAGTATACTCATAGACATCAGGTATGTAAGCAGATACGCATTGCAAGTCGTCTCTTAATGGACAGGGCATTGGACATACATGAACTGTGATGCATTTTGTGTCCGTACATGAACCGCGCTCCTTATTTGTTACATCTACAGATACAATATAATCCATGCAATTGGTCCCGGTAACAAGGGGAGCCCTGAAGTCAACGGTAGGCGAGTTTGTAGGGCTATTTAATGATATCCCTGATGAATACCAGTAGTAATAGTAGATGCCTGGATCTACCGGAGTGGTAGAAAGCTTCACGTACTGTCCTGAGCCCACAGTAATATCTGTGGGACATGACGGTGCGACCGTCGCTATAGCAGGGAAGACCGACAATAATACTATAGCTAACGCAATTATTATAATCTTCATATGATGTAAACCTCCTATGCAACTATTCTTAACTCTTATCATTAATGTAATCTGTTTCAATCATAAATAGTTATCTGATGTCCAGCAATAATTTGAGAAGAGGGATGATTATTTATATCCATTCTATCAACAGGAGATATAGAAATAAGATTAGAGGTTGTACCATGAAGGCCTTGAAATTCGCAAGCATATTTGCATGTTGTTTTTTATTTTTATTTTTAATAGGATCTGCACAGTCTGCGGAAAAACAGGTTGTAGTAAATCTAATGATAGATGCCGATGTTCCTCCTTCACCCAGCGAAGAGCAGGGGTACCAGACCGAGGCCATGCTCAACGCGATGCTCACGGAGATTGAGGGGAATACATTGGGTGCCACCATCATCTCAACCCAGGATGTTCTTGCCACCTACACCAGGATGCGCATCACACGGATAGGCGCCAATCCCAAGTTTGAGCTGGCAATGTCTGGCAATAACTCAAACGAGAAGCTGAGCACTGAATCTTACGCCAAGCAGAAGGATGTACTGGAAAGGTCCAAGAAATATACCGAAGGCTGCAAGTATTGTGGCATAAACGAGATCACTGTGAGTGGCTTCATGCCTCAGTCATTCGACCAAAATGCGGATACTTATAAGGTTCTTGATGACCTGGGGATTCAGTACGATGCCGGATACCAGGCAGGAATAATATATGCACCCGGACATGAGTTAGATGTATGGCCGTATAAAGTCGAAGGCCATCAGTTCTATGCGGTTCCCGTCAGCACTTACAATCTCTCTGGGAAACTTGTGCCCTTGCAGGACAAGTACTTCAATGGCAGCGATCTTGGCTCGAATGCGTGGTACGATGCCCTGACAGGAAAGTTTGATGAGGCCCAGAAGAACGGCCAACCTGTAGTGATTGCCTTAACTACATCCGTATCAGGCTCCGGAAATTATCTTGACGCGCTGAAGCGATTCCTCAACTTCGCCCTGACCAATAAAGCCTCTTTTGTGACCACCATGGACCTCGTCAATATGACGCGAATTGATGGTGATCATCCAGTGGCGTCCTTGACAAAAGAATGCCCCACCTGCGGCAAGAAAGACAACAACATCGTCATCACGGTATCTCAGAATAATACCACAGAGCCCGCATCCATCGAGGCTGCAGCGATCTCTAAATGAAAAAATTCGACTTATTTTGCACCGCTTTTTTTCGGTGCTTATCGTTGTCTCTTCGCGCTCCGTTTGGGTAAATAAAAGGAGATAATAGCCGCAATGAATAAACTAGAACGTGATTCTTTTTTCAATTTATACCCTAATACTGCTTAAGAATCCCAGATATCTTGCCCAAATCCAAATCGTCATATGCTATAGTGATTATCAAGATTTGTGAACGCGTGACGTTCATATGATGAGTGGAGTGATTTAAATGAAGAAACTGGCAATCGTCTCAATGGTCCTGCTGCTGGCAGGAATCGGATTGGCTCTCGGACAAGCAGGATCATGCAGCTGCCACAGCAATACGGCCTGTCCGCAAACAGGATGCGCGGTGAACTGCGGAAGTTCATGTGCTCTGGGGACTAGTTTGGCTCCCCCGTGTGCAGCCAGCTGTCCCAACGCTAACTGCGGAACCGCTGGCGGCTGTCAAGCTTGCTGCGGTGCAAACTGTTCGGCCTGCTGCGGTGCAGCCAGCAGCTAGACGGCTTTGAGGGTAGAGCCGTCTCCCTCTCAATCTTTTCTTTGGCTCTTCGCCATTTCCAGGGCTAACCTCAGGCTATTTTGGTTTTTCAGTTGGTAGTTCGTCTCCGTGCGTACTCTGTGAACTTTGTGTCTCTGTGGTTGAAACGTCGTTAGCCACTGGTTTATGACCAATGGTCACGAACTACCACCACAAAGAGCCCATGATCCTCGGGCAGGGATCATGCCCAAAGCATGAAAAACCATTTGAAGGAGGGATGCGGTTGAACCGCAGCATCTTGTTTTTTTAAGTTTTTCATGTGGAGGCACAGAGCGCACGGAGGACTCACAGAGGGCTCTACGATCTATTACCCACTCGATACAGCGAGGAACCTTTTCTTTCTTCCCAGACAAAATAGTAAGCCGTTTTTGGGCCCGACATTAACCTTACATAATAGTATGGCAATTGTAGACCCGATGAGAGTCGAAAGCAAGCTATTGATCTTGTTGCTAATCCTTTTCTTTGTGTCGGTATCAGGTGAAGCTGGAGAGCAGAAGGTTGCAGTTTCAGGTTCCAGCACGGTCATGCCTCTGGCAGAGCTATCGGCCGAGGAGTTCAATCTGCTGCAAGACAACTACCATGTGAGCGTAACATCAGGAGGCACAGGCGTTGGCATTGTGGATGCGGCAGAAGGTAGATCGGATATTGCCATGGCCTCCCGGGAGATTCAGCTGGTTGAACGGCAGAGATACGAGACTTCAACTAAAAAATTTATTGAGGTCCCGATAGGATTCGATGCCATTTGTCTGGTAGTAAGCCCTGACGTATACGATTCTGGAGTGACAACGATCACAAAGGATGAGCTAAAGCAGATCTATGCAGGAGACATCACCAACTGGGAGGAATTGGGCGGCCCGAACACAGAAATATTCGTCATCGGAAGGAAACCGGGATCTGGGACAAGAGATACCTTCGATGAGACTATTATGGGAAGCAAAGAAGCGGAAACTCCTGGCATAACCATTGAGGCAGCCGACAGCTCCGAGGTTAAGACTGCCATTCAGGGAAGCGATAATGCCATTGGTTATGTAGGGTACAGCTATGTCATGAAAGGAGACACAAAGGTAGTCTCTTTGGACGGCATCCAGCCGACGGTTGAGAACATCAAGAATGGAACCTATGCTCTGGCTCGCAAGCTCTACCTTATCACACTGGGAGAACCAAAACCCGGGGCCAAAGCGTTCATTGATTATATTCTGAGTGCAGCTGGCCAGAAGATTGCCACTGAGAATGGGTTCATACCGATTTGAAACCAGAGAAATCTCTCATGTCCTCCTTTCTGGAGCATCCGCTACTAAAGCCGCAAACAGTAGATAAGAGGCTTTTCCAGTTGGATCTGGCAGCCAACGCCCTGAAGGCCTCCAGCCTCATAGTAGTGCCCACGGGACTCGGCAAGACCGTCATCGCTCTCATGGTGCTTCTTGCTCGACTGGACAAAGGCAAGGTTCTCTTTTTGGCACCTACCAAGCCTCTGGTGGAGCAGCATGCTACTTTTTTGCGCCGGGTTCTCAAAGACGAGGATATTGTCGCCATGATGACAGGCGAGATAATGCCGGAGAAGCGGGTCGTATCCTGGGAAGCAGCGCGCATAGTGACATCAACTCCGCAAGTGATCGAGAATGACCTTCTCTCTCGAAGGATCGATCTCAAAGATGTCTCACTGGTGATATTCGATGAGGCTCACCGGGCGGTGGGAAATTACGCTTACGTCTACATTGCAGAGCGCTACGCCCGCGAGGCGGCAAATCCTCTGGTCCTGGGCATCACCGCCAGCCCTGGCAGCCAGAGCGAGAAGATCGCTGAGATCTGCACCAACCTGGCAATCGAGAAGGTGCAGACCCGGACAGAAAATGATTCTGATGTGGCGCCCTTTGTTCATCTGCGGGAGATCGAGTGGGTGAAGCTGACGGTTCCAAAAGAGCTGCTCGATATCAGAACGGCCATCGAAGATGTGCTGAAAGCCCGGATCGACGACCTGAACAATCTGGCCATCAGCCCGGCCAGAATCGATCCCAGAGCTTCTAAGAAGGAACTCCTGGGTCTGCAGGCCCAGCTTATGTCCTCGGCACAGAGAGAGGCAAATCAGGCCATGTTTAAGGGAATATCACTGCTAGCGGAGGTACTCAAGCTTCATCATGCCGTCGAGCTGGCAGAGACCCAGGGAACAGATGCACTGGTCAGCTATTTTCAGAGGCTGCAGGGGGAGGCTCTCTCCAAGAGTGGTTCCAAAGCATCTCGCCGGATAATGCTAGACCCAAAGTTTCGGCAGGCTATGGATGCCTTGCAGACGCTGGAGGTGGAGCATCCCAAGCCTGCAGCGGTAAAGAAGATCCTGCTTGAGCAGATCCTGGCGAGACCTGAATCCCGCATTATGGTCTTTACAAATTATCGAGATACCGCATCATCTTTGCTCAAGTTCCTGAAGAATGAGCCCGCCATCAAAGCGGTGCGGTTTGTGGGGCAGTCCAGCCGGGTCGATGATGTTGGCTTGAGCCAGAAGAAGCAAGCGGAGATCTTGCAGAAGTTTCGGGCCGGCGAGTTCAATGTTCTCATCGCAACCTCGGTAGGAGAAGAGGGAATCGATATCCCGGCTACGGATATGGTCCTATTCTACGAGCCTGTGCCCTCCGAGATTCGCAGCATTCAGCGCAAGGGCAGAACAGGCCGGGCGAGAAACGGTAGAGTAGTAGTACTGATGGCCAAAGGCACACGAGATGAGGCCTACTACTGGATCAGCGACCGCAAAGAAAAGACCATGAACCGGCAGATGCAGAGTTTAAGCGGTCAAACATCAGAGTCATTGGCCAGAGAGTTCTCGCCCCGGCAGTTGCAGATAACCGAGGATCCGGCAGGGATCAGTGAGAGCCCAGGGAAAAGCCCGGCCACTTTGCAGGCTGCTGAGAACGAAGGGCTGGAACATGAGCCCGGCAGAATTTATGTGGACCCCCGGGAACGAGGGATGGCGAAGCTGCTCGAGGCCAGAGGGATGGAGGTCACACTCAGGAATCTGGATGTAGGCGACTATGTGGTCAGCGATAGAGTAGCCATCGAGCGCAAGACCGCCTCTGATTTCGTGGCCTCGATAATCGATCCGGAGAGAAACTTATTCCGGCAGATCGGAGACCTATCTCGAAGCTACGACCGGCCGGTTTTGATCCTGGAAGGAAGGGACCTTTACACCCGGCAGGTAAACCCCAACTCCATTCGCGGCGCCCTGGCGGCAGTGGCTGTAGATTATGGTGTTCCCATTATACCCACAGAAGACCAGGATGATACCGCATCGGTCATCGCCCTGCTCGTCGCCCGCGAGCAGAAGGAGGGACATGAGCCCAAGGTGCATGGCCATAAGACCGCCCGGACGCTGAAAGAGCAGCAAGAGTACTTAATCTCGGCCATACCGAGCGTTGGGCCGAGGGTTGCGAGGAATCTGCTCCGGCACTTCGGGTCCATCGAGAGGATAATGACCGCGAGGCAGGAGGAGCTGCAAGAGGTGGAGATGGTTGGACCCAAGATCGCGGAGCGAATCCGGGAGCTCGTGGGCGGGGAGTATAAAGGATAAGGGATGCTGGTGATATGCAGCCCGTATCAGTTAGCTCGTATCGAGTGCGGCCAGAATTATTTCCTCTAGTTTTTGCTTGGGATAATTTCCCACATGCCTGTAGACAAGAGTGCCTTCTTTGAAGATGAGGAGCGTTGGAGTCCTCGATATTCCATACTTCTTCTTGGAAGCGGCATTCCGATCGATGCAGAGTTTGCCGAATACGATCTGGCCCTTGAAATCCAAAGCCATTTCATTAATAGTTGGGTCGACAGATTTGCAGGGTCGACAGCCTATTTCCCAGAAATCAACAACAAAAGGCGAATAGAGCATACGCATCGAATCCAAGTTCTTGTCATTCACTTCAATCGGAACATCAGGGAACTCTTTTTCTGCCTTATACATGCTACCAGCAAATGCGCTACTGATAGATGCATTACGGATAGATGCGTTACTTGTAGATGCATTACTGCCAAGAACATTGCTGATCGAGGCTTTTATGGGGGCGTTGGTGACGAATTGCACTTCTTTATCTTGCAGACCGGTCACGGTAATCGTAAGCACCAACAGTAGGCAAGAAACGAGGATTAGCTCAAGTATCGGCGGTTTTCTTGTTAATCCATTCATTGCAATCAGCTCCCACTTCCTGCAATGAAATAGCATGATTCTATAATAAAAGCTTTTGCTGTTTCATCAAAACGATTTGCAAAAATTAATCACTTCATAATTACCTGTAAAATGTGATGGCAAAGCCTCATCTGCCGTGACCAAAAGGTATATCAAACAAGCTGTCCATCCACAAAAGGCTGCATGAGCGTCGCTCCAAATCAAGTTTGTTGGGTCGTTTTTGTAGTAGGATCGATTCATGGAATCGATGCCAAAGGTAAGTGAATTTAAATGGAGAGATACGGAAGCGGAAATAGCGGCGGCTATAACAGCGGCCCAAGAGAGATGCACGATGCCACCTGCGCAGAGTGCGGAAAGACATGTCAAGTTCCCTTCAAGCCCGATGGCTCCAGGCCCGTGTACTGCAGCGATTGCTACCAGAAGCACAAGCCAGCCAGTTCATCCAGGCCACCCAGAAGATACTGAACTGATCGTTTTCTTAACCGATCGTCCGTATTCGATATATCCGAGAGGGTATTAAAATGGGGCAGGGTTAGATAGATGGACCCTGCAGGACTTATTTTTGCGCGATGTTTTCTTCTCAATTCAATTGCCATCGGACAATGGATATTGTCGCCAATTTCCTATTAGAATCACAAGAACGTGCAATCCTGACTAGCTCTGCCAATATTTGTAGGACTTCATATACTGCATCACCTAATTGTGAATTTAAATAGACATATTTATCAATTAGTGGGTCTGACTGGCAGGATTTACAAACACGATTTGACCAACAGATATATAAGGCAGTTTTATTCTACTTAGGTTGCTGCATAATCGTCGAAATCAATTGAGTTTGATGGGATGTTTTTGTAGTAGGATCGATTCATGGAATCGATGCCAAAGGTAAGTGAATTAAGATGGAGAGATACGGAAGCGGAAACAGGGGCGGCTACAACAGCGGCCCAAGAGAGATGAGCGATGCCACTTGCGCCGAGTGCGGAAAGACATGTCAAGTTCCCTTCAAGCCCGATGGCTCCAGGCCCGTGTACTGCAGCGATTGCTACCAGAAGCACAAGCCAGCCAGCTCATCCAGGCCGCCCAGAAGATACTGATTCAGATATCTATCCCCTTTTTGGGATATTTATGTGAACGGGGTCCTTATCAGACCCTGCAAGACTAAATTTTTTATAATTGGATTTTTCTGCAAAATTGTCTATTTTCTGCCGCATCTCGATCCTCTTGTCACCTCTCCCTATTGCTGACGGGACAGAGTAGATGCAGGCGATAACGACGTTCCACTTTTTCTTCTGGGGTGACGCGAGTCGGCCCGGCGGCCCTCCAGCGCTATGGTTGAGGGCGAGGCTTATGGCCACGGCTGGCCGAGCGACGACGGCTAAATTGCAGACATATTGGGGCTACAAAATCATCGAAAGCCCTCTCTCGTCTTGCATGAGGCCTCCGTTCAAGGATAAAGACATAGCTTTATAGATTGTTCCCCGCAGACGCGGGGTTAGGGGGGCGCCACGGCCATAAGTCTGGCCCCCGTCGACCCGGCGCGTAACACCCGCGCGCGGGATTCGGAAGACGTGGTGGGACAATTTTTGCGTCTAGATAAGATATTGAAAGAATAGGGGCCCACTCTCCCCCCGAGTGGACCTTTTCGCCTTTGCTTACTCTACTTACTCTATTTGCTCTACTTCCTCGCCGACATCTCTAGCACCTTGACCGCCTGAGCACCTGCCTCCAGTATCTCCAGGTTCTTGGGGATGAGCTTGGGCTTCTTGGCGAAGGTTACACGGAAGGCATTCCCGTAAGCCTCGCGGGGCAGGCCCAGCTTTCCGGTCTGCATGAGCGCCCCGAACATAGCGGTATTGGCCGCCATATGAGCACCCTTATCCGTGGCGATCTCCGTTGCCGGGACTGATATGACCCGGACTCCCTCCGGGGCCTGGAACTGCCCGGCTAAAGAGTCATAAAGGATCACTCCACCTTTTTTGACCGAAGGCGCAAACTTCTCCAGAGACGGCCGGTTGAAGGCAACGAGCACGTCCGGATGATCCACCACAGGCGAGCCGATCGGCTCTCCAGATACGATCACCGAACAGTTGGAAGTCCCGCCCCGCTGCTCAGGCCCGTAGTCAGGATACCAGGAGACGAACCGTCCGCAGCCAAAAGCGGCCTGGGCCAGAGCTAAACCCAAGCTTAATACCCCCTGCCCACCGAAGCCGGCGATCTTCACTCCCTTTGGCACAAACTCTGGATCCTTCTTGAACTCGACACAAACACTGTCCTCGCAGCCGAAGATCCTGTCCAGAGATTCCCGGGAAAAGTCGCTCTCCTGCCTTACGATGGGCTCTGCCTCATTGGATTTGTCCCTGAACCTCTTCAGGGGAAACTCCAATTCCATCTGCTCGTTGATGAACCTGGTAATAGCTGCGGTGTCCATCCTCAAGATGGTGGGACAGGGCGACAACAGCTCGACGAAGGCGTATCCCTTTTTGTCTCTCTGAATCTCCAGAGCCTTCCTCACCGCCCGGCGCGCTTTACGAATATGCTCGATGTCAGAGAGGCTGGCCCGTTCAATGAAGACGGGTGCCTTGAGGGTATCCAGAATCTCAGATATATGGATGGGATAGCCCTGATCCCGGGGATCGCGGCCTGCCGGCGTTGTGGCCGTAACCTCGCCGATCAGTGTCGTTGGCGCCATCTGGCCTCCGGTCATGCCGTAAACGGTGTTGTTGATGAAGAATACGGCCAATTTCTCTCCCCGGTTGGCGGCCTGAATGGTCTCATTGAGTCCAATGGAAGCCAGATCTCCGTCTCCCTGATAGGCGATGACGATGGCATTATCTTCTGCCCGGGAGATGCCCGTAGCGATAGCGGGGGCCCTTCCATGGGCGGCCTGAACATTCCCGGAATCAAGATAATAGTAGGCGAAGACGGCACAGCCAACAGGGCTGATCACGACGCACCGATCCTGAATACCCAGATCCGCCATAGCCTCGCCTATTAGCTTATGAAGTATTCCGTGTCCGCAGCCCGGACAATAATGCGTGGCCGTTTGCGCAGACCCTCCCTTACGCGGGAACTCGGCATACAGACCCGGATGCCCCCCGATCAATTTCTCTTTTGCTGCCATTATTATGCCACCTCCCTGATCTTCTCCATGGTCTGATCGATATTGATCAGATTTCCTCCGTAGCGGCAGACCAGTTCCACGGGCTTGCAGCCGCTGGCGAGGCGAATGTCCTCACGCATCTGGCCGTTGCTCATTTCGACGGATATGAACTTGCAGCCGCGATCGGCAAGCTGGCGAATCTCCTTCTCAGGGAAGGGGAAAAGAGTGATGGGCCGGAATAGCCCTGCCTTGATGCCCTCCTTTCGGGCCGCATCGACGGCAGAGCGTGCAATCCTGCTGCTGATGCCGTAAGAGACCAATACGACGTCGGCATCCTCCAGCTTATAGCCCTCCCACAAGACCTCGTTCTCTTTTATGCGCTGATACTTCTCTTGCAGCCTGTAGTTGTGCCTCTCCAGATCATCGAAGTTGAGGGAGATGGAGGTCACCAGATTCCCTCTCGTCTCGGCACGCCCGGCCACAGCCCAGGTGGTGTCGATTGTTGGCTGCACTGCAACTTCAGGGAACTGCAGAGGCTCAACCATATGGCCAAGCACGCCGTCGGCCAGGACCACAACTGGATTGCGGTACTTGAAGGCCAGCTCAAAGGACCTGGTTGCGAAGTCGCACATCTCCTGGACGCTTCCCGGTGCCAGAACGATGTTGTTGTAGCAGCCGTGCCCTCCTCCTTTGCAGGCCTGATTGTAGTCCGACTGCTCCGGTCCGATGTTGCCCAGACCCGGTCCCGCCCGGCAGATATCGACAATGACGCAGGGCAGCTCTGCTCCGGCGATGTAGGTTATGCCCTCCTGCTTCAGGCTCATGCCGGGACCTGAGGAAGCTGCAAGCACTCGATGGCCTGCGGTTGCTGCCCCATAGACCATATTGATTGCCGCCTCTTCCGATTCCGCCTGAACGAACTTGCGTCCCAGCTTTGGGAAATATCTGGAAGCTTCGTGCAATATCTCACTGGCAGGGGTGATGGGATAGCCAAAAAAGCAGTCACAACCGGCATACAGTGCTCCGACAACCACAGCGCTGTTTCCCGCGACTAACTGAGATGCCATTTTCAGCTCTCCTCCGCCGCCTTCTCTTTCTGAGGCACATGCACCTCAATGGCCAGCGGTTCAGGACAGGTGTAGTAGCAGTTGGCGCACCCTATGCATCCATCGCCGGCGTAGACTGCGAAGTTGTAGCCGCGGGCGTTCAGCTCCTCGCTCATCTTCAATACATTAACGGGACATGCCTCAAGGCATCTTCCGCATGCCTTGCATTCCAGTATGTTGATCAGCGGATAGGGCTTATCTTTGTCCCTGATCTCAACACGCCGGATCTTTCCGCTTATGGTTTTGGGCAGCTCCTCCACGAACTCGATGATCCTGGGATACTTGTAGGGAGCTGTGACTTTCTTTACATGATCTTGCAGCTCTTTTTTCAGCTCCTCGGATGGTGCGTATCCTTTGGTCAGGACCACGGTTGCCTTCACCACCTGTCCTCTGACAGAGTCCGGCACTCCAGTGATGGCCACTTCTAAAACGGCTGCATGTGACATGAGAGCCGACTCGACCTCGAAAGGCCCCACCCGGTAGCCGGAGCTCTTGATCATGTCGTCCGTTCTGCCTATGAACCAGAAGTACCCATCCTCATCTCGCCAGGCGGTATCGCCGGTATGATAGTAATCGTCATGCCAGGTGTTCAGGGTCTTGTCCGGGTCCATATGGTAATCGGTGAAGAGGCCTATGGGCTTTCCCTTGTCGGTCTTGATTACGATTTCGCCTTCTTCGCCCACCTCACATACCTTGTTGTTCTTTCCCACCAGTATGATATCGAACCCCGCAGCCGGCTTGCCCATGGACCCTGGTTTAGCCGTCATCCATGGATAGTTGGAGATACAAACCACGGTCTCAGTCTGACCGTAGCCTTCCATCAGGCGCAGGCCGGTCGTCTCCAGGAAGCTCTCATATACAGATGGGTTGAGAGGTTCCCCTGCTGTGACTGCATATTTTAGCCTGGAAAAGTCGTATCTGGACATGTCGCTCTTGATCATGAACCTGAAGATGGTGGGTGGCGCGCAGAAGGTGGTCACTTTGTATTTGCCCATCTCGTCCATCATCTTCCCGGCATCAAAGCGATCATAATCGTAGACGAAGACCGCAGATCCGGCCAACCATTGGCCATAGATCTTACCCCAGGCGCACTTGGCCCACCCGGTATCGGCCACCGTGTAGTGCAGACCGTCATCCTCCACATTCTGCCAGTACTTGGCGGTGAGGATATGGCCCAGAGGATAGGTTTGATCATGCTTGACCATCTTGGGGTATCCGGTCGTTCCGGAGGTGAAGTATCCCAATAATATGTCCTCATTTTTCGTAGCCTGGTCTCCAGTCGGCCGGACGAAGTCGGATGATGCCAGATCAAGCTCCGCATCAAAATTAATCCAGCCCTCCCTCTTGAGGTCTTTATCTCCTACCAGGGCCTTGACCAGTTGAATGTTGCCCAGTTCTTTGTGTGCCGCATCGAATTCGCCGGGCACCCCGTTCTCTCCGATGCATATGATCATCTTCAGATCTGCTTTCTTGATCCGGTAGAGGAAATCCTTTGCCTTCAGCATATGAGTGGAGGGAATGGAAACGGCACCGATCTTGTTCAGGCCGACCATGCAGACCCAGAATTCCCAGCGGCTCTTGAGGGTAAGCATGACCGAGTCGCCTTTCTTTATTCCATATTTTTTAAATAGGTTGGCGGCCTTGTCGCTCAGGATCTTCAGATCTTTGAAGTTAAGGGTCTTAGCCTCTCCGTTATCGTTGCACCAGACCAGGGCACGCTTTTCCGGAAATTCCTTCGCATAGGCGTCAACTACGTCAAATGCGAAATTGAAGTTCTCGGGGACGAGGAGCTTCAGGTTTTCTTTAAAATCCTCGTATGAGTTGAAGTCAACCCGCGAGACGAACTTGGGCAATAAAGATGACATTTTTCAATCCTCTTTGCGCTCCTACATGACCACAGCCAGCAGCTTGACCGGCATATCGTTTAAGGCTTCCATGACATGTTCGTACATCGAATCGAAGAATATGGAGTCCCCTTCGTTGAGCACAACCTCGTTATCATGGATGGTAATCTTCAAGGAACCCTCGAGCACATATTCGAACTCCTGGCCAGGATGGCTATAGAATGATGGTTTGCCTTTCTTGGGATCTATGGTAACAATGAAGGGCTCCGCTTTTTTATGAGCAAACTTTCGGGCTAAGCTCTGGTATCTGTATTGCTTTCTGCGCTCCACTTCCACGGCTTCTCCCTTTCTGGTAATGGTAAAGATGCTCATCTTGGATTCTTCGCCGGTGAGAAGCAGTCCCGTATCCACGTTGAGCTTTCGTGCAATGCCGATTAAAATGCTGACCGGGATATCCAGCATACCATCTTCATAGCAGTTGTAAGTCCCCGCAGGCACTTTGAGGTGCTGTGCCATCTCTTCGGACGATACCCGATTCAACTCCCTCAGCTCACGAAGTCGTGAACCGATTTCATCAAGCCTCTCCTTCATGCACATTCCTCGGCATCCCAAACAACATGTCCCAGAGCCTAAAGATCCGGGCCAATCCGGTAATGCAGGATTGTGACTGCCTCATATGCATATTTGAATCTATCTCCAGGAAAGGAACTATTTGTACCGGTCCTATTTTGAAGTCTTATTCAAGCCATTTTTTTGATAGAAAACCGCCATAATTAAGTATTGAAGATTTGTCTTTGGGCATGATGCCTAAGTCGGTTCAATGAAGCAGATGATGTGTGATTATGGAATTCTTATGAAAACGAGTCTGTGGCATCCATTGAATTTATCAATTTTTGCGAAGCCGGAGAAACAATGAAAGTTCGACATCGCTGCTTAACAGTATGCTCTTAAATAATTTTATAATTAATACATAATTTCTATAAAGAGAAAAACGATAGTCATATTCAGCCAAATGGAGAGGACTTTGTCCGGTAGTGACGATTGTTAGCCGCCCCACGGTTCGCTCTTGTCATACGAGATCGCGAAGGACAGATACCGAGGGCTTGAGTTCGCGAGGCCTCTTGTTGACTTCCTAAACGCCTCGATTTCATCGCAAATGTTACGGCAGATGCCACTTTTTAAGCTGGCATCAGGTCGATTTATCCGACCAGGTCACTAAAGCCCATTTCAGGAGGTCCAGTCGTCATCATCAAGCCAGCTTTGGGACCCTTGCTTTGAGCGGACTTGAGCCCCAACTTGAGCCTGCACTTGCGAATGTGACGCATTTATCTTGGCCGCAGATTTGGCGCGGGCGTTTCCACGCATAAGACGGTAAGCAATCTCCGGATCAATTCCATATTCAGCCAAGTAAGCATCGTAGGAGAGATGCTCACCTATGGAGGAAATGTATATAGGATCGCCGACGATAGGTGTGATCTTCCCTGCAGGCAGAATCCATTCGAACCCCTCCGGAAGAGCGCATTCCAACCAGTCGTCGTTATCTTCTGCCAGAGATTTATCGGAGACCTCATTTACGGTTCCACAGTTTTTGCAGATGATCTTCTTCGTATCACTCACCCTCAGTAAGCTTCGAGCTGGCTTGAGCACCCACATGCGATTGTATAATTATTGTCTTGGCTGCTGATCTGGCGCGGGCGTTTCCACGCATAAGACGGTACGCAATCTCAGGGTCAAGTCCATATTTTTCCAAATATGCATCATGTGAGAGATGCTCTCCAAAGCCGGAGATGTATATCGGATCGCCGATGATGGGTGTAATCTTTCCTGCAGGTAGAGTCCATTCGAACCCCTCGGGAAGGATACAAGGCAACCAGTCTTCGTCATCTTCTGCCAGAGCTTGATCGGAAACCTCATTTACGGCTCCACAGTTTTTGCAGATGACCTTCTTCGTATCACTCACCCTCAGTAAGCTTTGAGCTGGCTTGAGCCCCCACTTGCGATTGTATAATTATTGTCTTGGCTAGAGATCTGGCTCGGGAGTTTCCACGCATAAGACGGTAAGCAATCTCAGGATCAATTCCATATTTATCCAAATATGCCTGATAGGAGAGTTGCTCTCCAAAGCCGGAGATGTATATCGGACTGCCGATGATGGGTGTAATCTTTCCTGGGTCGTGTACTTACTTAACTGAAAGATTTTATACTACCTCATCAAACCATTAAGTTGGGGTAGCGATGCAGTCCAATCTCGATTTATCGAAATTTTGGTGCTGGCAGAAAAACTGTCTCGACTATGG